>Ga0209717_1000284_pt1 | contig 64073 bp, 53 predicted proteins | sample AD_UKC048_MetaG_FD_184418 | JGI IMG/M metagenome (GOLD analysis project Ga0209717, IMG submission 184418) | Active sludge microbial communities of municipal wastewater-treating anaerobic digesters from USA - AD_UKC048_MetaG (SPAdes) (version 2) | ecosystem: Engineered > Bioreactor > Anaerobic >...
TGCCCTGCGCGCAGCCTTCTTGTGGCTCTATACCTGCATCCGCCCCGCTTGTGGCGCATTCGGCGACTTTCTCCGCCTTCCGGTCGCCGAAGGGTTGCGCTTCGCCGGAGTTCTCACCGCCACACTCACCCAACCCAAACTCGCCCGTTCTTCAACGGGCTGTTAGGCGCTCCACCGAATGGGGGCCGCGCGAGGCGGCTGGGCGATTCGGGCGTCATGCAGGGGCAGCCATGGGCAAGTTGAATCGTTGTGCTGAATGTTACTAATGAAGAAAGCCGCGGTATTTCTGGGTCTGACATTTGTCCTGAGTTGGCCTGTTGCTTTTCTGTGTTTCGGCAGTGGGATGCGCTCGCACACGGTGCCCTGGTTGGCCGCGGCCGTCTATTTCATGTTCACGCCGGCGATTGCAACGATCATCACCCAGAAGCTGATTTTCCGACAGGACTTGATGGGCCCCCTGCGCGTTTCGTTTCGGCCCAACGGGTGGTTCCTTGTGGCGCTGCTCCTGCCGGGGATTATTGCCCTGGCATCCACGGCGACGAGTCTCTTCTTCCCTGATGTGTCACTGGCGACAGATCTGACCGAGACGAGTTTTTTCCTGTTCTTGAGGCAGAGCATCACCCAGGACCAAGCAGCGGCGCTCGCTCGTTCGGCCGGCGAACTGCCCGTGCATCCATTCTTCATTGTCTTGCTGGGTGGGACGATGGCCGGTCTCACCATCAACGGGGTTGCGGGTTTCGGCGAGGAGCTCGGGTGGCGGGGATTACTGCTTCGCGAACTGGCGGGATTGGGATTCTGGCGGGCATCCTTCGCGACCGGCATCGTTTGGGGGTTATGGCATCTGCCCTTCATTCTTCATGGCTACAACTATCCAGGGTATCCCATTGCGGGGACGCTCGTGATGATAGTGTGGACCATTTTGTTCTCCCCGCTGATCGGCTATCTGTGTATTCGGGCGAACTCCGTAATCGCGGCCGCGATGATGCATGGGGCGGTCAATGGAACAGCCATGGCGCCAATGGTCATGCTGAGGGGAGGTAATGCGCTGCAAATTGGCGTTTTGGGATTCGCGGGCATCCTCGTGTTGCTCTGTCTGAACCTCGTGCTTGTAACTCTTGGCAGGCCAGAAGAATGGCACAGCAAATGGAGGGATCGGACCATTGACGATGCCGCTCGTCCATGACGTGTGATTGGGGAACGGCATGAAAACGACGATTGGGATCAGCGTCCTGGCGATGCCATGTCTCGTCGCTGGCTTCATTGCGTGCTCCCATTTTACTCAGGTGCGTCGATCTCGAACCGCCGAATGAGTGGCCGCAGCGGTCTTCCGAACCGAGGCCGCGGGGTCTTGGGGCGTTTGCCGCATTGAGCTCGTATGGCCGGGGCTTGGGGGGAGGGGGTCGGCGGAGGGGAGCGCGCGGCCCTGGCTGATTGTTTCGGCGCCGCGGTGCGGTAGAGTGCCCGGAATGCGCGCGTGGGCGCGGAGACTGCTTTGGGCGGGTGGGTCGTTGGCGATGGCGGCCGGCGCCGCCGTGCTGCTCGCGCCTCGCTGGGTGCCGCGGCTCGTCGAGGGCTGGGCGGCAGAAGAGGGTTTTCGCGGGATGTTGTCGCGCGAGGTATCGAAGTCGATGAAGGTGGAGGGGGCGTTTGCGCCGCTGCGCCTGCGCGACTGGCGGGTGAGGACCGATTCGTTCGAGTCGGTGGGGATGCCGGGCGAGGCGATCGGGGCGCTGTCGGTCTACGGCATCGAAGGCGAGTTTGATCCCCGCGGGGTGATGGAAAGGGCGTGGCGTGTGAAGTGGATCCGTGCGGACCGCGGCAGGATCGCGCTCCGGATGCCGGATGACTCTAAGAAGATCGTGGTGCCGAAAGGCGAGCCGCCGCCATGGGCGGCCATCATGCCGGATCACTTCGAGTGCGGGCCGATCTACGCGCAAGACGTGCTGCTGGAGTTCCCTTTTCGGGACCGGACGGCAACGGTGTCCAACCTGGCGGTGACGGCGACGCTGGTGGGCCGCGATTTCAAATACCATGGGACCAACGGCGTACTGGATTGTCCGCTGCTGCCACCATTGCGGGTCGAGGAGATGGAGATCTTTGTGACGAGGCCGATGATCGACATCATCGACTCCCGATTCCGGGCGCTTGATCCCAGCGATCCCGCCAGGGCGCGGGCGAAACTGCGGATGGGCATGCGCGAGGACAAGAGCGTTCAGGCCGACATCACGGCCGACCGGTTGCCGTTCGATCAGGCGATGCCCGAGAAACTGCGGGGGCGCGTGACGGGTCGGGCCTCGGGGCGGCTCTTGTGGGAGAACGACCCGTCGGGCGGAGATATCCGCTCCAGCGGCAATCTGCGGCTCAGCGGCGTGCGGGTTCGCGACGTCCCGTTTCTCGACGAATTGGCGAGGGTTCACAGGAATCGGGATCTGAAGGCGTTTGATTTTCAGGAATTCGCCTGTGATTTTCGGCTCGAGGAGAACGTTTTTGGGGCCCGGCGGGTGGAACTCGTTTCGGATGGCAAGCTGCGGTTGGCGGGCGATGTGACCTACGATCTGAAAGGGCACATCGGCGAGGTGGACGTGGATCTGCTGGAAGTGCCCGTGACCGCGTGGTTGCCGGAGGAGATCAAACCCCGCGTTTCGGCGGCGGCGTGGGGACGGCTGCGGTGGAAGGGGCGGCCCGATCAGATCGAGGGATCAACCGCGGAAGGTTATCTCCAGATTGATGACGGCCATGTGCGCAGTCCGCTCCGGCTGCGGGCGATCCTGCGGCCGCTCGAGATTGATGTGCCGGACGATTTCACGGTGGAGCGCATGGCCTTGCATTTTGCGTATGGGGGGCGCGTATTTCGGGCGGAGGATTTCGTGCTTGAGGCGCCCGGCCTGATTCGGGTCAGGGCCAACGGTTCCTGGAACGAGGCCGACGAGTTGCAGATCGAGGCCAACGTTGACGATCTTGACCTCGGGCGCTGGCTGCCGGCGAAGTGGCGGAGGTATGTGTCGGGCGCCGCCGAGGTGAAAGGCCGATGGAGGGCGCCACGCCTCGATCTCGATCGGGGCTCGGGTGAGGCGACGCTGCGGCTGGTGGGCGCACGGTTGGCGCGCCTCGCCGCGCTCGACCTGCTGGCGAGGTTTTTTAAGGATGACCGGTTCCGGCGTCTCGATTTCGAGCGCGCGAGCGCGCGCTGCGCGTGGGATGGAAGCGTCATGGAGATCAACGACATTGACATCCGGTGCCGGAATCGGATCGGCGTGGCCGGCAGTGTGCGGGTCATGCCGGGTGGCAGGCTCGCCGGCAAACTGCGGGTCGGATTGGCGCCGGAAGATCTGCGGCAGTTGCACGGCGCGGCGGAGGGGGTTTTCACGCGGCGCGAGGAGGGATTGGTCTGGGCGACGGTTCGCGTTGGTGGGACGCTGCGCAAACCGACGCAGGATCTGGGCGACCGCCTGATGGCCTCGGCCAAGCGGCGACCCTGGTCGATGCTCCAACTCGGGTTGCGTGCCGCGAGCTGGTGGCTGGGGGATCTGTTTCGGGGGCGGCGATAACGGCCCGTTGGAAAACACTCACGACGGCCGCGTAGAGTATGGGAGGGACGTCGGCCCCGGAGTCCGGGATTCACCAGCCGCGGGACACCTGGGCCAACCCGGCCCGCGAGGCCGCGGGCCCTCCCGGGGGAATCGGGCCGCGCGCGCCATCAGGGGAGAACCGCGCGCCTACGTCCTGTCCTCGCGTTCCGCGATGCGCGATGTGGCGCCGGCTCGGCGCATGGCGGCGGGCGAGAAGCCCGTGGTGCGTTTGAACGCCTTCGAGAAAGCGAATGGCCCATCGTAGCCCACCTCGTCGGCGATATGTGCGAGCGTGAAATCGGTGTGGCGGAGCAATTCCGCGGCCCGCTGCATGCGGAATAGCGTGACCACCTGCATGGGGGCACGCCCATAAAGCCTGCGGCAGACGCGATGGAGGTGAGGCGGTGATATCCGGGCCTGTGCCGCCAGCCTCGGGATATCCCAGTTCTGGCCGATGCCCGCGCGGACCGCGTGCCACAGGTTTTCCATGCGCAGTCGGAGGGCGCGCCCGATGGGGTCCTCTCCCACGAGCAATTCGCGCTCGAGCGTGCGCATTGCGATCTCCGCACACGGCTGCAGCACCAGCGCGCTATCGGGCCGAAGTCGCCCGAGTTCATCGAGGTAAGATTCCATGGCTGCGCGCAGAGGCGCGGCCCAGAGGGCGTGGTGTTTGACGACCGCGGTGCCGACGAGTCGATTCCATCGTTCTCCCGGTTTCAGATGGAACCACTGGATGTGCCAGTCCGCCCTCGGCCAATAGGCGTACGATCCGTCGGCGGGGGCAACCAGCACATCGCCTGGTACGAAAGGCATCTCGGTGTTGGCGATCCTGCAGCGGGCGCTACCGGCCTGCGCGAAGAGCACGAGATGGAATCCGGCGTGATCCCGTTCGACCCGATACCCTCGTTTGAGATGGCTGATGCCCGCGAGCAGAACGCCATGGGAGGCGAGGTAGTCGACGGGTGGCCTGGGCGGCAGAAGGCGCGCCGCAGCGGGCGAGGCGCGGATCAGCCGTTCGATCGCCGGGTCGGGGGGGATCAAAAAACGCTCGCGGGATCCGAACGGGACGATGACCGTCTCGCCCTCCCGTCGCCGCGACCAGAGGTGCCTTATCGCACGTTTGCGGCGTCGTTTCACGGCATCCATCGTGCGCGCCCCCCCGAAGGGCGCAAGGGCGCAAATGATATTTTCAGACATGTTTTGGGTGAGGTTGCACATGAGGCCGGGGTTGCCATGGCGCCGTGCCGGGGCATCCTCGTAGCCATGGCCAGGGTCTGGTTTACTGTCCCGATTGCCTTTGCGCTGGTGGTGTGCGGTGCCGAGGGCACCCCTTCGGGAGGCGCGGCCCGGCCGAACATCCTGCTGATTCTGGCCGATGACTTGGGCTGGAGCGACCTGGGCTGCTACGGCGGGGAGATTCGGACGCCGAACATCGATGCCTTGGCGGCAGGAGGGTTGCGGCTGGCGCAGTTCTACAATTCCGCGCGCTGCTGTCCGTCGCGGGCGTCCTTGCTCACGGGGCTGTATCCGCATCAGGCGGGGGTGGGTCTCATGACGGGCGACCGGGGCGAGGGATTCCCCGGATATCGCGGACGCCTGAATGATCGCTGCGTGACGTTGGCCGAGGTCCTGAAATCGGCGGGCTATGGGACCGCGATGAGCGGCAAGTGGCACGTCGGCGACGAGGTGTCGCCGATCGCGCGCGGTTTCGACGATTTCTTTGGATTCACGCGCGGGTACGGCGTCGATTCGTTCGATGCGCGGATGATGGTGAGGCTGCCGGAGGGGCGCCCGCGGCGCGATTATGCGGAGGGCAAGTTCTTTGCGACTGACGCCATCACCGACCACGCGCTGGATTTTCTGAGGGACATGCGCGGGCGCGGCGGTCCCTGGTTCCTGTACGTGGCCTACCAGGTGCCACATTTTCCGCTGCAGGCACTGTCCGGGGATGCGGCGGGGTACGCGAAGATCTACGCGGAAGGGTGGGACCACGTGCGGGAGCAGCGGCTCGCGCGGCAGCGGGCGCTGGGTCTGATGGCCGACGATGCCGCGCTGACGCCGCGCAGCAGGATCCCGCTCCCAGCGGCGGCGAGACGGATGGGTTCGGTGACGTCCGACAACCGCAATCCGCCGTGGGCAACGTTGGACGGGGATCGGCGGGCCGATCTCGCGCAGAGGATGGCCACGTTCGCGGGCATGGTGACTGGCATGGACCGAAACATCGGGCGCGTGATCGAGGATCTGCGCTCGCATGGGGAGTTTGAGAGGACGCTGGTTCTATTCGTGAGCGACAACGGGGCGTGCGCCGAGTGGGAACCATTCGGGTTCGATCTCGATCGGCCCGCGCCACCGGCGGCGCCCGGCAGTGGCATCAACATGGGCACCCAGGCGGCCGCGAACATCTTGCACCGTGGCGCGACGCTGGCGGAGGTGGGCGGACCCAGTAGTTTCATCAGTTACGGGAGCGCCTGGGCCAACGCGAGCAACACCCCTTTCAGGCTATATAAGCACTACTGCCATGAGGGTGGGACGCGGACGCCGTTCATCGCGCATTGGCCGGCGGGCATCGAGGAACGGGGCGCGCTGCGATTTGAGCCGGGCCACCTGATCGACATCATGCCGACGCTCGCGGACGTCGCCGGGGCCGAGTACCCGAAGGCCGTGGCCGGCCACGCGATCCTGCCGATGGAGGGCGTGTCATTGTTGCCGGTGTTCGAGGGCAAGCCGTCGGGCAGAAAGGGACCGCTGTTCTTCGAGCATGAGCGCAGCCGTGCGGTTCGCGACGGCCGATGGAAAGCGGTGCTCGCTGGACCCGACGGTGGCTGGGAATTGTACGACATGGATTCTGATCCGCTGGAGATGCGCGATCTGGCGGCGCAGATGCCGGAGCGGGTGGCGGCCATGTCCGCGCAGTGGCAGGCGTGGGCCGAGAGGGCGAACGTCTTGCCGATGGTCGGAGGAAAGCAGGCGAAGCACGTCCGCCCGGCGGCACGCGATTCAACCACGGGGCAGACCAGATGAACACGGAATCGGGCATCGCGGACGCCATTCGCAGGATTGGGGCCAGCGCCATCCCGCTGTTCTGCGCGGTCGCGCTCTACGCGCCTTTTTCGACGGCTGCGGCGGAGCAGCCTCGCCCGAACATCGTGGTCATTTTCGTGGACGACATGGGTTGGTCGGACCTGTCGTGCTTTGGCGGGAATGGCGCGCGGACGCAAAACATCGACCGGCTGGCCGCCGAGGGGGTCAGGTTCACCCGATTCTACGTGAACTCGCCACTCTGCTCGCCCTCGCGCGTGGCGCTGACCACCGGCCAGTATCCCCAGCGGTGGCGGATCACGTCCTATCTCGATAATCGCAAAATGAATCAGCAGCGCGGGATGGCCCAGTGGCTTGAGTCCGGGGCGCCGGTTCTGGCGCGGGAGTTGGCGCGGGGGGGGTATGCCACCGGGCATTTCGGCAAGTGGCACATGGGCGGGCAACGCGACGTGGGGGACGCACCGCCGATCACGGCCTACGGATTTGAGCGCAGCCTCACCAATTTCGAGGGACTGGGCCCACGCGTGCTGCCCCTGTGCGATGCCCACGATGGCAAGCCGCCCAAGAAACATGATCTCGGCTCGGCCAATCTGGGTGCCGGGCCGATCCGATGGGAGGATCGCTCGGTGGTGACGGCGGCCTACGTGAAAGAGGCGCTCGCCTGGATCGACCACGCGCAGGCGGCGGGCCGACCGTTCTACTTGAACCTCTGGCCGGATGACGTGCATTCGCCGTTCTTTCCCCCGAAGGAACTGAGCGACGCCACCGACGGCAGCAAGCGCGCGCTGTACCTTGCGGTTCTCGGGACGATGGATCGGCAACTCGGCCCGCTGTTGGACCGCATCCGCGATGACGAGAAACTGCGCGGCAATACACTGATCCTCCTGGCCTCCGACAATGGCCCGGAGCCAGGGGCGGGAACGTCGATCCCGCTGCGCGGTGGGAAGGGCGTACTGTACGAGGGCGGCGTGCGGTCACCGCTGATCGCGTGGGGGCCGGGCCTGATTGCGCCGGGTGCATCTGGCACGGTCAACACGACCGCGGTGTTGTGTGCGATGGACCTCAACCGGTCCCTTTACGCCATCACCGGCACTCCATTGCCCGAAGGGCCGCGGCTCGACGGTGAGGACGTCTCCTCTGTGCTGCTGGGCAGGGAGGGGCACGGCCGGGTGGCGCCGATCTTCTGGCGGCGCCCACCGGACCGCGCGGGCCCCAAGGACGCGCCCAATCCCGACATGGCGATGCTCGAGGGCGATTGGAAATTCTATCTCGGCTACGATGGCAAGGCGCGCGAACTCTATGATCTCGGGGCCGATGTTTCCGAAACCCGGAACGTCGCCGATCGACATCGCGACCTGACCGAGCGGTTTATGAAAGCCCTGCAGGAGTGGAATTCGGCCATGCCCGTGGATGCCGGAGGCGCGGGAGGTAATGAGACGCGCGCCCGCGTGAGTCCGTGATGGAAGCATCCAACATCATCGGGCGGGGCGTCGCGATGCTCGGGCTCTGTGCGGCAGTCGGCCTGGCGGATGGCCATCCCGGCACGTTCAATCGGCCCCCGCTGCAGCCCAAGCCTTACGCCGAACTGCCGCTGGGTTCGATCGAACCCGAAGGCTGGCTGCGGGAGCAGTTGAAACGGATGGCGCAGGGCATGACGGGCCATCTGGACGAGTGGTATCCCGAGGCGCTCGGCCCGCGCAACGCGTGGCTGGGTGGCGATGGTGACGCGTGGGAGCGGGGGCCGTACTGGGTCGATGGGCTCTACCCATTGGCCCATTTGCTCAAGGACGAAGTCCTCAAGGCCAAGGCGATGGCCTGGGTCGAGTGGACACTGAAGAACCAGCGGGAGGATGGCTATCTTGGGCCGAGGCCCACCGAGAAACCACCGCGGCCCGAGCCGGGTCTCCAGCGCGATCGGCAGGAGGACTGGTGGCCCAAGATGGTCATGCTCAAGGTTCTCCAGCAGCACCATTCCGCAACCGGCGACCCGAGGGTCGCCGAGTGCCTGAAACGCTACTTCCGATATCAGTTGGGGCGCCTTCCCGAAAAACCGCTTGACCACTGGTCGTGGTGGGGCAGGCAGCGCGGTGGCGACAACCTCGGGGTCGTCCTCTGGTTATATAATATCACCGGCGAATCGTGGCTGTTGGATCTGGCGCGATTGCTGGTGAAGCAGACCTTGCCATTCACCGACATCTTCCTGGAGGGATCTTTCATCCATCATCAGCGGGGCACTTTCGCACCGCCATTCACGGAGGACGCGTTTCACTGCGTCAATCTCGCGCAGGGGATGAAGACGCCGCTGGTGACCTTCCAATTGGACGGCGATCCGAGGCACATGGATGCGACGCGCCGGGCGTTTCGCGACATCGAGGTCTCGCACGGGCAACCCCACGGGCTCTATGGTGCCGACGAGGGGATGCACGGCCGCGATCTCGACCGCGGCAGCGAGCTGTGCACGGCGGTCGAGATGATGTTCTCCCTTGAGGAGATGATGGAGATCAGCGGCGATGCCGAGCTTGCCGACCGGCTGGAGAAGATCGCCTACAACGCGCTCCCGACCCAGGTCACGGACGATTTCCTCGCCAAGCAATACTACCAGCAGGCGAATCAGGTCGAGGTGACGTTTGGGCTCCGCTCCTTCCACAACCACCACTTTGGCGACGGCCTGGTCTATGGCCTGTGCACGGGGTTTCAGTGCTGCACGTGCAACCTGCACCAGGGCTGGCCGAGACTCGTGAGCCACCTCTGGCTGGCGTCGGCAGATGGCGGGCTTGCCGCGATGGCCTTTGGGCCCTGCCGGGTCACGGCCACGCTCGCCGGCGGCGCCGAGGTGACGATCGCGGAGGAGACGAATTACCCCTTCGACGAGAACGTGACATTCGCGATCGAGGCGCGGGCACCCGTCGCGTTCCCGCTGCACCTTCGCATCCCCGCCTGGTGCGGTGCGGCCGGCATCGCGATCAATGGCAAGAACGAGCCGATGGCAGGGGGCGGCCGCGTGGTCAAGTTGAACCGGACGTGGGCGCCGGGCGACCGCGTGGTGCTGACATTGCCCATGGGATTTCGAAAATCCTATTGGCACGAGCGCAGCGTGGCGATCGAGCGCGGGCCCCTGGTCTACGCGCTGCGCATCGGGGAGGCATGGTCGCAGGTGAGGCCGGAAGATCGCCAGTTTGGCTATCGGGAGTGCAGGCCCACCACACCGTGGAACTACGCCCTGTTGGAGAGTGACCTCAAGAACATGGAGCAAGGTTTCGACGTGGTGAAGGCCGACACCGTGGCCGCCTATCCGTGGACGCTGGAGGCGGCGCCGATCGAGTTGCGGTGCCGCGGCGTCCGCGTGCCGCAATGGGCGATGTACGATCATTCCGCTGGGCGCGTTCCGCTGAGCCCGTTGCCGCGCATCGACGACATGAAGGCCGAGCCGATCCGGCTGATCCCATACGGTTGCACGACGTTGCGGGTCAGCGGATTCCCGTGGATGCAGGACAAGGGAGGGCGCGTGCGGCCGCCGGAGAATCAGTGAGATGAGGAAGCGACTGGAAACAGTGGGCGACGAGGAGGCATCATGATTGCGCGAATGACAATTGGGATGGCCGCATGGGCGGCGCTGATCTGGGGAGCGGGCGCGTGGGCCGCGGCGGAGCAGAAGCCAGCCGCAGATGCGGAGGGTCGTCCACTGGCGGGACTGCGGACGAGATGGGCGGAGCAGGTTAACCCGGATGCGCCGCTGCCAGAATACCCGCGCCCCCAGATGGTGCGCGAAGGGGGCGTCAGCCTGAACGGCCGATGGGACTACGCGATCATGCCACGCGATCACGACATGCCGCAGGACTGGGATGGTAAGATCGTGGTGCCGTTCTGTGTCGAATCGCAGCTCTCGGGGGTGCGGCAATTCGTTGGGTCGAAGAATCGGATCTGGTACCACCGGGTATTCGAGGCCCCGCGAGCGAGCGGCGTCGCGCGTTTGCTGTTGCATTTCGGTGCCGTGGATTGGGACGCGACGGTGTTCGTGAATGGCAGGGAGGTCGGGCGACACAAGGGCGGCTACGAACCGTTCACCCTGGACATCACCGGCGCCCTGATGCCCGGCGTCGAGCAGGAACTGATCGTCTCGGTGTGGGATCCCACGGACGATGGGGAACAGCCCCGCGGCAAGCAGATCGGGGAACCGAAGGGCATCTGGTACACGTCGGTGACCGGGATCTGGCAGCCCGTGTGGCTTGAGCCGGTGCCCGCCGCGTCGATCGCGTCGGTCGTGCCGGTGGCCGATGTGGACGCGGGGTTGGTGAGGGTGACCGTCACCGAACGCGGTCCGGTGGAGGCCGGGCGCGCACGCGTCGTGGCGTTCGACGGGGGGCAAGAGGTGGGCCGCGCGGAAGGTGCGGTCGGCGAGGCGATCGCGATCAAGGTGCCCGACGCGAAACTCTGGTCGCCGGATTCACCGCACCTGTACGACCTGGAGGTGGCGTTGCTGCAGGGGGACCAGGTCGTGGATTCAGTGAAGAGTTATTTTGCGATGCGGAAGATCGAGCGCAGGAGGGCCGACGATGGGTTCGAGCGCCTCTTCCTGAATGGCAAGCCCTTGTTCCAGTTCGGGCCCCTGGATCAGGGATGGTGGCCCGACGGGCTCTACACGGCGCCCACTGACGAGGCGCTGCGATACGACATCGAGGTCACGAAGAGGATCGGCTGCAACATGATCCGCAAGCACGTGAAGGTTGAACCCGCGCGCTGGTATCACCATTGCGATAAACTCGGGATCCTGGTCTGGCAGGACATGCCCAGTGCCTTTGCGTCCAGGGAGGGCAAGGTGCAGCACGTGAGGCCCGAGGCCAAGGAGGACTGGGCGCGGCCGTCGGAATCCGCGAGGCAGTTCGAGGAGGAACTGCGCGAGGTGATCGAGGATTTCCGTTTCTTCCCCTGCATCGTGATGTGGGTTCCATTCAACGAGGGCTGGGGCCAATACGAGACCGCGAGGATCGCCAAACAGGTCAAGGCGTGGGACCCGAGTCGGCTCGTGAATTCGGCCAGCGGCTGGACGGATCGCGGCGCCGGCGATGTGAACGACGTGCACCAGTATCCCGGTCCCGGCATGGAGCCGCCCGAGCAGTCGCCGGGGCGCGCGATTGTCCTCGGAGAGTTCGGGGGCCTTGGACTTCCGATCCCGGAGCACCTTTGGTGGAACAAGCGCAACTGGGGCTACCAGAATCTCGAGGGCAAGGCGGACCTGCTGGCGCGCTACACGGCCATGTTCAACAATCTGGTTCCGATGCGGGGCCGCGGGCTCGCCGCGGCGGTCTACACGCAGACCACCGATGTCGAGGGCGAGATCAATGGCTACATGACCTACGACCGCGCGGTGCTCAAGCTGGACGCCGCAGATCTGGCCCGCGTCCACGCGCCGCTCTATGGGCCCGTGGCCAAAGTGACTCCGTTGATGTCCAGTGCGGAGACCGCGCCCCAGCAATGGCGCTACACCCTTGAGAAACCTGCCGAGGGCTGGGACAAACCCGATTTCGATGATAGCGGTTGGATGACGGGCGCCGCACCGTTCCGCGGTGGGGAGCATCCATTTGTTGGCAAGGGCACGGCGTGGGACAGGCCCGGCATATGGATGCGGCGGTGTTTTGATGTGGCCGGGCCCACCAAGGGCCTCGGTGTCAATTTCTATGCCCTTCAAGATATTGACGTGCACCTGAATGGCGAACCGCTGCTTCACTTGGCCGAGCACCGCGGCAAGCGCCACTACGATGATGTCAACGTCAGCGACAAAGCGGGACTTTTGCGCAAGGGCCGGAACGTCATCGCCGTGAGCGGCGCCAAACCCAAGGAGCCGCGGGCGATCGACATCGGGCTGTACGGTTTCTGAGGCGAAGCGTCGGGCGTCGGGGCGGGACCGGCGAGCGCCCCGGGGGTGCCCTCTTGCGACCCAAGGCCTTCTGAATAGATTGAGGTGGAGACTGGTGCCGGGGCCATGGGGCATCGGCACTGGCCGAAGGAGACCCCATGAGAGGGTACGACTTCGTCATCGTGGGTACGGGGGTGGGGGGCACCGCCGTGGCCCGGGAACTGGCGCGGCACACGGATTCGCTTCTGATGCTGGAATGCGCCCGCGAATACCGCGATCTCGGGGGCGCGCTTGGGATGCTCCGCTATCTGGACGAGCGCAGGCTCGAGCGGGGCGTGTACGCCCATCGCGCGCTGATGGCCGGTGGCACGGCCGTGCTGTCGTGCGCCAACGGGCCGCGGTGCCTCGAGGAGGAACTATCGGGTCTCGGCATCGATCTCGGGGAGGATTTCGCCGAGGTGGAGCGCGAGATCGGCGTCACTCCGACGCCGGCTTCGGCGCTATCGCCCGGCAGCCTGGCCCTGATCGCCGCCGGCCGGGTCCTCGGCGTGACGTTTCGCCCCATGCCAAAGATGATCGATTTCGTCCGGTGCCGCGCGTGTGGCCTTTGCATGCTGGGCTGTCGGTCTGGCGCGAAATGGACACCCCTCCAGTGGCTCGATGAGCTGGTGGCACAGGGCGTGCGGGTTTGCCTCCAGACGCGCGTCGAGCGCGTGAGGCACCACGGCGGTCGGGTCATCGGAGTCGAAGTCCTTGGGCCCGACGGCGCGGGGTTTATCCCCGCGCGCCATGTCATCCTCGCCGCGGGGGCGCTCGCGACGCCCGTGATCCTGCAGCGCTCGGGATTTCCGGATGCCGGAACCCATCTGGCCGTCGATCCCGCGGCGATCGTATATGGGATCACGGAGGGCCTCAGCACCGTCGGCGAACCGGTCATGTCGCTCATCGCGGACGACATGCACAAGAGCCGCGGGTTCCTGCTGTCTCCGTTCTCCGAGAATCTGACGGCTGGGCGCGTGGTGACTCTGGGGCTCCGATCATTGCGCTATCCTGCGCGGCGCATGCTCGGCCTCATGGTCAAGATCAAGGACGACTGCTCGGGGCGCGTCCTCCCCGACGGGCGGGCCACGAAACGGATGACCCGCGGCGACCGCGCGCGGATGGCAGATGGCACCGGCCTCGCCAAGCAGATTCTGAGGGTGGCGGGCGCGCGCGAGCCCTTCCTCGTGGGTCGTGTCAACGGTGGCCACCCGTGCTGCACCGCGGGCATCGGGCGCATCGTGGACCATGATCTCCAGACCCGGATACGCGGGCTCTACGTCGCCGACGCCAGCGTCTTTCCCGAGTCGCCCGGCAAGCCGACGATCGTGACCATCGCCGCTCTCGCCAAGCGGCTTGGGAAATACCTTGTGGCTCGCATGACCGATACCGGTTTGACCCGCGAGCGGCGGCGTGCAGCGGTCTGCGCGGCCTGAGGCCGCATGATCGTGGGAGGTCGAGCCCGTTGGAGAATCGACTGGGTTGGGCCCGTGCACTGTTGGGAGTCTTCCCCTCAATGCGGGTGCCGGTGACGGAGGATGTGGGGGCGCTCGAGGCCGTGGGCCAGCATCAGGGGCTCATCGGACAGCAGGCGCTCGGTCGGTCCGTCGGCCACGATGAGGCCGCCGTCCAGCACGATCACGCGGGGGCAGAGTTCCACCACCAGCTCGAGGTCGTGCGAGGCGATGATCTTGGTATGCTCGAAGGTGGCGAGCAGTTCGATGAGGCGCCTGCGGCCGCGGGGGTCGAGGTTCGACGACGGCTCGTCCATCACCAGCACGTCCGGTGACAGTGCGAGGACCGTCGCGATGGCCACCGCGCGCTTTTCGCCGGCCGACAGTTTGTGGGGCGGGCGTTCCCGGAGGTGGGCCATGCCGACCCGGTCGAGCGAGGCCACCGCGCGCCGCTCCGCCTCTTCCGGTGGCACGCCGAGATTCAGTGGCCCGAACGCGACGTCGTCGAAGACCGTGGGCATGAAGAGCTGATCGTCGGGATCCTGAAACACCACGCCGACAGACCGGCGGATTTCCGCGATCCTCTCCCGCGTGAACGCCTGGCCGCCGATGCGCACGTCGCCCCGCGTCGGGGCCAGATAGCCGTTGAGATGCTGCAGCAGCGTGGATTTGCCGGCGCCGTTGGCACCGACGATCGCCACCGATTCGCCGTGCCCGATGCGAAAGGATACCCCGCGGAGTGCCTCGGTCCCGTCGGGGTAGGTGAAACAGACGTCCGTGATGTCGATCATGGGGTCGCTCATGAGGGGCCTCGCGATAGCCAGCGGCCAACGAATTCCGCGAGATCCCACGATCGGGCGAAGGCAAAAAATGCGATCCACCCGCAGGCGAAGGCGACGTCCCGCCAGCCCGGCGCCTCCCGCCTCAGCAAACGGACCTCGCCGTCAAAACCTCGGCTCACCATCGAGCGGTAGATCCGCTGCGCGCGATCCATCGAACGCACGAGCAGATGCCCGATCAGTGTCCCATAGGTCTGGAACGCAAGGGTCCGTGCACCGGTCGATCGCATCTCCGCGGCGCGCAGCATTCGCAGCCCCTCGTCGCCGATCACGAAGAAGTAGCGATACAGGAAGAGCAGTTGGACCACAAAGGGGCTCGGCAGCCCCAACATCTTGAGGCCGGCGCAGAGGCGGTGGATGCCCGTGCACGCCACGAGGGCGAGCGCGGCGCTCACCGTCAGCGTGAAACGCACCATGATGGAGGCGAACGAGAACCACCCGCCGGAAATCGCCACGGGACCGATCATGCCCATCGGCTGGCGGTCGAGCAGAGGATTGAAGATGCCGACGAAAAGGGCGAACGGCGCGGCCACCGCCACCTTTTTGAGCAGATATCCGGCCGGCAGGTTCCCGACCGCGATCAGCGCGAAGGGATAGGCGAACAAAGGCATCAGGGCCGACACCTCGTATCGTGGAAACGACATCACGGCCAGGACGAATGCCGCCGTGGCGATGATCTTTGCGCGCGCGTCGATCCGGTGAATGGGGGAATCCATCCTGCCCAAGTCGTCCATCCGGCCGACCTCGATGTACTGTCCGAATCGCAATCCGTCCTCCTGCTAGCCTGCGTATCTTACGCGCCCGCGTGAGACATGCAGGCTCTAAAGGAAAATCTCGCTCTTTGGCAAACGCCATTTTTGGGTAAGGTGAGTTCTGGGCCATGGCGGCCCATCAAGGCTCGGCCCTCGGCCATGACCGTTCGGCCTGAACCTCGCCGAAGGGCGCAAGCCCTTCGCTACCCGACCGATACGCCCTCTTTTCGAGCAACCAAGCACCGGTCTCACGTCGTGGTGCGGCCACCCCGTTTCAAGAGATAGCCAATCAGTCCCGCGACGATTAGGGTGATGAGCCCCCCCACGATACCCGATACGGACGTGCCTGCGCTCACCGCCGGCCATGGCCCGGCCCCGGGCCCGGCCGACGATTCTGCGGGGGCGGGTTTGGACTCAGCCGGTCTGAACCCGTAATCGGGCAGGAACGCGGTCTTCTCCTGGATGCGCGCCGCTGGTCCGCGCGGGCCATCCCCGGAACCCTCCAGCTCTTCCTTGCCGGTGAGCTTGCTGATCGACCACTCGAGCCCGTCGGGGTGTGACGATGCAAACCAGTTCAGTCCGCCGCCGGCCAGTGCCGCTGCGACCAGCAGCCCGGCGAGGACTGGCCTGAGACTCCGTTGCCCGAGTGCTGCGGCGGGGGTTGTCGCGATGGCCTCGGGCCGTACGCGTGCAACGAATTCCACCACGGCCGCTGTGGCCAGCCCCTCCACCACGCCGATCGCGAGGTGGATCGGCTGCATCACCATCAGAAATGTGCCAAACGGCAATTCGGAGATCCCGGAAAGCTTCGTTTCCACGACGACGCCGAAGGCCCCCAGTTGTAGCCCCGCGACCGCCGCGACAATGGCCGCCGTCCACGCGCGACCGCCGGCGCGCCTCGCGCCCGCGATCGGGCGATAGATGAGCGGGTAGGCGACGAAGGCGGGAAAGAACCCGAGGTTGAAGACGTTGCATCCCAGCGCCAGCAGGCCTCCGTCCGCGAAGAAGAGCGCCTGCACCGTCAGGACCGAGGCGATGGCCAAGAAGGCCGCGTGCGGCCCCAGCAGGATGGTCAGGATGAGGCCCCCGCCCAGGTGCCCGCTCGATCCGGTCCCGGGGATCGAGAAATTGATCATCTGCGAGGCGAAGATGAAGGCGCCCATCACGCCCATCATCGGCACGAGCCTGTCGTCGCAGACCCCCTTGACCTTCCGCGCGCACCACGCGATCAGCCCGGCGCTCGTCGCCCACATCGTCCCGCCCACCGCGGGTGAAATCAATGCATCGGCCATGTGCATGTCGGGATCCTCGATCAGTCGCGGACGCGTGGGCCCCGCGCTTGGCGTTATTACGTTTTCTATGCGCGTAATACTCCAGCGACGGCGCGTGTCAAGCTGGGAACCGGAGGCGGGAACGTGCGCTTGAGATCGGCGATGGGGGTGCTTTGATGGGCGCAGGTATGGCCGGCCTCACACGATTCAGCGTCTCGATCGACGAAACCCTCCTGGCGCAATTCGACCGCCAGGCGGCGCGCGAGGGTTGCCCCACGCGCTCCAAGGCCGTCGCCGACCTGATCCGCGACAGCCTCGTCCGGCAGGAGTGGAAGACCGGCCGCGAGGTGGCCGCGGCGATCGTCATGGTCTACGACCATCACAAGCACGACCTGGCGCATCGCCTGACGCACATCCAGCACGAGCACCACAAGCTCATCCTTTCGACGCAGCACATCCACCTCGATCACGACAACTGCCTGGAGATCGTGGTGGTGCGCGGTCGCCCGTCGGCCGTGGAGGGGCTCGCCAACCTCCTCAAGGCCACCAAGGGCGTCAAGTTCTGCTCCGTCGCCGCCGCCTCCACCGGCGCGAACATCTGACTTGAGACGCCGGATGCCGTTCAAGACCGGATGAGACGCCGGCCTCGGCGTCCGCGATTCACCAGCCGCGCGACACCTGGGCCAACCCGGCCCGCGAGGCCGCGGGCCCTCCCGGTGGATGATGGGGACAAGTCGGCACTTGGGATCGGCGACGTTTTCCAATGGATGGCTTTCCGGAGTTTTCTCCACCGGCGGTGTGCGCGGCAACCCTGAGTATTACGTAATACAGGCGAAGTAATATTTTTCCCTTGCGGCAGTCAAGCCTTTGGGTATTACGAAATTAAGAAACGTATGATAGACGGCCCGGGGCCGCTAGACCGAGGAGGATCGGATGAGGCATTGGATGGGGATCGTGTGGGTGCCGTTGGCGCTCGCGCTGGCCGCGGGCGATTCGCTCGGCGGCGAGCTCGAGGCGCGGGCGAAGGAGTTGGAGAGGTTGATCGAGGATCAGGGCATCTACCTTGAGACGGCCAAGACCGGCGTGAAGCTCGGCGGCTGGGTCGAGGCCAGCTACACCTACGGGCTCAACGGTGGCGGCACGGACAGCGGGATCAACGGCACCCCGACGGAGAATGTCGTCACCGGCGACGATTCCAACGATTTCAGCATGAACGCGGTGCGGCTGATCCTGGAGAAGGCGCTGCCGGAGGAGAAAACCTGGGCGGCGGGATTTCGCGTGGATCTGGTTTTCGGGGAGGATGCCAAGGGCGGGTTCGACAACGAGCCGGGGCTGGGAAATGGCAACAGCGCGGTCAACATTGAGGCGGCGTACGTGCAGTTGCGGGTGCCGGTGGGGAACTGCATCGACATTTCAGTGGGCAAGTGGTTATCCCCGCTGGGCTACGAGGCCACCGACCGGGCCGAGAACGACAACTTCAGCTTTGGGATCGGCGCCACGTATCTTGAGGCGGGCACCCACACAGGTGTACTGGCCTCCATGCCGCTCACCGACCTGGTCACCTTGATGTTCGGAGTCTGTAACGGGTGGTCGAATTCCGACGCCGACTTCCTCGACGGCGATCGTGGCGGCACCTCGGATTGGGCCAAGACGCTGATCGGCGGGATCGAGGTGGAGAGCCGTGGCGGCAACGCGTGGCTCATCGCCGCGGCCTCGTGGAGCTCCGAGGGCGACGCCTTCGCCGGCAATGTCGCCAATGGGCTGCTGGATGGAGCCGCCGACGGCAGCGACATCGATGGCGAGGAGAACCAGAACATCGTCGCTTTCAGCATCAATGGCGAGTGGAAACCGGTCTGTCTCGACGGCCGCCTCAAATTCGCCTTCTGCATCGATTTCGTGTGGGCGGAGGACAACCTCGAACGCCTCGGCGGGAATACGCCCGTCGGCCGGGATGCCAACAGCGCGACCGCGTGGACCGCCGCGCTCTTTGCCCGTTACGATCTCTCGGGCCGTTCTTACCTCGCCGCCCGCGGGGAATACCTGCACGCCGATGACGGGACGCTGGGTTTCACCGATGGGCTGGTACCCTCGCCAAACAGCAATGCCTCGATCGATAGAAACGATATCTATGCGAGCAACGCCGACCTGTACTCCTTTACGCTGACGCTTGGCTATGCGCCGTGCGACGGTCTGCTGCTCCGCGCCGAGTACCGGCTGGACATCGCCTCCAGCGACGGCGGCGACGACGGGGAGAACAACATTTTCGGAAACAACCGACCCGATCAGCACATGTTCTCGGTCGATGCGGTGTACACGTTCTGGTAGGTCAGCGCCGCCCCCGGCGCGCGCGGCGGGCCGGAGGGCGTTGTTCCTCGCATCGCAGTTGGCGCCTTGGCGACAGCCTGTTGGCATGTATTCTTACGCCCATGGGCATGGGCCACTCGCACGGTGGCGGGCAGGAGTCGCGTCCCCTCGACACGCTGGGGCTGGCGGCGCTCGTCGGCGCCGGCATGGTATTATCCGGGACCGGGCTCGTGCCCTCGGTGGCGGGCATACCGACCAACGCGATTGGCGCGATCCTCGGCAGTGGTCCTATCTTGTGGGCGGCGCTCCGAGAACTTCTGAAGTTCCGCCTGTCGGCGGATCTGGCTGTATTGCTTGCGGCGGGCGCGGCCATTGCGATCGGCCAATACTTCGTGGCCGCGGAAGTCATCCTGATCATGTTGATCGGTGGCTTCCTGGAGGGCATCGCCGTGCAGCGAACGCGGGGTGCGATCCGCGCCCTGATCCGCATGGCGCCGCGCGAGGCGACGCGAATCGTGGCCGGTTCGCGCGAGCGGGTGCCGATCGAGGAGATCCACGGGGGAGACGTCGTGGCGGTGGCGCCCGGGGAGCGCGTGCCGGTGGACGGACGCATACGTTCCGGGCGGACCTCGGTGGATCAGAGCCCGTTGACGGGCGAGTCGCTGCCGCGCGACGTGGGGCCCGGCGACGCCGCACTGGCCGGCTCGATCAATGGGGCGGGAGCGCTGGAGATCGAGGTTGAGCGCGTCGGGGGCGATACCGCCTTCGGTCGCATGGTGCACCTTGTGGAGGAGGCGGAGGCCCAGCGCGCGCCCAGCCAGCGCCTTGCCGACGTTTATGCGAGCTGGTTTTTGCCGGTGGTCCTGGCTTGCGCGGGACTCGCCTACGTCCTGACCAATGATCTGATCCGGGCGGTATCGATCCTGATCATCGCGTGCCCGTGCGCTCTGGTGCTGGCGACGCCGACGGCGGTGTCGGCTGGCATCGGGCGTCTGGCGCGTCGCGGGGTCCTTGTCAAGGGTGGGGCGGCGCTGGAGGCGCTTGGCCGCTGCCGCTCTATCCTGTTGGACAAGACCGGGACGATCACCCTGGCGCGTCTGCGCGTCGCGCGCGTGATCGCGGCCCCCGGTTACTCGGATGACGAGGTGCTTCGCGCGGCCGCCGCGATCGAGGTGGCCTCGGAACATCCGCTGGCGCGGGCCGTTGTCGAGACGGCGCGCGCAAGAGCACTGGCATTCGGTGGGGCGGGGGGGATCGTGGCAGAGCCCGGCATGGGGGTGCGCGGCCGGGATGACCAAGGCCGGGCGCTGCGCGCGGGCTCCGAGGCATTTGTGGCGGCCGCGGGCGCCCGGATTCCCCCGGCACTGGCCGAATCGGCGGGCGCGCTGCGTGACGAGGGACACAGCCTTCTCTTCGTTGCCCGCGAAAGGGAGATCCTCGGGATCATCGGCGCCCGAGATACCGCGCGGCAGGAAGCCAAGGACGCGATCGCGGCGTTGAACGGCCTCTTCCAGAATCGTGTCTGCATGCTGACCGGCGATTCCGAGGGCGCGGCCCGGCACCTCGGTGCCGAGGTTGGACTCGGCGATATCCGAAGCGGCCTCATGCCCGAGGACAAGACGCGGATCGTCGAAGAATTTCGTCGCGATCGAGGCCCCGTGGTCATGGTGGGGGATGGGGTCAATGATGCGGCGGCCCTGGCCATCGCCGACGTTGGCATCGCGCTGACCGACGTTGGCACCGACGTGGCGATCGAGGCCGCCGGCATCGCCATTTTCGGGGAGGGGCACCTTGCGAAATTGCCCGAGGCGATCGTGTTCGCGCGGCGCGTGATCCGCACCATCTGGCAGAACATCTTTTTCTTCGCGTTTGGCCTCAACGCGCTGGGCGTGGCCGCCGCAGGCTGGGGTCTCGTGGGGCCGATCGCGGCGGCGATCCTGCACCAGATCGCGTCGCTGTTCGTGGTGTCCAATTCCCTGCGTCTCCTCTGGTCCCGGCACGAGATGGCGCACCGCCTCTGGCACTGGCGGGAATCGGCGATGGCCATGGCGCGCCGCGGTTGGCGGCCTGCGCTCTCGGCCGCCGCCGTGCTGTGGTTGGCCAGCGGCGTCTTCGCGATTCGGCCAGACGAGACCGGCGTGGTCCGTTCGTTTGGCCGGGTGATGCTCCCGCTGGCGGGCGCGGGCCTCCACTACCGTGCCCCGTGGCCAATCTCCCGCCTCGACCGCGTGAGCGGCCGCGTGGAGAGGATTGAGATCGGCTTCCGCGTTGAGCCGAGTGCGCCCGGCGAGAACCCGCCCGCCTACGAGTGGAATATCCAGCACCGCGGCGGCCGATACCGCGTCCTGCCCGACGAGTCCACGATGGTCTGCGGCGACCAGAGCCTGCTGGATGTGCACGCCACCGTCCAGTACCGCATCACCGACCCCGTCGCGTTCCTCTTTGGCGCCGCGGAGCCCGAAGCGACGCTGCGGGCTATAGCCGAGTGCACCCTCCGGCAGGTCATTGCCCGCGCCTCGCTCACGAACATCCTCACCGCGGGGCGAGCCCGGATCGAGGCGGACGCGCTCGATGCGGCCCGTGCGGCGGTGACCGGTTGCGGGCTTGGCCTAGAGTTGAGAAGCGTCGATTTTCAAGACGTGCATCCGCCGCTGGAGGTCGTGGGGGCCTTCCGCAGCGTGCTCGACGCGCTCGAGGAGAAGGATGCCGCCATCAATCGTGCCGAGGCATACCTCAACGAGCAGATCCCGCTCGCGCGCGGCGAGGCCACCCGCGCCAAAGAGGGGGCCGAGGCCGCGTACCTCCAGACGGTGGCGCGCGCATCCGGCGAGGCCGAATCGTTCCGCCTCAGCGTGGACGCCCGGCACACCGATCCGCGGCCTCGCGCGGTCACCGACTTCAATCTGTATATCGAGGCCATCGAGGGTGCCCTCGGCGGCACTCGACTCTCGGTCGTGGACCCAGGCCCCGCGCGGCAAGGGTTCACCCTGATCGGCCCATCCAGCATCAAGGCCGGGGCCCTCGCGGCGCCGGCCGCCGTCGTGACAGAGCCGCCCAGTTCGAACACCGGCAATACGGAGTCTGGAAAATCCCCATGAAACCCGGAAAGAAATCCCTGTTCGCAGCCGCTGTGATCCTCGCGCTGCTTGCGTGGCGCAGCCTGGTCGCCCTCGACCAGTCACAGTATGGCATCGTCACGGAATTCGGCAGATACGTGGCGACTCTCCGAGAGCCGGGGCTGCACCTTAAATGGCCTTACCAGTCGGTGCTGCGGTTCGACCGGCGGCTCCAGCTCTACAACCCGAGGCCTTCGGAGTTTCTCACGAAGGACCCGAAGAACATCCTGCTGGATGTCTATGTCTGCTGGCGGGTGGACGATCCGCTCGTCTTTCTCCAGCGTGCGACGGACAGGGGCGGGGCCGAGGCCCGGCTCCACGACATCGTCTGGGCCGAGCTCGCGGCGGAGGTCGGGACGCGCCCGCTGTCGGATCTGGTGTCGGATAAGCCGAACGAAATGGTGTCGTCCAAGGTCATGGAGGGTGTCCTGTCGCGCAGCCGGGCGCGCGCTCTGCCCGGCCTCGGTGTGGAGATCGTGGACGTGCGCCTCAAGCGGCTGAATCTCCCCGAGCAGAATAAGCAGAGCGTCTTCGACCGGATGCGCGCGGAGCGCGACCGCATCGCGCGCCAATATCGGGCCGAGGGCGAAGAGGAGGCGCTGAAGATCCGCGCCGATGCCGATCGCCAGAAGGCGCAGATCCTCGCGGACGCGCAGAAGGAGGCGGAGCTGAAACGCGGCGAGGCGGCGCGGAAGGCCATCGAGATCTATGCCGCCGCGCACGGCAAGGATCCCGAGTTTTTCCAGTTCCTCCGCTCCCTCGAGGCCTACAAGAAACTGCTCAACGAGAAGACCACGATGGTGCTCTCCTCGGACTCGGAACTGTTTCGCTATCTGACCGATCCATCGTCGCGGTCGCTGGAGGGGGCGGGTGCGGGGGCACCGGCGCAGGGCGGTGGCGCAACGCGCTGATACCAGGGTCTGTCGTCATGCTGATTTTCTTCCATCACGACGAGGCCGGCGGAGGGCACGACCACCCCCACCCGCACGAGCACCATCACCACCACGAACATGGTCACGATCATGGGCACGAGCACGCTCGCGGTGGGGCGGTTTGGGAGTGGCTGGGCCGCCGCTGGCCGGTGATCGTCGGGCTCTGCGTGGTGGGTTGGCTGGTCAGCGGCATCCGCGTGGTGGGTCCCGCGGAGCGGGGTGTGGTGCAGCGCTTTGGGAGGGTGATCGATGATCGCGTCACGCCGGGCATCCGGTTCGGGCTGCCGGTGGGCATTGAGACACTCACGAAGGTGCAGATCAGCAAGACGAGGCGGGTGAGCGTCGGCGGCGGTGGTGTTGACGGGCTGACGGGCAATCTGCCGGATCCGGCGCGCAGCCAGTTCTTCTCGGGCGACCGCAACATCGTGGACGTGCAGCTTTCGGTGCAGTACGTGATCTCGGATCCGAAAGCGTTCCTCTTCGCCACCGCGGACCCCGATGCGGCCGTGCGCGGCGCGTGCGAGTCGGCGCTCTGCGAGATTGCCGCCGCGATGCCGGTGGATGAGATTCTGACGCTGCGGAAGGCCGAAGTTCAGCTTCGCGTTCGCGAGATGGCGCAGGCGATCCTCGACCGGCATGGCGTCGGGGTGCGGGTCCTGTCGGTATCGCAGGAGCGCAGCGCGCCGCCAGAGAAGGTGGCCGATGCATTCCGAGCGGTCACGAGCGCCCGCGCGGATAGGGACCGGCTCATCGCCGAGGCAGAGGGCTATCGCGAGGACCTCCTGCCCCGCGCGCGGGGTGAGGCGACGGCGGTGCTCGCGCAGGCCGAGGGCGAAGCGTATCAGGTCGTCGCCTTGGCCGAGGCGAGAGCGAGACGTTTCGAGCGGATCCTCGAGGAAGCGAAAGGCGCCCCGACGCTCACGCGCCGCCGCATGCATGCCGAGGTGATAGAGGAGATCCTTTCGCGCACGAGGAAGGTCATCCTGAAACCCGGGGCCGCGGGGGATGTGCGCCTCATCGAGGAGGGGCCTTGACGCTTCCCGCATCGGCGCCGACGTGGGCCGCGCTCGCGGTGCTCATGGCGATCGGCGCGGTGCTCCTGGCGCGATCCCGAGGCCGGACCGAAGGCGGCCCAGAGCCTGCCATGTACGCGATGTTTGAAGCGGCGGGCAAGGGCGACGCCAACGCGTATCTCGCCTGCTTCAGAGGAGAATTGTTGGCGCGTTTCCAGACCGCAAGGCGCGAGGCGGGGGAGGAGCGCTTCGCCGAGGAGCTGAGGCGCGGGGTCTCGGGCATCACCGGCATCGCCATCAGCCGTCCTCCGAACACGGCTGGCACGGGCGGGGCCCCAACGGCCACGCTTCGGGTCGAGCAGGTGTTCCGGGACCGCAACGAGACAAAGGACTTTTCGCTGAGGCGCGAGCGTGGCCGATGGCGCGTGGAATCGATCGGCCCCGCAGCGACCGTCAGGATGCCCATCCCCTACGGCACGCCGGTCTATGCGCCAGAGCCATTTGCGGCGCCGGCCAAGCCGTGAAACGCGCCGTTCGCCCGGTCGTCGCCACCAGGGATGTCCAGGAATCGAGAATTGGACCAGGGCACGCAAGGGAATACACACCTTAACCAGAGTCGTCCACGCGCCGGGTTATTCATGATGAAATTTCTGGGGGCGGGGCCGAAGCCGATGGTCCCGGCTCGCGCTTTGCGCACTGCAAGGGCGGTGGCGCCGTCCGGCCGTTGCCGGACTCTGCCACCGCAGTCCGAAACCCTCCCGGCCTGGTGTGCGGCGCGCGACAATGCACGGCATCTCACAGAGATGCCCTACAAAATTTGTAGGCCGCCTGTGCCAGGCGGCTCGGCTCAGAGGTTTTGAGACACGCTCGCCTCGCGGGCCGCGCATGACAGGTGCCTTTCGCTACCCGGTGGGACGCGGACGCCGGGGCCGGCGTCCCTCCCATGCCCAGCGCGGATGGTGTGGGGCGGTGGGCCAAACGCGGGCGCGTTCGGCTATCCTTTGGCCGCGGTCTTGGTGGCCTCGACGTCGCGGGCGATTTGGGCGCGGAGGGCATCCAGGTTGTCGAACCGGGTCTCTGGGCGCAGGAATTTGAGGAGGGGGACCTCGATGCGCTGGCCGTAGAGGTCGCCGTCGAAACCGATTATATGCGCCTCGACGCGGCGCTCGGTGCCGCCGAGGGTGGGGCGCGTGCCGATATTGATGGCGACGGGGTGGGTCTGTCCGCCGATGTCGCAGGTGCCTGCGTAGACGCCGTCCGGGGGGAGTTTTTCTCCCTCGACGTCGAGGTTGGCGGTGGGGAAACCGAGCTGGTGGCCGAGGTGTTCGCCGTGGACCACGGCGCCGAAGATAGAGAAGGGGCGGCCTAGGAGGCGCGCGGCCTGCTCGAGGTTGCCGTCGGTGATGGCCTGGCGGACGCGGGTGCTGCTGATGTGGTCGTGATCTTCTGTGACGGGCGGCAGTTCCAGCACGTCGAAGTCGCATTCGGTGCCGAGGTGCTCGATGAGCGAGACATTCCCGGCGCGGCGATGGCCGAATTCCCACCGGAAACCGACGCCGATCAGGCGCAGCGGTTGGCAGGCGGCGACCAGGCTCCGGATAAAGTCTTCGGGCGGGGTGCGGGAGAATGCCTCATCGAATCGGATCACGAGGACATGTTTCGCGCCGAGGCGCCCGAGCAGGACGAGTTTGTGGTCGAGGGAGGTGAGGATCGCCGGGGCGTTGTCGGGACGGAGGACCTTGAGGGGATGGGGTTCAAAGGTGACGACCACGGGCAGCGCCGAGCGCTGGCGCGCCGCGTCTTGGACCGCACGAATGAGGGCCTGGTGGCCACGGTGGACGCCGTCGAAGACGCCGATCGCGAGGCAGGCCGGCCCGCCGATGCCCGCCAGATCACCGATGTCATACAGGATGTTCATCGCCCTGGGTGCCGGGACGCGCCTCGCGCTAGCGTCTCCGCCGGCGGCTCACCTCGGGAAGATCTATGACGTAGGGCCGCAGTTCCTCGATGGATTCGATCGCCCGTATCCTCTCGACGGTGAGGGCATCGGCCACGTCGAAGTTGCCGGAGCGGGTGCGGCGCAGGGCGGCCAGGTGTCCGCCGCAGCCCAGGGCCGCGCCGATGTCATGGCAGTAGGTCCGCACGTAGAAACCCTTGCTGCATTCGACGAGAAAATCAACGTCGGGGAGGCGGACCGCCCTCACCTCGTGCCGGTAGACGTGGACGGGGCGCGCCTCGCGCTCAACGACCTGACCTTTGCGCGCCAGCTTATAGAGCGGGACGCCGCCTTTCTTGAGGGCCGAGACCATGGGGGGGGTCTGTTTGAAATCCCCGTCGAATTTTGCGAACGCGGCGTCGATCTGATCCGCCGTCAACGGGGGCACCGGTTTTTCCTCGATCACTTTGCCATCGGCGTCCTGAGAATCGGTGGCGGTGCCGAGGCGGAGCGTGCCCTCGTAGACCTTGTCCTCGCTCATGAGGAGATCCTGGATCTTGGTGCCTCGCTCAAGGGTCAGGATGACGAGGCCCGTGGCGAGGGGGTCGAGGGTACCGCAGTGCCCGACCTTCTTGAAGCGGAAGCGGCTGCGGACAAGGTCCACCAGGTCGTGAGAGGTGCATCCGGATGGTTTGTCGACCATCAGGACGCCATCCAGGGAATGTGAGCGCGTATCCATAAGAGATCGTGCCAGGCTATCAGGGGTTGCGCCGTTGGTTCGGCGACCGCGCCCCCGGCGCCGTGGCGAGTCCCATCCTAGTCTTCCTTGGGGTGGGACCGCAAGTACTCGCGCGTCTCGACGACGATGACCCCGCTCAGGGCGATCAGGGAGATGAGGTTGGGGATGGCCATGAGGCCGTTCGCGATGTCCGCGAATGTCCAGACCGCGTTGAGAGAGAATATCGATCCGAGAAAGACGGCGACGACCCAGAGCCAGCGATAGGGCACGGTCGCGCGTGGCCCGAAGAGGTACTCCGCCGCCTTCTCGCCATAGTAGGCCCACCCGAGGATTGTAGAAAAGATGAACGTCAACAGGCCGAAAAGAAGCAGGTACTGGCCGCCCGGCACGTCGCCGAATGCGGCCTGCGTCAGCTTCGTGCTTTCTGTGCCCTGCTTCCAATAGCCCGAGGTCACCAGTGTCAGGCCCGTCATCGCGCAGATGATGACTGTGTCCCAGAACGTGCCGGTGGAGGCGACCAGGGCCTGGCGGACGGGGTGGGTCGTCTGAGCGGCCGCCGCGACGATCGGCGCGCTTCCGAGGCCCGACTCGTTGGAGAAAAGGCCGCGCGCCACGCCAAAGCGGAGCGCCTCTCTCATCGTGACGCCGACGAACGCGCCGACGGCGGCGTGGCCGGAGAAGGCGCTCGACAGGATCACCCGGATCGCGTCCGGGATGTGCGCGGCGTTTCGGGTGAGGATGATCAGGCACCCGACGACGTAGGCGACCGCCATGAACGGCACCAGCCACGCGCACACATGCGCGATTTTTCGGATGCCGCCCAGGATCACCGCCCCCGTCAAGGTCGCCATGATCAAGCCGCACGCGATATTCGAGGCCATGATCGCCGAATCGTTTGCGCCGAAGTTATCCTTCAGCAAGTGTCCGATGTTGGCGGTGATCGAATTGGCCTGGACCATGTTGCCGATGCCGAAGGCCGCGACCGCGGTGAAGCCCGCGAAAAGGACCGCGAGCCATTTGGCGTTCATCGCGCGCTCCAGAACGTACATGGGGCCGCCGGCCATCGTCCCATCGGGTTTCCGCACCCGGTACTTCACGGAGAGCAGGGCCTCGGAGTACTTGGTCGCGATGCCGAAGACGCCGGTGAGCCACATCCAGAAGACCGCCCCCGGGCCGCCCAGGGTGATGGCGGTGGCCACCCCGATGATGTTCCCCGTGCCGATCGTGGCGGCGAGCGCGGTGGACAGCGCGCCGTAGTGGCTGATGTCGCCTTCGCCCTCGCGCTTGGTCGCCAGCGAGAGGCGGATGCCGCGCGGCAACAGCCGCTGGATGATCCCGAGCCGGAATGTCAGGAACAGGTGGGTCCCGCACAAGAGGATCAGGAGCGGCGGGCCCCAGACCCAGCCGCTGATAGTATTGAGGAAGGCCTCGACCTGCGATGGGGGCGGAGGTTGCATGGTCCGCAATGTGAAGCGTATCCATGCGGGGTCAAGTGGCCCGTTATCCGGAGCGAGATCTCAATCGCCCGTGGCCGCGGGCATGCGCGAGCGGGAAAGCCGCGCGCCGAGAGGCCCCATGTTCAAAAGGCCCTTGCCCGGCGCACGGTGGCGGATCAAGCTTCTGTTGGTCATTGAAGCTGGGAGACCGATCATGCAGGCAAGCCCACGGAGCACGGCCGGCGTCCGGCCCAAAACGAGGAGATTTCACTTGGGGGCGAGAGCCATTGCGCGGCGTGATTTCTTGAAAGGGGGCCTCGCGGCGGCTGGGGCTGGACTCCTTCCGGTTTCATTGTTTGCGGCGGCGCAGCGGCCGGTGCGCTGGGCGCCTTATCAGTGCCTTGACCTGAATCCCGAGGATATGGTGCGTGACGAGGACATCGCGCGCGTCATCCGATTCGCGAAGGAGTTTGTCCCACAGACGAACAGCGGCAAACCGCCATTTGATCCGCGTCATCCCGACAAACCGGGAACCGAGAGGCGGTTGGAGGGATATGGGAAGCGGATCCATGCCAGCGAGATGTCGATCTCGACGCCGAACACCTACGTCAAGGCGATGGCGATCAAGAAGGGCATCGCTCGGCTGCTGGACGCGGATACCGACCACGCGGTGCGAGAGATGCTGGGCACGGGGCTCCAATTTCACACGACGAGTTTCGACTTGCCCAACGGCGAGGTCACGGTGCCACCCGGATTTGACTGGGGTTGGGTGATGACGGTTCCGCACAAGGTTGCGGACGCCCGCCGCCGGGCGTGGATCGACGCCGGGCACACTTGGTCGCCGACGCCCTCGGTCGAGCTTGTCATAGAGAAGGTAAAAAGCCGGGGGTGGCCGACGGGGTGGCTCCGAGTCGATCCAAAGTCCAAGAGGGCGGAGCAGTACACGATCATGCCCGACCTGCGCATCAGCCAGTGTCGGAAATACTTTTTGGATCGCTATGCGATGATCAACAAAGAACTGGGCCTCGTGAATGTTGGCCTGGGTGGCAAGTCCGGGTGGCTGCACGGCAATGCGGCTCCAAGGAATCGGCCGGAGGCGCCATCGCGCGCGGACCCGTGGCTCCCGAGCCCCTATCCGGGCGACTCGTACCGGGACGCGAATTTCGCGCTGGTGAAAGAGGCGGTCGCGCGTTTCGGGGCCGAGCGGGTCACGTGGACCAACACCGGGATCCCCAGTCCCGAGGAGATGCGCGCACGACATCTCCCCGATTACGTGGCGCTTCGCGATGGCGGCATCCGCGACATCTACGATGGCTGGTTTGGCTCGTGGGTGACCAACTGGACTCTGGAGAGATTGGTGGCCAAGGGAGCGCTGTAGGCTCCGGGCCTGTGTTCCATAAAGGACAATCGTAATTGGAGGGCACCGCATGATCTTCCTCACGCGAACGGAGAGCGCCAGGTGGGCGAGTCTGGGCCGGGAGATCTTGGCCAAGGAATGTGAGCCTTTCGGCCTGGGGGGAAAAGTTCGGGATAAACTCATCCCCTGTTTCCGCTGCTACGCGGGCGGGATGCTCATGTCACACGGCCAGGAAGCACTGGGGGCAAAGTGGTTTCGCGAGGGCGTGCTGGAGGAGGAACACGGCCTCTTCTTCAACGGTTTCGTGAACAGCTTCCTCGAGCGGCAGAAGGGCAGATTCGTCATGCCCGAGAAGCCATTTGTCGATCCGCGGCCGTTCGTGCATTTCGCGAGCGTCCCGCTGCTCCAGAGAAGCCGGGAGGGATTCGTGCGGCAGGCCTGCGAGTCCCTGCCCCGATTCGACGGACCCTTGCGGATCATGGATATCGGGTGTGGGAACGGCGCCCTTACCGCACAGTTCGTTAGGCGCCTGCAGGAGATCGGCAAAGTCAGCGACGTCGGCCAGATCCTGCTCGTCGATCCTTCCCCCGCGATGGTGGAGCTTGCGGTGAAAACCGTCGGCGAGACATTTCCGCCATCGGTCATCAGAGGCATCAACAGCCCGATCCAGGACCTGAGCGATACTCTCGGGGAACATTACGATGTCGCCGTGAGTTCCTTCGCCTACCACCACATCCCCTATGAGGCGAAGATGTTCAACCTGCGCAAGCTCGGTCCCTGGATAGACCATTTCGTCCTCTTCGAGCTCGACAGCAATAATGACCTGCCGGAACTGAATTCGCCCGAGCTTGCACTTTCGGTGTATCAGATCTACGGGCGGGTGATCGACTGGGTCTTCAGCCATGATGCGCCCGTGGAACTCGCGATAGCCGCCGTCGATAATTTCCTCATGGCCGAGGCAGTCTCCATGCTGACGCTGCCGCGCGGCAAGCGGACCGATTATCACGCCCTGCGCGGGCAGTGGCACGATCTGTTCAGGAATGGGCTGGGCCCAGAATTCACCTGCCTCTGCGACACGACGAACCTCGCGGAGGACTACGTGGAGCTTTTCACCATTCACTACGGGAGAGCGTGAGGGACGCCGTCCCCGGCGTCCGCGATTCACTGTGGGCCCTGATGCGACGAATCGATGCGGATGATGGGCGCCGATGATCGGTCGAACGCGGCGGCCCCGGCTCCGGGCGCGAGCGCCGGCTGGAGCGCGACCTCCATGGCGGCGACGAAGCTCCGGAGATCCATGCCCATGAAATGGACGGGCAGCGCGACGAGCTTGGGGCGACAGTTGCGCCAGACGGTTGCGGCGCTCCGCCGATTGCCGCGACAGAGATGTTCCAGCGCCACGGCCGCCTGGATGAGGCCCTGATAGAACAGGCGATCATCCCCCTGGGTGCCGCGCCAAGGGTCCTCCCAGACCTCGTGGGCGTCAAAGTACTCGCCGCGATTGAATAGCTCGATGCCACGTCGGTAGGCATCGGAGAAGGGGTCTTTTGACATAGGAGAGATTCTGGTGCGAAACCCTTCCACAGCATTCATCGGTTGCCAGCAGTCGCGATAGTTTATTGGGTTGGGCAGACCCGCGCGCGCCGAAGCGTGGGCGCGAGTCGCGGGCAGGATTGCCGTCTCACGACCGCGCCGCTTTGGCGAGCAAACGGAATTCTCGAGTTAGCCCCGCCGCCGGCGCGCGGCGGGGCACCACCGGGGCTGAAAATGCCTGGTCCTCTTGCGGTGCAAAGCGGTGCGAGGACGCACCGCAGTCCACGGCGCTGCGCGCGAAACGGGGCATTGTCACGGGGTGCCGACATCGTCCCAAGATGCCGCCGGATTTCGGCCGAAGGTCCTTGGAGTGCGGACCGTCCACGGGCCGCTTTTTGCGAGCAAACGGAATTTCCGAGCTAGTCCGTCGATGCGGTCGCGGGCGGTGCCATCGCCTCTTTCGTATACCATTCCCAGAAGCGGGCGAGGCCCTCACGCACGGAGACGCGGGGGTTATAAGCGAGGAGGCGGCGTGCCTTGTCGACGTTGGCGAAAGTGACCTTCGGCTCGCTGGCGGGGGCGGGCGCGACGCGGATGATGGCCTTCTTGTCGGCGATCTCCTCGGCGATGTGGACGAACGCATTCATGTCGATGGGTTCGCCGCGACCGAGGTTGATGATCTCGTAGCCGAGGGGTTTATCGATGGCGGCGATGACGCCCTCGAGGATATCGCCGACGAAGGTCCAGTCGCGGCGCATGGCGCCGGCGTCGAAGAGGGTGATCTCCTTGCCGTGAACGAGGCTGTCGGTGACGATGTAGGGCATCATGTCGGGTCGGCCCTTGGGGCCGTACACGTTGAAGAAGCGCAGGGCGGTGAAGGACATGCCGTGCATGTTGTGGTAGGCGTACCCCATGATCTCGCCGGCCTTCTTCGATGCGGGGTAGGGCGCGAGCGGTCGGTCGGTGGGGTCGCCTTCGACAAAGGGGATCTTGTCGGTCTGCCCGTAGACGGAGGAGGTGGAGGCGAACACGAAGTGCGGCACGCCCGCCAGGCGCGCGGCCTCGAGGAGGTTCGCGGTGCCGACGATGTTGACCTGGACGAAGAGCGCGGGATTCTTGACCGAATAGCGGACGCTCCCCATGGCGCCGATGTGGGCGATGGCGGCGGGTTTCCATGCGACCGCATCGCGGGCGATGGCGGGGTCGGAGAAATCGCCCTCGATGAGGCGGAAGCGCGGGTTCCGGAGGAGCGGGGCGATGTTGGCGCGCTTGCGCGCGGGGCTGTAGTAGTCGTTGAAGTTGTCGAGGCCCACGACCTCGTCGCCGCGGCCGAGCAGGGCCCCCGCGAGGGTGCTGCCGATGAATCCGGCGGCTCCGGTGACCAGGATCTTCAAGTTTGCTTCTCCGGGGATTTTCGCGTACGCGCCATCGTGGCGCCGCACATGAAACTATCGTCCGCGAATCCGGATCAAAAGTCAAAGCCGCAGGTCGAGATGGGCAAAACGAGGGAAGAGACGGGATGTTGAAGAACAAGGTGAGATTGCGTCGTCGGGCGGGGCGGGTGGACCTCGAGGTGGCGGGGGCAAGCTTCAGCTCGTGGCACCCGCGGCTCCTGATGACCGGGCTGGCGTGGGACGCGATCACCGCGGCGTGCCTGCTGCGGCCCGCGGGCCCCCCTGCCACGGTGCTGATGCTGGGGCTCGGTGGCGGGACGGTGGCGAGGCAACTGCGCGCCGTTTCACCAGAGACCCGGGTAACGGCGGTGGAGCTGGACGCGGGGGTCGTGGCCATGGCCCGGGAGCACATGGGGTTGGATGGGCTGGGCGTCGAGGCCGTGATCGCGGACGCGTACGACTTCGTGCTGCGGGACCGGAGGCGCTACGATGTGCTGATCGATGACCTCTATGTGACCGGAAGGGAAGACGTGTGGCGGCCCCGGCCGCCCGACGGCGATTTGCTGGCGCTATACCGGCGGCGCCTGTCCCCGGGCGGGCTGGTGGTCGTGAACATGATCATCGGGCCGGGGCACCGCCGGGTGCAATCGACGGTCAGGCGCGAGATGGGGCAGGCCTTCTCGGAAGTGCGCTCGGTCCGGTCTGCGGAGGGGATGAACGAGGTGCTGGTGGGGGGCGATTGCGTGCTTCCCGGGGGCACCCTCCGTCATTTTGGCGGGCGGATCCAGGAAGAGAAGGACCGGCGATTCTGGGAGGGGATCCGGGTCGAGCGCCTGCGCCGGCGATAGCTCTGGCGACCGCCCTTCAGAGTCCGGCGGACCATCGATTCCCATCGCCGGATGGACATCCGTTGCGCTTGGTTTAAGAAAGGTCTGATGGCGGATCTGGTGCAGCCCGAGGTGTGCGAGATCGATGTATCGGCGAGGGTGCCCCCCCCGTTCGCGCTGGTGATTTTCGGGGCGTCGGGCGATCTGACGTCGCGGAAACTGGTGCCGGCGCTGTTCAATCTGTTTCGCGAGAAACGGCTGCCGGGGGATTTTGCTGTTGTCGGTTTCGCGAGGCGTCCCAAGAGCGACGCCGAGTTCCGGGCGGAGATGCGCGAGGGGGTGGAGAGGTTCTCTCGATCAAGACCGATCAACCCCGCCGAGTGGGCCGTTTTTGAGGCGCGCCTGTCATACCACGTCGGCGCGTTCGATGATCCGGCGGCCTACGAGGGCCTCGCGTCGCGGCTGCGCGGCCTGCCGGGAGCCGGGGCCATCGGCGGACACTTTCTATTCTATCTGGCGACCTCGCCGGAGTATTTCGGCGAGGTGCCGAGGCGGCTGGCGGCGGTCGGCCTGGTGGGCGATCGGGCGCGGCAGAAGATCGTGGTCGAGAAACCATTCGGCGTGGACGGGCGGAGCGCGGCCCGGTTGAGCGAGGCGCTGCACGCGGCCACGGACGAGCGGGCGGTGTATCGCATCGACCACTACCTGGGCAAGGAGACGGTCCAAAACCTGCTGTACTTCCGTTTTGCCAATTCGGTGTATGAGCCCCTGTGGAACCGGAGGTACGTGGATCACGTGCAGATCACGGTGGCGGAGACCGAGGGCGTGGGCACACGCGGCGGCTATTACGATGGGGCCGGGGCGCTGCGCGACATGCTGCAGAACCACCTGCTGCAACTGCTGACCCTGACGGCGATGGAGCCGCCCGCATCGCTGGATGCGGAATCGCTGCGGGACGAGAAAGTGAAGGTGCTGCGCTCGATCCCCTCCTTCCGCGCCGGGGACTTGTCGCGGAACGTGGTGCGGGGGCAGTACGAGGGTTATTGCAACGAGCCGAGGGTCGATCCCGCGTCGGGCACGGAAACGTACGTCGGGGTGCGCCTGATGATCGACAACTGGCGGTGGTCGGAGGTGCCATTTCTGCTGAGGACGGGCAAGATGCTGCAGCGCCGCACGAGCGAGATCGCGGTGGTGTTCCGGCGTCCGCCGAGCGTGCTCTTCCAGGCGCGGTGCGGGCCGGCGCTCGCGCGCAATGCGCTGACGCTGCGGCTGCAGCCCGACGAGGGAATCCTCCTCCGATTCAACACCAAGAAACCAGGGCAGGGCGTGATCCAGCCGGTGGACATGGATTTCAGCTACGCGAGCCGATTCGGTTCCTACACACCCGAGGCCTACGAGCGGCTGCTGTCCGACGCGCTTAACGGGGACAGCACGCTCTTCACCCGCGATGACGAGGTCCGGGAGGCATGGCGGTTGGTTGACTCGATTCAGGGCCAGTGGGGCGGGCTGCCGGTGCACGAGTACCCGCGGCGGAGTTGGGGGCCGGCCGCGGCGGATGATCTGCCGGGCGAGAGGGACTATCGATGGGTGACGGAATGATGAGGAGTGCGGGGGAGATCATGAGGCGATGTGTGACGGTCGCGGTGTTCTTGGGTTGGGCGGCGTCGGCCATCGGTGGGGACAGCCGGGCGGACGCACTGGAGAAGGCGCGACGGAAGGCCGCGGAGGTGCAGAAGGGGGGCGGCGCCCGACCATCATCCGTGCGTTTCCCGCCGCAGGAGTCGCTCGGTTCGGCATCGACTGCCGAGGGCGCGCTGGCGCTCTGGGGCCAGTTCTCCCCCGTGCTGCGTGACCGGATGTTCCGCGCCAATCGCAATGCGGCCCTCAACGTCATCGGGGTGCTCCAGGGCGCCGACACGATGGTCGCCAACGCCGGCAATGGCGGGCAACGCAACGCCGCGCTGGCGCAGATCCAGGCGACGTGCGCGACCTTTCTCACGTCGCCGGGCATTCAGATGACGACCCAAGAACGGGATCTGTTGGCGGCCTATGCGGCCAAGGTGGGCGAGGCGCGACAGCGCCGCGACGGAAAGTAATGGGGAGTGATCGATCGCCTGGGGCGATCGCGGGTGCGGGCTGACGGCCTGTCCAAGCGCTGACGTGTTCGGCTACGAACGTCTCTTGGGTTCCTCGGCGCGGATCGTCTTGAGGCGGAGTTGGCCGCAGGCGGCGTCGATGCCGGTGCCCTTCTCGCGGCGGACGGTGGCGGGAACGCGGCGGGCCTCGAGGACGCCCGCGAAGGCGGCCATGCGCGCATCCGATGGCGTGCGGAAGCGGAGGCCGTGGACGGGGTTATAGGGGATGAGGTTGACCTTGGCGCGGAGGCGGCGGGCGTGTTCGGCGAGGAGGCGGGCCTGGGCGGGATCGTCATTGATGCCATCGATGAGGATGTACTCGAAGGTGAGGACGCGGTGCTTTTTCGCACGATATTGTGCGCAGGCTTCCATGAGATCGGCGACGGGGTATTTCCGGTTGATGGGCATGATGCGATCGCGGACCTCATCGGTCGCGCCGTGGAGGGAGATGGCGAGGCGTATCTGCCGGGGGTCGTCAGCGAGGCGGAGGATCGCGGGCACCAGACCGCTGGTGGAGACGGTGATGTGGCGCGCGCCGATGCCAAGGCCCCATGGGGCATTGATGATGTCGATGGCGCGCATGAGGTTGTCGTAGTTGGCGAGGGGTTCTCCCATCCCCATGAACACGAGGTTGTTCACGCGCGAAGCGGAGGCGGTTTCTGCGGCCATGATCTGCGCGACGATCTCGCCGGGCGAGAGGTTGCGCCTGAAGCCATCGAGCCCGCTGGCGCAAAACCGGCAGCCGTACGCGCAGCCGACCTGGGTGGAAATGCAGAGCGTGAGGCGATCGGATGTCTCGCCATAGAGGGCGGGCGAGGCGGGGATGAGGACCGATTCCACGAGGGCGCCGTCGTTTAGGCGCCACAGGAACTTCCGGGTGGCGTCCGTCGCGCCCTGAGAGCGCGCGAGTTCGAGGGCCCGGAGCGTGAAGCGGATGTCGAGATCGGCGCGCCATGCGGCCGGGAGGCTGCTCATGTCCGTAAAGGAGGCCGCACGTTTCTTGAAGACCCACTCGGCGATCTGGCGCTTGCGGAAGGGGGGCGCGTCCGTGAGCGGATACTCGTCGGGCAGGAGGTCGAGGAAGAGGGCCTTGGTGGCGGATGGTGCCAATGGCCTCGGGGCGTGGGTCATGGCGTCGTCACCGGAAAAAGCGGCCGACGGTTTCCGCGACGCATTCTTGTTCCGAATCGGTCAGTTCTGGAAACAGGGGGAGCGAGAGGATTTCGCCGGCGAACTGTTCGGTGATGGGGAACTGGCCGGGTTTCCACGGATGGCCTTGGTAGGCCTTCTGCAGGTGGATGGGAACGGGATAGTGGATCATGCAGCCGATGCCCTGTTCCGTCAGGAATTTCTGGAGCGCGTCGCGCCTCCGGGTGCGCACGACGTAGAGGTGATAGACGTGCTCGAGGTGGGGTGGTGGTTTTGGAAGGACGAGGTCGCCCGCGCCGCGGAGGAGTTCCTCGTAGCGGGCGGCGAGGCGGCGACGGGCGGCGTTCCAGGCGTCGAGGTGCCGGAGTTTGGCGCGCAGGATGGCGGCCTGGACCGTGTCGAGGCGACTGTTTTCGCCCATGAGATCGTGATGATACTTCACGATCGAACCGTAATTGCGGAGCGTCGCGATCTTGCGGGCGAGGGTTTCGTCGCTCGTCGTGGCGAGTCCGCCATCGCCAAATGCGCCGAGATTCTTTGCGGGGTAGAAGCTGAACACGCCGATTGCCCCGAGCGAGCCCGCGCGGGTGCCGCGATAGCGCGCCCCATGCGCCTGCGAGGCGTCCTCGATCACATGGAGACCTTTTTTGCGCGCCAGGGCGAGCAGGGGTTTCATTTCGGCGGGTTGGCCATAGAGGTGCACGGGCATGAGGGCGCGCGTGCGGGGCGTGACGGCGGCGGCGGCCTTGGCGGGATCCAGGTTGAAGGTATCGGGATCGATATCGACGAGGACGGGCGTGGCGCCGGCCGACGAGATGGCGAACGCCGTGGCGATGAAGGTGTTCGCGGCCGTGATGACCTCGTCACCGGGACCTATATCCAGCGCGCGGAGTGCCAGCTTGATGCCGTCCAGCCCGCAGGCGACGCCCACGGCATGTCGGCATCCGCAGAATGCGGCGAAATCCGTCTCGAAGGCGGCGACCTCGGGGCCCAGGATGAAGGCACCGCTCTCGATGACGGGCCGCACGGCCGCCTCAAGTTCCGACGCCAGGGCGCGGTGCTGGCGCGATAAATCGAAGAATGGGACCTTCATTTCGGGCACTCCAGAATCTCGTCGCCGCGAAAGCGGTACAGTCGGCCGCTGTCGGGATCGACCCACTTGCCACCGGCCCGGCGCAGCCGTCGCCCCTCCATGCTGACGCGGCCCATGACCCTGGCGGGATTGCCCGAGACGAGCGTGAAAGGCGCAACGTCCCTGGTGACGACGCTTCCGGCGCCGACCATGCAGTAGCGGCCGAGCGTCACGCCGCAGCGGATGGTGGCGTTTGCGCCGACCGAAGCGCCCTCGCAGACCCTTGTCTTCACAAGCCACGCCTTGCCCGCGTATCGATCCGCGGCGGATGGTGCCCGCGGGCTGCGCGGCAGGAGGTCGTTGGTGAACACCGAGCAGGGGCCGAGGAATGCATGGTCTTCGATCGTGACGCCCTCCCACAGGCACACCCCATTCTTCACCGTAACGCCCCGACCGATGACGGTGCCCCCCTCGATGAACGCGTGATCCCCGATGTTGCAGTCCGGGCCGACGACGGCGCCCCGCATGACGTGGGCGAAGGCCCAGATGCGGGTGCCTGCGCCGATGGTCGCCGCTTCCACGAGCGCGCTCGGGTGTGCGAAAAATTTGGGCATGGTGCGGGGATCAGGGTGGGGTTGCCTTGCCGAGGGTCCGGTCGATGCGCTCCAGCACCGACACGACCTTGCGCCCGAGTTCGCCGTCGGAGACCGGCGCTCGCCGCTCGCGGATCGAGGCGACAAAATCCTCGCAGAGCACCTTGAGGGGTTCCTGCATGGCGATCTTTGGGCTGACTATCTCGCCGTCGCGCACGAGGTGCTTGAATTCGCCGAAGTTCTCGTCTCCGGGTTCGGGGACGGCGACGCCCTTGTAGAAGATGCGGATGGGTTCTGCCGTGTTGAGGTCGTCGAAGGAGGCGCGGGCGCGGCTGCCCACGATGTCGAGCCAGCGCTCCTTGTTCGAGTCGGCCCAGCTGACCACGATGTTGCCGATGACGCCGCTGGGGAACTGGAGGTTGATGAATGCCACGTCCTCGCGGCCCTTCCGGAGCATGCAGCGCGCCTGCGCCTGCACGAGGGTGGGCTCTTCGTCGAGGAGGTAGATGAACATCGAGATGTCGTGCGGGGCCAGGTCCCACACGGCGTTGACGTCCTCCCGAATCATGCCGAGGTGGGTGCGCCGGGCCTTGAGGTAATAGACATCGCCCAGGACTCCCTCCCGCAGGAGCTGTTTGAGTTTCCACACGCTGGGGTTGTACAGGAACGTGTGGGCGACCATGAGGAGGCGCCCCGCCTGTTTGGAGCGTTGCACGAGGTCAGCCGCGTCGGCCTCTGACAGGGTCAGGGGTTTCTCCACCAAGACGTCGAGGCCCGCCTCGATGGCCTCGCGGGCCAATTGGTGATGGGTGGCGGCGTGGGTGCTGATGACCACGGCGTCGCAGCGACCACCGCGGAGCAGCTCGCGGTAATCGGTGGTGGTGAACGCCCCTGGCGCCGTGCGCGAGGCGACCGCCAGGCGCGCCGGTATTGGCTCCGCGACTCCGGCCAGGGTGACCTCCGGGAAATTGGAGAAAACGCGCACGTAGTTGTGGCCCCAGTGGCCACAACCCAGCACGCCCACACGCAGAGAATCACCCTTGCTCACATCGCGCCTTTTCCGGTCAGGATGACCAACACCGTCCGGAGAAGTATGCGCAAGTCGAGCGCCAGTGACCAGTTGAGAATGTAAAAGATGTCCATGAGGACCATGTCGTCGTGCGAGACTGCGGACCGGCCGAACACCTGCCAGAAACCGGTGATGCCGGGGCGCAGGTGCTGGCGGTAGTGGTGCCAAGGTTTGTAGAGTTCGGTCTGATAGAGTGGTTCGGGGCGCGGGCCGACGAGGCTCATTTCGCCGCGCAGGACGTTGATGAGCTGGGGCAGCTCGTCGAGGCTGGTCCAGCGCAGGAAGGAGCCCACCCTGGTGACCTGCCGCGCATCGGTGAGCTTGAATGGATCCTCCCGGTTGGATTGCTCGCGGAAAAAGCCCTCGTCGCCCGCCATGAGGCGGCGCACTGCTTCCCTGTGGTGCTCCTCGGTATTCTGGCGCATCGAGCGGAACTTGAAGATATCGAACGTGCGGTCGCCGGAGCCGCCGCGCTTCTGCCGGAAGAAGACGGGGCCGCGGGATTCGAGCTTGATGGCGGCGGCCAGGCACAGCATCAGGGGCGAGAGCAGGACCAGGCCGGCCAGGGCGCCGGCGACATCCATGAGCCGCTTGAGGCGTTGCTCCAGCGAGCGAAGCACGCTGTCGTTGAGGTAGACGTAGCCGTGGTGGATGTCGGGCAGGTACGAGGCCTTCTCCTGAAGGGCCCCGAAGTGGGCGAGCGAAACGCGCAGCCGCAGATTGAACGGCCAGAGGACTTCGAGCAGGGACGTGAGCTGGTTCCAGTCGCCATCGGGAAGCGAGATGAAGACCTCGCGGACGCGATGGGCGCGGAGCAGGTCGGGCAGATCGGCGATGCCGCCGAGCAGCGGCGGCATGTCGCTCCCGGGGGCGGGCGCTGGCGTCGGCTCCGGCGAAACGTAGCCCATCAGGATGGCGCTGCGGCCGGAGGTCTCCTGAAGGAATCTGGCAACGTTGATCGCGTCTTCCTTCCCGCCGACCACCACGGCGCGACTGGCGATCCCTTGGCCGGCGGCAAATCGGCGGGCCAGCCAGGGCACCGCCATGAACCGCCCAAAGTACAGAAGGCCCCAGCCCATTGCGGCAAAGATCATGACGGTTATGCGATGCTCGGTGAAGAGCTGGACCCGGAAACAGAATGAGATGCTGATGAATGTGGCGACAAAGACGATCCACGCGCGGGTGAGCTGTTCGAGGTGCTCGATGGAGGCGCTGAACGCGTGGCTCCGGTAGAGGTAGCGCAGGCGGAAAAAGGTGAGGATGAAGACGTTCAGGCCGAGCAGAAGCAGCAGGTGCTTTCCCGTCGCCACATAGACGCCACCGCGCCAGCTGAAGAGGGCGTTGCGCAGGATGTAGGACAGGTAGAACGCCGTGGTGACCGCGAGCACGTCGCAGGTGCCGAGCAGCAGCTTGTACAGGGTCGCCCCATCAAGAATCGCGCGGAGGGTCCCGGCCCGCCCATTTGGCGGCTCGCCTGATCGTTCGGTGTCAGGGTTCACGGCGGTTCATCCGGCCCTTGTCGGCTTGGGTCAAGCCCATGCGGAATGGGCTCGCGCCCCTGCGCGATGAGGTCATCTGTGTCCGATGTTTTCGAGGCAAAGGGCCATCCTTCCACGCCAGAAACATAATTTTGGCCCAGAAAACCGCATGTTACAAGCATCCCTCTGCGGTGCGTTTTTCCACCCACGCGTAGCAATCCTCGAGGCGGCGGGCCAACACCGGCCACGCGAGGGACTCGATGGCCATACGGCGGGCCTCGGCGCCGAGTTCCGCCTGGCGGACGGGGTCCTCCGCCAGCTCCAGAATGCGGGTGGCGAAATCCCCTGGGTCTTCTGTTGAGAGCAGGCCGATGCGGTGTTCGGCGAACAGCTGTTTCATCTCGCCGATCGGCTGGGTGATCGTTGGGCGGCCCAGGGACATGTAGTCGCAGACCTTGTTGGGCCACCGGGCGCGATTGGACACCGTGTCCCTGAGCGGCATCAGGAAAATATCGACCGTGGAAAGCGCCTCGGGCAATTCGGCATAGGGGAGCAATCCCAGATGGCGGACGCTTCCGCCCACGCCGTGTGCGGCGACCAGCCCGTCGAATCCAGGCGGCCGATTGCCCGTCATCACGAGCAAGACCCCCGGCCTCTGGCGCGCCACGCGGGCCACGGCCCCCAGCACCACATCGGCGTCCGAGGTGACATCGAGGGCGGAGAAGCCGAGCACCAATGCGTCGGGGCGGATGCGGTAGCGCGCGCGAAATTCCAGTCGGTCACGGGGCACGAAGACGTCGGTGGCCGCGCCGCCGGGGATCCAGAAGATGCCCGCGGGGTCCACGCCGAGGCTTTCGGCGCGCCGTCCCAGGGCGCGGCTGATGACCGTCATGGCGTCGGCGCGGCTCCGGAAGTGCTCTTCGTAGTAGGTTTCCAGGCGACCGAAGAGCGCCCGATACCATTTGGGCCGCTGTTGGTCGATGAGTCCGCCGCGGCCCCACCAGTCGTTCCAGTCCATCACCAGCGGCACCGGTTTCCTCCTGAGGAGATAGAGCGCCGGGTAGATCGTCGCGGGCCGGGACTCGAACGCGTGGATCAGGTCCCAGGACTTGCCCCGGAGGAAGGCGCACCGTCGCAGCACGGATAGCGCGTCCCATCCCGACCGGAGCCTCCCCGGCAGCAGGTCCGGTGTTTCCACGTATCTGACGCCGTCTTCGGAATACGTGTGAAACCGCAGGCGATTTTTTTCCGAGATGCACACCAGAGTCACCTCATGGCCCTTTCGCGCCAGTTCCCTGGCCAGGGGCGTCGAGCGGGCGAAGGTCTTGAATCGCCGGTGATGCGTCAGGAAGAGAATTCGCATGACGGGGCTGAGGAGTGGCAAGTGAAATGCCGGCGGACCATTCAAGATCAAAGGTACCAGTTTAGCGGGCGAAGGAAAGTCCGGTGAGTTGAAGCTCCCGCTGTGACCCCAGTGGGAGCAATCCCGTCACATTTGCTCGAGAATTCAGATGCCGGGCAGTAGGAGCCTGCTTGGGGGCGATCCATGCGCGAATCGCGCGCAAGCGCGCTCCTACGCCGCATTTTCAACCCCCGTGGTGCCCGACGCGGCGGGCGATTGAGGGAGGGCGAAACGTGGCGGGATCCGAGGCGACGGTTTTCGGGTTGAGGGGCGTGTGGGCATCCCGTACCGTCAGGACATGCGCCGTGTTCGACGGAACAGGATTGGCTATTTTGGGCTCCCCGGAAGCTTCACGCATGAGGTGGCGCAGCACTCTTTCGCGAGACATGAGCTGATGCCCTTCCATCAGATGGCGTCCGGCTTTGAGCAGCTTCGGGCGGCGGAGATGGACCGGATCGTGGTGCCATTCGAGAATTCCATAGGGGGCGCGGTTCCCGACACCCTGGATCTGCTCATCCTGCTGGAGAACTGGGAGAGCGTGTTCGCGATCGTCGGGCAGATGGTGTACGCGATCGAGTTGTGCCTGATGAGCCGGGCAAAGTCCGACCGCATCCGCAGGATCTATTCGCATTTTGTGCCGATGCAGGTGGTGCGCGGGTGGCTGGAGGCGGCGTATCCGGCCGCCGAGAAGATTGTCGTCGGGAGCACGTCGGCCGCGGCGGAGCAGGCGGCCGAGGACGAGGCGGGGGCGGCGGTCGGCAATGCGGCGGCGGCCCGGGTGTACGGGCTCAGGATGGTCGCGCGGAATCTCGTGCCGCCCTCGACCAACGTCACGCGGTTTCTCGTGATCGGACTTCATGACGCCCGGCGGCACAGTCAGGGGCGGGGTCCCCAGCGCGCCATGGCGCATCTCCGGCTTCCAAACCGGCCGGGTGCGCTGGCGGATGTCCTCGTGGTCCTCAAGCACAAGGGCGTCAACATGACGCAGCTGCTGTCCCGGCCGGTCCAGGGTCAGCTTGGCGAATACCAGTTTCTGGTAGAGGTGGATGTCCCGTCGTCGGGAGCCTCGATGCAGGGCGTGTGGCGCGCGCTGGCGCGACAGACGTCGTCCCTGCACATCCTGGGGCAGTATCCGGTGCGCTGGATCGGCAAGCGCCTGGCGGAGTAGTGGGTTCGAGGGGGCTGCGACGTGGCGAAGAAGGTTCTGGTCAGCGGCTGTTTCGATCTCCTGCACAGCGGGCACATCGCGTTCTTTCAAGAGGCGTCGCGGTTTGGCGACGTGCACGTGGCGCTGGGTTCGGATCAGACCATCCACGAGCTGAAGGGGAGAGTCCCGGTGACCAACGAGCGGGAGAGGCTCTTCATGGTGGGATCGATCGCGACCGTGAAGAGGGCCTTCATTTCCCGGGGTTCGGGCATGCTGGATTTCGAGGCGGAGATGCGGGAGCTGAGGCCCGATTATCTGGTCGTGAACGAGGAGGGCAACACGCCGGAAAAGGAGCGGCTGTGCCGGGATCTTGGGGTGGAGTACGTGGTTTTGCGGCGTCAGCCGGAGGCCGGCATGGCGGCCCGCTCGACGACGGCGCTGCGCAAGATGGATGAGATGCCGTACCGGATCGATCTGTGCGGCGGGTGGCTGGATCAGCCGTTCGTGTCCCGGCATCATCCCGGGGCGGTGGTGACGCTCTCGCTGGAGCCGACCATCGAGTTCAACGAGCGCAGCGGCATGGCGAGCAGCACGCGTCGGGCGGCGATCGACCTCTGGGGCCCGCGCCTGCCCGCCGGGGATCCGGAGCGGCTCGCCAAGATGCTGTTTGCGTGGGACAACCCGCCGGGCACCGAGGAGGTGTCTGGGTCCCAGGACGCGATCGGAATCGTCTGCGCGGGGCTGGCGCGTTCCATGTATCGGGGGCGCTATTGGCCGGATGTGATCGATCGGAACCTCGACGAGGGGGCGCTGCGTTTCGTTGAGGACGCGCTCAATTTTGTGCCGCTGGGCCCGAGGCACTCGGATTTTCGCGTGCTGGAGGGCACCCGGATCGATGCGGCGGGTGCCCGGCGATTGGCCGAGGCGACCGATCGATGCTGGGAGGCGATCCGGGCCCGGGATCTGGGTGCCTTCGGGAGCGCGATCCGGGATGGCTTCGGGGCGCAGATCGCGATGTTCCCGAACATGGTCAACGACACGATCCAGGAATTGATCGCGCGGTACCGCGATGACGCGGTGGGGTGGAAAGTTTCTGGGGCAGGTGGGGGGGGTTATCTGGTGGTGGTTTCGGCGAAGCCGATTCCCCGGGCGGTGCGGGTCAAGGCGCGACGGGCGGTTTGAGCGCGATTTGCCTTTGTCTTCTCTGTTGGCGCCAGTATCTTCGGCGGTTCGATGAATGTGGAGTCGGGACAGAAGCCCTACTGGCGCCGGTCCGAGGCGTTGCTTTGGCTGCCGGCTGTCTTTGCGGTGGGCTGGCTGCTGTGGGACTTGTCGTATTGGTGGCTGAAGTTCGAGGATTATAACTTTGGGTGGCTGGTCCCGTTCCTTTCCGGGTATCTGGTCTACGACAACTGGGATGAGATCCGGAGGCCCGGGAGGCCAGACGCCCGCCTCTATCCGTGGGCCTGGTTGCTGGCGGTGCCGATCTTCGCGCTCGTGGAAGCGAACCGGTCGCTGGTGAGTCCGGCGGCGTCCTTCAGCTGGATGCTGGCCTTGGCGACATTGGGAGGTGTCGCGGCGACGATCCTGGCCACGCGGGGCGCGAGGTGCCTGAGGCTGTGTCTTTTTCCCCTGATGTTCATGCTGGTGGCCGTTCCGCTGCCGGGTTCGCTGCTTCACGGGATCTCGCAGGGGCTCCAACGATTCGTGGCCGCGGTGAACGTGGAGGTGCTGGGATTCATGGGCATCGCGGCGCTCCAGAAGGGCAATGTCGTTCAGCTGCGCGACTGTGCCGTGGGCATCGACGAGGCGTGCAGCGGCATCCGTTCGCTTCAGTCCAGCATCATGGTCGCGCTGCTGATGGGCAAGATACTGCTCGACTCCCTCGGGGCACGCGTCCTGCTGGTGATGATTGCCCCGCTCATTGCAATCCCGGGAAACATCTGCCGCACGCTGATACTCTCGCTGTCGGCGCATTATGGTGGGCTGGCGCAGCTCAAGAAGGTGCATGACACGGCCGGCTGGAGCATTCTGGCCGTCAATCTCGTGGGCCTTGGCATCGCGGTGGTGTTGCTGCGCAGGGTGGAGGAGTTCCTGGGGCGGCCGACGGAGGATCCGCCATCGGGGACCGCGACGGGGGAGAAGCCATGAGCGGTGGCGGGGATGGGCCTTGGCGTTTTCCTGCAGCGGTGGCCCTCGTGCTGACGTTGGCCCTGGTGGCGGCAGTGACCTCGCCGCTATGGGTGTTCAACCTGTTTTCCCGGGGTGGCGAGACGTGGGACGTGTCGGCCTCGCGAGCGATCGGCGGCTACGAATGGCGCGACGAGCCTGTGTCCGATGGCGCGCGCCAGCAGTACGGGCAATCCGAGATTCAGAACGGCAGCGCGATCGCCCCGGACGGGCGCGTCATCGGTGTCTTTTTCGCAAAATGGGAAACCGGCAAGGGCGCCGACCTGTCGTATGGGCCCCACACCCCCGATGTCTGTTTCACGGCGTCCGGGGCGGAGCCGCTCCCCACAGAGATTCGCGAGCAGACGCTGCGGGTCGGGGAGCGCGAGGTCCCTTTCGGCCGGCGCCTCTATCGGACCGGTGGCTCCGAGATGCTTGTCTATTTCGTGCATCTGCTCGGCGGATCCACGACGCTGGAGGTCGGCAGGGGCATCCTCACCCGTCTCGCGCTCAACTTCAGGCTTCGCACCGACCGGCGCCGCGAGCAGTGCTACATCCTCGTCACCACCCCGATCCATCCCTCCGTAGAGGCCGCCGACGCCGCCATCCAAGCCTTCATTCCCCGCTGGCTCCGCGTTATCCCTGACGCAAAACCTTAGCAGCCCGCGGAAAAACCCCCTGATGGCGTGCGTGGCCCGATTCCGCCGGGAGGGACGCCGGCCCCGGCGTCCGCGATTCACCAGCCACACGACACCTGGGCCAACCCGGCCCTCGAAGCCGCGGGCCCTCCCCAGGATGCCCGCATGGCATCCCCAAGATCTTGCGGGGCGTCTCCGTCAGTTGACCAAGTCGGCACGTCCCTCGAAGGATCCAGGCCCATGGAGCGCTCTTGTTTTGAGACAGCCTCAGGCCGACGTCCCTCCATACCCATCGCGGCTGTTCCGCGCTCCGACAACGGCCCTTCTGGCACATGCCGAACATGTGCCAGGCGATCACAACCCCTTGACATTCTGACCGTTTCCTCTACGTTCAATACATATTGAACGCTTCGGATACACAGATCTGGGAGCGCTTGGTGGATTTGGGTGGGCGTTCGGCGCAGCGATTGGGGTTTGGGAGATCGCTGGGGCAGGTTTACGTAGCGATTTATCTGAGTCCGAAGCCGCTGTGTTTGCAGGAGCTGGTGGATCGATTGGGTATCAGCAAGGGCAACGCGTCGATGAGCGTGCGGCAATTGGAGGCGTGGGGCGCGGTGCGGCGGATCTGGCAGCGGGGGGATCGGAGGGATTACTACGAGGCGAACGTGGATTTTCGGGCGTTGTTGCGGCAGACACTGGCGGGGTTCATTTTGCCGCGGATTGAGTCGGCGGGCAGGCAGATTCAGGACGTCGAGACGGAGCTGGAGACGATGGGGGCGGGTATTGAGGATGGGGATTTCCTCAAGCAGCGGGTGCGGCGGCTGAGGGACGTCCAGCGGAAGCTGGCGAAGATTCTACCGTTCGTGGAGAGGGTGCTGAAATGAGCGCGATCCTCGACGTGGGCGCGGGTTTTCAGGCGGGCGCGGTATTGCCCGCGGTCGCGTCCGATGGTGGGTACGCCGAGGGAAGTCCCGAGCGCACGGCGATCTGGTGGGTGATTCACACGCGGCCGCGGTGCGAGAAGAAGATGGACGAGTGGTTTCAGCGCGCGCGGTGCCCGAGGCATTTGCCGGTGCGTCCGAGCCTGCGGATCTACAAGAGCAAGCGGGTGACGTTCGAGAAGCCCCTGTTTCCCGGCTATGCGTTTGGGGCGTTTGCGCCGCTGGAGCGGCAGGCGGTGTTTCGTTCCGACTATGCGGCGGGAATCCTCGCAGTCGTGGACCAGACGCTATTCCTGCACCAGATGGGCGCGATCCAGTCGGCCCTGGAGGCGGGCGCGCCTTTGGAGGACCATCCGTTTCTTGCCGAGGGACAGCGCGTGCGCATCACGACGGGGCGCTTTCGCGGCATCGAGGGCATCATCGCGCGATTTCGCAACAGGACGCGGGTCTGCCTTTCGGTCGACATGCTCCAGCGGGCCGTGGCGCTGGAAGTGGACGCCGCGATGCTGGCGGTGGCCAACTGAGGCGCAACGGCCTCGGGCGGAGTAGGTTCGGCGAAAAACTCCGCCGAACTGACCGGCACGGAGTGTGCTCTGACGAAAGACGCCCTCATTGAAACCACGAAGGGCACGAAGCATACGAAGGACGCCGAAAACGAACCTCAATGGACTTCGTGATCTTCGTGCCCTTCGTGGTTGATGTACGGTCACCCTGAATATGAAAAAGCTACTGGTCACGGGTTCGTCCGGCCTGATCGGCTCTGAGGTCGTCGCCTACTTCCACGAGTTGGGCTGGGAGGTGCATGGCGCAGACAACAACATGCGGGCCGATTTTTTTGGCCCTGGGGGCGACACGCGCTGGAACCAGCGGCGGCTGGAGGCGACGCTCTCGCGATTCCGCCACCACGAATTGGACATACGGGACCGCGCCCGGGTCGCGGAGTGCCTCGAGACGCTGAGGCCCGATGCGATCGCGCACACGGCCGCGCAGCCGAGCCATGACCTGGCGGCCTCCCGGCCCTTCGATGATTTCGATGTGAATGCGGGCGGCACGCTGAACCTGCTCGAGGCGGCCCGGCGGCACTGTCCGGAGGCGCCATTCGTCCACATGAGCACCAACAAGGTCTATGGCGATCGTCCGAACACCATTCGGCTCCGCGAGCTGGAAACGCGGTGGGACTATGATGATCCCGAGTTCGCGGGGGGCATCGCGGAGAGCTTCCCGATCGATCAGAGCAAGCACAGCCTGTTCGGCGCGTCGAAGGTCGCCGGCGACGTGATGGTGCAGGAATACGGGCGGTATTTTGGGATGCCGACCTGCTGTCTTCGCGGCGGGTGCCTGACGGGCCCCAATCACAGCGGTGTCGAACTCCACGGTTTCCTGAGCTATCTGGTCCGATGCAATCTCGAGGGGAGGCTGTACCGCGTCTTCGGCTACAAGGGCAAGCAGGTGCGCGACAACATCCACTCGCTTGACGTGGCCCGTTTCGTCGCGGCCTTTGTGGGGGCGCCGCGACCGGGCGAGGTCTACAACATCGGCGGTGGCCGGGCCAACAGCTGCTCCATCCTCGAGGCGTTCGCGCGGATCGGCGCGCTCAGCGGCAAGCCCATGCAATGGGAGTACGTCGATAAGAATCGCGAGGGCGATCACATCTGTTACATCAGCGATCTCACGAAGATGCGGGCCCATTACCCCGGATGGGACATCACGAAGTCGCTGGATGACATCTTCGCCGAGATCCACGCCGCCATCGCGGCGCGGCATGACAACTCGCGGCCATCAAACGCGTGATTTGGGCACCACGAAGACACGAAGGCCACGAAGGGAGCGATTCAACCACGGATGGACACGGATGAACACGGATATGGCTTTTGTGGGATATCTCGATCCGTGTTGATCCGTGTCCATCCGTGGTCAAGAATCCGGCGAACAGGCACCCTGATTCGTGGTTCAGAATAGATGAGACTCCTGATCACCGGCATCTGCGGGTTTGTTGGCTCGGCGCTGGCCAGGGCGCTTCTGGAATGCAGGGAGGGACTCGAGGTTTTTGGCATCGACAACCTGTGTCGCCCGGGTTCCGAGACGAACGTCGCGGACCTTGAGCGGAGGGGTGTGCGGGTCGTCAGGGGCGACATCCGATCGCCCGAGCACATCGCGGTGCTGCCGGACGCGGACTGGGTGATCGACTGCGCGGCGAACCCGAGCGTCGTCGCCGGCATCGAAGGGACGATGGGCAGCCGCGAGCTTTTCGACCACAATCTCGTCGGCACCCTGAATGTCCTGGAATACTGCAAGTCCCGCAGGGCCGGTTTCATCCTGATAAGCACCAGCCGGGTCTATTCGATCAGGCCTCTCGCATCGATGGCGATGCTGGCGCGCGGGAGCGCATTCGAGCCGCGTCGCGACCAGGAGTGGCCAGCGGGGCTGTCGGCGGCGGGCATCTCGGAATCGTTCGGCACGGCACCGCCCGTTTCGCTCTATGGTGCGAGCAAGGTCGCATCGGAGATCGTCGCGCTGGAATACGGCGAGTGCTTCGGCTTCCCGGTCTGGATCAACCGCTGTGGGGTCCTGGCTGGCGCCGGCCAATTCGGGCGACCGGACCAGGGCATCGTGGCATACTGGATCAACGCATGGATGCGGGGTTGGCCGCTGGCGTACGTCGGCTTTGGCGGGACGGGGCTTCAGGTGCGGGACGTTCTTCACCCGGACGACATCGTGCCGGTGCTGGTTCGGCAGATGGCTGGGGCCGACCCCGCGAAGCCGCGCATCTGCAATTTTGGGGGCGGGCTCTCGGGCGCGGTCTCGTTGCGGCAGATGTCCGAGTGGTGCGAGGGGCGTCTCGGGCCCCGCGAGCTCGCCGGTAAACCGGAGACGCGACCCTTCGATCTGCCCTGGGTGGTGATGGATTGCCGGTTGGCCGAGAGGGCCTGGGGCTGGCGCCCCGCCCGAACCCCGGTGGCGATTTTTGAAGAGGTCGCGGATCATGCGGCGGCGCATCCCGAGTGGTTGAAGGTCTCGGGCGTCGCGGCCTGAAGGCGGTTTATGGCCCCATATCCTGAAAAGGCACAGTCGTCCGAGGCTTCGGCCCCGCTCCGGCTTCTATCCGTCGTCATCCCGGCCCGTGACGAGGAGGGCTGCGTGGCGGGGACCGTCGAACATCTCCACCTCGAACTCGGATTGCATGGGATCCCCCACGAGATCGTGGTCGTCGATGACGGAAGCGGCGACGGGACCTGGGCGATCCTGCGGGATGTGGGCGCGCGCATTCCGGCGATCAAGCCCGTGAAGAACGACGGACCCCACGGCTTCGGGCGGGCCATCCAGCGGGGGATCGAGGCGTCCGGGGGCGACGCGGTCGTGATCATGATGGCGGACGAGTCCGATGATTGCCGGGATGTCATTCGGTACTGGCAGAAGCTGAACGAAGGATTCGACTGTGTCTTCGGCAGCCGGTTTGTCTCGGGGGGAGGCACCATCGACTACCCGTGGCCCAAGTGGATACTCAATCGTCTCGCGAACACTTTCATTCGCTTCCTCTTCGGCATCCGCCTGAACGATACGACCAACGCCTTCAAGGCCTATCGCCGGTCAGTCCTCGATGGCTGCCGCCCCATCCTTTCGCCGCATTTCAACCTGACCGTCGAACTCCCCCTCAAGGCCATCGTCCGAGGGTACTCCTGGACCGTCATCCCCGTCACGTGGCGCAACCGGCGGACCGGTATCCCAAAACTGAAGATCAAGGAGATGGGCAGCCGCTACTTCTTCATCGTCGCGTACGTCTGGCTGGAAAAATCATTTTCCCGCGGGGACTATCGAAAGGCGGAACCGGCAGGGCCGACCCATGAGTGAGCTTCAAGCGATCTACTCTCATCGGTTCGAGGGGGCCATCGAGTATCGGCGCGCGGTCTGGCGGGCGCTGGTGGACGACTTTTTCAGCCGGTGGACCGGCGGTGCGCGCCGCATTCTCGATCTCGGCTGCGGCTACGGTGAATTCATCAACGCCGTGCGCTGCGAGCGCCGCTACGCGATGGATCTCAACCCGGATGCCCGGGAGCGTCTGGACGCGGGGATCACGTTCATCGAGCAGGACTGCTCCCGACCGTGGCCCGTGGAAGACGGCGGCCTCGACCTCGTGTTCACGAGCAATTTTTTCGAGCACCTGCCCGACAAGGCCACGCTGGGCAGAACCCTTGACCAGGCGCGCCGCTGCCTTGCGCCGGGCGGAAGGCTGATCGCCATGGGCCCCAACATCCGATGCCTTCACGGCCGGTATTGGGATTTCTGGGATCATCACCTCGCGCTATCGGATCTCTCGCTCGCGGAGGGGCTGGGGGTTCACGGTTTCGACGTCGAGCGCCGGATCGCCCGATTTCTCCCGTACACCATGGTCGGGGCACCGCGATTCCCGGTGCTCTTCTTGAGGGCCTACCTGCGGTGCCCGATGGCATGGGGCGTTTTCGGGCGACAGTTCTTGATCGTGGCGCGGGTTAGCAGCCCGTCAAAAGACGTCAGAGATGCCCCCTGATGGCGCACGTGGCCCGATTCCTCCGGGAGGGACGCCGGCCCCGGCGTCCGCGACTCACCAGCCGCCAGACATCTGGGCCAACCCGGCCCGCGAGGCGAGCGTGTCTCAAAACCTCTGAGCCGAGCCGCCTGGCACAGGCGGCCTACAAATTTTGTAGGGCATCTCTGTGAGATGCCGTGCATTGTCGCGCGCGGCACACCATTGGACGTCCCCTCTACCATCAGATGGGCATTGATTGTTGGGTGTTCCGTGTTGGGAGTTTGAGTTTTGAGACAGCCTCAGGCCGCGGGCCCTCCTCAGGATGCTCGCATGGCGTGTCTGAGATCGTGCAGATGGCGTCTCCGTGAGACGCCACAGGGGAAGGCGAACGCGATGCGCCGCCCCATCGCTGTCAGGAGACGGTGCCACCCCCGCAGGAGGATTCTTGAAGGCTGGGGCAGGGACCTTTGACTTGGGCAATCGGTCGACAGTCATTGGGGCGGTGGTGTTGGTGGCCCTGGCGACGTTGGCCATCTGGATTCGCGTGCCCTATGTGCCCGCGCCGTCTGGCGGGGACGAGGTCTGGTGGGGAGAGGGGGCCTATTGGCTGCTGAAAGAAGGGCGGCTCCGTTGGGACTGGATGGCCAACCCGCAGGGCGTGGAAACGCTCGTGTTTTGGCCGCCCACCGTCGCACTTTTTCAGACGGGCTTCTTCTGGTTGCTGGGGCTGAATGAATTCTCGCTCTGCGCGACGAGCGCGGTGGCGTGCACGGCGCTGATACTTCTCACGGCCGCGTGCGCCAGGAGGCAGGGCGCGGGCCTGGCGTTGAGCTGTGTGCTGGGTCTCTTGCCCTTTGCCCTGTTTGGCGTCGAGCGGCGCTTCATGCAGGTGAGGATGGAGCCATGGGTCGCGGTGTTCGCCATCGCGAGCCTCAATCTGTTGGACGATGCATCCGCGCGGGGCGGGCGGGCCGCCGCGTGGGCCGCCTTCCTATCCGGTGCCTGTGCGGGAGTCGCCGCCCTCTCGTATTATCCGCTGGCGCCTTTCGTGAGCTGCGGGTTGGGGGCATCGGCGCTCTTCGCATTTTTCCGGGGAGGCAATCCCGGATCCTTGGGGAGGCTGGTGGCGTTTGGTTCGGGCGCAGGGTTGATCGGGTGCCTTTTTGCCGTTTGGATCTCGCAAGATCTTTCGCTGTTTGCCCGCCAGATACTCGGGGGCGAGGGGGCCTCGTACGTCAATCCCATCGGACATTCGGGGGTCCTCTGGCAGGCGCTGTGCCATCCGGGATCGCTCGGATCGATCATGGCCTTCGAGACAGTGGGATCCTTCCTGCTGGGCATCGCCGCCTTTCTTTGGGCCCCCGGCCGCGTGCGAACCTATGGATTGGCCACGGCGATCACGGCGCTCGCGTTCGCCGTGTACTCGCTGACGGATCGCATGGCGCCGGTGGGGGCGCTGGCCGCCTCGACGGCTGCGGCTTGGCTTGGGGCGCGCGCCACAAAGGTGTCAGCGTGGGCACTGGGATCTGTCGCGTGCCTATCGGGTTTCGGGTTCGTCCGCGTGGTGCTCGTGGCGGTCACGGGATTCGTCCAGGCGGAGGGGAGGACGTACGCGAAGGCGGCGGAATGGCTGCGGGGAATCGTTGGCGAGCAAGCGCCGGTGATGACAGACAATGTGGGTTGGCTGGCCCTGCGGGAACATCGTGGGCCGGGACAGATGATCCACCTCAATGGGAGCTTCGACTTTTCGCACGCGTTCCGTTCGACGGCACAGCGGACGGCGGAAGGCATCAAACGGTTCCGGTACTACGTGGTGGGGGAGCGCCCCGGGGATGGCCCATTTAGGTTTGAGGCGAGCCCCGCGCTCGAGAAGGGGGTCGCGGATGGATGGGTCGTGGAGCGGGCGCGATTCCGGCTGCCCTGGCGGGCGCTCCCCTGGGCGGCCCGTGAACCATACGGCATCATGGTGTTGGAGAATATGAGTTTCGCGGGCCGGCAATAGTCGGCGCATGCCCATCGGTCGGTTTTGTGAGAGTCCTCGTCACGGGTGGTTGCGGCTTCATCGGGACGAATTTCGTCCTGGGCGTTCTGGGCGACGGCGACGGCGCGCCCGAGCGCCTGGTGAACCTCGACAAGCTCACGTACGCCGGCAATCCGGCCAACCTCGCGGCCGTTGCCGCCGACCCGCGATACGTGTTTGTCCGGGGCGACATCGGCGAACGCGCGCTGGTGGCCGGCATCCTGCGCGAGCACCGGATCACGCACGTGGTGAACTTTGCCGCCGAAACGCACGTCGATCGCTCCATCGATTCGCCCGAGCCATTCGTCGAGACCAATGTGGTCGGAACGCTGCGGTTGCTGGACGAGGCGCGGCGATACTGGCGCGATCTGCCGCCGGTGGACCAACGGGATTTTCGCTTCCTCCACGTTTCGACCGACGAGGTTTACGGATCGCTCGGGCCGCGAGATCCCGCCTTTGCGGAATCGACCCCCTACGCGCCCAACAGCCCTTACGCGGCATCGAAGGCATCCTCGGACCACATCGCGCGGGCGTACCATCACACCTACGGGCTGCCGGTGGTCACCACGAACTGCTCGAACAACTACGGCCCGTTTCAGTTTCCCGAGAAACTGATCCCGCTCATGATCCTGAACGCCATCGAGGGGAAACCCCTTCCCATCTACGGGGACGGCGGCAACGTGCGGGACTGGCTCTACGTCGCCGATCACTGCCGGGGGCTGCGGATGGCGCTCGCGCGCGGCGCGCCGGGCGAGTCCTACAACTTCGGCGGCCGATGTGAGCGGACGAACCTGGATCTCGTGGACGCCCTCTGCACCATACTCGACCGGAAGCGGCCGAGGCCGCAGGGCGGAAGCCACTTTGCCCTGAAGGCATTTGTCGCGGATCGTCCGGGCCACGACCGCCGATATGCGATCAATTGCGCCAAGGCCGAGCGCGAATTGTGCTGGCGGCCAAGCGAGACGCTGGATTCGGGCCTGGAGAGAACCGTGGACTGGTACCTCGCCAACCACGATTGGTGCGACGCGGTGACCCGCGGGCGATACAACCGCGAGAGGCTTGGGCTGCGCCCGGCCGATTGAACCATGGAACCACGAAGGGCACGAAGCGCACGGAGGGTGTGGGAAAGAACCACGAATGGACACGGATGAACACGAATGCGTAGCGGGTGCCGATCTTCGTGGCCTTCGTGTTCTTCGTGGTTGATTGTCCGGTTCGTGAGTGAGGGGTCCGATGTTTCCGCGCCTCTTGGTGGTCACGGATGTTCTTGTGACCGGCACCGTGGCCGGGTCGCTGCAGCTCTATCGGTTGCTGGGCGGATATCCGGCCGACCGGCTCTGCATCTGCGAGGGGACGCTGGGGCTTGGTCAACGGCTGGGCGGCAGGCTTCCCGGCGTGCGGCACGTGTCGTTCGACAGTGGCTCCGCCCGCTGGCGCCGTTCGCGCCTCGTGCGCGTTCAGGGAATCTGGCTGGCGCTGGTCATGCCGATGCGAGCATCGTGGATCGCCCGCGCCATGGCCGGGTTCGAGCCCGAGGTTGTCTTAACCGTGGCGCAGGAATTCGGTTGTTTTTCGGCGGCGGCGTTCGCGCGGCGGCGCGGTCTCCCGCTCCATGTGATATTGCATGACGATTGGCTCGCTTTCTCCCGTCTACCGGCCTGGTTCGCGGTCCATGCGGGGCGCAGATTTGGGCGGCTTTACGCACAGGCCGCCGAACGGTGGTGCATCAGTCCGTCCATGGAGGAATACTATCGGGAACGTTGGGGGGTGGGGGGACGCGTGCTGCTGCCCGTGCGGGACGATTCCCGGCCGCCGCAGCCGGGTCCCATCGCGGCCCCGGACCGACTGACGATCGCTTATGCGGGCACCGTCCCAACCGGTGGACGCGGTAAACTGTTGCTGGAGTTCGCCGAAGCGATCGCCAGCGGCGGCCATCGGCTGAGCCTCATGGTGCCCGGCGGGATGGCGGCCGTGTGCGCCTTGGCCAAGAAAGTGGGATGCCAGATCCGCGCAGGCAACATAGATGACCACGGCTATGTGCCCTCCGATGGCATCGTCGCCGCGCTGCGCGACCGGGCGGATGCCCTCCTCGTCGCGGAAACCTTCGAGCCGGGCCACCACGACAGCATCGCCTATAATTTTCCAAGCAAGCTGGCGGATTATTCTGCGGCGGGATTACCGATCATCGTCTGGGCGCCGCCCTATTCATCGGCCGCACGATGGGCGCGCGAAAACCGCGAGGCGGCGATGCTCATTGATTCGGAAGATCCCGCGGCCGCTCGGCGCGCCGTGGATGCGTTGGCCGCCGACGCGGATGTGCGCCGCCGGATGGCGGATGCCGCGCGCGCCGCATCCGCGCAGTTCGATCTCCACCCGGCGCGAGAGCGCCTCTACGGTGCGATCGCCGATTCCGCGCGAGGCCACCGAGGGAGCTAGTCGGCCGTTGAAGAAGGTCATCGAATGCCGAAGCCGGAGCCTGTCTCAAAACGCCAGATCATCGCCTCCACGCTGGCGTCTCAGTATCACTTGGGAGGGACGCCGGCTCCGCCGTCCGCGGAAAGCGGCGGCCTTGCCGCCGCACTCCAAGGCGCGAGAGCCAGGAATTTTTGGAGTGCGGCGCGCAAACGCGCCGCTTTGGCCGTTGGTCCGGCACAGGCAAGGCGGCGGCGCCATCGTCATGATTTGAGGTGAGGTAGCATGGAAGCGTCAGCAACGACACCTGCGGCAGCCGCGGCCCACGTGGACGAGATCGTCATCGAGGCCGGCAAGACCGAGCGACAGTATTGGCGCGACCTGTGGCGTTTCCGGGAACTGTTTGCGGTTCTCTCGTGGCGCGACATCGCGGTCCGGTACAAGCAGACGGTCATCGGAGTGGCGTGGGCCATTCTCCAGCCGCTGCTGTCGATGGTCATCATGACCGTCGTCTTCGGCAAGGTGGCCGGGCTGCCATCGGAGGGCAATGCGCCCTACGCGATCATGGTCTTTGCGGGCATGCTGCCCTGGTACTTTTTCGCGAACTCCCTGTCGAACGCGAGCATGAGCCTGGTCAACAACGCGAACCTGATATCGAAGATCTACTTTCCGCGGATGATCGTCCCGGCCAGCGCCGTGATCACCGGTTTTGTGGATTTTCTGGTCTCGTTCGGGATGATGGTGGCGCTGATGATCTTCTACCGGTTCCCGCCGGGGTGGGCGATGCTGACATTGCCGCTGTTCGTGGTGGTCGCGTTTTTCGCGGCTATGGGCCCCGGGTTGCTGATCACCGCGCTCAATGTGAAGTACCGTGACTTCCGGTACGTGATCCCCTTCATCGTGCAGTTCGGGCTGTACGTCTCGCCGGTGGGCTTCAGCAGTTCGCTGATCCGCGAGAAGTTCGGCGAGCGGTTTGGCGAGACGGCCTTCATGCTGTATTCGCTCAACCCGATGGTGGGCGTGATCGACGGTTTTCGCTGGGCGATCCTCGGCGGCGAATCCACGATCTACTGGCCCGGTTTCTCGGTGTCCCTGGCGCTCGTCGCCATCCTGCTATGGCTCGGCATCTGGTATTTCCGCAGGACCGAGCGCACCTTCGCCGACGTCATCTGAAACCACGGATTGCTTCAACCACGGATGAACGCGGATGGACACGGATATCCGGGAGGGATCGCGGTCTATAGCACGACCCGCTTCCACTCCAGACGAGGGCGTTTGAAGTTTAGAATCACACCAAGATTGAGTTGTGTGATGCGGAGATAGTTCATCATCTGGCCTAGTTCCTGATCCGTGATTCGCTCAATGACCTTTGTGTCCACAACGATTCGCCCGAACGCAATCAAGTCCGGAATGAACTCACCCACGAGCCGTCCCTTGTATTGAACATCAAAACGGGGCTGCTGATCGACGGCAATGTCCCTGAGCCCAAATTCAACAACGAGCGCATTCTCATAGGGTTTTTCGGCCAGCCCATTCCCGAGATGGTTCAGGACTTCCATGGCAGACCCGATGATTGCGCCCGTATACTCCGCCAACATTAATCTCTGATATTCCCTATCCATGACAGAGGAGTAGGCGACGCGCACGTTATGGCCACCAAAAATCCGGGCATTGGAATCAGAAACCAATCTGTGTTAATCGGAGTTCATCCGTGGTGAATAATCGCAGAGGCATTATATTGGCGGGGGGCCACGGGACGCGGCTGCTGCCGCTGACGCGGGCGGTGTGCAAGCAGCTTCTGCCGGTGTACGACAAGCCGATGGTCTATTACCCCCTGTCGGTGCTGATGCTCGCGGGCATCCGGGAGGTGCTCGTGATATCGACGCCGCGCGATCTGCCCCGGTTCCGGGAGCTGCTTGGCGGGGGCGAGGAAATTGGGATCCGGATCGAATACCGGGAGCAGGCCGAGCCGCGGGGCCTGGCCGACGCGTTCCTCATCGGCGACGATTTCCTGGGCGGTGGGCCCGCGGCGCTGGTGCTCGGCGACAATCTGTTTTTTGGTTACGAGTTCTCGCAGATCGTGCGCGAGGCATCGGAACGGATCGAGGGCGCGACGATTTTCGCCTACCACGTCAACGATCCCCAAGCCTACGGGGTCGTGGAGTTCGGGCGCGATGGGCGGGCGACGTCGCTCGAGGAGAAGCCGGAGCGGCCCCGGTCGCACTTCGCCGTGCCGGGCCTGTATTTCTATGACGCGGCCGTGGTGGCGCGCGCCCGGGCGCTGGTGCCATCGGCCAGGGGCGAACTTGAGATCACCGACCTCAACCGGGCGTACATGGATGCGGGCAGGCTGTTCGTGCGGCAGCTCGGGCGCGGCACGGCGTGGTTGGACACGGGGAGCCACGACGCGTTGCTCCAGGCCAGCCAGTTCGTGCAGGCCATCCAGCAGAGGCAGGGTCTCAAGATCGCATGCCTTGAGGAGATCGCCGCCCGCCAGGGGTGGATCGGGTCCGAGGCGCTTCTGCGGCGGGCCGACAAACTGGGCAAGACCGAGTACGCGGACTACCTCCGGCGCATCGCCCCCGAGATCGCGGAGAAGACTTGAACCACGAAGGACACGAAGATCACGAAGGAAATTCCCATCGGCTGAAACTCTTCGTGTCCTCCGTGCCCTCTGTGGTTAGAATCCCCGTGCGCCATGAATGCTGAAGCGTCATCCCCGATCGTCGGCGGCATCAGTGTGGTCGTGCCGGTCTATAATGCCGAGGCGACGTTGCGGGATCTGATCGGAGAATTGGAACCCGTGCTCCGGGCCATCGGCGGCCCATTTGAGGCGGTGCTGGTCAACGATGGGAGCCGGGACGGGAGCTGGGCGGTGATCGGTGAGTTGGCCGCGGCGTGGCCGTGGGTGCGTGGCATCGACCTGACCATGAATTACGGCCAGCACAACGCGCTGCTCTGCGGCATCCGGGAGGCCCGGCACGACACGATCGTCACCATGGATGACGACCTCCAGCACCGCGCCGACGAGATTCCACTCCTGTTGGCGGAATTGGAAAAAGACTTCGATGTCGTGTACGGATACACGGAGACGCTGGCCCACGACCCGTTGCGCAGCGCGGCCGCCGCCCTGACGAAACTGATCCTGCAGCAGTTCATGGGGGCAAGGGCCGCGAGGCGCGTCAGCTCCTTCCGCGCCTTTCGTTCCCATCTGCGGGATGGCTGGGCGGCATTCCACGGGCCATATGTTTCCATCGACGTTTTGCTGTCCTGGACGACCCGGCGGTTTGGCGCTGTGCCCACGCACCACCGCAGCCGGGAGCGGGGGCGGTCGAACTACACGCTGTTGAAGCTGTTTGATCACGCGATGAACATGTTCACCGGCTTCAGCGTGCTGCCCCTGCGCATCGCCAGCCTGATCGGTTTTGCGGTGTGCGCGCTGGGGCTGATCATGCTGGTCTTCGTGCTCGCGAGGTTCCTGATTGAGGGCAGGGAGGTGCCCGGATTCGCGTTCCTCGCTTCGGCGATCTCCATATTCTCCGGCGTGCAGCTCTTTGCGCTCGGGATGATCGGCGAATACCTGGGCCGAATGTATTTTCGCGTGGCGGGGAAACCGACGTTCTCGGTCCGGGGTCGCGTCGGCTGATTCAATAGGGTATGCTGCGGCGACTCGTTGATTTCTGTGCGGGCCGGACGGCGATATACGACCGCCTGAGGAACTGGCTGGAGGGGGATTTCCGGATGCAGGCCGAGGTGATCGCCGGAGAGGGGCTGCCCGAGTGCGGGCGGGTGATCGACGTGGGATGCGGCACGGCCACCTTTGCGAGACTATTCGATCCGGACAGATATGTGGGGATCGACCTCGATGCGGTGTACGTGGGCGGGGCTCGGCGGAGGGCCCCCGGCCACACGTTTCACCAGATGGACGCCACGAGCACGGATTTCCCGGCGGGATCATTCGACGGGGGCCTCGTGGTCGGGGTCTTGCACCATCTTGATGACGCGACGGCCGCGGCAGTCTTGGACGAGTTGCGGCGCGTGGTCAAGCCGGGCGGGCGCATGCTCATCATGGAGCAGACCCATTCGCCATGGACCAATCCCATCGGGCGTTTCGTGAACCATTTTGACAAGGGCGGCTTCATCCGGTCGCCCGAGGAGTACGGGAGACTGATCGGCCCACGATTTCGCATCGCGCGATCATCGCGGAGGCGGAGCGGTTTTGTGGACTATGTCGTGATCGCGGGCAGTGCCCACGATTCCGCCTGAAGGCGCACGTGGTCCGATTCCGCCGGGAGGGCCCGCGGCCTGAGCGTGTCTCAAAACCTCTGAGCCGAGCCGCCTGGCACAGGCGGCCTACAAATTTTGTAGGGCATCTCTGTGAGATGCCGTGCATTGTCGCGCGCCGCACACCATTGGAAGTCCCCTCTATCATCAGATGGGCATTGATTGTTGGGTGTTCCGTGTTGGGCGTTTGAGTTTTGAGACAGCCTCGCCTCGCGGGCCGGGTCGGCCCAGGAACCGCACATCCGGAGGGGCCCATGCGTCACGCGCCGACACAACCACGGATGGACACCAATCCACACCCATTGCCTTGAACAGGAGCGAACAGAGATAACGGAGCCATTCGTGTGCATTCGTGGTTCGCTGTCTCCCGCAGAGCCGCGGGGACGCAGAGAGATCCATGCACCTTCGCGATCTTCGTGGTTCAAACTTCCTCATGCGATGGTTGTCGAATGTTCGTTGTTTGGCGGTGTGTTGGCCCAGGAACCGCACATCTGGTGGGTTGCGGACGCCGGGGCCGGCGTCCCTCCCATACCCAACGCGGCTGTTGTGTGGGTTTTCAAACGGGCTGCTAAGCGTCATGGAGAAGTTCGATGAGAGTCCTCGTCTTGGGCGGTGATGGCTTTCTTGGCTCGCATGTCGTGGACCGACTGGTGGTGTCGGGGCACGACGTGACGGTGTTCGACCGTTTTCCCTGCGGGGGACCGAGCCGCGTGGGTGGCCATGGCCAACGGGTACGACTCGCGCGGGGTGAACTGGGCGACAGCCCCGAACTGCGCGAGGCCCTCGTCGGCCAGGAGGTCGTGTACCATTTTATTTCTGCCACGACGCCGGGCAGCAGCTGGGACGACCCGATGGCGGAGATCGTCGGAAACATCAGGCCCACTTTGGAGTTCCTTCGCCTCGCGGCGGTGGCCAAGGTCCGCAGGATCGCGTTCGCGTCCTCGGGTGGGACGATCTACGGGAGGCAGGATGGGCTGTTGACCGAGGATTCCCCCGCCCGTCCCGTCTCTCCCTACGGGATTGGCAAACTGGCGATCGAGGGATTCATCCGGCACTGCTGTGAGGCATCGGGATTTGACTGCGATATCTATCGGATCGCGAATGCCTATGGGCCACGACAGCCCGCGCGCGGTGGCCAGGGAGTCATCGCCAACTGGATCGCGCGCATATTGGAGGGGCGGCCCCTCGAGGCATTTGGGGCCGGGGCGGTCCGCGACTACGTGTTTGTCGAAGACATCGCCGAACTGATGTCGTTCTCGGCGCGGGCGCGGGCGGGCTCTGAGTTATTCAACATTGGAACGGGCCGGGGCACGTCGCTCGATGGGCTGATCGAGATATTCCGCGACGTGATTCCGGCGCGGTTTGAGGTCGTGCGTCGGCCGGGCCGCGCGTTTGACGTGCCATCCATCGTCCTCTCGGGCGAGAGGCTACTGAAGGAGTTTCCCGGCTTTTGCTACACGGCACTGGAGGAGGGCATCCGACGTACCTGGGCGGAGGCATCCGCGGGCTGGAAAACAGACTCGCCGCCCCTTGGACATCCGAGATCCGAGGATGTCAGATAATGTGCGATAAACATTTGGGTCATGCGCGAGCCGTGAGGCAGACAATCCTGTCTGTCGGCTTGTGGCATGGCCATGCGCCACGGGCAAGATTGCCCGCGACACGTTCGAACCAGTCTTCGTCCCCGGTGGTGCCCCGACCCAGGATCCGGACCCGGAGGACTTTGGACTGCGGTTGCAGAGCCCCGGTTCGGGGCGGTGCCACCGCTTTGCCTGTGCCGGACCAACGGCCAAAGCGGCGCGTTCGCGCGCCGCACTCCAAAAAATCCTGCCTCTCGCATTTTGGAGTGCGGCGGCAATGCCGCCGCTTTGGCGTGTCGCGGAGCGACCGACCGGACCCACCCGTCGCGGAAAGCGGCGGCGGCGCCGCCGCACTCCAAAAGCTGGCGCATTCGTCAGCGGGCCGCGGCATGCGAGAAGCGTTCTTGCAAGCGCGGTGCGTGCGCGCACCGCTTCGATGATTCGGGCATCGTAGATATGACAAATGCGATAACAGATTCTGCCGAATCCGATGCGGGGCGAATCGGCGGGGGCGGCATCTGGCTCATCGGCGCGGCGATCCTGCTGGCGTGGTTTCCGATCTTGAAAGGGTATCCGTTGGTGGCGGACGAGTACACTTTCCGGGCGCTGGGCGAGGGCGGTCTGGCGGGCGTGGTGCGCCTGGTGAAGGACATGGGGATCTGGCGGTCGCTGGGGATGCCGATCCAGGCGGTGGCCGCGATGCATCCGGCGGTTGTCCCCTGGGTTGCCATCGTCATGCACGTGGCCGTGTGCCTTCTGCTTTTCAGGCTCGTGCAGTTGTTCGGCGCCGATCACGGGATCGCGCGTGTCGCGGCGCTGTTGTTCGGTGTGTTCCCGTTCGGCTATCAGTGTCTGGTGAACACTATGTGTATCCCCATGATGCTGACCACGGGATTGTTATTGGGCTGGATGTGGTTGCTGATGGAGGAACCGTCGCGCTGCGGGCCTGCGGCGATGGCGTGCCTTGGGGCGGCGGTCGGGTTTGTCTCGGGCTGTGTCTATGAGAGCCTTGTCTTCTGTTTCGCGGCCTCGGGCATCGTCGCATTTCTGGTACGGCACGAGCTGGATGTGCGGCGTCCGGGCCTGCGGGGGCACATTTGGGCCGCGGTCGGCGCCATGGTGGGCGCCGGACTGTACCTGGCCCTGTATCGTTTGGTGCCGGGTCCGGCGCGCCCGCTGTCCCCGGTGTTCAATCCCGAATCGCTGCTGGGGGCGTGGTGGTGGCAGTGGAGCAACGTGTGGGTGTTCGAGCCTTGGCTTCTGGGGAAGGCGAGGTCGCTGATGTTCTACGATTGGGGCTGGGGGCAAGCGGTGATCGCGGCAGCGCTCGGTGCGGTGGTCATCGTGTTGGCCGCGCGGCTCCGGGGGCCGGAGGCGAGCGCGGTGCCATGGTCCGGACGCCGGAAATGGGCGGGCTGGGCAGGCATTGTTCTGTTGCTGTTGTCGGCCTCGCTCGTGTTCGTTTTCGTGGGCTACTCCACGGATACCCGCAAGAAGTATTGCCTGTTGCCACTGGGCCTGTTGGCTGGGTGCCGCCTGCTGGCGGAGTTTCCGCGCGCCGCGGGCGTGATCCGGGGGCGGATTGCGGCCATCTCGGCCGGTCTCGTTGCGATGGGCGTGGCGACGACCTGGCTGATCCTGGGCGTGTATCGTTTCGAGATCACCCGGTATGAGGCCCTGTTGGCGTACCTGCGCGGCGCGGGCTCGCCATCGCGCGTCGAACTGTGTTCCGATGGGTCCACCGATGCCCCATGGCCGAGGATGCCGTACACCCTCGGGGCTGGCTTCTTCGAAGGGTGGGTCCTGGGCGAAGGACTGCAGCCGCCACTGCGCGCGCCACTCGATGTTTCATTTGGCCCAAACGGTGTGCGATACGATCCCGCGACTCGGACATGGGCCGCTCAATAGCAACCACGAAGGGCGCGGGAAAGAACCACGAATGGGCACGAATCAACACGAACGGGTGCTCCGCGAAGGCATCGGTGTCCATCGGCGTCCATCCGTGGTGGAACCCCGTCCCACCAGGGCGGGCGCATTGAGGAACCACGGATGAACACGGATGAACTCGGATGGGGC
>Ga0209717_1000288_pt1 | contig 63775 bp, 42 predicted proteins | sample AD_UKC048_MetaG_FD_184418 | JGI IMG/M metagenome (GOLD analysis project Ga0209717, IMG submission 184418) | Active sludge microbial communities of municipal wastewater-treating anaerobic digesters from USA - AD_UKC048_MetaG (SPAdes) (version 2) | ecosystem: Engineered > Bioreactor > Anaerobic >...
AGTATCCTCGCGCATAACCTTTACCGGCTGTTTGCCCTGGAACTTGGCCGGTACGCTCATCTTTCAGCACAAACCCTGTATGATAAATTTGTACTCAACGGGGCAGATATTGAAATCCGGAAAAAGACAATTTCGGTGCAATTAAAAAAGAAAAGAGTACTACCGCTTATACTTGAAGTAATGCAAAAATTTAATCAGCAGAAATACAAATTGCTCGGAAATAAAAATATTATCTTTGAAGGAGCCACTTATTCGTAATATACGGTCGGTTGTTTACCGTGAAAATCTATGTTTAATAAAAAATTTGTTTCACAAATAATAATTTTAGGAAATCGGAGTTTTTTATATGCCTTTTTTAAAGGTGGTATTAACATTTTTTAACAAAATTTTACTTGAAAAAAAACTGTACACTGTTTTAAATTTGTGCCCCAAAAATTTTATGTCTATGCAGGAATTAATTGATATCAGAGAGTTAAATGATCGTATTCAGCGAGAGAGCGCTTTTGTGGATATGATCACCATGGAAATGTCGAAAGTGATCATTGGTCAGAAACACATGATCGAAAGGCTGCTTATCGGTTTGCTGTCAAACGGGCATATTCTGCTTGAAGGAGTTCCCGGGCTGGCGAAGACGCTTGCGATTAAATCTCTGGCCGGAGCCATCGACGCAAAATTCAACCGTATACAGTTCACACCCGACCTGCTGCCTGCCGACCTTGTAGGAACCATGGTTTACAGTCAGAAAAAAGAAGAGTTCAATGTTCGAAAGGGACCTGTTTTTTCAAATTTTATTCTGGCAGATGAAATCAACCGTTCGCCGGCAAAGGTTCAGAGCGCCCTGCTCGAAGCCATGCAGGAACGCCAGGTTACCATAGGCGACAGCACCTTTATGTTACCTGAACCTTTTCTTGTTCTTGCCACACAAAACCCTATTGAACAGGAAGGAACCTATCCCCTGCCCGAAGCACAGGTTGACCGCTTCATGCTGAAAGTGGTGATCGGTTACCCAAACAAGGAAGAAGAAAAACTCATCATGCGGCAGAATGTCGGAAACAAAAGCGTTGCGACCAGTGCAATCATCAAACCCGACGATATCATCAGAGCCAGAGCCATAGTAAGGGAAGTATACATTGATGAAAAAATTGAAAACTATATCACAGACATTGTTTTTGCCACAAGGTATCCCGCCAAATACAACCTGAAAAAGTTTGATGGCCTGATCAGTTACGGCGCATCGCCGCGTGCAAGTATTTACCTGGCCCTTGCTGCCAAATCTTATGCGTTCATAAAACGTAAAGGATATGTGTATCCCGAGGATATCAGAGCGGTTTGCCACGATGTTCTGCGTCACCGCATCGGTCTGACTTACGAGGCAGAAGCCGAAAATATCACTACGGAAGAGATCATTAATGAGATACTGAACAGCGTGGAAGTGCCATAGGAGATTGGCGATAAGTCGATTGGGCGATAAGTCGATAAGTCGATTGGGCGATTGGGCGATAGGGCGATAGGGCGATTGAGCGATTGGAGGCAAATTGAAATAGGGACATTTCATGAAATGTCCGTACATAAAAATAAAAAATAGTATTCTAAAGATAAAGTGGAAACGTCGGAATTACTAAAACGGGTAAGAAAAATTGAGATCAAGTCGCGGGGGCTGACGAACCAGATATTTTCCGGCCAATACCATAGCGCCTTCAAGGGACGCGGTATGGCTTTCAGCGAAGTTCGGGAATATAATTATGGTGATGATATCCGTTCTATCGACTGGAATGTCACCGCCCGCTTTGACCATCCCTATGTCAAGATTTTTGAAGAAGAACGAGAACTTACGGTGATGATGCTTATCGATGTCAGCGGATCCAATAATTTCGGGACACAGCAGCAGCTTAAAACGGAAAAAATTACTGAAATAGCCGCTGTGCTTGCATTTTCAGCTATTCAAAACAATGATAAGGTGGGTGTAATTTTTTTCAGTGACAAGGTAGAAAAATTTATTCCACCCAAAAAGGGGACATCACACATTTTACGCATCATCCGCGAGCTGGTTGATTTCAAGCCTGAAAGCAGGCTTACCAAACTATCAGAGCCCTTGCGTTTCCTCACCAATGCCATAAAAAAACGCTGTACCGCATTCCTGCTGAGCGATTTTATGGATACGGGTTTCAGCGATGCCATTAAAATAGCCTCCAGGAAGCACGACCTGGTCGGCATACGTATTGTGGATAAACGTGAAGCTGAAATTCCACCTGTTGGTTTGCTGAAGATCAGAGATTTCGAAAGCAATAAAACGTTCTGGGTCGACACTTCGGGGAAAAAATTTCAGGAAACACACAAATCCCGCTGGCAACTGCACGAAAAACTGCTGCACGATATCTTTGTAAAAAGCCGTATGGACGTTGCTACGGTAAATACTGATGAAGACTTTATCAAGCCCCTGATAAAACTGTTTAAAAAACGTGAATCAAGATTTTAGTGGTATGAAAACAGGATTGAAAAGAATAATAAGGCAGGCTATCACCATCATTCTCATTGGTATTCCCGTTTTTGTTGACGCACAAAAGACTGAAGCTGTGGCTTCCATTGATTCAAACAATGTACTGATCGGAGACCAGGTAAAGTATACTTATAAATTTACTTTCCCTTCAAAAGCCATTCCTGCCCTTCCAATTGTTACCGACACACTCACCAAAAGTGTTGAAGTGGTATCGCGCACCAAAATAGATACTTTATTTTCGGCGGATAAAAAATTCACGACCTTCTCACAGACATTAAATATTTCTTCCTTTGATTCAGGGACTTTTGTCATTCCGCCCATGGTTTTCTCTTACAAGATGCCCGGCGATACAACCCGGTATCTGGCAGGCACCATGCCCATCATGCTGTATGTAAATACGGTTTCTGTGGATACCACCAAAGAATTCAAGGATATAAAGATGCCGTTAGGCGAGCCGCTTACCTGGAGAGAGATATTACCCTGGACATTGCTGGGGCTGGGAGTTTTGCTGGCCGTCGGTATCGGTATCTATATCCTCAGAAAGCTCAGAAAGAAAGAGCCCATCATTAATTTGCCACATAAACCGAAGATCCCGCCTTACGAAAAAGCGCTCAGCGACCTGGAAGCGCTCCGTATCGAAAAACTCTGGCAGACAGGAAAAATTAAAGAATTTCATTCAGAACTGACAGATATTCTCCGTGTTTACCTCGAAGGGCAGTTTAATGTGGATGCTATGGAAATGATCACTTCTGACGTTATTGAGACTCTCCGGACAGCTAATTTTCCCGAAGAAGAAATAAAAAGAATTGAAAAAATACTGTCACTGGCTGATATGGTAAAGTTCGCAAAGTTTCAGCCCCTGCCCGATGAACATGATAACAGCCTGAAAAACGGGGTATTTTTTGTCCAAAATACAAAGCCACAACCGGTAAGCGTTCCTGAAGAAAAAAATGAAAAAGGACAAAACACGGACCATCAAAAAGTTAATGACTTAAAAACTGAATAAAAAATGATGCTGAGCATTCTTTATATATATCTTGCACAACCATGGTACCTGTTGCTTTTGCTCATCATTCCGATTTTGGTCATTCATTATTTCTATAAACACAAAAGCAGCACGCCCGACATGGGTTACTCATCTTCTTCCGGTATTGAAGACATCCCTGCAACGTGGCGCCAGCGTCTGGTACACCTGCCTTTTATTTTACGGATGTTGCTCATTGCCCTGCTGATATTTATCATTGCCCGCCCGCAAAGCAGCCTGGACAAAAGCGATGTAAGGGTCGAAGGTATTGATATCCTTATCTCACTTGATATTTCGGGCAGTATGCTTGCCGAAGACTTTAAACCTAACCGCCTTGAAGCATCTAAAGATGTTGCCATGCAGTTCATTGACGGCAGGCCGGACGACCGGATCGGCCTGGTGATATTCAGTGCGGAAGCTTTTATGCAATGTCCGCTCACCGTAGATCATACTGTGCTTAAATCATTTTTTGGCCAGGTAAAAAGCGGTATGATCACTGATGGTACTGCCCTGGGAGATGGCCTCGGATTATCGGTATTCCATATCAAAAAAAGTAAGGCAGTCAGCAAAGTCATCATTTTACTCACCGACGGAATTAACAATACCGGCTCACTCGATCCTCTGACGGCAGCTGAAATTGCAAAAAAATTCGGCATCCGTGTTTATACGATTGGCGTGGGCACCATGGGTAAGGCGCCTTATCCGTTCCAGACATCTTTTGGGATACAATACCAGAGTATTGACGTACAGATTGATGAAAAACTGCTGAAAGAAGTTGCCACTATGACCGGTGGAAAATATTTCAGAGCCACGAACAAAAAGAAACTTGAAGAAATTTATGACGAGATCAATAAACTTGAAAAATCAAAAATCGACGTAACACGCTTTCAAAATAAAAAAGACGAATATTTTGTTTTTATTCTTGCAGCAATCGGTATACTGATCATTGAAATTATATTACGTCTGACCATGTTTAAAAAAATACCCTGATAAGGATTATGGTAGCATTTGATCATCTGATATTATTAATTGGCCTGGTACTGGTACCCGTATTTATTTTATTGTTCTGGCTCATGCTGCGCTGGAAAAAAAATGCCATGCAGAAGTTCGGCGACGCTCCTGTGGTATTCAGGCTCATCACTGATTATTCGGCGACACGGCCTTTGCTGAAATTTGTACTTCTGATGCTGGCTTTTACCCTGCTGGTATTCGCAGCGGTCAACATGAAAATCGGGTCAAAACTTGGTACCGCCAAGCGCAAGGGTGTGGATCTCATCATTGCCCTCGACATATCCAACAGTATGCTGGCACAGGATATCAAACCCAGCCGTATCGTACGTTCCCAGATGGCCATCTCGAAGCTGGTTGATAAATTTGAAGACGACCAGATCGGGATCGTGGTATTTGCGGGCAAAGCCCAGGTATTGCTGCCCATTACCACCGACTATGCCGCCGCCAAACTTCTTGCATCATCTGCCGACCCTGACATCATGCAGGCACAAGGCACCGCCATCGGGGAAGCTATTAATCTTGCCGCTGTTTCGTTCGACAAAAACAGTAAGAACAAAAAAGCCATCATTGTCATTTCTGACGGAGAAAACCATGAGGATGACGCGATAGAAGCTGCACGCACAGCGTCAAATGATGGAATACTGATCTATACCATTGGTATCGGCTCTGTTGCCGGAGCACCAATACCCGTTGGAATATCGGGATTCAATATAGAATATAAAAAAGATAATTCGGGTAATACTGTGGTAACCAAACTGAATGAAACCATGCTCCAACAGGTAGCCGCGGCCGGTAAGGGAACCTACGTAAGGGCTAGCACCAACGATGCCGGATTAAATAAGATTTTTGATGAAATCAACCAACTGGAAAAAAAGGAATACGAGGCCAAAGTTTTTTCGGAATACCGCAATACATATATGTATTTTGTTGCTGCAGCATTGTTATTATTAATTCTGGACCTGATTATTCTGGAACGAAAAACCCGCCTCACGCGAAACGTACACCTTTTTGCAAAAAAACATATAATTTCGTAATCTGATTTGATTATGAAGATAAGGATAAAGCATAATAGACCAGTGATGAAAAGAATGTTTTTCGTATTGACCATAACAGGTACACTGTTTTCTGGCATGGCTTCCGCTTTCGGACAAAAACCGGTAAAGGCCGTAAAAGAACTGAGAGCCGGAAACAAACTGTATGAAAAAACTGATTACAAATCGGCAGAAATCAGTTACCGCAAGGCTCTTGAACAGCAGAACAATTACCAGAAGGCCATGTTCAACCTGGGCGATGCGCTTTACAAACAAGGCAAATATGAAGAGTCTGAAAAGATATTTCAAAACCTGACCGGAACAGAAATTCCTAAAGACATGGCTGCAAAAGCCTATCATAACCTCGGCAACAGCCTGCTACAGCAGAAGAAGTACCAGGAAAGCATTGATGCTTTCAAAAATTCTTTACGACAGAGGCCTAACGACACCGACACCAAGTATAACCTGGAATATGCTAAAAGAATGATACAGAAACAGCAGCAAAACCAGGATCAGCAGCAACAGCAGCAGCAACAACAACAACAACAACAACAACAACAACAACAGCAACAGCAACAGCAAAAACAGCAGATTTCAAAACAAGATGCTGAACGTATGCTGAATGCCCTTCAAAATAAAGAAAAAAACCTGCGTGAAAAATTGGATAAGTTGCCTGAGAACCAGAATTATAAAACAGAAAAGGATTGGTAGTGGGGAAGGTTTGAGTGAGTGAGTTAAATGAGTTAAATGAGTTAAATGAGTTAAATGGGTCAAATAAGGTGAATAAGTTGAATAAGTGGTTGGGAGTTCGATAGCTAAATTGCGATAGGGACTAAATTGCGATAGGGACATTTCATGAAATGTCTGTACTTAAATAAGTTAAATAAGGGATTGGGAGTCCCGATAGGTATCGGGAGGGAGATTGGGAGTGAGTTATAAAGTTAATGCAACCAAAGAAAATGAAAGGAATCATCAGTACATACAGATATCTTGCGTTAATCCTTGTAACCATATTTTTTTGTGGCGCCCCGAAAATTGCCTTAGCACAGACATTCACAGCAAAATCCAATTCAGCCAGTGCGGGGATCAACAACAGCATCAGGGTAACCTATACCTTGTCGGATGCCGAAGCCCAGAGTTTTCAGCCACCTTCGTTCAGCGGGTTTAATGCAAGCGGGCCCTATCAGTCGCAAAGCAGTAACATCTCTTTTGTTAACGGAAAATCTGTTGTACAAAGCAGCCAAAGCTGGATATATACCTTAACCCCTACCAAAGCAGGAAAATTTACGATTGATCCGGCAAAAGTCAAAGTCAACGGGCAATGGATGTCTTCCAATTCGCTGTCTATTGAAATTGTAAATACCGGCTCAGCCTCAGGCAACCAGCCCCAGAACCAGCAGTCGCAGCAGAGCCAGCAGGCACAAACCGCCGACGCCCCGGCTACAGACCTTTTCGTAAAAGTTTTTGCCGACAAAACTAATGTATTACAGGGCGAACAGCTCACCGTGACCTATAAGATCTATACACGGGTGCCCGTTTCACAATATGCGATACAGAAACTACCTTCGTTCTCAGGGTTCTGGTCATATGACCTGCTGAAAGAAAAAGATAAAACTGTTCAGTATAATGAAACGGTGAACGGACAAAAATATACGGTTGCAGAGATCCGCAAGGTGGCACTGTTTCCCCAAAAAACAGGAAAACTTACCATAGATCCTCTCGAAGTGGAAGCCATTGCACAAATACTCGTTAAGAGAAAAGCCAATAATCCGTTCGGCAGTTTTTTCAATGATCCGTTTTTTAACGATCCGTTCTTTCAGAATTCTTTTACCAGCGGTTACCAGGAGGTGAAGAAAAAACTGAAATCCAATGCGCTGAGTGTTAATGTTTCTGATCTGCCGGCCGGCAAACCCGATGATTTCTGCGGCCTGGTTGGCAATCTGACTCTGGAAGCCCAATCAGACAAATCCGAAGTCAAAGCCAATGATGCCGTTAACCTGACGGTGACACTCCGTGGCAAAGGCAATCTCAGCCTGATCGACAACCTGAATATTGAGTTTCCGCCGGATTTTGAAGTATATGACCCACAAATTTCGGAAAACATTTCGTCAGCAAATGAAATAACAGGATCCAAAACTTTTACGTACCTTATCATTCCGCGTACTCCGGGTAATTTTAAACTCAAACCTGTAACCCTGAGTTATTACGATAAAAACAAGAAAAACTATGTCAGTCTAACTTCGGGAGAAATAGACCTAAAAGTGGGCAAAGGCGTTGGAGGTGGAAGCTCATATAGCAGTAACAAAGAAGATATTAAGTATATCGGAAGCGATATCAAATTCATTGAAAACAAAGATTTTGAAGTTTATCCCAAGGGATATTTCTTTTTCGGAACACCCCTGTACATCTTGTTGCTTTTGCTGCCCATAGCGCTGTTTATTGCATTTGTAGTACTGATGCGGCGTCATATCAAGTTGCAGAGCAACACTTCATTGCTGAAACATAAACAGGCTACCAAAGTGGCATTGAAACGGCTGAAACAGGCCAATGTGTTTATGAAAGCCAATCAGCGGGAGAATTTTTATCAGGAATTATCAAGGGCTTTATGGGGTTATGTATGTGATAAATTCTCTATACCCCTGTCCGAACTGTCATTAGATCTGGCCCGAAAAACACTGTCCGAAAAAAATATTGAAGAAAACATTCGCAATAAATATATTAAAATACTTGATAATTGCGAATTTGCACGTTTTGCTCCCGCCGAAGCAACTCAGGGCATGGAGGCTTTATACAACGAAGCCGTGGAGATCATCAGTAAAACCGAAAGGGATTTAAAATGAAGAAAATTGCCATAAATTTAATTTTAAAAACGCCACTGATTCACAGATTTATTTATGAGAATAAATTGCCACAGATTTATTATTAAAAACGCCACTAATTCACAGATTACATGAAGTATCCAGATAAGGAATATCCATTACAAAATGAAAGTTATCAAATAATAGGGATTTGTATGGATGTTCATCGGATTTTGGGAAGGGGTTTGTTGGAAATAGTTTATAAAGATGCTATTGAATATGAATTTAAAATGAATAAAATCCCGTATCAACGTGAAAAAAAATATGAAATTGAATACAAAGGAATAATTCTGCCTCATCACTTTTTTGCAGACTTTGTTGTGTTTGATAAAATTATTTTGGAAGTAAAAGCACAAAAAGGAATTGTCGATGAACATTACAGTTGGGTTATTAATTATTTAGGGATTTCTGGTTGTCCTTTAGGTTTAATCGTAAATTTTGGTGAGAGCTCATTAATAACAAAAAGAGTAATTTTAACTTAAAATATCTGCGATAATTTTCTTTAAATAAAAATCTGTGAATCTGTGGCAAACTCTTTACTCTGTGGCAAAAAATAATCCTGTCATGAAAAAACTAATCATACTCTTCGTTATTATTTTTCAGGGACTGCTGACATCCGCATCTGACAATCAGGATATCATTGCCAGGGCGAACAATGCCTACACCGGAAATAAATTTAAAGAGGCCATTGAATTATACCAGCAGGTTATCAAAAACAATTTCCAATCGTCCGAACTTTATTACAACCTTGGTAATGCATATTTTAAAACCAATGATTATCCTTCAGCGCTGCTTTATTACGAAAAAGCAAAAAAACTCGATCCTTCTGACGAAAAAATAAATTTTAACATCAATGTTGCCAACACCAAAATCATTGATAAAATTGAAGAGCTGCCCCTGCCCTTTTACAAACGATGGTGGGAAAGCTTTCAGCAGTGGTTTTCGGTGGATAACTGGGGCATCCTTAGTCTGATTTTTTTGTTTGCCTTTTTTGTTTCGGCCGCAATTTACCTGATCGGTAATACCGTGGCCATACGCAAGCTGTTTTTCTGGATGGGGCTGCTGTTCTTTGTATCCGCCGTCATCTCAGGAATTAACGCCTACAGCCAGTACCGCAATTTTCAAACAGCCCGGGAAGGAATCGTTTTTGAACCAACCGTCAATGCAAAAAGCTCACCTGATGACAACAGTCAGGATATTTTTGTGATTCACGAAGGCACCAAGGTAAAGATTACCGACAAGGTGGGCGCCTGGATAGAAATTAAGATTGCAAATGGCAGCGACGGTTGGATACCGGAGAACACCGTGGAAATCATTTAGATAAGTAACTGCTGATTGTAATACGAAACTGCCATAGTGAATTTACGGGTAGTCCAATCCTGCACATATCAAGGGATGCACATCTGTCTGGTTGCTGATTGAAATAACAGGGGAAAAATCAAAAACCTTTAGTACCAGGGTTAATGCGGCCTATACCCCAAAAGGGTCTTCAGCGCCACCATCCCCGCTGCATTTCGTATCACGGCCAAAAAGCACCCGGAACCGGGCAAATTCAGATCAATAACGGCATTTCCCTGATAAGGCCCCATAGTGCTGACTATCCTGCCATCCGGCAATAGAACATCAAGGTAATATTCATCCGGGGTTCCCGTTTTCACATTGATAATACCGGTAGTGGGATTCGGAAAAATCATGAATTCATTTTTCTCCGAATTCATTACACCCGTCAAGGTATCAATACTGATAATTATGGTATCGCTTCCGGTACATCCGTTACTTACTTCCACCCAAATGGTGTCGGGGCCTGCAACCATAATTTGCTGTGCAGTGTCACCGGTGGACCATAAAAACGCTGCTCCCGGATTTCCGGAATTTAGTAATAAAACACAAGTAGAGCAGATAGCGGTATCATGCCCTAAATTCACTATCGGGAGGTCATTGACACTGATAATCTGCTGAAGTGAATCCGAACAATTGTCAAATTTGGTGATAAGCAAAACGGTATCTCTTCCGGCATTATGAAAAACAGCCAGATTGTTTGTGTCGGTTCCGTTTGGTACACCATTAATATACCATTCATAGCTCAGCGCCCCGGTGGAGGTATTGGTAAAAAAAACGGTATCACTCATGCAGGAAGGATTGGGAGAACAAGAAAAAGACGGAACCGGATTCTGACAATTGATTTTAATCACCCAGCAATCGTTGGCTCCATGATTTCCGGTGACATCACCATTTACCGAACCCGATAATCCGCAGATGACATTTCCGCCACCTGGGGCGGATGTAATACCTCCTAAATTCATCTCATTTCCACTGCCTCCGTATGAGTTACCCCAAACAATATTTCCCAGGCTATCCGTTTTAAATATCCAATAATCAATACCTCCGTGATTTCCTGTTACATTTCCGTTGGTCGAGTTTGAATAGCCGCTGTAAGTAATACTTCCATCAGTGTTTCCTAACAAAAAATAAGCATAATCGTTACCGCCCCCCCCATAAACCCTCGATGACAATAGGCTGCCGTCAGCCGTATCAACTTTGACCGACCAGGCATCCATCAGTCCATGATTACCTGATATATCACCATCCACGGATGATGTAAAACCTGTTAAAACAAGGACTCCCGAATTATTCAGGCACATCCGGCTGAGCACCTCATAATCGTTGCCACCAAAACATTTCTGCCATTTTATGTTCAGAGAAGAATCCACACGGAGCACCCATCCGTCGTGAATTCCGCTGACAGGATTATGTAGCCCTGTAACATCAATATCGTTTGAAGCGGTATGCCCTGCCAGAATGAACCCGCCGTCAGGCATAGGAAGAATGGCATGACCATCCTCATCACCAGTCCCGCCAAAGTTTTTCTCCCAGATCATATTTCCCAGTGAATCGGTCTTAAACAGCCAGAAATCAGAACTTCCATAGAGTGTATCGACATCGCCGTCGCCTGAACCAGTGCCGGTAATACATACATATCCAAAATCAGATGTTTCAATGATCTCCGAAAAATGATCCCCTTCATTACCGTCGCCGCCATAAAAACGCCTCCACTCCTGATTACCTGCCGAATCTAATTTTAATAATAAAACATCAAAACCCCCGTGAGTTCCCGGAGTCACCGAATCATTGGTAAAGCCAGCCACCAGTATACCATTATCATGAGTGGAAATGATGCACTGCACATAATCATTTGCCGGGCTTCCGAATACTTTTGTCCATAGTAAATTTCCATTCAGATCCATTTTACTGACAAAGATGTCCATACCACCGTAATTCATACTCATATCGCCGTTGGCAGAAGCGGTATAACCAGAAACAAAGTACGCTGAAGAATCAGCAGACAGGCAAACACCTTTCCCGAAGTCTATGCCGGTACCCCCTATACATTTTTGCCACTGTATGGCCATTTGGCCCAGTACTGCGTGAGAATTTATCATCATCACGCCAATTACAATAAAGAATATTTTTTTCATTTTTTTGTATTATTTCAAGTATTTCATATGCCATACCCTTTGAATTTCAAAATCTCTCTAAGCGTATTACTGTTTTCATATACTAAAGATATTGAATTTTCGTAAATAAAAAAATTTTTTTCGTTTTTTTTCACACCGGACAAAAATACTCTAATTTCTGATGTATATCGGCCGACCCTTTTAACAACATATATCATGCGTTTATATTCAACCTGATTTAGGATCCAAAAGACAAGACTTATGCTACAAATCAAGCACTACTCATTATGCGCACCTCATTAAAGTTCCTGCATTATGCGGGGTAACAATAAATTCACAACCATTTTCGTTATCCGGCCATGTGTTTCTTTTATGAATTTGTTTGCAAAACATTAAGAAATTGTTTTGATTTTATCTTTTCATATCTTTATGCGTCTTTTTTGCTGCAACTTCGTTAGATTTTTCGACATAGGATAAACTATGTCTGCAAAATCTGCCTCGTTTCGCTAAAAAATCCATCATAAATCTTATGTAACATAAAATCAAAACAGTTTCTAAGCAAAATATTGTAACTTTACACCTCTATTGAGGAGTGATCATGCCCAAAGTACATAAAGCCCTGCTAACCGGAATAATCCTGACATTGCTGATTACCAATAAAATCTCTGTCCATGCACAGTTTTATAACGGTTCCCAGCTGAATTTCGGCAAAAACCGTGTTCAGTTTTCTGACCGTTTCTGGTCGTTCATGCGTTTTGATCATTTCGATACTTACTTTTATCTGAACGGGAAAGAGTTGGCCGTTTATACCGCCAAATATGCCGATAAATATCTTAAAGAAATAGAAAGCAAACTGGAATATACACTTGAAGACAAAATCCAGTTTATCATCTATAACAAATTTTCTGAACTACAGGAAAGCAACATCGGGCTCATCAGTGACGTGAATTACAACATCGGCGGTGTGACACATATTGTCGGAACCAAAGTTTTTTTATATTTCAACGGCAGCCATACCGATTTTGAAAAACAGATACGTGCCGGTATGGCACAGGTGATTATCGACGAAATGATGTACGGGGGCAAGCTCACTGCTATGATCAAAAATTCAGCTTTGCTCTCTTTACCGGCATGGTATTCACAGGGGCTGATTTCATACATTTCGGAAGAATGGAACACACAACTCGATAATCATGTAAAGGATGGTATCCTGAGAGGCGCTTTTAAAAGATACAACAGTCTTTCGGGTGATGATGCCGTATATGCCGGACATTCTATCTGGAAATATGTAGCGGATAAATATGGCCCCTCTGCCATTACCAACATTGTATACCTGACCAAGGTCAGCCGTAACGTTGAGAGCGGGTTTCTCTATGTGCTGGGGGTATCATTTAAAAATCTTTCAAAAGAATGGTTAGCCTATTATGAACAGCAATACACAGCCGACGATCAGAACCGGCAACGTCCCGGAGAAACGGCCCTGCTGAAAAAATTCAAAAAAAACACTGCGTACGGACAGGCAAAAATAAGCCCGGATGGAAAATATGCCGCCTATACCACAAACTTTATGGGACAATACCGTATATGGCTTTTTGATCTGGAAAAAAACAAAACCAGGCAAATCTTTAAACGGGAATGTAAACTTGATGAAAAAATTGATTACTCATATCCGCTGCTCGCATGGCATCCGACCGGAAAAATGTTAGCCATCGTTCTTGAATCCAAAGGTAAAATCATGATGTATTCTTACATGATGGATGAGAATAAATTTGAAAAACAACAGCTTTTTAACCTTGAAAAAATTCTTGATCTATCCTTTTCGCAGAATGGCAAAATGATCGTTTTTTCAGGCGTTGTACAGGGGCAGTCCGACATATATGTATACAGCGTGGCAGCCCATACCTACGAGCCCATAACCAAAGATATTTATGACGATCTTAACCCTCGTTTTGTAAATAACTCTTCTGAAATAATCTTCAGTTCAAACCGAATTGACGACACCATCCGTTACGATGTGATGACCTTTATGGATACAGAGAAAGATACTATTTCACAACTGCCATCTCATACCGACATTTTTATTTATGATTACAGAAAAAAAGAGAAACTGCTCCGGCGACTCACCAATACAGAGTACACCAACGAAATCATGCCGATGCAGTACGACAACCGTTTTTTCACTTATCTGTCTGATGAAAATGGCATTTTTAACCGTTATCTGGCCCGTATCGACAGCACCATAAGTTACATCGATACCACCACGCATTACCGGTATTATACAACCTCGTTTGCAGCTTCCGATTACAACAGAAACATTCTGGAACAGGACATAGCCGGAAAAGCAGGAAAATCAGCAGAAGTGATTTTTTCTGAAGGAAAATACAAGATCTTTTTTCAGGATTTACCTATCGCAAAAGATATAAAAAAAACCAATCCAACTAATACATTTAACCGTACAATATATCTGAAAAACCAACAGGAAAAAGCCGTTCAGGACAACTCGCTTATTAACACCGAAGAAATAGAGAAAATAAAAAGCCGGAAAAACAAGAGCAGATATCCCAAGAACAACAACGTACTGATTGATCAGCTGGATAATGCTGCAGATACCGGAAAGGTAGACATCAATAATTATATTTTCAGCAACGAACAAAAATATCTGAACGCTGCCGGCCAGGATTCTTCACTGCAGAAAAAGAAAACATTTACCCTTCCGCGCCAACAGAATTACAATGTAGAATATTCGATAAACCAGCTTGTGGGACAAATTGATTTCAACTACCTGAACACGATGTACCAGCAGTTCACCGGGGGCAACTCCCCTATTTTCCTAAATCCGGGGTTAAATGTCTCTTTTCAGCTTGGCGTGATCGATCTGCTCGAAGATTACCGCATATCAGGAGGGATAAGTTTCTCTTTGAGTTTCGACAACAATGAATTTTTTATTGGCTTTGAAAATCTTAAAAAGAAACTCGACCACGGACTCTTTTATTATCGTCAGGCAAACACCACCTCCGATGAATATTCCATAATTAAACTACGTTCCAATTCATTGTTTTATGTTATGAAGTGGCCCTTTTCAAGGGTGCTGGCTGTTAAAGGAACACTGATGGCGCGTTACGACAAGAAAATTTATGCCTCCACGGATGTGTACAACCTGAAACAGCCCAATATCAATGAATACTGGGCAGGAGCCAAAACTGAGCTGGTTTACGACAATACCCGGTTCAAGGCCATCAATATTTATTATGGCTGGCGATGGAAGATCTTTGGAGAATATTATCAGATGATAAATAAGAAATTCAACAACCTTGTTGTACTGGGATTTGATTTCCGCCATTATCAGAAGATTCACCGCACATTCATCTGGGCCAACCGTCTTGCCGCCAGCACTTCGTTCGGCAATAACAAACTGGTGTATTACATGGGCGGCGTTGATACATGGATCATCCCCAAATTCAATAACGATAACCAGGTTTCACAGACCCAGAATTATGCTTACCAAACCTTAGCGACCAACATGCGTGGTTTTATCCAGAACGCACGCAACGGTCCTACTTTTGCGGTGCTTAACAGCGAACTTCGTTTTCCCATTGTTCGTTATTTTTCGAAAAAACCATTAAAAAACAATTTTCTGACTAACTTACAGATTATAGGATTTGGTGATCTGGGAACTGCCTGGGTCGGAACAAATCCCTATTCTGAAGAAAACACCCTGGCCAAACAAGTCATACAACGAGGGCCTTTACAGGTGACGCTCATCAAAAAACGCGATCCCCTGATCGGTGGATTCGGCGTAGGCTTAAGAACAAAACTTCTGGGATATTTTATCCGTGCGGATTATGCCTGGGGTGTTGAAAATGGCATTATACAGAAACCTGTATTCTATATCTCACTCAGCACAGATTTCTAACTTATCGATCACTATGAAGGAATATAAAAACAAAATCCGGAAATTTTCCAAAGACATCCTTGAGGATATAATAACGCTGCGCCGGCTGCTTCATTCCTACCCGGAACTTGCTTTTGAAGAAATCAAAACCGGAGATATCATCTGCGCTGAACTGGATAAAGCAGGTATAACCTATCAGCGGGGCATGGCCAAAACAGGTATTGTCGCTATCATTAACGGCAAAAATCCCGGCAAAAAAACCATAGGTCTCCGTGCTGACATGGATGCCCTGCAGATCAGCGAAAGAACCATGACGGATTACAGTTCGCACCATGAAGGAAAGATGCATGCATGCGGACATGACGTCCACATGGCTTCGCTCGTTGGCGCAGCCATTATTTTAAACAAAATAAAAGACCAGTTTGAAGGAAGTATTAAGATCATTTTTCAGCCATCCGAAGAAAAATATCCCGGAGGCGCCATACAGATGATCATGGAAGGTGTACTTGAAAATCCAAAAGTCAGCTGCATGATAGGTCAGCATGTACATCCCGGCATCAATGCCGGAAAACTGGGATTTAAACACGGAAAATCAATGGCTTCGACTGATGAGGTTTACATCAATGTCATCGGCAAGGGTGGTCACGCTGCCACACCTGAGCTTCTGGTTGATCCGGTGGTGGTGGCATCCCATATCATTATCGGTTTACAGCAGCTTGTCAGCCGGATGGCTACTCCCACTATTCCCACCGTGCTTTCGTTCGGCCGTCTGTCGGCCAACGGAAAAACAAACGTCATCCCTGATGAAGTGTTTATCGAAGGCACGTTCCGTACCGTGGACGAGAACTGGCGGAAATCTGCTCATGAAAAAATTGTAAAGCTGGCGAAGGGCATTGCAGAATCCTATGGCGCCACATGCAAAATATTCATTGACAAAGGATACCCGTTCCTGTTCAATGATGAAACCCTCACACACCGGCTGATGCGTTATGCCAAAGATTATCTCGGTGAAGACAATGTCGAGGAGATTGACCTGAGGATGACCGCTGAAGATTTTGCCTATTTTTCGCATACCCTGCCTTCATGCTTTTACCGTTTAGGCGTAAAAAACCCCAAAAACAAAGAGATATCCAACCTGCACACCTCCGGGTTCACCGTTGACGAAAGCAGCCTCGAAACCGGAATGGGTTTTATGGCATGGACAGCAATAAATGAATTGGGCAATCACCAGTAAAACATTCCTACAAAAAAAATAACGCCACCCCGCAGACGCTGATAACAGCGCCGATGATCTCTTTCAACGTCACTTTCTGATGCATAAAAATTACAGATGCCGGAATAATAAGCACGGGGACTATTGCCATGATGGTCGATGCAATGCCGGCATTGGCATGCTGAACTGCAAATAATGAAAATGAAACGCCCAGAAATGGCCCGAAGACCGAGCCTAAACCGATGCGTTTTATTGCTGAAACATTTTTTACCGCATTTCCAACATTACGCCACTTTTTCCATATCGTAATGACAATAACAAAACCAATGATCCCGGTGATAATCCGTATCTGTGTGGCTGCAAAGGCGTTGTAGTCGCCCATACCCACCTTGCTGAACACCAGGCCTACCGCCTGTCCGACAGCTCCTATAAAGGCAAATAAAATGCCCCTCAGTGAATGAGTTACGGAGAACATTGTGTCGCCTGTTCCTTTATTTACTATCACTACAGCAATCCCACCAAGCGTCAGTGCCATTCCTAAGAAATTAAACAGTGTCATGGTTTCGCCAAGCATGAGCCAGCTTAAAAAAGCAGTCATAGGCGGCACCAGCGTCATGATCAGCATGGCCACCCTCGAACCGATGATGGTATAGGATTCAAAAAGAAAAAGATCGCCGATAACAAAACCAATCAGTCCCGAAAGAGAAAGCCACAGCCAGGATTCTTCTCCGGCATCAGAAGGAAAAAAACGCCCCCGTGTTATATAACAGAAAATACTCAGAAAAACCAGTGCAAGAGCCAGACGCAACAGGTTGACAGCAATGGAACCGACCTTGTTGCTCGCTGATTCAAAAGCAAGCGCAGTAACCGTCCAGCAACAGGCCGTAAACAATGCTGCAAATTCCCCAATGTGAACTGAAAACATAAATGCTTCTGTTATATTTAAAATAAGACCCTGAACAAAAAAGGGCAGCATAAGCCACCCTTTTTATTAATCAAAAACCAAAAACTATTTGATCATTCCTAATTCTTTTCCGACTTTGGTAAATGCAGCAATAGCTTTGTCGATATGTTCCATTTCGTGTCCTGCTGATATCTGAACACGGATGCGGTCTTTTCCTTTGGCTACCACAGGGAATGAGAATGCTATAACATAAATGCCTTCGTCAAGCATTTTATTGGCAAAATCAACCGCCAGTTTCGAACAATCCGGGTATTTGCCAAACATTATCGGAACGATAGGATGATCACCGGCAACAATGTCAAATCCGGCTTCCGTCATTTTGGTACGGAAATATTTCGTATTATGTTCCAGTTTGTCCCGGAGTTCGGTACTGCCCATCAAAATATCCATAACTTTTATGGTAGCCCCGACGACAGACGGTGCAACAGTGTTTGAGAACAAATACGGACGTGCTTTGTTGCGCATCCAGTTGATAATTTCCTTACTTGAAGAAATACATCCGCCGGAGGCTCCTCCTAAGGCTTTACCAAAGGTAGTCGTGATAATATCTACTCTACCCATCACGCCGCGGTATTCGTGTGTTCCGCGTCCTGTCTTTCCGAGAAAACCGGTTGAATGGCTGTCATCAACCATCACAAGGGCATCGTATTTTTCAGCCAGGTCGCAAATCTGATCTAATTTTGCAATGTCACCGTCCATTGAGAAAGATCCATCAGTGGCAATCATTACAAAACGGCAGCCTTTTTCGCGTGCTTCTTTCAGACAACGTTCCAGACCTTTGGCCATTTTATCATTGGCAGGGTCTATTTCTTCAACATCGCGCATGTCGCCATGTTTATATATCCAGCGCTGGGCTTTGCACAGTCGGATACCGTCGATGATGGAAGCATGGTTGAGGGCATCGGTGATGATAGCATCATTTTCGCCGAGTAAAGGTTCAAAAACGGCGCCATTAGCATCAAAACATGACGAAAACAATATAGTGTCTTCCATTCCTAAAAACTCAGAAACTTTGCGTTCCAGTTCTTTGTGAATGTCCTGTGTCCCGCATATAAAACGAACCGATGACAGGCCATAACCACGGTGATCAATTTCCTGGTGCGCCGCTTTGATCAGTTCGGGATGTGACGAAAGTCCCAGGTAATTGTTAGCGCAGAAATTCAGGCATTTTTTTCCTTTTACGACGATCTCAGCGCCTTGCGGGCTTTCGATGATACGTTCGTGTTTAAAAAGTTTTTGCTCTTCCAGTTTATTAAGTTCTTCTGCCAGAAAAGCTTTCATTTTTGTTTGCATATTATAATCTCCTTGTATTAAATATTAAATTAATCCTATTTTATGTTTTTCACCAATCACCTTCAGCATATCCTGTGTCATAGCATCCAGGTCGTAACTGGGTTTCCATCCCCATTCTTCGCGTGCTGCCGTATCGTCTACTGCATCGGGCCAGCTGTCGGCAATGGCCTGGCGGAAATCAGGTTCGTAGGTGATTGTAAAATCAGGCATATATTTTTTAATGCTGTCGGCAAGGTCTTTTACTGAAAAACTCATGGCACCCACATTGAAGTCGCTATGATGCCTGAGTTTGGCAAAATCCGCCTGCATCAGGTCCACGGTAGCTTTCAGGCAGTCAGGCATATACATCATCGGAAGGCGTGTGTCTTCTTTTACAAAGCAGGTATATTTTCCGTATTTTACAGCATCGTAATATATGGCCACAGCGTAATCTGTAGTGCCTCCGCCGGGCAGCGTTTCATTGCTGATGATGCCGGGATAACGCAGCCCGCGGACATCAAGCCCGTATTTTTTCACATAATAATCACAAATTAATTCTCCGGCAACTTTCGTAATCCCATACATGGTTGACGGATGTAATACGGTTTCCTGTGGTGCACAATCCAGAGGGGTTCCGGGGCCGAATACAGCAATGGAACTCGGGCAGAGAACCTGTGACATTTCCATTTCACGTGCCAGTTCCAGCACGTTGATCAAGCCGTTCATATTGATATCCCAGGCCATCAGCGGGTTTTGTTCCCCGACAGCCGAGAGGATAGCAGCCATATTGATGATGCAATCCACATTGTATTTTTTGCACACATCGGCCATCGCCGTTTTGTTCAGGATGTCAAAATATTCAAAAGGCCCCGAATTGGCTACGGTTTCGGATGGCGGCGATTTACGTGTACTGGCAATAACATTGTCGTTACCATAAATTCTGCGGAGTTCCATGGTGAGTTCGGACCCGATCTGACCGACAGCTCCCACAATAAGTATTTTTTTCATGTTAATGATTAAGTTAATGATTTTTTTAAGTCGGGCAAAATTAGTTTTTTTAAGTTTACTTTCAATAAATTGACCAACTTTTTTGCATAATAATTTTGGCATAAAAAAATTACTCAGTTTTTTCATTCCCACTGCTTAATATTTGCCTAATTAATTAATTTTGATAAAAAAAAGCCATGAAAAACATTCTTATTCTAATCCTGACCGTTATCCTTTATCCGGCAACAATTCTTGCTCAGAAAGAAAACCTCATCAGTTTAAATCCTCAGCTTAATGACGTCATTATATACATGGCCGGCGCTCAGATGCGTTACAAAGTGAATGTAAACCTTGTCAAAGGAAGAAATACAGTGGTGCTTGAAAACCTTGCACCCGCCTTGAACCCTGCATCAATAAGGATAAGGTCTGATGAAGATATAACGGTACTTTCCATCAGTCATAAAGTAAATTCTTCTCTTGTAGAAAGCGAAAACCAGAAACATATCCTTATTAATGATTCTATCACGCTGATTACAAAAAAAATCACCGCTGTAAATGATGAAAAAAACGCGTTGACCACACAAAAAGAAATGCTGCTGAAAAACCAGTCACTGGGCGGACAATCCACAGGTGTCAATGTGACTGAATTGCAAAAAGCCGCGGATTTTTTCCAGTTGAGAATTTATGATATCAACAAACGCTTATCAGAGTTGACTGCCGACTCGGATGCCAACGCCACCTTGCTTTCTCGTTTGCAGGTCAGGGCAAATGAAATCAATTCCAAACTTAAGACCTCACGTTCGGAAGTCTCGCTGCTGATAATCGCCAATACCACACAGGCGGCCACCTTAGATGTTTCCTATGTTGTTAAGGATGCCGGCTGGATGCCGTATTACGATCTGAAATGCGAAGATATCAGCAAACCGATCATCCTGAATTACCGTGCCAAAGCGTATAATAATTCGGGGATTGACTGGAATGATGTTGCGCTGACACTTTCCACCACCGACCCTGCTCTGAATATTACCGTGCCTGAACTGAAGACCTGGTACCTGACCAATTATGTGAGCCAGGTCAAATATGACAAATCCGGATTTTATAACCAGGAAGTGATCACTGACCAGGAATATGACCAGAAATTCAAAGGAGAAAATAAAGTTCAGCAACAATCCGTGAAGATCAAGCAGATTGAGGTTCCAGAATTAAGTTTTGATTTTAACATCAAAAACCGTTATACGCTACCTTCGGATGCACAGCCCTACATCATTGATATTGAAGAACATTCGGTCAGCGCCGGCTACCGTTATATCTGTGTTCCTGTTGTTGAAAAAAGCGCCTTCCTGATGGCCTGCATCAACGACTGGGAAGAATTGAACCTTGTTGAGGGCTATGCCAATGTCTATCTGAACGGAACCTATGTAGGCCAGTCTTACATCAATCCTAACGAAATTTCAGACACCCTGCAGATCTCACTCGGGCGCGACAGCCGTATCCAGGTTGACCGGGTTAAACTTAAAGACTATAGCAGCCGTATGCTGATCGGCACAAAACGAAAAGCAACCTATGTTTATGAACTTACTCTGAAAAACAATCACGCTACGCCCGTTGTTATTGAAATTCAGGATCAAATACCTGTGAGTAACAGCCAGGAAATAGAAGTCACCATTGATGAGATATCCGGTGCAGAACACAATCCGCTGACCGGTTTTCTGAAATGGAATTTTTCGATAGATCCGGGCAAAGTGCTGTCATTAAAAACAGGCTACACCGTAAAATATCCGAAAAACTATTCCATTCCCATGAAAAAAATGAGAGCTCAGAGTTGCCCGAGTTTCTAACAATTAACAACAAATTAAAATGCTTACCATAAAAACCTTTCAGTTTAACGCTTTTGGCGTGAATACTTACGTATTGGCTAATCAAAACAACGAGTGTGTCATTATAGACCCCGGATGTTACACACCTGCTGAGCAAAAAAGTTTTGATGTTTTTCTTGAAACATCAAAATTGAAAATTGAAAAACTTCTCATCACCCACTGTCATGTCGACCATATACTCGGAGTGGCGCATCTTGAAGACAAATTTGGTGTCGGGGCCTGGATACACCCTGCGGGCAAAGAGTTCCTGAGAGCTTCGGTCGGGTATGCCTCTGTTTTCGGATTCGACCTGAAACGGATAATAACGCCTGCCGGCTATATCAATGAAGGCGAACAGATCAGCCTCTGCAGCGATACAATTGACATTCTTTACACCCCCGGCCATGCAGAAGGAAGCGTTTGTTTCGTTAACCATGCACAAAAAATAGTTTTTTCGGGGGATGTGCTATTCAATGACGGAATAGGCCGTACCGATCTCCCGACCGGCGATTATGATCTGCTGATCAGCAGTATAAAAAACAAACTGATGACGCTGGACGATGATTATACGGTGTATCCGGGACATGGCCCGGCCACAACAATCAGGAACGAAAAAAAGAACAATATGTTTCTGAAATGAAGCGTGTTCATGTAAAGAGTTTATGCAGGCAATCCATCCTGACGGCGCTGCTGACGATTCTTTCCGTTTCTGTCTCCGGGCAAAACCTCTTCAGGGGTATTCTGCTAAGCCGCCAGGATTCTACGGTTATACCCTTTGCCATTGTGAAACTGGCCGAAACCGGAGACTATGTACAAACGGATAATAATGGTGAATTTAAATTCGAAATTCCTCCGGACAAAACGGTGTTGCATTTGGAAATCTCTACTTTGGGATTTCACGAAACAATAGTCCATAAACCGGCTTTTAACCGGACAGAAAAAATATACGTAGAACAAACGCCGCTTTTGCTTAACCCTGTTGAGGTAGAAGGACTTAACGCCGAAGAAATCGTAAAAAAAGCTGTTTTACAAATCCCCGCAAACTACACCGATTCAAGTTTTGCAGCCTTTTCGTTTTACCGTCAATACGAAAAAATCAATGGTGAATTTATGAACTTGATTGAAGCACAGGTAGTTGTCTCGTTTATTACAAATAATGTAAAAAACAATCCTACTTCGGACTACGGTTTTGCTATTGAACAAATGAGGAGAAGCAACTATAGCTATGTTATTGACGACCTGCAATATGATGATAATGATTTTTCAGCTATGCTTCGACAGAACCCGGTATATCACCTGACCGAAAGTTCTTTGAACCCCAATGCATTCAGTTTTTATAAATTCAGTTTTGACACCCTTGTAGAAAATACGGACGATTACCACATCAGATATGTTTGCAACGAATTCTCCAGTGAGATGCACGGGGTGAGCAACCTCAGAGAAGTTGGATGGCGGGGAGAAAGCCGGGAAGAAGGAATGCTAACCATTGACCGGGAAACTTTTGCTTTTAAAAAAATCGAAAGAAAAGCATTCCGAAATCCCTGGTATCATTATCCGAAGAACAATAATTATTTATTGCCATCCAAACGCTATTACGAAGAATTCGTTGACGGGGATCTGGTTGCGGAGTATCAACAGGAAAAAGGAAAATGGTTTCTTACAAGTTTATGTCACAGTTATACCAATGAATTTAATAATTCATCCACAACGAAAAAGGAATTTACCATCACGGAGGTTTTCGAGTGGTACTGCGACAGTATTTCACACTATATCAGTACCGGTCTCTCCGGCAAATTTTTTAAGGACACTCCCCTGCCCATAAAGCCATATACTTACAACGAAAGCCAATGGGATAAGCCTTTACCGGCCTTCCGTTTTTTCAACAAAGAAGATGTATATCGCGACTTAGAACAGGAAACTCCTCTTGAAAAGCAGTTTAATAAAAACGAATAATACAGACCTAAACAACAATACTGCTCATTGGTCAAGGCATTTCAATCGCCCGGCATTTTTACCTGGTAACCCCGTTCATTGCGCTTTTCAATATAATTGATAAATGAACGGTTGACCACTTTATTACCTCCGGGTGTGGGATAATCTCCTGAAAAATACCAGTCACCGGTATGATCAGGACAGGCAGCATGAAGATCATCAATAGACTGAAATATAATCTGTACGCCGGCTTTGATATCTTTAGGGACCAACAGCCGGGTGATTTTTTCGGCAACCCGATCTGCCGTAAACGGATCATATATTTCTTTCACATAATTTACCATTTTCTCTTTCGGAAGGTTTTCCTGTGCCTTACACTTTTTATACACCCTGCTGATTATTTCTTCCTGTCCGGTTTCTTCCAGCAGTTTTATGGCAGCTCTGAAAGCGATAAAATCACTGAGCTTTGCCATGTCGATACCGTAACAATCGGGATAACGTATTTGTGGCGCTGATGAGGCAATGATGATCCTTTTCGGATTCAGGCGGTCGAGCATGCAGATGATACTCTCGCGCAGGGTCGTCCCCCTGACTATCGAATCGTCAACCACAACAATCGTATCCTTATGATCACGGATAATTCCGTACGAAACATCATAAACATGAGCAACCAGGTCATTGCGGTCTTTTTCCTGTGTGATGAATGTCCGGAGTTTCATATCTTTTACAGCCACCTTTTCGAAACGCGGATGAAAGTCAAGGATCTTTTGCAGTTCCTTATCGGTAATATGTTTCCCTGCCTGGAGTATTCTGTCTTTTTTCACCCCGTCGCAAAATTTTTCCAGCGCTTCCACCATGCCGTAATACGCTACGGATGCCGTATTTGGAATATAGGAGAACACAGTGTTCTCTATATCATAATCAACAGCTTTCAGGATAGACGGCACCAGGAAACTGCCAAGTTTTTTACGTTCAAGGTAGATATCCTTGTCTGTTCCCCTGGAAAAATAGATACGTTCAAATGAACAGGATTTTTTGTGTCCGGGTTTGATAAAAGATTCGGAAAAAAACGTACCGTCCTTTTTTACGATCAGCGCTTTGCCGGGGTCTATTTCTCTTATCTTTTCGATAGGCACATCAAAAGAAGTCATGATTACCGGGCGTTCTGAAGCCGCCACCACCACCTCATCATCGGCATAATAATAAGCAGGCCGGATACCCGAAGGATCCCGCATGATAAACGCATCGCCATGGCCTATCATACCGGCCAGCACATAACCACCGTCCCAATCTTTTGCAGCACGGGTGAGCATTCTGATCACATTAAGGTTTTTGGCAATCAGTGCAGAAACATCCTTTTTATTAACACCCTGAAGTTTATAGCTTTGATACAATTCTTCGTTTTCCTGATCAAGAAAATGTCCGATCTTTTCAAGAATGGTAACCGTGTCGGTAGTTTCAACAGGATGTTGCCCAAGACTGATCAGTTTACTGAAAAGTTCATCAACATTGGTCAGGTTAAAATTTCCGGCCAGTACAATATTTTTCGTTTCCCAGTTATTCTCACGAATAAAGGGATGACATGTTTCGATGCTGTTTTTTCCAAAAGTCCCGTACCGCAGATGACCGAGGTACATTTCCCCGATAAATTCCGAACTATGTTTCAGCCAGTTAACATCATTGGACAAAGCTGGCTTATTATTCTTTATGGTTTTCAGGTCAGAATATACCTTGGTAAAAATATCCGTGATCGGGCTGGAAGAATTTGAGCGTATACGGTTGATAAAACGCATACCCGGTTCGAGATCCAGTTTGATACACACAACCCCTGCTCCGTCCTGACCTCTGTTATGCTGTTTTTCCATCATCAGCATCAACTTGTTCAGCCCGTATTGTGTGGTGCCATATTTAAACTGGTAGTATTCGAGAGGTTGTAATAACCGGATAAAGGCAATACCGCATTCGTGTTTTATCGGCTCACTCATACAGTTTGTTTTTTCGCAAAGATATTGTTTTGCAGGCAATCATTTCAATCCTGGCAAATGTTTTATTAACAAAAGGTTTACAAGATCAAAAGTTTTTATTGTCAAAATTGATTGGGTGATTTTGCTGATTATATTTCTGACAATCAATTTCAACGGAAAGTTCCCTTGAGGGTTTGGTAAAGTGGTCGGAAGGACGGATATTTAACGATTTGTCAGCATACACTTTTTTCATGTATAAGGCCCATATAGGCAGTGACATATTGGCACCCTGGCCCAGGGATGTGCTGCGGAAATGTATGCTGCGGTCTTCACATCCCACCCATATACCGGTGGTAAGGTTGGGTACAAAACCCATAAACCAACCATCCGAGTTGTTATCGGTAGTGCCTGTCTTACCAGCTATCTGGTTGGAAAACTGATATTTTCCCCGTAAACGTGCCCCTGTACCACCCTCAACAACGCCCTGCATAAGACTGGTCATGAGGTACGCGGTTTCCTCGCTCATGGCTTCCTGGGTTTTAGGGACAAAGGAGGCAAGGGTATTGCCATATTTATCTTCGATGCGGGTTACAAAGACCGGCTCAATATAAACCCCTTTGTTGGGAAATGAATTAATTGCTCCCACCATTTCATAAAGGGACAGGTCGGGGGTACCGAGGCAAATGGCGTAAACTTCAGGAATTTCGCTTTTAATGCCCATTTTACGTGCTACTTTTACTACAGGACCGGGAGAATATCTTTTTATCAGGAACGCAGATATCCAGTTTACCGAGTTGGCCAGCGCTTCTTTCAGGGTAATCATCTCTCCTTCCCGGTAATCGCCTGAATTTTTGGGTTCCCACACCTGGCCGTTGGGAAGATCGAAAGTTATTGGCACATTGGGTACCTTGGTGCAGGGAGAAAATTCACCTTCCTGCATAGCCACCGTATACACAAAAGGCTTAAAAGTAGATCCCACCTGGCGTTTAGCCAGACAGACATGGTCAAACTGAAAATGCTTATAATTAATACCCCCTACATAAGCCCTCACATAACCTGTTTGAGGCTCCATCGACATCAATCCTGCCAGTAAAAACCATTTATAATATTTCACCGAATCGAGCGGAGACATCACGGTATCCTTATCGCCTTCCCAGGCAAAAACCCTCATTCTCACCGGGGTATTTAAGATTTTCATGATCATTTCATCAGGGACATTCTCGTTTTTCAGAGACTGATACCGTTCAGAACGGTAGACGCCCTGCATGATCATTTTATTGATCTGTTCATCGGTGACCCGCCAGTCGTAAGGAGCTCTTTTAACACCTTTCCAATGCTTGTAAAAGTCTTTCTGCAGTTCTTTGCCAAGGTGCTCACAAACAGCTTCTTCGGCGTAGCGTTGCATTTTGGAGTTAATGGTAGTATAAATACGCAACCCGTCCTTAAAAATATTGTACGGCGTGCCATCCGACTTCAGATTTTTATTACACCATCCGTATATAGGGTTATTTTCCCATTGGTCGAGGTCCTCCTGATATATCTTTTTATTGACATAGTTTTCTTCAACAGGTTTTTTCTTTGTCAGCAATGTCTTAAGATATTCCCTGAAATAAGTCGCCAGACCGGCATTGTGATCCTGTATGTTAAAATGCGACATGTCAATAGGTAAAACACGAATGGAATCGTACTGGACCTGGCTGATAAATCCGTTGATTACCATTTGCTTCAAAACTACCTCCCTGCGTTTCATAGCATTTTCGGGATTACGCAGCGGGCTGTAACGGGTAGGCGCTTTTAATAAACCGATCAGCGTAGCGGACTCCTGTATATTAAGTGAGTCGGGAGTCTTGTTGAAATAGGTGCGTGCGGCAGATTTAATACCAAAGGATTGGTTTCCAAAGTCAACGGTATTCAGGTACATCGCAATAATCTCCTGCTTGGTATAATTGCGTTCCAGTTTGACCGCAGTTATCCACTCTTTAAATTTCGTGATCACCACTTTCAGAAAATTCTGATTGGTTTCGCGCGGAAAAAGGTTCTTGGCAAGCTGCTGTGTGATGGTGCTGCCACCACCGGCCCCGCGGTCCCGGGTAAATACACCCAGCATTACACGAAAAAGACTGCGGGCATCAATACCGGAATGATCCGTAAAACGGGCATCTTCTGTTGCTACCAGTGCATTCACCACATTAGGGGAAAGATCTTCAAAATGAACATTGGAACGGTTTTCAATATAATACTTTCCCAAAAGCACCTGATCGGACGAATATATCTCCGAAGCAAGGTTGCTGCGCGGGTTTTCGAGTTCTTCGAAGGTAGGCATGAAACCGAAAACACCCAGAGAAATACAGGTGAACAAAATCAACACAAGCCCAATGGCGCCTAAGTATATTAACCACAGCTTTTTCAAATAGTTATGAAATTCGTTATTGGTAGCTTTTTTGGCCATATTATTTTTCTGCTTCAGATTTTTCTATCCGTATTCCGAAATCTTCAATTCCATTCAGATCGGTATCACGCATAGCCTGTTCAAACTCAAAAGAATAATTTCCTGATAACTTAAACCGTATGCCTCTCCGGAACAATATACGGTTATCCACCATTTTACCACGTTCCTTACCCAGCCATTTACCCGAATCATCAGCCAGCAAACACTCAATGGTGTCAATGGAATACATTCTGTTCGGATAAAAAGTCTTTAGAAACAAAAAAATGTTACTGTATTTATAATCCGTTGAATTTCTGATATTTATGTAAATATTGTAAAGTTGTAATGTATCCGGGATACTCACCGAAAACTTAATGATATCAGCGCTTTTCCATACCGCATTTTCAATTTTTTTATTTCTGTCGACCAGTACTCCCGGACCGCACGAGTTGAAAATCAGCAAGAAAAGAAAAAACAAAACCGTAAGATGTTTAATTTTCATTTTAGTCATCGGCATATTTTGAGAGATCTTCCTCAAAATGTTCAAATTCAATTTTCTTTTCTTTTTTCTGGGCAAAATCTTCCAGTTTCTCCGGCACCACACCTTTAGCATTGTCGCTGATGATCTTTTTTACTACATCGACGGGTATGGCCAGAATATTCGAAGGGTCATCCACATAAGAATACCAGACAATCCTTTTTATCACGTCGATTTTCTGACAATGAGCCGCTCCTTTTTTGGTTTTTATCAGGACATCGGTGTTTGGAAAACTCTTGAGGGCATCCACATAACAATCGTATTCATAATTAAGGCAACATTTCAGCTTTGAACACTGGCCGGCGAGTTTCTGAGGGTTGATAGACATCTGCTGTACCCTTGCCGTATTGGTTGAAACCGATTTAAAATCGAACAACCAGCTTGAACAGCAAAGCTCACGGCCACAGGTACCGATACCGCCCAGGGTACTGGCTTCCTGGCGCACGCCGATCTGCCGCATTTCGACACGTACACTGAACTGTTCGGCAAGAACTTTAATAAGCTCCCTGAAATCAACACGTTCTTCTGCCGTGTAATAAAAAGTCGCCTTGGTTCCATCACCCTGATATTCAACATCATTCACCTTCATCGACAGCCTAAGATTGCTGGTGATCTTTTTAGTTTTGTGCAGGGTATCGGTTTCTGGCGTTACCACGCTTATCCATTTCTCCACATCCGAAGGTCTGGCCCTCCGGTATATTTTTTTTATATCACGCGTTTCAAAATTGACCCGTTTTTTCTTCATCTGCAGACGGGCAGCTTCTCCCAATAAGGTAATGATACCCAAATCATGACCGGGAGAGGATTCCACGGCGACAATATCCCCAACGGCATATTCCGTCTTATCGGTGATCAGAAAGAAATCCTTACGGCTGTTCTTAAACCGCACTTCGGCATATGGGAAAGAAGGGTATATTTTGGGCGGGTTAATGTTTTGCAGCCAGTCATACGCATTGCGCTTACAACAGGAAGGGCTGTACAAATTATCGTTCTTCTGATGGGCTTTGGGTTTATAAGCGCAACCTCGTGTATGAAATTCGTTTTTTTCTTTATCTTTTGCCATGGCATATCTTCTTACTACAAAAGTATACAAATTCAGAGATATTCTGGAAAATTAAGAATGCATAATTTGATTCAGCCTCAAAGACAAGTCCATAAACAATACTTTGGGATTGGCGTTGCGTTCGATGTGATATACAGCTTTGTTAAATTCATCCGCAAAACCGGGAATACGCTCGGCGGTGAGTACTGCGGAAAATTTTTTCACAAACTCCGATTCATCCTCCACCAGTTTCATAAGTTTTTCATTCCCATGATTTATAAGAGAAGTATTGCGAATGATCTTCAGGGCATAAATAAAAAAAATCTTTTGGTTTTCACGTCCGATCTTTGACATTTCATCAATAAATTTACTCAGCTCAAATACATCATCGCTGTTAAACCGGTAGCAAAGCCTCAGCCATTTCTGAAGCTGACTGAAATAATAGCCATCCTCCTCAACTTCATGCAGGAGGCTTTTCGCAAAAACAAGATTACCATCGGCAACATTAGCTATTTTGCGTGCATCGATCTCGGTGGCGTTATATTTATTAATCAGCGCATTGCTGATATCTTTATTGCCAAGCCGTGGAATTTTAACCATCTGTGTCCTGGAAAGAATAGTACTGATGATCTGTTCGTGATTTTCAGCAATTAAAATGAACAGGGTTTTCTCAGGTGGTTCTTCAAGTATCTTCAATATTTTAGGGGCCGCCAGGGGATATAGTTTCTCAACCATCCACATGATAATTATCTTGTACTCAGACTCGTATGATTTCAGGCTTAGTTTTCTGATTATTTCGTTGCAATCCTCGGCATTGATAATCCCCTGCTTGTTTTCAACACCGATAGCATCATACCAGTCGTTAAGGGATATGATAAAATCGTTCCTGATCAGAAAATCACGCCAGGTCTGAACAAATTCAATACTTTGCGGCTTGGTTTTTACATCCTTTGTAGTGGTTACCGGATAAAAAAAGTGGATATCGGGATGGATCAGTTTGGCATATTTCAGGCAGGATGGGCATACGCCGCATGAATCACCGGCCAGCGGTCCGCCCGCATCATAGTATTGTTTATTGGTACAACAAATAAATTGCGCATAGGCAATGGCGAGGGCTAGTTTTCCGCACCCCTCGGCTCCCAGGAACAATTGGGCATGGCTCACCCTGCTGTTTTTCACGGTATTGACGAGGTAGTTTTTTACAGGTACTTGTCCGATGATCTCCGAAAACCTCATAAATATTGTATTACTAACCGCTATTCCTGAATTATTTATTTCATCAATTCGCTGACAATAGTGTCCACTGAAATACCTTCCGCTTCGGCTTTATAGTTTTTCACAATGCGGTGTCTGAGCACCAGCGGAGCCACATGCCTGACGTCTTCAATATCGGGTGAGAATTTTCCGTTGATGGCCGCACTGCATTTAGCGCCAATGATCAGGTACTGCGATGCACGCGGACCGGCGCCCCAGGAGATAAAATCGTTAGCCCATTTGTGTGCAACAGATGTTCCGGGACGGGTGATCGAAGCAAGGTTTATCGCATATTTATAAACATTGTCCGGCACCGGAATTTTCCTTATGACGGTCTGGTATTCCAGGATTTCTTCTGCAGTGAGTACCACGTCAACCCGGGGATTGTAATTTGTTGTAGTGGTTTTCACAATATTGACCTCCTGGTCAAAATCAGGATAATCAAGCCAGATATTGAACATGAACCTGTCGAGCTGCGCTTCCGGCAAAGGATATGTTCCTTCCTGTTCTATTGGGTTTTGAGTGGCCAACACAAAGAAAGGCTCTTCCAACTTAAAGTTTTTTCCTGCCACGGTCACGGCTTTTTCCTGCATGGCTTCGAGCAGTGCCGATTGGGTTTTCGGGGGTGTACGGTTGATCTCATCGGCAAGGATAATATTGGCAAAAACAGGGCCTTTGATAAACCTGAATTTACGCTCTTCATCAAGAATTTCGGAGCCAATGATGTCGGAAGGCATCAGGTCAGGGGTAAACTGTATCCTCGAATATATCAAGCCAAGAGATTTTGCTATCGTATTGATCATAAGTGTTTTGGCAAGTCCGGGCACCCCGATCAGCAAAGCATGTCCGTTACTGAAAATGGAAATAATGATGTTTCTGACAACCTCATCCTGCCCAATAATGACTTTGGCGGTTTCGGACTTTACTTTTTTATACTTTTCTACCAGCGCTTCCAGGGCTTCTACATCAGATTTGAATTGCATGTTGGTTTTTATTTTATTATTTGTTACGAATCCACTCGTATTTGAATTGACAGTCTTTAAAATTATCCGAGATTTTAATAAACGTACTATTGCATTTATCTACCACCCATTTACCTATAACCTGGTTTTGTTTTAACTGCAGTGCAAGGTTCTGAATCTGCGGGTAATCATCTTTAAGATTGGCTTTATGGGGTTCGGTGCGTGATTTCAGCATCAGCATCCGGTAGGCCTGCTGTCCATCATCGTTGGTATAAACCATGGGTGCTGAAATTTCACCGACTTTCATTTTCTCAATGATAAAAAACACATTCGGATCCATTTCTTCCGGGGAAAACTTGGCATCACCGGTATATGAGTTGATCAGCATACCACCGTTTACCCGTGAAGGATCATCGGAATATCGCGCTGCAGCCCTTTCAAAACTCAGAGAATCCATATTTATCAATGCAGCAATATTATCAATTTCCTTTTTGGATTTTATCATGTCTGCCTGGGAAGCTTTCGGGATTAACAGTACATGTCTTACGTTGATGTTTTCCCCCCGTCTTTCGATCATTTGAATAATATGATAACCTTTTTGTGTCTTTACAACCGGTGAAATTTCACCCGGCTTGAGGGAAAATGCAGCGGCTTCAAATTCGGGGTATAGCTCTCCCCTGCCCACAAAGCCAAGCTCACCACCTTTGGTAAAGGAACCAGGGTCCTCAGAATACAGGCTGGCCAGCACAGCAAAGTCCTCACCTTGTTTCACCCTTTCCTTAATGTTGTTTAGTTTGTCTTTAACGATTTCAACCTCAGCCTCACTGACCAACGGCTTTTTAACGATCTGGGCTACTTCAATCTGTGAACCGATAAGCGGCAAGCTGTCCGAAGGTATACTATGGAAGAAATCCGTAACTTCGGAAGGAGTGATCTTCACATCCTGAGTCAATTTTGACTGAACATTCTGTATCAGTAGATATTCATGGATTTTGTCACGCATATCCTCTTTTATCTCAAGGATGGTTTTGCTGAAATACTCCTCAAGTTTTTCTTTAGAGCCTACCTGGCTGATAAAATACCTCATCCTTCGTTCCAGTTCGCTATCCACCTGCTTGTCCGTGACGGTGACACTGTCAAGTTCGGCCTGTGTAAGCAGCAATTTCTGGAACATCATTTCCTCAAGTATCTGGCATTTCAGACCTGAGCCTACGGTAACCCCCTGCAACAGAGACTGGAGATACTCGTTTTCAATATCTGAATACAGGATGGTATTGCCACCAACCACGGCGGCAATTTCGTCAACCAGTATTTTTCCGGTATCGGGTTGCGACCTGCCTGTAACCGTTAATAAGAGTAACGTAATAAACAGTATCGTTTTATATTTAAAATTCTTCATCAATTTTGATATTTGTCTGATAATAACTATGAAAACATGAAAAAAGTATGATTCGCTTTATTTTTTAAGAATTTCAAAATTACCTTTTTTGAGTGCATCATTATAAACATCATTCCTCATATTTTCTATAAGTTTAAGCTTTCGTCCGTTAATGATAATACTGCGGATATTATTCCTTTCAAAACTCAGGGGGGACAAGCTTTCCTTTATCATAAAACCTTTGATATTCATCAGATAGGTATATGCCGAATCCTGTATCTCTATGATGCGGTTGTTTTTGAGGTATTCTTCCTGGTTATAGGTATGAATAGGAATTTCTTTAAGAATATCATTAAACAGTAACCAGTTCTGGTCATCCAGGTAATAATTAACGGCATATTTATGGCAAAAATCCTGTAATTTCTTCTGGTCCTGAGGTTTATCCGAACGGATCAACTGACGCGGAGCGGCTGCAGGTGTATTTTTCGGCATTTTTACATATATAACCTTAACTATATTTTCCTTCAGCTCAAAATTTGCCTTATTTTTCTCATAATACTGAACTATTTCATCATCACTGACCGTGGTGTCGAGTTTCTGACTGATCAGTTTGGACTCATAGCGGAAGATGATCAGCGAGTTTTTGTAGTCCTCAAGCTGCCTGGAAAAATCTTTTTCATCTTTGGAAAGATTTCTTTCTGCCTGTTCGACGATCAACTGCTGGTGAATCCAATTATCAATATACTCCTGCAACATTCCGGCGCTGTCATTTTCTGAAATATTGGAAGGCAGGACGCCCTGAACATCAGAAACATAAAGATATTTATCATAAACGCGCGCCAGGGCATCGTCCTTACCGTCGTGTTTGGCAGTACAGGCACAAAGAAATGCAGTGATAATGAAGATGCTTTTTTTCAAAAGACAGGATTATGATGATAAAAAATATCCAAAAATGGATTATAGCAAACACTTATTTCAAAATAGAATCAAAAACATCCTTATTAACATCATAAGGATATTTTGCCCTGAGCTGTTTTATCCATTCTTCTTCAAGGTAATTCTGGTAGTCAGCAGTAATAAGCCCTTTGGCTTCCTTTAAAAGTTTGGGTTCAGGGGGTACAATTTTATGTACCAGAACAAAAACCACCTTATCAACTTTAGCTATATTTTCTGTAACTCCGCTTTCCCATTTTATCTCATCAATCACAGGATTTTCTTTTTTCGAAAATAATTTATGATCAATCTTCAACGCAGGAATACTATCAATATTGATTTTTTTAAGAATATCCATTTCACTGAACTTACCTTTTTCGTAATTCTTTAAAAGCTTACGTGTGTTTTTGGCAGTCGTTTCATTGTTGCAGGTAAAGATCGTGGCATCGAGGCGTTCGTCCCACATATACCTGGTTTTGTTTTTTTCATAAAATTCTTTTAACCCTGTGGTATCCTGAATGGCTTTTGACCATACTTTTTTATCGGTCAGTTCAAAGAGCATGATCCCATCCCGGTATTCTTTCATCAGTGATTTAAATTCAGGATATTTCTGCTCAAGTTTGGCGTCTTCATATTGTATGCAGCTTTCATCAATAAAAGCCCGGTATCTGTCATTAACAAAAGATATTATACTCGTTTTGTTTCTTCTGTTCTGCTTGGCGCCGATAAATCTGACATAATCCTGTTGAGTATATGGTTTGTTGCCAATGGTGAACATCGTTTTGGTTAACCCGGAAGCTTTGGTCATATCCCATTTTCCATCAAAAATCGAAGAATCAACCACCGTATAGAAGTCCCTTATAACTCCTTGTACTTCATTGAAACCATATTCATTCTTTATCCTGTTTATAACGGATTCTTTGCTTTTATTCGACCTGCTGTCTTTGATGATACGTGATTTGAGCTGTGCTTTTTCTTCATCAAACGATTTTATCGGGGTTCTGTCCACAAGTTTTATAATATGCCAGCCGTATATGGTCTGTGTCGGCACCGAGTAATCGCCCGGATTTTTCAGGGTGGCGATGGCTTCAATAAATTCAGGCACCATCCGGTTCACACCAAAGCTCGGCAGGGAACCTCCTTTGGTGGCGCTGCCTTTGTCGTCGGAATACTCATTCACGACATCCTCGAAGGTACTGCCGTTTTTCAATTTGGCATACGCCTCAAAAATTTTGGTTTTATAAGATTCCAAATCTTCAGGTTTTGCGTCCTGCGGAACGGCAACAAAGATATGAGCCACGGCAACCTTTCCCATAGCCGGTTTTTTATTGGCTACTTTGATCAGGTGATAGCCGTAATCGGTGCGTACAGGCATGGAAACACTCCCTACATTGGTATTATAAGCGCCGTTTTCAAAGGGATAGATCATATCGAGAACTGTAAAATATCCAAGGTCTCCCCCGTTTCCTTTGATTTCATTTTCAGCGTTCGGATCTTTACGATCGCGTGCCGAAGGGTCTTCGGATGTTTCTTTTGCCACTTTGTCAAAAGGTTCTCCTTTCAATATTCTGTCCCTGATTTTCAGCACATTCTTATATTCTATCAGGGTATCTTCAGGTAACGCATCCTTGCTGACTTTGATAAGGATATGACTAGCCCTGATATCCCATTGCATCCTGTCGTAGGCTTCTTTGACAAGATTTTCATCAACCTGTTTATCAGTCAGATAAGGCTGGGCAAGTTGTTTGCGGTATCCGGCCAGTTCGTTTTTGAACGAAGTGAACGTGTCGAGTTTCTGTTCTTCAGCCTCTTTAACCTTAAGTTTGAAATTTATGTACAACTCTAAATATTCTTCAAGCGATTTTTTGTCCATCGCATCGCCTTTAATATTATTCTTTTTATACACATTGAGAAATTCAGATTTGGAAATCTTTTCGCCTGCCACGGTAAGGAGGACATCATTGCTGTTCTGGGCGTTTAACATTCCGCACAATACTACGGAAACCACAAAAATGATGATACGTTTCATAAGGTTATAGAATTTTAATAATTTATTTCCGCAAAAATATGTTAAATTAATTCATTGTCAAAATTATCTGCTATAATTTGGCGCTTCCCGGGTAATAATCACATCATGGGGATGGCTTTCAGCAACACTGGCCGCAGTGATTTTTATGAATTTTGCCTGTTGCAGGGCTGTAATATCTTTTGCTCCGCAATACCCCATTCCGGCTTTCAACCCGCCCACCATCTGATGTATGACCTCGGATAACGTACCTTTATAAGGCACTCTGCCGACAATTCCTTCGGGAACCAGTTTAAGGGCATCATCTTCGCTTTCCTGAAAATAACGGTCTTTGGATCCCCGCTGCATGGCTTCTATGGAACCCATGCCCCGGTATGTTTTGAATTTCCGGCCTTCAAAAATGATCGTTTCGCCCGGTGACTCGTCCACTCCGGCCAGCATGGATCCCAACATCACCGTATGTGCCCCTGCAGCAAGCGCTTTCACAATATCACCGCTGAAGCGTATACCGCCATCTGCTATCACGGGTACACCGGAACCTTTTATTGCCTTAGCCACGCTGTATATGGCATACAGTTGCGGAACACCCACTCCGGCAATGATCCTTGTAGTACAGATTGACCCTGGCCCAATGCCAACTTTTAAAGCATCTGCTCCGGCTTTTACGAGATCCATTGCAGCTTCCGGTGTAGCAATGTTCCCTATCACAAGATCGATCTCAGGGAACTGCCTTTTAAACTGAGTGGCGGCATCTATTACACCCCTGGAATGTCCGTGAGCCGTATCAATAACAATAGCATCCACTCCGGCTTTTATCAGCTCCTGTGCTCTGTCGGCCATATCTTTTGTAACACCCAGGCCGGCCGCCACCCTGAGCCTTCCCCTGGCGTCTTTACAGGCATTGGGGCGGGCTTTTATCTTTATGATATCCTTATATGTGATCAATCCGATAAGTTTATAATCCTTATCCACCACGGGTAATTTCTCAATCTTATATTCCTGCAGGATATCGGCTGCCTTTTCAAAATCCGTGAATTCATTAGTGGTTATCAGGTTCTCCTTAGTCATCACTTCGGCTATCGGACGGCTATGGTTACGCTCAAAACGCAGGTCACGGTTGGTAATTATACCCACCAGGCGGTTGGTTGTATCAATAACCGGTATCCCTCCGATTTTATACTCACGCATCAGTTCAAGGGCATCCTGAACACAGGCATCTTTTTTAAGCGTTATCGGATCAATGATCATCCCGTTTTCCGCCCGTTTCACTTTTTTCACCTCGTTGGCCTGATCTTCAACGGTCATATTTTTATGCAGCACCCCGATACCGCCTTCCTGGGCTATGGCTATGGCCATGTGCGATTCTGTCACGGTATCCATAGCCGCAGAAACAACCGGGATGTTCAGCCGGATATTCCTTGTGAACAGCGTTGAAACATCAGCCATGCGTGGTAAAATCTCCGAATATGCCGGAACTAATAAGACATCATCATAAGTTAATCCTTCGCCAACAAATTTTTCTGATTCTGATTCCATGTGAAAAAATTTTTTGTACCTGCAAAAATATGAAAAATAGTGGCTTAATGAGATGTTTCCTTATTAATCAAAAAAATCAGGAAGTATCATAAGTATCCTCATCCTTACTTCGAAGTTGACTGAAGCTGTATACCAGGGAATTTTTTCAGTATTTAACATTTGAAGTATTCAAGGCACATAGGATTAACTGATCATAAAGGCAAATACCCGATGATTTTTCCGGTAAAACTAATTTTCCGGGAACCTTTCTATTATCGCACCAGGGTTACAATGCCCCGTTTGATAAACGTTTTATTAAAGGCATTTGTGATTTTGATGTAGTAAGTATATACAGCAAACGGACATTTTTTCCCGCTACAGGTTCCGTCCCATCCGGTTTCATAATCAATGGTTTCAAAGACTTTCTGTCCCCAACGGTCGTAGATAATCATATTGTAGTTTTCTTTATCCGTGAATACCCCAACGGGTTTGAAAACTGAATTAAGACCATCAGGAAAAAATGCATTGGGCACATATAAACGCGGGGGCTGTAAAAGCATCAGTTCATTGGAATACACGGTATCTCTGAAAATCTTAACGCTGTCAAAAACATCCATCAACGGTGCCTGTATCATATAATTGAACCTTCCGCCACTTTCAGTATAATTCCCGACATCATCGGTATAGAAGGTTTCATTCATAACCAGAGATTGTACTTTGGTATAAGGTTCAAATTGCTCAACCTCACGAAAAACATTGTGAGCCTGAGCCGTACGCCCTTCATAATTATTCCAGCTGATGTAATTGGACATGTAATCGTCTACATTGCCCTCCAGGTAAATGGTGCGTCCTATATTTGAGGTCAGCACATCAATGAAACAACTATCGGAAACAATGATTTTGTAATAGTAGCTCTTTTCATGTACGTCTACGGAAACATCATTATATTCCAGATTGGCAAATGCATTATCGGGAGGCAACACCGCGATGGTATCATAAAATACATCATCTGTTGATCTCAGTATCTTGAACCTGGTGATATAAGCAGCTGTATCAACAAAAAATCCAAGTTGTACATACTCGTCATCTTTAACGGTAGCATATCTGAGATAAACAAATTTAGGCTGATTAGGCTTTTCCACCACCGTACAATGCCGGTTTGAAGAGGATGTCTTTTGCCCAAGAGAATCGTATGCCTGAATGAAATAACAATAATTGTAACCATTGACCAGGGCTGTTTGCTCATATGTGGTAACGGAAGGCGAAAGGTCGGCCAGCAAGGTGAACGGCCCGCCGTTTTCGCTGACCATAACCCGGTAACCTTTTAAACCGGGACCCGACATATTGATATATGAAGTCCATTGCAGTGAAATTTTGTCGGCGCAGGCATTGATAACCGGAGGGGACAGATAAATGGTCTTATGTTCAGGGCTCATGGGGCTGAGCTTTTTGCAACTGTCCACTGCAGCAATACAATAGGCTTCAGAAGCCGCCTGAGGATTTGACGTCATATGCATGTATGAGGTCGCAGGCACATTTACAGAATCAATGATCCACCAGGCACCGCCGCCAACCTGATGATAAATATAATATTTGACAGCGTCAGGCGAAGTGCTGGGCTGCCAGCCGAGTATTGCTTTTATGCTGGCGGGATCCACACTAACCGAATCGAGCAGTATCGGGTCGGGTGGATAGCCGTCGTGCAGCTGATCTCCATCTATGGAAGATACAGATGTACACCCTGTCGTATCAGAAATTTCGACTCTGTAATTGATAAAAGCACTACATATATTAATGGTATCCTGATAATTCAACTGATTGGTCGAATCCAGAAAACTCCAGGAACCGGCAGGGTATTCACGGTATATATGGTAATACTGTGAAGAACTTGCAGCCAGCGGGTTGTGAACCGGGTTCCAGTTCAGATCTGCAACCGATCCTGTCCCCGTAGCTGTGACGTCAAGGAATATGGTGCTTAATGTATCACTGGTTGTCGTTGAGAAATATTTTCCGTAGCATCCCGACCGTGTAGTCATATAAAAATAGCGCGGCCCGCTGTTTCCGCCAAGCCCGGCATATGTCCTTGTGTTGTCCGTATAAGTAAAGGAACTGTCGATCTTATTGAACGGCCCGGTGGGTGAGTTTGAATAGTAAATGTGATAACTGTTGAACGTGTTATGCGGATCCGGTGGCGGTATCCAGTTTATGGTGATATCTCCGTTCGGATGGACCCGGGTGCATTTCAGTTCAGGCGGATCGAGCACATCCACCGGAAGAACCACTATGGTTATGGTCGCTATTTTGATACCCGGCGCCGGACAGAAGTCATCATAAACTTTGATAACAAAGCTATGAACATTAAACATAGTACCACAAAGGCCAGGTATTCCAGTAATAGACGCAGGATGAGTAAGGTGGTCGCAACTGGTCTGCCAGTGAAAATGGGTAGCCACAGCGAGCATAGCATTCAAGACCGGCGGGGGATTCAGTGTGGCGCACGGAGGTCTTGGACACCCCGCAGTCTGACTGACATAGCCGGCTCCGAAATCCTGTCCTGAAGCTTCGAGGGTAACCGTTTGAGGATTACCATTGGGCAAGGTTCCGTAATCAATACCGGTAATATCTACATCAACAATATCACCCGCATATACGGTATCCGTATATTCATACAATCCTGTGAGCGGATTGTAAAAAGGCCCTTCAACTGTTGGGGGTGCGTTGGAACCCGGACAGGCCAGCAAAACGATCTGCATTTCCCTGAAAATTTCGGCTATCTTTATACCACAACGGTATGCGGTCACCTTGGTAACTGTAACATAAGCGCCACTGGTGTAGGAGGTATACGAAATTTCTCCGTTATAGGGATTCATGGTGGCCGGAACATTCAGCGGATTTTGGGCTGTACCGGGTAAAGGACTGTTGTAGGTAAATGTGGAGGTATAGCCCATGGGAACTGTAGCGCTCTGTAAAGCCGGAGCCCACTGGTATGCCAGTGAATCAAGCTCTTTATCGGTTGCGTTATGATTATATTTGAAGGGGTAGCCAGTGCAGATAACCGTAGAAGGAATTTCAGCAAAGACAGGGCTGTTGTCATAGCAAGGGTAAGTATTTTGACCGTTGTAGGGATACATGATAGCCCTGAGGAACCAATTTTCGCTCGTAGGAGTAACCATGTTCACACTTGGGTTACGGCAGCATCCGGAATTGTAAAATATCCAGCCTGAAGCCGGGGGAACACCACTTAATAAGACACCGTTGGGATAGGCAACATCCGAGGTAAAATACCACTCTTCGATAGCGCCGGTGTTGGATACCACAGCGGTTGAACATTTTATCGATGCGGCATCATCCCAGCAATTAGGGGAAATATCTGTCTTACCGTCCACAGGGCCGTCATCGCCATCATGAGGATTAGCGCCCGGTTTCAGCGCCATGGTGATGGAGGTCAGGCCGGGATAACCCGATATATTCAGAATCTCGCTATTAGAATAGTTTATACCATCACATTCCCTGTAGAGTTTCATAATAAACCTGAAACGACCATTGCCCAAACACTCCCATGTTATTTCGCCACCCATATAATGCGACGCAACAAGGTCTGTTGTGGTCAACAATAAAATCAAACTAAGTATTTTCAGCGGTTTTATCATTTTTTCAAGTTATTTAAATATATGGTGTGAATTATAATGCAAAGTAACGAAAAAACTCCCAGAATTTCATTCTTTTATGCAAAAAAAATTGACATTCATACTTATTAACGATATTTCTGTCAAAAAAATTTGTAAAACCTGCAAGTAAATTTATTTCTGGATACAATTGATGAATAACGACATCATTAATAATTGATAACCAATATATTAGACTAAATTTCCATATCACATGAATGCCGGCATGGCTGAAAGTGACAACGGGGCTGTGAGCAAGGGCTACTAATCTGAATGACTGCGATTAACGGCCAAACTTTGAAAATCAATTTGTTGACCCCGACCCAAAGGGCAAATTGATTTTCAATCTCTTCAGGCAAAGAAGTGTGACCTGGCTAAAAATTGCAGTCGGGCTATACAGCGCGGTGGTTTCGGCTGCAGTTCGACAAGCTTACTGTAAACACTCAACCACCGTTGAGGCGGGATTAGAAAATGGGGCAGGTTATTTTTTATTGCTTGCCGGCGACTAACTCAAACATGGAGTCCGGATCGAAGTATTTACCGGAAATCTGAAACAAGTCTTCGGCAGTGACAGTGTTTATGGTGTTCAGGAAGTCCGTGTAGTATTTTTTATAGTCTATGCCGTACTCCAGCAGGCTAATAAACCTGTCGGCCACCTGAAAAGGCCCGTCGAAATTACGGATGAGGGTTCCGGCCAGATACTTCCTTACCAGATCAAGCTCCTGAGGATCAACAGGTTCAGAATTAAGAATTTTAAGTTCTTTATATATTTCCCTGAGGGCATCGCGACACACACCGGCACCTACCTCCGAGGCAATAACAAAAGCCGCTGACTGCCTGTACGACCGTACCATCGAATAAATTCCATAGGTGTATCCCTTGTCTTCCCTGATATTTTTCATGAGTCGCGATCCAAAATACCCTCCCAGTAAGGTATTTAAAATAAAAAGTTTTAAATAATCCTCATGCGTTTTATTGACAGCGATTTTACCGATCCTTATGGCGGACTGCACAGCCGATGGCATCTCAATAAATTGTTTCTGCGTCCCTGAAATGATCTGCGGGCTTTTTTTTGTTTTTTGAACAGTCCTGCTTTTTTGAACATAACCAAAGCAATAATTCAGTTGTGACAGGATGTCCCTGCTCAATTTTCCGGAAACAATTATTTTGCAATTTGCCGCAGTATACCTTTGATTGTGAAAAACCGACAATTGTTTATGTTCCAGCTTATCGAAGTCTTCAGCTTTGACAAGGGTTCCATAGGGATGCCGTTTCCCGAAAAGCTGGTGATTGAAATTCATCGAGGCTACTTCATTTACCTTACGGCAATCATCAATAAAACCCTGTTTATCTTTTTGAGTATTAATATGAAGCTCGTTTTCAGGGAATTCCGGATGATTGATGATTTCATTCAGTACCGGCAAAACATATTTCAGGTGTTTATTAAGCACTGACAGTGAAAGCGCCGCACTGTCCTTGGTGACGGATTTGCTGATCCATGCTCCGTAAAAATCGAGTTTCCGGGCTATTTCGTAAGCCGAATAACTCAGGGTACCCTCGGTCAGCATTTTATTGGTGTAAGAAGCGATCAGTGGCTTATCCTGGTAACAGCTTCCTGCATCAAAAATGAAATCGAGCCGGGTGATACCGATGTTGCCCGCATTAAACATAAAAACAGGAATCTGATTGTCGAGCCGGGCCTCCTGTGGCTCAGGGATATACAGCGTTTTGATCTTTTTCAGTTCCGGTTGCAGTTTCCTGTTGATCATTGTTTTTGATTTTTTGGTCCGGCTGCTTTATAATACATCACGGAACAGTTATCGTCATTCAGAATTTTGCCGGCTAACTGCTGCAGGCCGTCCGGTGTTACCTTATGATATATCGCCGCTTCCGTGTTTACCAGTTCAATATTTCCGAGCAATTCGGACACTCCGAGTTTTAAGGCACGGTTCAGTATGCTGATGTTGGAAAACGCTATGGCAGACTCTATTTTGTTTATAACCTTGGTAAACTCTTTTTCAGGCGCTTTCTTTTTTTTGACAAGACCAATTTCTTCCCGTATGGCCTGTTCCGCCTGCTCCATACTCACCCCCTGCATCAGTTTTCCGCTGAAAACAAACAATCCCGGATCGATATCTCCCGTGATAAAGGCATCCACTTCGCTGAACAGTTGTTTTTCTTTGACCAGCCTGTTATACAAACGGGAGGAATTGCCCTCGGATAGCAGGTCGGAAAGCACGTCTGCCTTATAATAGTCTTTGTCCATCCGGCCGCCCATGTGATAGGCCAGGCATATCATATCAAACGGGACATCCCGTTCAACGCTGAGTATCCTTTTCTTGCGCTGTGCAGGCTCCCGTGGAATGTTCCTGAAATTCTTTTCGCCTATTGGTATGGGAGCAAACCACTTATCACATAAGTGACGAACCTGTTTTTCTGTAATATTACCCACCACCGACAGTATGGCATTTCCGGGATGATAATATTTGTTATAGAAATCTTTTACATCCTGCATCTGAACATTGGCAATGTGGCTGATATCTTTGCCAATGGTGCTCCACTGATACGGATGTTTTTTATAAGCGTGGGGACGCAGCATCAGCCAGAAATCGCCATAGGGCTGATTTAAATAACGTTGCCTGAATTCCTCGATCACCACATCGCGCTGAACCTCGAGACTTTTAGGGGAAAACGCCAGGCCGAGCATACGGTCGGATTCAAGCCAGAACGCTGTTTCGAGGTTCTGAAGCGGAATGCTCAGGTAATAATTGGTGAAATCGTTGTTGGTGAAGGCATTGTTTTCGCCTCCTGCTTTCTGCAGCGGTGCATCGTACGAAGGAATATTCACGGAGCCTCCGAACATCAGGTGTTCAAACAAGTGGGCAAAGCCTGTTTTTCCGGGATGCTCATCCCTGGCGCCAACATCATAGACTATGTTCATGGCCACCACCGGGGTGGTTTTGTCCTGGTGAACGATTACCCTAAGCCCATTTTCGAGAACAAAGCGGGAATATTTTATCATTATAATTTTATTGGGACAAAAGTACGAAAAATACAATGAATTAAAATATAAAAACGATAAGCAGTTCTTTATCCGGCATTACCAATTAAAAAAGGCCTGCCACATTTCGCGCGCGTTTGCAACGCGTGCAATAGAGAATAACTTACGTACCACTCAAAAACATCAAATTTTAATAAAAAATATTAGTTTTGTTATCCATGTCGGAAAAATACAAAACAACCGAAAAAGACAAAGCCTATTTTGTTACATTTACCATTTTAGAATGGCTAAATGTAATGCAGGAAGATAGCTATAAGATGATCATAGTCGATTCAATAAAATATTGTCAGGAAAATCGCGGAATAACGCTATTTGCATATTGCATCATGTCAAATCACGTTCATCTAATCATTCAATCAAACGGCAAGGAATCAGTATCAGATGTTTTGCGTGATCTAAAAAAGCATACGTCAAAAGAGATAACAAAAAGATTAGAAGCCGACGATAGTCAGGCAACGCAAAAAATGCTCGCTATTTTTAAAAATGAAGGAGCACGACTGAAGCGAATAAAAAAATATAAGGTATGGCAGGACGGTAATCGGCCAATGGCGCTATATTCCAACAAGTTCATCTGGCAAAAACTTGATTACATTCATAATAATCCTGTTGAGGCCGGAATAGTCCAAAATCCTGAAGATTACTTGTACAGTTCAGCGAGAAATTATGCCGAATTGAGTTCTGTTCTTGAAATAGTAATGCTAACTCGGGAATGGAAGACGGTAAAATGAAATGTAATTCGATGGTATTTGCAAAATTGCACGCGTTACAAACATGCGCAAACTATGAATTCTGTTATCAATATACTGCTTGATTTAAAAATATTTTTTCATTATTTATTTATTGATATTATATTTGTAGAAAATAATAGACGAACCATTAATTAGAATTAATAGTTATGAAAAAACAAATAATTTTTATAATAGCAATGTTTGGCATCATCTACAATATTGACGCACAATGGCAGCAGGTAGGTGGAGATACAGTACCGTCAATTAGAAGTATTGCTGCAAATGGCCAAAATATTTATATGAGTGCCACGTCCCATTTTTATTTTTCAGATGATAATGGTATAACCTGGAAAGAAAGGGATGATGGATTACCAATACAACCTTCAGAAGTTTTTGAAATTGCATTGAGTGGAGCAACTATTTTAGCAAGAACAGTCACACCAATATATCCGACATTTCCGACAGGCTTGTACTTATCAACGAATAACTGTGTAACCTGGACTGCAATAGATACAGGACAAACAGGTGTAAATTTAACCTCTATTGCAATAAATGGTACAAGTTTTTTTGCAGGAACATCCCAAAATGGGATTTATAGGTCAAGTGACAATGGTAATAACTGGACAACAGTAAATACAGGCTTAACAAGTTTAGAGATAAATGATATAGGAATAATGGATACAAATATTTTTGCCACAACAAATAGTGGTGTATTTTTATCAACAAATAATGGCACCAGTTGGACAGCAGTGAATAATGGATTGCCTGTAAATGTGCCTGCAGGAAGATTAACAATTAGCGATACTAATATATACGTTATAGCAAACAGTGGCTTATATCTATCAACAAATAATGGAAATAACTGGACGTTACTATTACTAATAAACTATCCAATATATGGATTGGCTGTTCGTGATTCAAATATATTTATTGGCTCTTGTCCTGGTTATAAATACTCAAACGATCACGGTGCGCATTGGTCAACCTTGTTGAATGGACTAACAAGTAATTATATTTTTTCAATGGCCGCAAGTGAAACGAGAGTATTTGTGGGGACAAATGGATGGGGACTAAATTCATCATGTGATAATGGAGCTTCCTGGGACGCATTAAATACAAGAATGGTTGAGGCTGATATAACAACCATGGGGGTGAGTGGAACAAATATTTTAGCAGTAAACAATAAAAATAATAGTGGTAAAATTTTATTATCAGATAATGACGGTATAAATTGGTCAGAGGTGAATAATGGATTACAAGGCACTAAAATGGCATTAGAATCAATAGGAACAAATATTTTGCTTGGAACTTCAACTGGTTTTTTTAAATCAAAAAATAACTGCCAAAGTTGGGAACCAGCAAATAGTGGTTTGACAAATCAGCCTGTAAGATCATTTGCAATAAGTGGATCAAATATTTTTGCTGGAACTGGAAATTCTGGCGTATTTCTTTCAACTGATACTGGAGCCAACTGGACTGCGGTAAATACGGGTATGACAGATTTAAATATTAGAGCCCTTGCATCAAAAGGTACGAATATTTATGCAGGTACACAAACAGAAGGAGTTTTTTTATCTACTAATAATGGAACAAATTGGGCTCCTATAAATACAGGGCTACCTAGTTTAGCAATTTTATCAATAGTAACAAGTGGCAATAAAATCTTTGTAGGAACAGAGGTGGATTATATCGGAACACAGAATGGCGTATATTTATCAACAAATAATGGTGCAAGCTGGACCAATGTGAGTACAGGCTTACCAGATGATGCTGTGAATACGTTACTTATAATAGGTAATAGTATTTTAGCAGGTACAGATCAAACTGGAGTTTTTTTATCAAACGATGATGGTATGAACTGGATTTCGATAAATGAAGGAATGACATCAGAAAAAATTAATAAATTAGTACTAAATGGGAATTTTATTTACGCGGCAGGGGGCACAAGAATGACTTATTCACATGGTGGAGTATGGAGACGACCATTATCAGAAATAACAGGAGTAAATGAAATAAAGGAAGATTACACTTTTAACGTATATCCAAATCCATCTTTCGATAAAATGAACATTGAAATAAAACAGTTATTATTTAATGGAAAAACAAATATTTCGGTTTATGATATGCAGGGGAAATTAATAGTACAACAACCGATAATAAAAGAAAAAACAGAGCTTGTTATAGTTGGATTTGCAAAAGGAATGTATGTTATAAGGCTGAATAGTGATGGCGAAAATTACGTTTCAAAGTTTATAAAAGAATAAAAATAATATAAAGATGGTTATGCACAAATTATTTATTTAATGTCTAATAATATATTATTAATTAATTTCCATAAAAGTATTTTTCAAATTTGGCAATCTTCTTCAAAACTATCGTAATCACAAAATTTCCGTCATCTTAAAAACCAGATTATTGCCTAATTTACTTTTTTGGACATTTATCGTATAACTCTTTTATAGTCTCATTCAAGAATGCCATAAGTATTTCTGAAAATTTTATTAATAATTCCTTGGAGATGATAATTGTCTCAGAAGGCTCATGATATTGAATGTAATTTTTATATTTTCTTTGAATAGTTTGGAATTTTTCTCTATTAATTTTATTGACATATCCGTCCCAATGTACAATCAAATTTCTTATTTCAATGAAGTCCTCTATTTCGGGCCAGTTTTTATGATCTTTAAAATTATAATTAATTTCTTCTTTGGTTTCTAATAAAGTTGCATAATCAGTTATTCCCGGCCTTTTTTTCTTGATATCTTCAAACATTTTATCCCCATTTATTGATTCATCAAAATATACACAATAACTGCTAACACAAATATCACGAATTTTAATCTCAAATTGAGAACACAGATACATTAAAGCAGATTTTAGAAAAGCATCCGATAGAAATCTATTTTTTATGCTTTCGTACTCATCATTATATAAATAATAACTATTAGATCCATCTTCTGATTCGGAGTATTTTTTTCTATTTACCTCAAGCTGACTTTCTTTCTCTTGTGCTATTCTGTATCCTACCTCTAAATATTCTTTTAGAGTTTCAACAATGTTTTTAAAATCTTTTAAAATACCGTCATATATTGGTGGGAGCGATTTTACATCAATTATCATTATGTCAGTTTTTAATTTCTATTGCCCTTTAACCTCTTTAATCAGGTTTATCAATACAGGCAGCACAGTAGCCACATCGCCAACAACCCCATAATTTGCTGATTCAAAAATGGGGGCATCTTTATCTTTGTTCACAGCCACAATAATTTTCGAAGAACTTACGCCGCCGAGATGCTGGATAGCGCCGGAAATCCCAAAAGCAAAATAGACATTGGGCGCGATGATCTTTCCGGTTTGTCCTACATGCTCATAATGAGGGCGCCAGCCCTGATCGGCAACGGGACGTGAGCAGGCAGTAGCGCCACCCAAAAGTCCGGCCAATTCTTCTATCGGCCCCCAAAATTCAGGACCTTTCATGCCGAGACCCCCGGAAACCACGATTTCAGCATCGGAGAGAAGGATTTTACCTGTCTGCTTGTTGCTCTCAATGACGGATGTTGCAAAATCGTGATCGGCTAACTGAGGAGTAAAACTTTCAATATATACTTCGGCCGGGTTTTCAGCAAGGCCATATGAGTTCTGGGCAAGCGTAATTATTTTTACAGGTGATTTGATTGTAACGTATGCAAAAGCTTTGCCGGTATAGATTTTTTTCTTTACCACAAAAGGTTCTGTAGAAGAAGGCAATGCGACAGCGCCGCTGACCAGGCCGGCTTTAAGCTTTACAGAAACTCCCGGTGCAACTGCTTTTCCGGCCATATTATGTGCAAAAACCAATACCTGAGCTTCTTCTTTTACGGCTACCTGTGAGATGACTGAAGCATAGGCCTGGTTTACAAGCTGGTTCAGCCCTGGATCATTGACAGAGATGACTTTTGATGCGCCGTAATTAGCGGCTTTTTTAAGTTCTTCTTCAGCCACATTGCCAATGGATAATGCTACCACTGCGGTGTTCATTTGTTTTGCAATTCCCTGTGCGTACGAGATCAATTCAAAACTTAGTTTTTTGAATTTGCCGTCCCAATTTTCGATATATACTAATACAGACATTTTAATTTCAGATTAAAAAAATATGAATTCAGAATTTACTCATTAAATAACTTTGGCTTCATTATGAAGCAAATCAACCAGTTCGCCTATATTTTCGGCATCAATCATTTTGCATTTGGCTTTTGCTTCGGGAAGTTCATAAGCCGCAACCTCTGTGAGCGCATCAATACCTGCCGGTTCAAATACCTGTAAGGGTTTGGTACGGGCGGCCATGATGCCGCGCACTGTGGCAATTTTTGGTTCGATGGCAATCCCTTTCTGGACAATGGCTACAAAAGGCACAGAGGTCTGAACTTTTTCGTACCCACCATCAATCTCACGGTTCAGGCAAATATTACCCTCAGCTACATCCAGGAAAGACACCGATGAAACCGACGGAATACCCAGCATTTCGGCCAGCATGGCACCTACGGCACAGCCATTATTGTCACTGGATTCGATACCGCACAAAATAATGTCATAGGCTTGATCTTTAATTGCTGCCGCAAGCTGGCCGGCGACAAAATAGGCATCCCCGGGCACCGTGTTTATCCTGATGGCGTCGTCGGCGCCTATGGCAAGCGCCTTACGGACAACAGGTTCGGTTTCTTTACTTCCGACATTGATCACTGTAACCTTTTCAACAACAGCGGGATATTTTTCTTTCAGTTCAACAGCCCTGGACAAAGCTAACTCATCCCAGGGATTGATGATCCACTGCACCCCGGCAAGATCAATGCTCTGCCCGTCGGCAGCAAGGCGTATCTTGGTAGTAGTGTCGGGCACATTGCTTATACAAACTAATATTTTCATTTTCTATTCTTAATTTATATTTCGTGTAACTTCCTCTCATAAAATAATCAGGCTGAGATCAAGATATTTGCAAAGATATAAACTTTTCAGGAAACCTCAAATTCGCAAGAATTCGTTAATCTATTGATAGTCACGGGGTGACTTAAAAACTGCGATTATAAGAAATATCTGACAATCAATTAGTCACCCCGTGACTTTCGATTTTGAGGGGAAATATGATTTCGATAAAATTGTGTTACTTTGCATGTCAAATTTAACATGGATGAATCAGAAATTGCAAATTTACAACACCTTAAGCCGGAAAAAAGAGTTATTTGAACCACTGAACCCGCCACATTGCGGTATGTATGTCTGCGGACCAACCGTTTATGGTGATCCGCATCTTGGCCATGCCCGTCCGGCCATCACCTTCGACCTCATTTTTCGTTTTCTGAAACAGTCGGGGTATAAAGTACGGTATGTCAGGAACATAACTGATGTGGGTCATCTGGAAAACGATGCCGATGAAGGGGAAGACAAAATTGCCAAAAAAGCACGCCTCGAAAAACTGGAACCCATGGAGGTGGCGCAGTATTATACCAACCGCTATCACGAAAGCATGCGCCTGCTGAATGTATTGCCTCCGAGCATTGAACCCAAAGCTTCAGGGCATATCATAGAACAGATGGAGCTGGTTGAGAAAATTATGAATGCCGGATATGCCTATGTTTCCAACGGATCGGTATATTTTGATGTCAGGAAGTATAACAACAATCATAAGTACGGCAAACTGTCGGGCCGGGTACTCGAAGAACTGCTGGCCAACACCCGTGAACTGGAAGGTCAGGAAGAAAAACAGAATACCTATGATTTTGCACTTTGGAAAAAAGCCAGTCCCGAACATATCATGAGGTGGAATTCCCCATGGAGCACCGGTTTTCCGGGATGGCACCTTGAATGTTCGGCCATGAGCGCCAAATATCTCGGAGAACAGTTTGATATACACGGCGGTGGCATGGATCTGATCTTTCCCCACCACGAATCAGAAATTGCCCAATCAACTGCCGCCAACGGCACAGACCCTTGTAAGTACTGGATACACAATAATATGATCACCATCAACGGGCAGAAGATGGGCAAGTCGTTAAACAACTTCATCACACTTGAAGAATTTTTCACCGGGAATCATCCGCTGCTCACGCAGGCCTATACACCGATGAGCATAAGGTTTTTTATTCTACAGGCTCATTACCGCAGCACGCTTGATTTTTCGAATGATGCCATACAAGCCTCTGAGAAAGGGCTGAAAAAATTACTTATGGCGCTGGCCACCCTCGAAAAAATTCCTGTGGCAGCAAGCACCCAGCCTGAGCTTGGCTCATATATTGAAACGCTTCGTGAAAAATGCTTTGATGCCATGAACGACGATTTCAACAGTCCGATAGTGATCTCCTTACTGTTCGAATCCGTCAGATATATCAATGCCCTGAAAGAGAATAAGATCAGCATCCGCAAGGCCGATAAAGAAAAATTAATATCAGATTTTGAAAATATTTTGTTTGATGTGCTGGGCATCGTAAAAGAGCCTGTCGCACAAAACACCCGGCTCACTGATGATCTGATGGAACTTATTCTTTCACTCCGGCAGGAAGCAAAATGCAAAAAGGATTTCGCCACCTCGGACATGATACGTAACAAGTTGCAAAATCTGAATATCACGATCAAAGACACCAAAGAAGGCGCTGAGTGGAGCATGGAATAACCGCCGTGGCTATTAGGTAATTAATTGCATTTCTGTGTTTTAAGAAAACAATCCTTTTTTTTCACTCAATGGTTATTTCATAAATAATTCCCGTAAGGTCGTTTTCCGGAAATGGAATGAATCCCTGTTCAAAGGGGCTTCCGTGCCACCATGCGGTATCGTGAAATTCCTGGGAGATCACCAATATCATCTGGTTGCCGGGAACAGATGTTATCTTGCTGTTCATGTAGGCCATCACCTTCAGTTTATTTTTCTGAGGACCAATACGCCAAATAATCTCTTCGGGTTTCCATTCGATCTGAAAATAATAGAATTCCGAAGCAAAGAGTTCATCATCCGGAGCAGGTGTGCGTATACTCAACGCCCGGTACCAGTAGTCCCAGCGATGCGCCATAAAAGTCTCATTACCATAGCTGACAGGTTTGCAGCCGACGTCGTACCTGTCCGGCCCGGGACATGCCATATCCCAGTTGGTGCAGCATACCATGACGTTTGCCGAATCGCGCTGCAGCGCTGCCGGCATTGGAACATTCCAGAAAGCAGTGTTGTACCGGTCGGGAACAGGATAGTAATAAGACGGTGGAAACCTATACAAGGGACAATAACTTACCGTTTTTAGAATTTCAAAATCGATTTCGGAGTATGAAGTAAGTTCTGAACGATCGGATTTATCCTTACCCCAATACCTGGGCAGATAACCTTCTTTTTGACATTTGCGGCAGTTGTTCCAGGGCTCGTCCTTTTGGGATACAAGCCAGACAGAATTCGTCAAGCCATTCCAGACGCCATATTTGTTAAGAAGCTCCGACATTTTAACTTTGACCGTGTATTTTCCATATGTTAACCCATGACGGGTCATCACGCCTGTACTCAATTTGTGCCAATCACCATAGCCCGAAGCCTGATTCGTAATGGTAAGCGAAGACCTGAGGGTATCAACAACGATCTGACGGCATGGGCAGTCGGAATTGCCGGGTTTGACCGTGATCATTTCTTCCTTTTTATGAAAGGTACGGTTCCAGTTATAGTCCCGCATAGTATATTTATCATTTATTACATCTGCTATCACAGGAATATTCGAAAATCTTGAAGAGGTGTCGACAAAGCTGACAAAAGGTTTAAATGGGGCATTTTTGAACAGGTATTCGCTGCTGCCGCATAGTTTTGTTGCACCGGGAAGGTATTTCTCCGGAATAAATTCCTGCGGATTCAAATAAATTCCGGCATCTATGCCCGGCCGGGCCATTACCCTGAGGGTATTACCTGAAGCTATTGAAACAAGGTTGTTGATGTTTTTACCCTCTCCGTACAAAAAATAATAATAGGGATTGATATAACAGCTGTCTTTCATCCGGCTGATATCGGCCACATATTCAGGTATTATATTTTTTTCAATATTTTCCCTGGCGCTCACTACCAGCAGAAAACTATAGTCGCCCATTCTCGGATTGCGTTTCCATCGCTGGTTTTCTCCGTTATCTTGGTATCGTGATTCATTGCGTGGATTACCCTGTATCTTCAGGTGGAATGAAATGCGATGAAACTTCCCGTCAGCCGGAACAGGCGGGGTTTCTGCAAAACAGAGCGAATCGGCGCTCCGGCATCCATAAAAATTTTCATGCGCATAGGGGTGCTCTTTCCGTTCTTTTCCTGTATATTCCGGAAACTTGTAGCTTTCATTCTGGTAATAAAGATTATAGAAAAACGTCTCAGTTGCTCCGCTAATATTCTTCAGCAAAAATTCAAAATAAAAAAATCCATCTTCAGTCTGCCGTACCGAAGGTATGGTAAAACCATTTATTGCATCCGTATAATCAAGATAAATGAGTTTTTGAGAGGGGTTTTCAGGGTTATAAAGATTCCAGTTGGTCATCGACCTGAAATCTTTTACCTCAAAAGAGACATCAGACGGGCTGATATTCCGGCGGCATGATGTTGTTATCGAAACAATTAAGAGAAAAATCACGATATGTTTTGTATAGGGCAACATCATTATTTTGGATTTAAATAACTGAACATACAGATATAGGGAGGCATTTCATCAGTGAGTCTGTGTTTATGTTTCAATGATCCGCAAAGGACAAAAACAGAAAGGGTGTTTTTATCAATGAATTTTCCTGCGGTCAGGGTAATCTTCTCATAATATTTCGGGTTAAAATCTTTCGGATACCCTGTAAAATCAATATTAGCCATGATATTATACCCATCCTTATCAAACGAACACAGTTTGCCATCGTACCTCCATCCATTAAAAAAAGAAAGGATTTCATCAACATTATCAGCATTTAAATCACATGTAAAATATTCGTTATCAGCATATAACGTATCGCATTTACTATCAAAATTTCCCTGAACCAAAGTTTTCATGCCCTGCACATCCTTGTCAAGCGCTGTTATTTTATAAAAGCACCTTCCGGATTTTTTTTCCGTATATAAAAACAGGAGGTTGTCATCTGTTTTGGGATCAAGAAATTTTCCGCAGACCATTTTGCATACATATTTATTTGAATTTGCCTCCGACAAATCAATGTGTAAGCGGCTTGTCAATGAGTTTTTCTCATAGTGCATCAAAAACACATGGCACAGGTCATCGAGAAGGGCGATGCCGTTGTTTTTATTATTTGCAGTGTGGTATGATTCTATTTGTATGATTTTACCTGCAACGCCTGCTTCGTTGGCCTGCTTTGAAAACACCCGCTTCACATGAGGGTTCACGGCCTGAAATTTATAAATTTCTATCCGTTGCGTCTGATCACCAGAACAGGTAACCCATTCGTCAGTGCCATCGCCGTCAACATCAGCAGTGGCATAAATGCCCGGCTTTCCAATACCGGAATCCATTGCGGCAGACAGGTTGACAAAGGAAAATCGTGAATTTTGCTTCTCGAACCAAAGCAGAGCCAGAGGTTTGCTGTTCCTTAGCACTAAAATCTGTTCACTCCTGTTGAATGAGTTTACAAACATGCCGGGGCATAAGACATCGTCAACTGATAACATGAGGGAATCTTTACCATAGGGCGATAAAACTCTGGTACCAATTACATTAGTCACCGGAATATTATCAAAAAAAATTGTACGGTAAGGCGGCTGATTTCTGCCGGGTATGTATTGTTCCTGATGTGATGAAAGATCAATCAGGGTTTTATCACCTTTGATTATCTGCCGGCCAAAAATCACCTGAACATCATCCACATAAACCGTGTTGTTACAATTATTCCAATAATATATCTTCACCAGGTCTGAAGGCAGTATATCATAGTCCTTCCACGCTGCTTTTCCGCACACATAAAACCATCCGTGCTCAGCAACAGTCATTTCATTTATATTTATTTCTGAAGCCGCTGAAAATTTCACCTTGTTGGCTTTATCAACGATCTGAAACACCAGTTTACCTTCAGTTCTGACGGCAGTATCACCGATAAAGAGCCAGGCGCCAAAAAGGGCTTCTTCTGCCAATAAAAGTTTGCTGTTCATCATTATTTGAACTGCGGCTGTTGCGCTTCTGAAGCCCGATACCTTCAATGCCCCGCTGCCCGAACGGGCACGTTTATTGGCAAACATCTCATTCTCAGCATCTTCAAAAGTGAATTGATACAGTCCGGGGAGGGCGCCGCTATCAGAAGCGGCAATATCGCATGTTATGATGGGCGGCTTGGGATAAAAAACATTATTTTTCTGTTCGTACACCAGATACAGGAAAAACATTGCAAAAACCAGCAGCAGTCCGACCAGGAAAAATACTTTGTGTTTTCGGTGCATCAAGCAGAAATTTCAGCAAAGATACAAACGAAATATTGCAATAGTTGTTGCGTAATACAAAATGTTAACCATACTTTATTGATTAATATTATTTTTGTACACATAAATTTATCATTATGGCTGTATTATCTATCATCATACCTGCATACAATGAAGGCAAAACGGTACATCTGGTTTTAGACCGGATCCGAACCGTACTACTTATTGAAAATATTGAAAAAGAGATCATAATTGTAAATGATTGTTCTGCAGATAATACCGAAGCAGCCATATTTTCATATATAAATACTTATAAGGACTTAAATGTCAAATATTTCAAGCATGAAAAAAATTCAGGCAAAGGGGCTGCACTGCATACCGGTATAGCAAAAGCCACGGGTGATTTTATAGTGATTCAGGATGCAGACCTTGAATATGATCCTGAAGAATATAATGTATTGCTAAAACCCGTCATCAAAGGCTTTGCCGATGTGGTATACGGTTCGCGCCTGATTGGAGGAAAACCGCACCGGATATTGTTTTTCTGGCATACCCTGGGAAACCGTTTTCTGACGAATCTCTCGAACATATTTACCAACCTGAACCTGTCGGACATGGAAACCTGTTACAAACTGTTCCGCAGGGATATAATTCAGGGTATTCAATTACGCGAAAACCATTTTGGCTTTGAACCGGAGGTTACCGCAAAAATTGCACGAAAAAAAAACATCAGGATCTATGAAGTCGGAATCTCGTATTATGGACGAACCTATGATGAAGGAAAAAAAATAAACTGGAAAGACGGCGTCAGGGCCGTAATCTGCATACTGAAATACGGGCTTTTCAAATGTAACTGAATCCTGACCGCCTAAATGCAACTATTGCCCTATGTATTTTACCGACACACATACGCATCTGTACGCCGAAGAATTTTCAGCCGATATTGACACTGTCATTCAACGTGCCATACAAAACAAGGTCACAAAACTTTTTCTGCCCGACATCGACACCACCGTAAGGAACAGTATGCTTGAGCTGAGCAGAAAGTATCCCGACAATTGTTTTCCGATGATAGGCCTTCATCCTACTTCTGTAAAAGATAATTATAAAGAGGAACTGTCTGAAATTGAAAAAAACATTTCCGCCTATAAATTTTATGGAATCGGAGAAACAGGCATTGACCTCTATTGGGATAAAAACCATATCCGCGAACAAATGGATGCGTTCACTTTTCATATCGAACTTGCCATTCGATTCGGGCTGGCGGTTATAATCCATTCGCGTAAGTCGCTTAACGAGATATTTACCATACTAAAAAACTATGAAAACAAAGACCTTACAGGAGTGTTTCACTGTTTCCCGGGTAATATAAAAGAGGCCAGGCATGTCGCTGATATGGGATTTTATTTGGGCATAGGCGGTGTCGTTACTTATAAAAATTCGACAATGGCAGAAGTTGTAAAACAGATTGACATTAAACATATAGTACTTGAAACAGATGCCCCCTACCTGGCCCCCGTTCCACTCCGCGGAAAACGTAATGAAAGTTCCAACATCCCCCTGATCGCCAACTTTATAGCACAATTAAAAAACATCAGTACCGAGGAAGTGGCGGAACACACATCGGCTAATGCAAAAAAACTATTTGGCATATAGTTAAATTTTAAATATACATACCCGATTAAAAATCCATCGTTCCATCAAATTATACTTGTTTGGTTGTAAGACTCCCTGAAAAGTTCAAATTTCACATCATACACGTATTTAACAATAACAAATCAATTAAACGTGTAATTTGTTACTTTTAGATTATCAATCATAAATAATTTTTGTATACTTGCAAATTATTTTTAAATGGATTTGATTTTTTTAAATCCATTTTTCTTTTTAAATCCATTTTTCATCACATACTTATATTAAAATATTATTCATTAAATCAATTTTTATGAAAAAATCTACATTTAATTTAAAAAAAATGACAAAATGCTTCTTTGGGATGCCATTTGTTTTGCTGTTTGTGTTTATCTTTTTTACCTTTTCTGCTGTAAAATCGCAAACAGCCACCTCTTCGCAGAAAAATTTCGTTAAAGAGGACAAACAAAATGCAGTATTACCATCAAAACTTCAGGACAGCCGCATTGATAATAAACTGTCTTTACCCGAAAAGTATGGAAATGTTCAGGTTGGCTACCGCTCGGTTGCCGGCAGGAAATGGCAAAAAGGAGGCATCTATGAAAAATACGCTCCGGAACAGGAATTACTTGATAAAAGAACTAGAGTGGCCAAACATTTCGATAACGGCGATGGGAGTTATTCTGCCATAATCGGAGATCTTCAGCATTATCAGGATGAATATGGCGCCTGGCAGGATATCGATTTCACGATAAAGGAAAACAACACAGGGAAGTTCAACGCTCATGGTTATGCCAATATCACCCATGAAATTAAAACTTTTTATCCGGATAATACAACGGGTGCTGGTATCATTATGCAATATGGAAACCGCCAGTATAATGTATGGAAAAATCCCAGTCTGAAAATATTAAACGACAACAAATCTGTCGTTTCATCCGTCAATGCCACTGCATGTGCCGGGATTCCCAACGACAATATGATCAGGTATAATGATTTCCCGGGGGTCACCGATGAGTTTGTGGTGTTGGAATCCGGAATAGAAAACAACATCATTATCAATGCCTTACAGGGATCATTACTTGCTGCAAACGGCGGAAATGCGGCTTTTGTGCAATTCATTCCTTTACAGGCCGGATACACCGTATTGAATAATGATGCCATCAGCACTACAGATTTTGAATGTGAGAGTTTTACGATAAAAGTTCAGGGTGATACCATCGGCCTTACCTTTGCCCCAATCGTTATTTTTGACGACGGTGTTTCAATGGAGCGGGCTTATCAGCTGCTCTCACTGCCTGATAACAAACTAACACCGGAAGAAATGGCCGAACGTGACGGGCATGTAACCACAGGTAGCTATATGGTTCATTTTGTCCCGGGCGGTATCGAAGTATATTCTTTAGTATCGGTTGACTGGCTTCAAAACTCCGGAAGAGTTTTTCCGATCACGATTGATCCGACATTAACCTTTGGCTCAGGCATGGCTAATTATGACTATCCGTGGTTCATGAAATATGGTTATACCCGCAGCGCTGCCATTTACCTGTATTCCGAAATCGGCAATATCGGTAATGTCCTGATTAAAAATGTAGGCTGGTATGTCAATGCGTCGAGCAGTACGGTGGCTCCCAGCGTTCTCCGTTTAAAAACCGCCACGACCACGGCTTGGGATTTTCCTTCCCTTACCTGGTCTACTGCCACGGCTAATTCTTCCATCGTTGAAACCGGCAATTATTACTTCCCCAATATCGGCTGGCAGGTGATGCTTTTAGACACCGTATTCCCATATTCATACAGCACTACGGCCAATCTTCAGGTTCTTACGGAATGTAATTACGGAGGCACCGGAGCTACCGGAACCCCTTATTTCAGGTATACCACATATTCAAAATGCAGGCATCAGTGGTGGTTTCAGGACAACACCCCTCCTACCAACAACGGAACCTTCGGTTATAACCGTCCCAATTTATTTATCACCTATACCCCGGGCGCCGATATGTGCGGTAACTGGCAGGGCAGCAACATAGTCCCGACCACGGTATGGCAAAACATAACTTGCACCGCAGGAAGGAAACCATTTTTCGCTTTTGCAGCATCCAGCGGGACCACTTATAATTTCAGCACATGCGACAGTTACGACGGCGTTGAAGACACCTGGATCGGGATATATAATTCCAGCGGAACACTGATAACTGAAAATGACGATTACGGCCCCTATTGCAACACATCTCTTGCGGCTTCACTGAATTGGACGTGTCCTTCCAATGGTACGTATTACGTAGCGGTTTCACACTATAACTGCACTGACCTTGTTAATACGGGGAATCTGAAGTATAAATATGCAGGTGTTCCCGTTAATGATGCATGCGCAAACGCTATTAACTTACCCTGCGGAACCACCAATATGGCCGGGACAACGGAAAACTGTGTCAGCGAAACACCCGGAACAGGCTGTTCGGTATCGGCTTATGGCGTATGGTATAAATTTACGGGAGACGGCATTGAAACGACCATTTCGTCGACAGCTAATTTTGACCACGAAATGGATATCGTTTACGGTTCCTGTGGCAATTTCACATCGGTGGTGTGCAGAGACCAATATTTAAGTGGCGGCACTGAAACGTATACCTTTACCCCCACCTACGGAACAACATATTATATCTATATCGCTTATTATACCACAGGGACAACCACAGGGACATTTACCATTTCGAGAACCTGTGCCACCTCACCCTGTTCAAATATCACTGCTATTAACGGCTGTGGGTCGGGTTATGCCAAAACCTTTACCGGTGGTGGCGCCGGAGTTTGGAACACCGGTTTTTTCGATTTCAATTCCTGTGGTTTCGACAGCCCCGGAACAGAAAAGATTTACAGTTTTGTAGCACCAACTACAGGTACATACAGCATCCAGGTCACAGCAGCGAGCGGATATGTAGATTACCAGTGGCAGGCAAACACTTGCGGTGAAACAGGCTGGACCTGCATCGACGATATTTACACTGCCGGAACCTATGGTTCGATGAACTGGACGCAGGGCGTCACCTATTATATCCTTCTCGATGATGAAAACTCCACCACAGGAACCCATACTTTTTACATCAATTGCCCGGTGATCCCGCCCAATGATCTGTGTGTGAATGCAACCAGTCTGCCCTGCGGGACAACAGGGCTGTCAGGAACAACTGTGAACTGTGTCAGTGAAACAACTGTGACAGGATGCAACATGTCAAACTATGGTGTATGGTATAAATTTACAGGCGATGGCGTTGAAACCACGATTTCTTCCGCAGCAACTTTCGACCATCAGATGGCCATATTAAGCGGTTCTTGCGGTAATTTAACCAATGTAGCCTGTGTGGACGACTACTTCTTTGCGAGCACTGAAACGTATACCTTCACTCCGGTGAGCGGAACAAATTATTATATTTACATCGGTCACTGGTCATCAACTTCCACCATCACAGGAACGTTCACCATATCAAGGTCATGTGCAGGTTCTCCCTGTTCAAATATAACCGCCATCGGCTGCGGCGCCGGTAATGCACAAACCTTCACCGGTGGTGGCTCGGGTTTTTGGGCGTCAAATCCATGTTATTCATCGCCGGGTATAGAAAAAATATACAGTTTTGTTGCTCCTGTAACCGGTGTGTACAGCATAGAAGTGACTGCAGCAAGCGGATACGTTGATTATCTCTGGCAGGCAAATACCTGTGCTGAGTCAGGCTGGACCTGTATTGATGATCTTAATGCACCCGGCACTTATGGGGCTATGAACTGGACACAAGGAGTCACCTATTTCCTCCTGCTGGATGATGAAAACTCAACTACGGGAACACATACATTTTATGTAAACTGTCCGGTTATGTGCACCCCGCCATCGAACGAAACGTGCGCCGGAGCAACGCTTATCAGCCAGGCACAGATAACTGCAGGCTTTAATACTTCCGGAACCCTGGGATGTTCGGATGATTGTGCCGGCAGGGCATATAACGATGTATTCTTCAGATTCGACTGCACCACCACGGGAAACTACACTCTTGATATGAGAAACAGTGACGGGGATACCTATATGCGTATATTCAGCGGCTCATGCTGCGGAACCCTTCTGGATGAAGATGACGATTCGTATGACAACAACAGCGGGCTGGCGCCGGAAATAATAATCCCTCTGACTGCAGGCATGTCTTACTGGATCGAATGTGGTACCTATTCTGATGTTACCGGAGGCTCAGCATACAACCTTTATGCAAGCATGTCCGCCGGAGTAGGACATAACGTAAGCGGTAAAACCGTATATGCAGGAAAAGCTAACACCGGCAATCCTGTGCCAACCCCTCCCGCTTACAGCGCAGTAAAATACAGCATTGACAATGTTATCGTATCACTAAAGAGTATTCCCGGAGGAACAGAAGTGGCAAGGGATACGAGCGATGCGCTCGGGATGTTTCAGTTTACCAATGTGGCCGATGGCAACTACCGGCTTTCTTTTGATAAATACAGCAGTGATACCATGCAGTGGGGTAATGGCATAGATGCCATCGATGTTGCCCTTCTGAAATATAATATCGGCGCTGATACTACAGTGGATCCAACACGGAATTTTTCTGCAAAATACAAAAAAGCTGCTGATGTGGACAACAATCTTGCAGTCAACGGAATTGACATTGCCCGGATAAAAGCCAAAGTGGGTTCGCCCTATAGTGTTCCCCGGAATTTTCCCGCAGGTAACTGGCCAACCATGGATACATTGATTACGGTGGCAGGTGCAGATCTTAACCTTCAGTTAAAAACAATATGCAACGGCGATTATAATGCATCGAGCAACAAATATCTCGATTCTCTGGTAACATGGTCACTTTCAAAATCTTTACCTGAAAACATTATCGTCCAGACAGAAGAATCAATGATTATAAATGATAACCGGTGTTTTGAAGTTCCCTTACGGATTAGCAGCAAAATAAATGATTTTTCTGCATTAGGCCTGACGCTGAATTATCCGCATGAGAATTTCAAACTGGAAAATGTCACTATGCCCAGCACCGGAAACAAAAATGGCACCATCAGGATCAACCCGACCCTGGAAGAAATCTTTGCCGATGATAACGACCTGCTGGTGACCGATGATGCCGGCGTGATCAGGGTAGTTTTTGCTACAACCCATCCTTTTGATGTATCAGCCAATGATCAGATCATCAATTTCAGGTTCTGTTCGCTGCGTGATCTGCCACAGGGAGAAACCGGGTTTGAATTAAACGGAACAGGAATAATAGGCGACCAGTATGGTGAAGAAAATGAGGAGGCATACCTTTTGATGCCCAAAATTTTTGTACAGGGAGATCATGCCGATCCTGAGTTCAGATTTGCAGGATATCCAAACCCGTTCAGCGGGGATGCTACTCTAACTTACAGCATTCCGGAAGCAGGAGCCGTTAAACTGAATGTGTACAACAGTATCGGCGAATTAGTTACAGAACTTGTAAACGAAAACAGAAACAGCGGGGAACATACTGTTGTATTTTCACCAAAAGATCTGTCCGCCGGTATGTATACCTTTAAATTGGAATATGCAGGTTTGAATAAATCAAAATGCCTTGTTTTGAAATTGATTCATTAATCTAATACCAATTATCTTATAAGGAGAGGCTGTCTTTTGCAAAAAGCACAGTCTCTCTTTTTTTCATCCTCTTTCATTTTCATATAAGTATTAATGACAGATACGTTTGTTGTTACACCCGGCCCCAGTCATTAAACATTTTACACAGACAAACCTCATTCACGCTGCCGTAAAATGATTCATTTTCATTTAAAAATATAAAATACTGTTAAGAATCACCCACTAAATATATATATTAATATTATATTTTACAATATACATATTTCCTTGCAATACCTATTGGGATTCAGAATCTAATAATCATTCAAAAAAATATTTATGTGGAATTTATAATTTATTTTAAAATTATCTTGTTTCTTAACATTCATTTTTATACTTTTGTAAAATTGTTAACAACAATTCTTTTTTCCCTTAATTATTATTTAACAATTAACATAAACAAAACCATAAAACGTAACACTATGAAAAAACTTACTTTTTCTTTGAAAACAAGGGCAGCGATTTCGAATACCCTTCGTTTTGCATTAGTGGTTGGGTTTGTTGTTTTTGCTGTTTCCGCAGGAAAATCACAAACCGACAGAACCTATGTTACAAAAGATCCGTCACTGGTAAAACCTGTGGAAAACAATCAAACGGTTGTGCATACCCCGGTTCAA
>Ga0209717_1000291_pt1 | contig 63541 bp, 50 predicted proteins | sample AD_UKC048_MetaG_FD_184418 | JGI IMG/M metagenome (GOLD analysis project Ga0209717, IMG submission 184418) | Active sludge microbial communities of municipal wastewater-treating anaerobic digesters from USA - AD_UKC048_MetaG (SPAdes) (version 2) | ecosystem: Engineered > Bioreactor > Anaerobic >...
CCATCGAAGGACGCCGACTTCGCGATGCGCATCTTCAATGCCGACGGCAGCGAAGCGGAAACCTGCGGTAACGGCATCCGATGTTTCGCGAAATACGTGTACGAGCGCGAGATGACCGACAAGACCGATTTCGTCATCGACACGTTGGCCGGGCCGAACGGCGTTCGGCTTACCACCGAGGGCCGGCACGTCCTCCGCGTGCGGTCGAACATGGGCCAGCCGCGCTTCGAGCGCAGCGAGATCCCCATGATCGGTGCGCCCGGCCGCGCAATCGAGGAGCCCCTCGACGTTGACGGCGAGACCTACGCCGTCACGTGCGCCAACATCGGCAATCCGCACGCCGTGGTATTCGTGGACGACGCCACCGCCGTGCCGTTGGCCGAAATCGGCCCGAAGATCGAGAACCATCCCCGGTTTCCCCAACGCACCAACGTCGAGTTTGTTAACGTCGTCGACCGCGAGAACATCGTGATGCGGATCTGGGAGCGCGGTAGTGGCATCACCATGGCCAGCGGTAGCGGATCATGCGGCGCCGCGCTCGCCTCAATGATTACGGAGCGCGTCGGCCGGCGCGTCCGCGTCCATCTCGTCTATGGCATCCTCGATATCGAGTGGGCCGAGGACGGGTTCGTGTACCAAGAAGGCCCCGCCACCGAGGTCTTCAGCGGAACCTGGCAAACGGAACGCCAGGGAGAATAGGGAGGCGCCCATGGCTGTGAGGCTTGCCGTGTTGCTGTCGGGCAGCGGAACCACCCTGCAAAACATCATCGACCGGATCGACGCCGACGAACTCGATGCGCGCGTGTGTTGCGTCATCGCATCGCGCCACGACGCCTACGGCCTCGAGCGCGCCCGGAAACACGGCATCGCCACCGCCACCATCGTCCGCAAGGAATTCGTCGATACCGCTGCGTTCAGCGAGGCCATCTGGACAGAGGTCCGCGCACACACGGCCGACCTCGTCGTCCTTGCCGGCTTCATGTGCCTGCTCGATGTCCCCGCCGAGTTCGACGGCCGCATCATGAACGTGCATCCGGCGTTGATTCCGGCCTTCTGCGGCAAAGGCATGTACGGCCACCACGTCCACGAGGCCGTGCTCGAGTACGGCGCGAAGGTCTCCGGGGCCACCGTGCACTTCGTCGACCCCGAGTACGACCACGGCCCTGTGATTCTCCAGGAAGCCGTGCCCGTCCTCGAAGACGACACGCCCGACACCTTGGCCGACCGCGTCCAGGCCAAAGAACGCGAGCTATACCCCCGCGCCATCCAGCTCTATGCCGAGGGCCGCCTACGGCTCGACGGCCGCCACGTCCGCATCGCCCCCGCGTGAGCCTGCGGTCGCAAGACGGGAACTGGCACCGACCGAAACGACGCCGCTCCCTAAAAGAAGGAGGGAGCGGCGGGCGTGGGGAACCCGCCGCTCACATTGCGGGGAGTGCTTGAAACCTATTTCCGTGTTTCTTGGCGCAAGAGGGTCACGGTCGATTGAGCCCTTTTGTCGAAACCGTCTTTTGGGCTGCGGATACTGGTTCCGTGGGACTCAACGCGTGTAAGGCATTTGGGCTTGGGCTGCGGTACGAACTCCATGGGGCATGAAGTTGTGTTCATGTCTTACACCTTGTGGTTCCAAACACCGGGCGCAGTCTAACACAACATATGGTAGTTGTCAAGTCTTTTATGCACAAATTGTGCGCCCTTTTTGCGGACTGCTTTTGAGCTGAGGATAGCTAAACCCTTGACAGACAGGCAACAAAGCTGTCAAGACGGCTCTTGTGTTCAATCCTGCGGGTCTTGTGGTGTGAATACGAAGAAAGGAAATCGCGTTCTTTCGCCCCCGGAAACGTCCTAAAATAATCGGGTACAAGTGGTTGCGGAATCAGACTATTGTTAATGGGGACTGACAGCGAGGCGATTCCAGCGAGTTTTGCTTAGTGTTTTCACCACAACCGGGAAGTCAGCAGGAAAGCATCCTGCGAGACCGATAGGACATATGGAAGAGAAGGACGACGGGCCGTGGCCGTGTCAACGACGGCCAACCAATCAGACGCACTCCGACCGCGCCGTGCCCGGTGTCAGAACGCCTCGCCTCGGGCGTGTTGCTCGGCGAGCGCGGCGATCTCGTCCTTGTCGAGTTTCGGGAATAGCACGGTGGGTTTTTCGAGGGGACTGCCGGCCGCGAGTCGTTGCTTGGCGCCCTCCCAGCCGTCCTCGCCGCCCTCGGGGCCGCCCGCCGGGATCGTCACGCCCAGGATCGCCGCGAGCTGCTTGGCACCGTCCGGCATGAACGGGGCCATGGTCGTGCACAGCGCGCGCACCACTTGGCACGAGACGTAGAGCGTCGTGGCCGTACGCTCGAGGTCGGTCTTCCGCGTGGCCCACGGCTGCTTGGCGTCGAAATACTGATTCGCGCGGCGGCCCATTTCGATGAACCGTTCGAGGGCAAGCCGGAACCGGAATCCGTCGAGGGCCTCGCCGATGGCGTCGATCTGCTCCGGCAAGAACGCGAGCAGGGCCTTGTCCTCGTCATCGAGCGCGCCGGGCGTCGGCACCTTGTCGTCGAAGTTCTTGCAGGCCATCGAGAGCGTGCGATGAACGAAGTTGCCGACGACGTCGCACAGTTCACCGTTATACCGGTTCACGAACTCATCCCAATCGAAGGCGGCGTCGCGCGTCTCCGGCATGATCGCGCACAGGTAATAGCGAATCACATCCGGCCGGAATCTCGACACGAACCAACGGACGCTGATCATGTTGCCTTTGGACTTCGAGCCCTTCTCGGCCTTGCCGGTTTCCCGGTTGAGGACGTTGAGGTACTCGTTGCCGAGGACGTTGTCGGCGAGGACGTAGCCGTCTTGCGCCATGAGATAGCACGGAAACATGATCGCGTGGAACGGCACATTGTCCTTGCCGATGAAATGGAGTAGCCGCGTGTCCGGCGAACGCCACCAGGGATCCCACGCGTCCGCGTCGCCATAGGTATCGATGCCCCACTGCCGCGTGTTGGTCACATAGCCGATCGCGTTGTCGAACCAGACGTAGAAGCGCTTGCCGGCCGTATCCGGATCGTCGAGGGGGATCGGCACGCCCCAGTCCGTGTCGCGCGTGATGCACCGCGGCCGGAGCTCGTTCAGCCAACTGTAGGCGATGCCCTTGACGTTCGTCCGCCACTCGGGATGCGAATCGAGCCAAACCCTCAACGGCTCGATGAAAAGATCGAGGCGGAGAAACCAGTGCGCCGAGTTGCGCAAGACCGGCGTCGACGTGTCGCCGGGGATATTGGCGCGCGGGTTGATGAGATCGTGCGCCGAGTACTGGGCGCCGCAGTTCTCGCACTCGTCGCCCGTAGCTTCCTCATAGCCGCATTTTGGGCACGTGCCCTTGACGTAGCGATCCGGTAGAAAACGATCCGACTGCGCCGAGTACCAGAGTTCCATTTCGTGCTTATCGACGTAACCGCGGCCATAGAGGTTCCTGAAGAAAGCCTGCACCGTCTCGGTGTGCAGCGGCCACGAGGTGCGGCCATACAGATCGTACGAAATGCCGAGCGACGCAAAGGCTTCCGCGTTGGCGGCGTGGTATTTGTCGATGACGTCCTTTGGCGTGACGCCTTCCTTGAGGGCCGTCAGCGTGATGGGCACACCGTACTCATCCGAGCCCCCGATGAACAGCACCTTCTCGCCGCGCACGCGCTTGTAGCGGACGAAGATATCCGCCGGCAGGTAAGCACCGGCGATATGGCCCAAGTGGATGTGTCCGTTGGCGTATGGCAACGCACTGGTCACCAACGTGCGCGCGAATCTCCGCTTTTCCGTCATGGATTTCCTCGCTCTCGTTCAAGACAGGGTGATTCCGGGCCATAGCTTACCAAACCGTGGCCCGGGAATAACAATCGCGTCGCCCTCGGAAAACTGGAAATCCTTGGCCTCGACGCGCTACGCTTTGGGAATGGCGCGTGTCCGGCTAGCCATAGGCGACCCTGCGCAACGGCTGACGCTCAGAACCATGCTTGAGGCAGAAGGGCACTGTCTTGTCGATGCCGACCCCGAGGCTGTGATCGTAGACGATCCGGCCATGGCCGTCGCGCAGGCGGCGCGGGTGCCGGTGGTCGTCTTGACGTCCGTGGCTGCAGTGCGCGATGCCCTGGACGCGATGCGGGCCGGCGCATTCGGCTACATCCTGTTGCCGCTGCAACCGCGTGAGGCCGGGATGGCCGTTGTGCGTGCCATCGAGTGGTGGCGCGCGAGGGCCGGCGCGCCGACGTCCAATGATGAGCTCAGGACCCTCGCCGAGGTCGAGCTCGAACACATTGGGCGGACGCTGCGCCAGTGCAAAGGCAATCGTGCCGAGGCCGCCCGTCGACTCGGGATTGGCCGGAACACGTTATGGCGTAAGCTCAACGAGACCGAACAACAGGCAAGGAGACGCGAGTAGTCATTATGAGTGAGAAGCTGGGATGGCATAGTTTAGGAACGACCTTTGAGTGCGCTTGCGGCGTGACCCATAAGCTCCCCATCGAGGCGTGTCACACCGGAACGGACGCGGCGGATCGCATGGCGGATTTCGCCCGCGCGCGGTGCGGCACGACGTGTCTCGTGATTTCGGATGAGAACACGCGCGCGGCGGCCGGCGATCGGCCCGTGGCCGCGTTGACGAACGTTGGCAAGCATGTCTCGGAGAAAGTGTATCCCGGCGAACCCTTCGAGGCCACCGAGGAACTGGCAAAGACCGTCGCCGAACTCGGCGCCGGCGTCGACTTCTTCGTGGCGATTGGCACGGGGACGCTCTGCGACCTTGCCAAGTATGCCGGCGACAAGCTCGGGCGGCCGGTTTTGCTCTACCCGACAGCGGCGTCAATGAACGGCTACACATCGGCCATCGTCGCGCTCAAGGTACGCGGCCTGAAGCGTACCCAACCGTGCAAGCCGGCTCTCGGTGTCTTCTCCGATCCCGAAGTGGTGGCCACGGCGCCGCAGCGCATGACGGCGGCCGGCGTGGGGGACTTCCTGTCCAAGGCCTCCTCCTCGGCGGACTGGCGCGCCTCGAACATCCTGCGCGGCTGCTATTACTGCCCGCGTCCCACGGAATTCAGCGAGGATATCCAGAAGAAGATCCTGGCGGCCGGGCCGCGCATCCGCGCCAACGAGCCCGAGGCCATCAGCTTGGTCCTCGACGGACTGCTCCTGACCGGCTTCGGCATGGTGGTGGCCGGTTCGTCGGCCCCGGCCTCCGGCGGTGAACACCTCATCTCGCACTACCTCGACATGAAACATGCCCTGTACCACACCGAAAACGATCTCCACGGCGCCCAGGTCGGTGTCGGCACCATCTACGCCCTGGGGCTCTGGGAGAAGGTGCTCGCGCTCGATCCCGAGTCGCTCGATCCCGAGGCGCTCGCCTCGAGCCATCCTTCCGAAGACGCGATCCGCGTCTGGATCGAGGAGGACTGGGGGCCCGTCGCGCCCGAGGTTCTGGTCCAATGGCGCGAGAAGTCCCTCGATCGCCAAGCGCTGAAGGCCGAGATCGAGCGATTCATCGAGAAGCAGTGGGAGATGCGCGAACTCCTCAGCCGGGACTTGCTGCCCTCGGCGCAAGTGGCCCAGCTCATTCAGGACGCCGGCGGCGCGATCACGGCGGAAGGCCTCACGGTACCCATTGAGGAGTACCGGAAGGCGGAGCGGTTCGCGCGATACCTGCGCAATCGGTTCACGATTCTGGATCTGGCGGCCGAGTTGGGCGTGGTATGAATGCGCTCCTGGCGTTTGCTGTCCTTGTGGCCGCAGGCGCCGGCGGCGCATCCGATTTGTCTCTCAGCCCCTCCGACGCAGCCGTCCTGCGCGCGGTCGAGGACGCCTTGCGGGCCAATCCTGAGCTCCTCGATCATCACTGTGGTTACCGCGCGCTTCTTGATGCGAATCCGCCAATGGCCTCGGCGGAAGACGCCTTCGTTTCGCTCGCCGTCATCACTTCCTTCCGCGAGCGCGAGGCCGCATTCGACGAGGCCCTGGCGAACGAACCGAGCGCAGAAGCCCTTCTCAACCGCTACGCCGAGGCACTGAGCCGCGATACGGCGCTGCTCCGAGCCGTCGACGCCGTGTTCCGCGACGTCATCGCCGTGGTCGAGAACGCCGCTACCGCCGAGTCCATCCGGTACATGCTCGGCCACGTCGACACGGCCATCGAGTGGCTTGGCTCACCGTCGTCGAACCGTCAAGCGCCTGATGGCCTCGGCCCGCTGGCTGCGGCGCTCCGGCTCGATCCGGATCGACGGCGCGCGCTCAGCGACCACCTGTTCACGCTCCATGAGAACCCCCTTGCCCATACGCATGTGTTCCCCTGGTGGCAAGTGGCCGACGGGGACGACGCCGTGGGCCAGCGCTACGCCCTGCTGCTCAATGACCTGCTCAGACACGGCACGCGATTCTGGACATGGCATCGCCGCGAGGTGGCGCTCGCGATGCAGCCACACGCGCGGGATTGGATTCGATACTGGCATCGCCGCCTGCGCCGCGCCCCGGAACTCGCCGACCGATACTACCGCTACCGGAAGACCCTCCTGGACAATCCGATGCTCGATCGCGGCGTCTGCCAATGTCTGCATGGCGACAGCGCGCCCGACGATGTCGCGACGAGGGTGTGGCCGCCCGAATCCAAGCCGCCGGCCCTCGAACCGTTGGCTGCGTCCGGCGAAGCCATTTCGCGGCCACAGGCCGCAGACCTGATGCCGAAGCGGCCCGATCGGCCATCGGTGCCGCGTCCCGCGATGCCGGCAATGCCGATCAGGCCGGCAACTCCAGAGAAACCGGAAAGACCCTCAACGCCCGAGCCTGGTGTGTCGCGCGTCGATTCCGTGGGTACGCCGTAGCCGCAACGGGGCCTCCATGACCGAGTCGGCGCTATCCGTTCGATGAACATGATCACGACACTGCGGCGAAGAGGAGTTTTGCGGTGTGGATCATTGCCGGGCTTCGGTCGTCTCGGCTATACTGATTGCCATGGTTGCCATCCTGAAATGCCGACAATGGATCGCACATTCCGCGATCCGGCGAGCCATTGTCGCCGTGTCCGTAGCAATCCTTGTTGTGGGGCCTGTGCGTCTGCTCAGCGATCCGCAGTCTTGGGCAGGGCGGCCTGGGGCAGCCTCGGATGCGGTGGGGCTGAGCGAAGCGCCCGCCACGTTTCCGGCGCCGGCAGGTTCAGCGCGGCGCGGGTTGCCGCACGCGGACCTCTTCACGTTCTCCGGTAGCCGTGTGGCGTCCGACGTACCGTGCCGTTTCGCGCGTGGGGCGCTGGGCGAACCGGGCGCCTTCTGCGCGGCCAGTTCGCGTGCTCGGATCCTTTTCAAACGCCAGCTTCAGGTATGATCCCCCTCCTCTTCTCGCCAGTCTTGTCCTCATCCTAGCACCATTCCGCGACGATCCTCCCACGCCGTCATTGATGCGGCCCTCCACGGGGTCTCAGGCGCTCTGCGTCGAGCCCGGGCCACGAAGGCGCCGATCGTCCGATTTCCAGAAAGGATCATTCCATGAGTACCCAAGAACGCACGTGTCCCTGCACCCACTGTGAGAAGACAGTCCCGTTCCACTATGCGCGCGTCAATCATCTTCAGCACCTGTGGCTCACGCTCTTCACGCTCGGCCTCTGGTTCCCCATATGGCTCTTCGAGATTCTGGGCAGAACCAGGATCTGTGATGTGTGCGGGAAGCCCGTAAAGTAGTCGGGCATCCGTTTCCCAAGTCGTTGAAGCCTCAGAGGGTGCGATTGCCCAGGCCGCTCCCGTTGACGCAGGATTGACCCGCGTCAACGGAGCGGCTTACGGTCGTCCAGCCGGGCGCATTGGACAAGGCAAGCCCGCGACAGGCGCCGGCGAGGCCGTCACGGTCGAGCACGGGATGCCGTGGCGTGGTGGGCCGTGGTTTTGGCGCTCGTGACCGTCTTTGGCGCAGCGGTTCGGCGCCGGGCCAGCATATAGGACCTATTGGTTGATCTATCCGAGGCGGGCGCGCTTGACGAGGTAGGCCTGCAACAGGCGGTCGTAGGGCGTCTGGGTGTCGATCTCGAGGTAATCGACACGGCTTTCTGCGCAATCGCGGCGATAGGTGTCAATGAATTCCTCGACCAGTCGGAGGTACTCGCTGCGGATGGCTGGCGGCTCGATCTGGATTCGCGCGCCGGTTTCCATGTCTTTGAACTCCGTCATCTGCGCAAAGGGGAGCGTGAGCTCGTCGTGGTCGAAGAGGTGGAAGAGGATGACCTCGTGCTGTCGGTGGCGGAAGTGTCGGACGGCGCGCAAAACGAGCCGGGGATCGTCGAAGAGGTCGGAGATGATGATGATGAGGCCTCGGCGCTTGAGGTGGTTGGCCAGGTTGTGAAACGTGGTTGAGACGTCGGTCTCGCGGCCCGGTTCGATCTGTTCCATGTGGCCGAGTAATCGTTTGAAATGTGAGGGCGTGCTTCTTGGCGGCAGAAAGGTCCGGATGTCCTGATCGAAGACGACGAGACCTACGGAGTCCTGTTGGCGGATCATGAGGTAGGCGAGCGAGGCGGCGAGGTAGCATCCGTACTGGAGTTTGGTGATTTCGCCGGAGCCGTAGCCCATCGAGGCGCTTGCGTCCAGGAGGATGTAGGCGCGCAGGTTGGTTTCCTCTTCGTACTGCTTCACGTAGAGCCGTTCGGATCGGCAGTAGGCGCGCCAGTCGATATGCCTCGGATCGTCGCCTTTGACGTAGTTGCGATGCTCGGAAAAGACAAGACTCGATCCATGATACGGACTCCGGTGCAGGCCGGCAATGAAGCCCTCGACGACGCTCCGCGCGATGAGGCGAAGGCTGCCGAGTCGCGCGGCGGCTTTCGGATCGAAGTACTGGTATGTCTGGCTCACGCGGAGACATCCTCTACGGCGGTCGGCGCCGGATATCCCGCTACCGGTAGTCCTTCTCGGAGGGCTCGGCCACGGTCTTGATGAGTCGGCGGATGATGGCGTCCGGCGTGATGCCTTCGGCATCCGCGTTGAAGTTGGTGAACAGGCGATGGCGCAGCACCGGCAGCGCTACGTTGCGGACGTCTTGACAGGACACCGCGTACTTGCCCGTGAGGAGCGCCCGGGCTTTGGCGCCGAGAATGAGGTATTGCGTGGCACGGGGGCCGGCGCCCCACGTCAGATAGTCGTTGATGAAGTCCGGCGCCTCGGGCAGTTTCGGACGGGTGGCACGGACGAGGTCGGCGGCATACCGAACGACGTGCGTGGTGACCGGCACGCGGCGCACGGTGCGCTGGAGGGCCAGGAGTTCGGCCCCGCCCATGACGCTCTTGATCTCGGTATCGCGATCCGAGGTCGTGGCCTGCACCACGGCGATTTCCTCGTCCCGGGTCGGGTAGTCGATGAAGATGTTGAACATGAACCGGTCTTGCTGGGCTTCGGGCAGGGGATAGGTCCCTTCCTGTTCGATGGGATTCTGCGTGGCGAGCACGAAGAAGGGCAGCGGCAGCGGATAGGTCGAGCCGCCGGCGGTGACGTGGTATTCCTGCATGGCCTCGAGCAGAGCGGCCTGGGTTTTGGGCGGCGTGCGGTTGATCTCGTCGGCCAGAACCAGATTGGCGAACACCGGGCCTTTGAAGAACTGGAAGTGGCGGCGGCCCGTGTCCGGGTCTTCCTCCACCACGTCGGTACCGATGATATCCGACGGCATGAGGTCGGGCGTGAACTGGATTCGACTGAACTCGAGGTCGAAGATCCGGGCGAGCGTCTTGACGATGAGCGTTTTCGCGAGGCCCGGCACGCCGACAACGAGGCAATGGCCGCCGGCCAGGATGGCGATGAGCATCTCGGTGATCACGGACTTCTGGCCGATGATCTCCTTCTCGAGTTGGCCCATGATCCGCTGATAGGACTCGCGCATGAATCGCGCCGCATCGAGGTCCTGGGGTGGCGTCTTGGAGGGCGTTTCGGTCATGGATGATTCCTTGATACTGCGTTAGTGCGTCAGCGCGTACATCACGACATTCATGGCCAGCCGCAGACTGTCTTCTTGGCAGATGTCGTTGACATACGGATGCTCGATACCTTCCCAACCATTGCCGAGGTCGTCGCGGCTGTACACCACGGCATACAGGCCCTCGACGCGAACGCCTTCGAGCCTCGGCGCGCTGTCGCCGGTCCGTGTCAACGTTACACGCTTCACGGGATACAGCGCCGAGTATAGCGCATCCTCCGCAGGAATCGCCTCGAGCGCGCGATCTGGGAGCACGCGGGCCATTTCGCGTCGGAAGGCCGTGTCGAAAGCGGTCCGGCCGCAACAGGCATCGGCGAGGAGGAATCCCCCGTCGAGCAGATAGGCGCGCAGGTTCTGGACTTCCTGCTCCGAGAAGCGGAATTCATGGTGGCCCGTCATGTACAGAAATGGCACGTTGAACAAGTCTGTCGACATGGCGTCGACGTTCTTCCGAACGAACCTCACGTGGATGGCCGAGTTTCGGTTGATGGCCTTGAGGAGGTTGGCCACGGCGGAGGGATCCGGATCCCAATCGCCTTCGTGTATGAGCTGGCCGAACACAAAGGCGTCGGTCGCCGAGACGGCGTCTTCCTCGTAGTAGTCTTTCTGGGCGCTGAACGCGCGGCCCAGCTCGTGATTGGCCAGACAGTAGGCGAGGATATTCGTGCCAAGGCGCACGGCGTCGGACGGCTCGATGCGGTGGCCGGCGTCGTGGACGTGCCCGTCCCAGCCGCAGCTCATGTCGTAGCGCCAGAAGAGGACGGCCGCCCGGCAGCCAAGCTCGACGGCCAGGATCTCGGGCGTGTCGTTCTTCACGACCTTGACGCCATCCTGGAATGCGACGGTGTCGATGTCGAAGAAGGCGTGGAAAAGGGGATGGTCCGAGGGCAAGGGCGCCAGTCGACGGTTCGGAAACAGCTTCTTGGCGAGATCGGTGAACGCATCGATGAACGGGCCGCTACCGCAACAAGCGTCGCCAAGGAGCGTGCCGCCCGCGATCACATATTGGCGGATGATATCCGCGAGTTCCGGCCGGAAGGAGAAGCCTTGGTGGCCGGTGATGTACAGGATGGGCGTCTTGCTTGGATCGGGTTCGAACTGATGCTCGTCGACAACGTCAACGCGGTAGTTGATATCCAGCTTCGGCCCGGCAAAGCGGAGCAGTTGTTGGGCGTCGCCGGGATCCGATCTCCAGTCGAGATAGGTGTAGAGCCTTCCGTCGGGCGCCACGGCCTGGCGCTTCTCGCCGTACTTGAGCTTGGCGATGAGGAGGGGCGCGGCGGGGGGGCGCTTCCGCTCGGTCCGACGCAGTGGCGTGGCCGGCAGTGGCAGCGGTGGGAACGATTCGCCGCCCTTGATGCGCTCAGGCTCGGCGGGCGGTGGGGCGCCGCAGGATAGCGCCTCCTGCGCGTGCACCACCAATGGCGTGATGGCGACCGCGGCGAAGAGCACCATCCCCAACCGCAGCGCGACGCGTACCATCGCTCTCTCCCAGTTCATGCCGTTCTCACCGAGGCGCCGTGTTGCCCCGTTGGCTGCGGTCGAGTATAGCACCGTGAATGCGGCGTTGTCGTAAGTGGCGCGGCGCGCGGGATGCCACGCCGAACACCCCGGAGCGAGTGACGCCGAGGGCATCGGTTGGTCAACGTGCATAAAGGAGCGGAAGACAGGGACTCACCCCCTCCGAATCATCGAGAGCGGTAGTCAATCCCCGCTTTTCAGGGCACTTACGGCTTGGCTTCCGCCGGTGGTTGCACTGCGGGTTGCGCCCCGGCAGCCGGCAAGCCGGGGGCGCCCGGCGCACCCGGCGCGCCCGGCGCGGCGGGCGTCGGGAACGCCGGCGGCGGCGGAACGAACTGATCGCTGAGCAAGTCGAGGCCGACGATCTGCAGGGCCGGAAGCAGCGCCAGGTACTGCTGGGCGTCCTTGGGAAGGCCTTTCGGCGTGGCCACCCATTGCAGGAGGATGATCTCGTCAAAGGTCATCTCGGCGCCTTCGGCGATACCGATGAGTTTCGCAAACTGGGCCGGCGTCGTGTCGGTGAACTGGCCCCGAGCGAACGCCGCGGCGAACTGGAATCCCAGCGCCGGTAGCTTGTCTTGGGGCACCTTGTTCAGCAGGACTCTGGCCTCCTCGGGAAGGGAATCGGCCTTCGCCCTGATCGTTGGCAGAAGGTTAACCAGCTTGCCCATCAGGCTATCCCAGGTCTGCTTGATGCTGTCCTTGTTAGCCTGACCCTTCTCGAGTCCGTCGCGATAGATGTCCATGTTATCGGCCAGGAAGGGGCAGTAGTCGGCCACTTCCATCTCCTGGGCCGGCTGGGCCGTTGGCTCGAGAGGGGCCTCGGCAGGAGCCGCCTCGGGGGTTGCCTCGGCGGGGGCCTCGGCGGGGGCCTCGGCGGGCACGGGCGGCGGGATGAGGTTGGTCACATACCACCGAATCATGAGCGGGCCGTAGAACGACATCTGGGCCTCGAACGCCTCGGTGAAGTACTCGGACACGTCCACGTGGAACCCGGCGTAGTCGCCGGCCTGACCGCATAGGAACACGGCGCCTGCGCCTTCGGCCTGGGCTTTCTGACGGAGGGCCGCGCCGATCTGGCACCCTACCTCGCCCGGCAACGACGCAAAGACGATGTCACCGATCCAGAAATCCTGAACGAGGACGGATTGCGGTGTGAGATCGCCCAACATGGAGGGCGGAAGCACAACATCGCGCGCCCGATACTGAATGGTGGCCGCACTGTGAGGCTTGGCCTCGGCAAGGGCTGCCAGCGTGGCCTCGCCCAGGGCTTTGCCCATGTCGTAGGCCCGGCCGGCCGGGCCCGCGCCCCCCGCAGGATTGGGCTCGAGATTGCCGAACGCGCCGTTGATAAAGACTACCGGCACCGGCGATTCGCTGCCTTGGCGCAGCCGGGTCGCGAGCGCGCCCGGATAGTCGCGTGCCGGGACAGGCGGGGCCGTCTGAATGGCGGCGAGTGTCTCTTTGGACATGAGGGTGGCATGGGCGGCGTAGTTGACCACGTAGGCGATGGGCTTCTCGTCGTCATCCTGGATCAGCATGGCCTCCAGCGTCGAGTCCTTCGCTCCGTCCTTGTGGCTGCGGTTGACGTTGAGTTCAGCGGTGCCTTGGGCGACTTGGAGCGACGCCGGGCGCAGGCCTTCCTCGGCCTGCTGCACGACCTGGACGATCAGCCCTACGGCCCGATCGAACTCTCCCTGGTTGAACTCGCCGAAGGCCGCTTCCTTCATCAGGCCTTGCATCACGCCCCGGAATGTGCCGGTCTGCGTTTCGGTGGCGCAGAGCATGAGGTTATCGCGGCCGATGATCGACCCCGCGTCCTGCAGGGCCTTTCCAACCGCCTCGAGCAACAGACGATCCACCGCCGTTGCGTCCACCGAACACAGCGCGACGGCCCTGTCGGCGGCCTTGATCACAACGGCGTTCGCCTCCAGACGTTCCGCGTTCGGATCCTGACTCTCCGGCGAGATAACGACCATCGCCGCGCCTGCACTGATGGCGTCACCCGACTCCGCCTTCTCCGCCAGACCGGGTGCCTCAGCTCCGTCGCCGATCTGGACGTTCTCGCGAGGCACCTGCTCCTTTGAGATGCTGATGGTCTTGTCCTCGCCGGGAACCTTGAAGTAGTACCGTGTGGGGCTCTCGATGATCTTGACATCGCGGTAGACCTTGCGGCCGATCTTGATCGCGTCGGCCGGGCAGACCGCGGCTACCGCAACCAGGGCCAAGACACACATGAATACACGCCTGAGCATGATTCTCTCTCCTTCGAGTTAATGGGCAACGGTTCCGTAGGCTACCTGGAAACCCACGTCGAAAGCAAGGGGCGTGGAAGGCCTTCCCTAGGGTGTGGTGTGCCTCGGGCTGTCGCATCCATGCGGCGCGCAGGGCGCGGTGGTGGGGGCGAAGACGCGCAGGGCCTTGGGCAGGACGCGAATGGATACGGGCAACCGGCCGCCGGGATCCCCGTCGATCTGGTAGGACACGGGCTCCTCGCCCGCGGGCATCAACTCCACCTGGGTGGTTTGGTGGTAGCCGATATCGGGCCGCTGGGCAAAACCGGGCCGGAGTGTCCCCACCAGCATGGACAAGGTATGGCGTACGGAGAAGTTGCGCAGGATACAAACATCGAATAGTCCGTCGTCGATCCGGGCTTCGGCGGCGGCCGCGAAGGCGCCGGTGGCTTTCCGGCAGTTGGCCACCATGACGTACTCGCCATTCTCGTTGACGACCTTGCCGTCGATGACGACGCGGATCTTGGGCAAACGCTTACAGAGGATGGTGCGTGCGGCGGGGAGTACATAGAAAGCCACGCTCATCTTCTTGCCGGGCCGGTTGGCGTGAACGATGTCGACGATAGCCGCGTCGAGGCCGGCGCCGGTGCAGAAGAGGAACCGACGATCGTTGGCGAGGCCAATATCCATGCGCCGGGTCGAGCCGGAGGCGATGAGGTTGGCCAAGTGCACGGGATTACGTGAAATGCCGAGTTCGTTGGCCGTCACGTTCACCGCCCCCACCGGAAGTATGCCCACGGGCGTGTCCAGCGAAGAGAGACCGTTGACCACCTCGTTCACGGTGCCGTCGCCGCCGGCGGCCACGAGGACGTCCGCCTTGGACTCCTGGGCGAAGACGCGTGCGTCGCCGGGACGCCCGGTCACCAGCGTCTCGACGTCATAGCCGCGTTTATCGAGATCGCGGCTGAGCGCTTCCGCGCGGGCGCGTCCCTTTCCGCCGCCGGAAATCGGATTGACAATGACACGGACCTTGGACATATGATCGCCTCGCACAACCCCCGAGAGCGTGCTGACTATAGCCGATACCGCCTCGGGGGTCAATCTGCGTAGTTGGCCTCGCTGCGGGGACCGGATAGCGGAAGGAGGAGCCATGAAGGCGCCCGTCGGAATCGGAGTACTCAGTTTCGCCCATGGCCACGTCGGTGCGTACGTCGACGTCATGAAGCATTTCGACGACGTGCGGCTCGTGGCGGCCTACGACGACAATGAATCGCGCGGCACGTCGACGTGCGCGGCCTGTGGCATGCGGTATACGCCGCACGTCGAGGACGTGCTCGACGATCCGAATATTCAGGCCGTTATGGTCGGCAGCGAGACCAGCCGGCACGCCGAGCTGTGCGTCGCCGCCGCCCAGGCGGGCAAGCACATTCTCTGCCAGAAGCCGATGGCCCTGTCGCTCGGGGATTGCGACGCCATGATCGCGGCGGCATCCAGGGCGGGCGTTGTGCTGGCGTTGGCCTTCCAGATGCGTCACGATCCCGCGAACATTCGGATGCGCGAATGGGTGCAGTCCGGCGAGTTGGGCCGGATCGCCGTTGTCCGTCGGCGCCACTGCATCGGCGTGCTGTTCATGGAGAGCTTCATCCATGGCCCAACCCACTGGCACATCGAGGCCGACAAGAACATGGGCATGTTCATGGACGACGCCACGCATCCGGCGGATTGGTTCCACTGGATGTTGGGGCGGCCGGTCAGTGTTATGGCCGAGGTCGACAATGTGATCACCAACGTTGCGCCGGATGATAACGGCGTTGCCCTGTACCGCTTCCAACAGGGCGAAATGGGTATCCTGTTCAACAGCTCGACTGTGCTCGCCGCCGAGAATACCACCGAGATCTACGGGGAGAAGGGATGCGCCATCCAAAACTACGGCGACGGTCCGTCGTGCGGTGTGCCACGGCATCCGGACGGCCCCGCGCTCAAGCGTTTCATCTACGGTCAGCCGGATTGGGAGGTGGCCGATATTTCCATTCCGCCGGACCACGGTGCCCGGATCCGCGCCGTGCCGCGCCCCTGGGTGGACAGCCTGATTCACGAAACCCCGCCGGCCGCGACCGGAGAGGATGGCCGTGTCGCCGTCGAGATGGTTCTGGGCGCGTACCAATCGAGCCGGGAAGGCAGGCGAATCACCTTTCCGAGGGCCGGTTCGTGAGTGACGGGAGGAGGGTGGAATGACGCAGTTCCTTGCATGTTGTTTGGTGGCCGTGTTGTCGGCCGAGGCCGATGTGGCGGCGACGTTGCCGCCCACGATCGAGAGCATGGGCGTTGCCACCGTGGACGTGGTGCCGGAGTATGTCGTCTTCTGGTTGCACAAGCAGAATGACGGGGAGACGCTGGTGGCCTCCATGGCCGAGGCCCTGCGTTTTGGCGGTGCGTTGGGCAAGGCCCTGGCCGAACGTGAACTGGGAGCTTCCGACGTGAGCTACTCGGCGCCGGCCATCGAGGACGCGACGTGTCCGTGTGTGCGTGTGAGCGCCCGGGTCCGGGTGAGCATGGCCCGGTTCAGCAACCGCGAGACCGGGCCGGGCCTTTTCGCAGGATTGTGCGATGACATGGTAGCCCTGGCCGAAGGTCTCGGGTGTGCTCTCGAAGGGCCCCTTCTCGATGTCGAGGATCGCAAGGGCACGGAGAGCACGGCCATCGGCATGGCGACGCGCGATGCGTTGCCTGCGGCCCAGAGCCTTGCCGAGATCATGAGTGCCCACGTCGTGGCCGTCGAGCGCGTGGTCATCCAGGAGTGTTCCTGGAATGATCCGCCCGAGCTTCGGTTTCCCCTTCCCAATCTGGGACGCCTGACCTGCACGGCGCGTGTCCGCGTGACCTACAGCTTCTCGGCCGCGATGCCGTAGCCCTGCGTGCCCGCGCCTCAGAGCGCGTCTACGATAGCCTGGCCGAATTCGCTACACTTGAGCAGCGTAGCGCCTTCCATGAGTCGGGCGAAATCGTAGGTGACGGTCTTCGCTTTGAACACGTTGACCATGGCGCCCATGAGCGCATCGCTCACCTCATTCCAGCCGAGATGCTCGAACATCATCACGCCGGAAAGGATGAGACTGCTCGGGTTTACCTTGTCGAGATGGGCGTACTTGGGCGCGGTACCGTGGGTGGCTTCGAAAATGGCGGCGCCGGTCTCGAAATTGATGTTGGCCCCCGGCGCAATACCGATACCACCGACTTGGGCCGCGAGCGCATCGCTCATGTAGTCCCCGTTCAGGTTCATCGTGGCGATTACGTCGAACTCGAGCGGGCGCGTGAGAATCTGCTGCAGGAAAATGTCGGCGATGGTGTCTTTGACGAGCAATCGGTCGCCCGGCTCGCCGCCGCAGTCATCCCAACTCACGGCCACGTCGGAGAACTCCTCTCGGACGAGTTCGTAGCCCCAATTCCGGAAAGCGCCCTCGGTGAACTTCATGATGTTGCCCTTGTGAACGAGCGTAACGCTCTTGCGGCCGTGCCGCAGGGCGTATCGGATGGCCGCGCGCACGAGGCGTTTTGATCCATGCACGCTGATGGGCTTGAAACCGATGCCGGAATCGGAACGAAGGTTCCAGCCATAGGCCTGATGCGCGAAGTCGATGAAACGCTTCGCCTCATCGGAACCGGCCGCGACCTCGAAGCCGGCGTAAACGTCTTCGGTGTTCTCCCGGAAGATCACCATGTCGACCTTCTCGGGATGGAGCACCGGACTGGGCACCCCCTCGAACCAGCGCACTGGCCGCACACACGCGAACAAGTCGAGGTTCTGACGCAAGCTCACGTTCAGGCTGCGGAACCCGCCGCCGACGGGCGTCGTTAGCGGCCCCTTGATGGCCACGTGAAACTCGCGGATCGCGTCCATTGTCTCGTCCGGCAGGTACGAGCCGCAGACGGCATGGCCCTTCTCGCCGGCGAACACCTCCATCCACGCCACGGCGCGCTTCCCGCCGTAGCAGTGCTTGACGGCCGCGTCGAAGACATGCTTCGAGGCACGCCAGATATCGCGCCCGGTGCCGTCGCCCTCGATGAACGCCAGAATGGGGCACTCGGGCGTTTCGATGACGCCGTCGGACGTCACGCGGATCTTGTCGCCTTCCGGAACCGAGATGTGCGGGTAAGCCATCGTGAACGGGTTCTCCCTGGATTGGACGGATGGTTGTCGGATTTAGAAGCTCACGAGTCGAGCCTCGAGAATATGCGGCATCGAACGGATCCGGTCGAGCAAGGCATCGCTCAGCGGCGAGTCGAGGTTGAGAATGGTGGCCGCGCGGCCGCCGGCCTTATCGCGACCCAGGACCATGTTGGCGATGTTCACGCCGGCCTCGCCGATCACCGTGCCAACGCGGCCGATGATCAGCGGCTTGTCTTCGTTCATGCACACCAGCATGTGGCCTTCGGGCCGGGCGTCCATTCGGAATCCATCGATGCTGCAGATGCGCGGATCCTTGCGACTGAACAACGTGCCGGACACACGGTGTGTCTCCCGATCCGTGATTACGGTGACCGAGATCTCAAAGGCGTAGTCGGTGGCTGCGGCGCCGCGCTTTTCGCTGAACTCGATGCCGTGTTCTTCGAGGACGGACGGCGCGCTGATCGTGTTGACCATCTCGACCATGGGCGCGAGGTATCCCGTCAATATGCCGGCGGTGATAGGATAGGTGTCGGTCACGGCGAGATCGCCGCGATACTCGATCTTGATGTTGGTCGGGCGCCCCTCCGTATACAACGCCTGGAACCGGCCCAGTCGCTCACCCAGGTATAGGATCGGATCGAGCGCGCGCCGCGTTTCCGCGTCGATGCTGGGCACGTTGACGGCGTTCACGATGGCGCCCGTGCTCAGGAAATCGACCATCTGCTTGGCCACGTCGATGGCCACCGTCAACTGGGCCTCATCGGTCGATGCGGCCAGATGGGGCGTCATCACGATGTTCGGCAGGCCGATGAAAGGATTGTTCGCGAACGGCTCCGACGTGAACACATCGAGCGCGGCGCCGGCGATGACCTTCTCGCGCAGCGCGTCGGCGAGGTCGCCCTCGTTGACGATTCCTCCGCGCGCGCAATTAACGATCCGGCAGGTTGGCTTCATCATGCGGAAGTGCTCCGAACGGATCATGTCATGCGTGCGTTCGGACTTGGGTGCATGAATCGTGATGATGTCCGACCGTTCCAGCAGTTCCTCGAAGGTGACCAGTTCCACGCCGAGCGCGTCGGCCTTCAATCGCGTCAACAGCGGATCGAAGGCAATAACCTTCATCTCGAAAGCCTGCGCCCGCTTGGCCACCGCCGAACCGATTCGACCCACCCCCACGATGCCGAGCGTCTTGCCGAACACCTCCGCGCCCATGAACTTCTTGCGGTCCCATCGCCCTTCCGCCATGGACTGGTGCGCGCAGGGAATGTTTCGGCACAGCGCAAACAACAGCGCAAACGCGTGTTCGCACGTGGAGATCGTGTTGCCGCCGGGCGTATTCATGACGACGATGCCACGTTTGGTGGCGGCGTCTTTGTCGATATTGTCGGTGCCGACGCCCGCCCGGCCGATGACCTTCAGCCTCTTCGCGTTCCTGAAGACCTCGGCGGTGACTTTCGTGGCGCTACGGACGACGAGCCCGTCGTAGTCGGCGATGATCGCCGCGAGCTCCTCCGGGCTTTGGGGGGGACGGATGTCGAGATCGAACCCCTCGGCCTGACGGAATATGGCCAGTCCTTCTTCACTGAGATGATCGAGAGCCAAAATCTTCGGCATGGTTCATTCTCCCGCGAAATACCGCTGGGCCGCTCCGACGCCCTCCCCCACGCGGACAGGCGCGCCGAGTTCGCTCAGAGCCAACTCGACGGCGCCAAGGACGACAAGCATGTCGAACTGATCATAGTAGCCCATGTGGGCGATGCGCTCGATCCGGCCTTTGAGGTGATCCTGGCCGCCGGCACACGTCACTTGATACTCGTCACGCAGCTTCTTGTGCAGCGCGCTCCCGTTGATACCCTCCGGTAAGGCAATCGCCGTGGCCGCGTTCGAGGGGCGCTGGGCGAAGACCTTCATGCCCATGCCCACGACGCCAGCCCGTACCGCCTCGGCCAGACGGCGATGGTGATCCCAGAGCGCCTCCATGCCGTCCTCGAGCACCATATCCAGCGCCTTGTCCAAGGCAAGTACCGTCGGCACGACGGGCGTGAACGGCGTTGTATTATCGGCGAGGCTCTTGAGGGCCTTGGCATACGACAGGTAGAACTTCGGCAACGTCGAGCGTTGCATGGCTTCCTGAACCCGAGGGCCGATGGCCGAGAAAGCGAGACCCGGCGGCAGCATGAGCGCCTTCTGCGAACCCGACACCACCAGGTCGACGCCCCAATCGTCCATGCGCAGTTCATCGGCGCCAAGCCCGCTCACGGCATCGACCACGAGCAGGGCGTCGCGCTGGGACGTGACCGACGCGAGAGACCGGATGTCCGTCAATACCGTCGTGCTGGTCTCATTGAGCGTAGTGAACACGGCCTTCGCATTCGGATGGGCCTTGAGGGCATCGTCTACCTGCTGGGGGGCAACGGCCTCGCCCCATTCCACGGTGATCTCGTGCATCCGAACGCCAAAGGCCTTCCCAATGGCCCCCCAGCGTTGGCCGAACTTGCCCGCGTTCACGAAGATGGCCTCATCCTCCGCAGAGAGCGTATTGACGATGGCGGCCTCGAGCGCGCTGGTGCCTGAACCGGCGAAGATAATCACAGGGCTCGACGTCTGGAAAACAGCCTTGAGTCTCTCGGATACGCGACCGAATACCGCTTCAAAGGCGGCTTGCCGGTGGTGGGTCATGGGCGACGCCATTACTGAGAGGACCTCAGGCGGCACGGCCGTCGGGCCGGGCGTGAACAAACGCTGCTTTCTCCTCATGATGTGGAATCCCTTCTGCCGGATTGGGGTCAACACGTATTGGTTCAACGTACGATTCGCCCGCGCACTGGACATCGAGTCCAACGACGCCTGCCTTGACAGCCGCCAAGGCAATCGGCCCAAGAAGACAACATCCGCAGCCGTATAACCCGCTGGTTCTCTGCGCCGTGGGGCGTAAAGGCTAGCAGACGTTCCGAGCGTGTGTCAAACACACCGCGCGTCGGCCGCCACCGGTGTGGTATAGTCCGTACTCACGGGTTGTACGGGGCTGATGTGCCACACGCGATGAAAGGATCAACCATGCCCAAGCACAGCAAGGAGAGCATTGTGCCGTCCGATGATACGCGACGCGATGCAGTACGCGCCATTCTGAAGACCATGGTGGAGGGCCGACAATGCGGCGACCTCTTCGACCTCTTCGACGCCGTCGAGGGCGTGTCTGATTCGGTGGACACGGATCTCGCATGGCTTGCCGCCTACGATATGGATCCCGAAGTAGCCGATGTCGCCGCGGCCGTGGGGTACGCGCGACTGAACTACGAAATGGAAGAGGAGGGCGGGATCTCCGAGGATCGCTGCCAGTCCGTGCTGGCCATCGCGCGAAAGGCTATCGAGAGTCCTCGCGTGCCGACAGACCGGAAGCTTAAGCTGGGGACTCTCGTGACCATGTGCGGCGGCGATCCCGCGCTCGATAGTGTCTTGGCCGACCTCGCTGATTCGCCGGAGGGCCACGAGCAGTTGCTGAAGGATACCCTCCGACAAGTGGCCTCCTCCCGCCAGAACACGGAGCACTTCTTGACCCTCACCGGTTTCATCGCCGACGGAGCCGAGGGAACAGAAGCACGGGGCATGAGCCACGACACCGTGGAGTTCATGATCGCGCTGTGCGAACGCCTTCGCGAAGAGAAACCGGCCCTGGCCCCGCTACTCCTCGGAACGGTACTGATCGCGGCCGTGGAACAGGACGCGACGGACTCCGCCCTCGATGTCATGACCGCGCTGTCCGGTCACCAGACCCCCGAAGCACGGTGGTGCCTCGATGAGTTGGGCCGCTGGCCAGGCCTCGGCCAATTCGCCGTCCAAGCCCGTGAATGCGCCGACCGTCTCGAAGCGGCGGGGGTTCCATCGAAACTGGGCATGCGATCCTCTTTCTCTCACGGTCTCGTCACTTCCGTCGACGGAGCAGGCTCGAGATCCCTGTGCCTGCTATTCCATACGCGCGATGGCGGTATGGACGCCCTCACGTTCCTTCTCAACGACCGCGTAGGCATGAAGGACTTCTGGTGCCTATTCACGGAAGGCGCCGATCTGGAGGAGGACATGCGCTACACCGACGCCTCGGAGGAGGTTACCCTCGCGTACTGCCCTCTCTCGTTTGCGCGAAAGCTCGTGGCCGATGCGTGGGCCATCCACGAGGAAACCGGCGTGCCGCTGCCGGCCCGGTTTTTCCTGAACCGCTATCTCTTGGGCGAGGAACCGATTCGGCCGGAACGGCACCAGCCCGAACTGTCCGCCTACGCCCTTGATCGACTGCCGTTGACCCCGGATTTGTTCCACGGCGACCTGGATGACGTCGTCGGGTTCGCCCCCTTCACCGACCTGGTTTTCTCGTCCGACGAGGCCTACGCCTTTGTCGCCGATCACGCACCGGCCAAAGGACGCAACCTCGCCAAAGCCAAGCGCGTCAAATTCGCGAAAGAAGTGGCGATCCTCGAGCGCGAAACGCTGCTCCAGCGGACCGCCCTTAACCTCGAGATCGAAGCCCTCGCCGGACATGGTGCGGATCAAGAGGTCCGGTTTGCCTCGCGCATATACCTCGGAATACGCGAGAACGTGCTGCCGTTCCATGCGATCCCGTTCGTGGCAAAACTGTGCGAGATCTCGACCGCCCGGATCCTGACCAACATCCGCCTTGGCTTCTCTAGCCAGGCCGAGGCAAACGCCGCCGCCACGGAAGAGGACGCTGCCTCGTGGGGGGATGAGGACGATTACGATTCCTTTGACGACGACCCAACGCCCTTCTGAACCGGGTCGCCGGGAGTCGTATCCGGTGTATCAGCTTCCGTGGCCTGCGTGACCCTATCGCTGAGCGGCATCGCGCGCAGGGCCGCTCGTAGCGCGCCGCGCATACAGGCCCAATACGCCATCGGCGCTTCGCTCACAAACACGTGGAGTTCCACGCCCTCGCCGCGAGGCACAAGGCGGGTCTTGCCGTCGTCCGACACGCTCACCGCACACAGGTTGAACCGAAACGGCATGTTGACACGGCCCGCCGCGTCGAGCAACGGCGCCGTGCACCACATGTTCCGCTGCGTATTCTGGAAGCCCTTCTTCTTCTCCTGAAGTGCGGGCAAAGTGAGGGCGCCAATGGGATCGACCTCCGCCGGGTCAGCCTGCGTCAACGCGTAGAGGAAGAAGCGCTGGAGCGGCAACGGTACGGCATCCAGCATCTCGCCCTGGTCAAAACGCCATAGCGACTGGACATTCCCCTCACCCAAACACGGTACCCAATACACCGGCAATCCGCTCCTCAGCACGCACACGTACGCCGCCGGATCGAGTTGGACGTTCCACTCCTCGCCGCCGGACGAATGGCCGGCATTCACGTAGAGGCGCGCCACCTTGGCACGGAACAGATCCGGCGCACGGTTGAACGCGGCCGCCACATCGCGCAGACTTCCGGTCGCAAACACCGTCACCGGCTGGGGCGCGTCTTCGAGCGTCTTGAGAATAAGCGCCACACCCGCCTGCGTCTCGGCCGACTGAACCTCCGCCGTGTCGTCCGGTGTCGCAAGATTCGCGAGCAGGCCCGTCGCATACGGTACCTCGCGCCCCGTCAGGTACATCATCTGCTGGAGCGTCACGACCCCGGGACGGCCCACGCCCTCCTTGCCCATATCGATGACGATACCGCGGATGTCGAACTCCGGTAATGCGAACAACGTGGCCAGGTCGTAGTGATCGTCGGGATCCTGGTGCGGATGATACAGATCCGTCGTATAGAGGATCGGCACCAATCCCGCCTCTCCGGCCATGGCCTCCGGACCAACAGCCAACGCAACAACAGCCATCACCCACGGCCATCGCTTCATCGGTAACGACCTCATATCTTTGCTCTCCCGATCCGGCCACTGCCACTGTCATACCCCCCGTGCCCTACCATGTCAAGTTGCTGCTCCGCTATGGCCGGTCCCAACGGGCCCGGGAGACGGCAAGAGCGTCTTCTTATACCGAGATCTAAGTCACGGAGGAACCGATCACCCGGCCCGGGGCCGATTGACAATCACCCGCCCAAGCTCGGATACTGACAGCACCCAGAACCTCAACGGAAGGAAGTGCCTATGCCACGCCAGTCGCTCAGGATTCCCTCCGTGTGTGCGTTGGCCGGCGTCCTCCTCCTGATCCCCGCGTTCGGTGTTGCCGCACTGACCACCACCGGATCGCTTGGCGAGGTCGCGTATGCCGTATATGCTCCGGACTGGACGTGGCAGAAACGCGATATCAACGTTCTCGTCGTGCTCGACAACCACGGCCCGCGAACCGCCGACGTTTATGTCGGACTGGTGTTCCCATCCCGCAAGGCGGACCATTTTGTCTATAGTGGCGACACAGAAACCGTAATCCAAGCACTGCCCGGCGAGTCGACTCGCTACGCCTTCACGAACATCCAGGCCAGAGACGGCGTTCCGCGCCAGATCTACGACTTCGCCCTGACCTTCTCGTGCGGCGGTGTAACAACGCGAGTGCCCTATGCGGTGCGTACCATTCGCGGCGCGGCGGTGAATTCCGGCCAATGGGCGCTCTATGTGCCGCTGGCCATCGCCTTGGTGTGGAGCCTTGTGTTCGCGTGCGTCTTGCCGCGACTGGCCGGACGCGGCGCGTGGCGCAGGCCGGGCGAAGCCGTGAAGAGTGCCGAGGATCGGGAAGCATGGATCGACCAGACACCGGCCTAGAACAAGGCGCGCCACGCCCGTGGAGTCTCCGTCCGGCCCGACTGGGCCTGCGGACGGTGATGCTCCTCGGCACTGGTTCCGTCATCGCCTCGTTCTACATCGGCACGGGCGATATCTCCATCGGCACGAACATGGGCGCCCAGTTCGGCTATCGCCTCTGGTGGACGTATTTCGTGCTCGGCATCGCTGGCTGGGCGCTCATCGACATGTCCGTCCGTTACTTCCTGCAATTCGGCAAGACGCCCATGTCGATGTTCAAAGACGTGCATCCGGTGTTCACGCTCTACATGTTCCTCGCCGTGATCGTGTGCGCCACCTTCGGCTCGTATAACCAGTGGGCGGCGTGCGCGATGGTCGTCACCGGCTACGTTCCCGACGTGTCGATCGAGCTCGGCGGCGCGCTCGCGTCCTTGTGCGCGCTCCTATTCCTCCTCACCGGCGCATACAAACGCCTCGAACGCGTGTTCGTGGTCGGTCTCATTGCCTTGCTTCTCTGCCTGTTTGGCTCGGCGCTCATGATCGGGATCGATTGGGGCGAGGCCGCGCGCGGCCTCGTCCCAAACCGGCCCGGCAAGGGCTGGCGGCCGCTGTTCATGTCCAACGCCGGCAGCATGATCAACGCGTGGCTCATCCTCATCTATCCCTACACCATGATCGAGCGTCGCTGGTTCTCGGATCGCCTTCAAGGCAAAGTCAATATCCTCCACCGGGCAAGAATCGACTACGGCTGGGGCATCTTGGCGGCGGGCGTCGTAGCACTGCCGCTCATGGCGGCGGCCTCCGCCGTTGCGCGGCCCTTTGGTATCCTGCCCCGGAGCTACATGGACCTCTCGATCCTTCTCGAGCCGCTCGCCGGCCGCTGGAGCACGTACCTGTTCCTTGGCGGCCTGTTTCTCGCGGCATGGACGGCCGGCGTCGGATGGTGGCTGTGCGGCTGCTATGCCTTGCTCGACATCTTCAATCTCCCCATCAAGCTCAATTCAAGACCCATGCGCGCTGCGCTTGTTCTGTTCTTCATTCCGTCGACAGTGATGCTCCTGCTGCGCATCAACCCCGTGTACCAGATGCTCCTGTTCTCGGCCTTCCTGGCGGTGGTGTTTCCCGTCATCGGCCTTGTCATGTTGTGGCGAATCACCCGACCCGACATGGGGTATTTCCGATGGTCGCCGCGAACCGCGCAGGGCGCGGTCATCATCGCCGCCGACGTGTTCGCGATCCTGTTGAGCGTGTACATCGGATGGGTGCAGATCGGCGCGTTGTTCATCCGCCGCTGAGTGATACCCGTCCGCAGCGAGAAGGACCTGTAGCCGCCATGGACGATGATCTTCGTTCCACCTACCTTGTGCATAAGGTCTCCGCCCGGCCGATCTTGGACGGCGATTGGGACGGGCCGGCCTGGGCCGAGGCCGAGACCCTCACCGTCGGCGCGTTCCACACGCACAGCACCAACCACCGGCCCCTTACCCGGCTCAAGATGGTGCACGACGATATGGACCTTTACGGCCTTTACCGCGTGGCCGACCGCTATGTCCGCTGCACGCACACCGAATACCAGAGCGCCGTGTGCCGCGACGCCTGCGTCGAGTTCTTCGTCCGACCCAGACCGGACCTCGGCTACTTCAACTTCGAGATGAACTGCGGCGGTACGCTCCTCGCCTCGTACATCGAAGATTGGACGCGCGTGAACAACCCGGCCCGGCCGGAGCAGACCTTCGAGAAATACGTCCGCCTGCCCCGGGAACACGGCGATCTCATCCGGATCTACCATTCGATGCCACGCGTCGTAGATCCGGAGATCCACGAGCCCGTGGAATGGCGTCTCGAGTTTCACATTCCCATTCGCCTGTTCGAGGCGTACCTCGGCCCGCTGGGCGCCGTAAGCGGCCAGACGTGGCGCGCCAATTTCAACAAGTGCGCCGACGAGTCCAGCCATCCCCACTGGGCCACCTGGGCCCCCATTGGCGAGGCACTGAATTTCCATCAGCCCGATTACTTCGGCGCCATCCGCATCGAGTGACTACCCCGGCCTGGTGGACGGCCAGGACACCATGGTGGAAACGAGGAAGCCCCCGGCCTGAAGCCGAGGGCTGATGGAAAGGAAAAGGAATCCCACAAGGCGCTTTCATGAATCAGCTATTGAGGCGCCGTTCCCAGTCGTAATCGCGCGAAGTCACTACGTTTTCCATGCGCCGGATGCGCCGGTCCAGATGGTCATAGGTACGCTTCAGCCGCTGGAGTGCCGAACTCCTCGATGCGGCATACGTATCGTAGAACTCGCGATCCTCTTCGCTCAGGAAGGGATGCACAGGCTCGGGCTTCATCAGCAACGCCGCAAGCAGGTACAAGCCCAACACCGGCCAGAAACCGGTGAACACCAGACACGCCAGCGCGATCACGCGGGTCCAGAACACCGAGAAGTTCACGTATTCGGCAAGGCCTCGGCACACGCCCAGGATCGCGCCATGACGCGACCGGTACAACGAGCCTCGGGTGGTTTCATAGTCGTAACTCATTTCTTCACTCCGTCCGAATCTTGTTCGATCAAGATCGTCTCGAGCGCCTCGACGCGCTCCTCCATACGCTGTAGACCACGATAGATGTCTTGAATCAGTGCGGCCTCTTCCGCCGCACGACGCCGGTCGTGAGGGGCCCCGCCGCCGCGCCGCCATGTCGAGATTCCCACGATAATCGTGATGCAGACAATCGTCACCAGGGGGACAGCCAGGACCATGATGGCAACCGACATGCTCTCTACTCCTTACTCGCTGGCGGGCGCCTTGGCCCCGTCGTTCCGCCGGGCCTCTTTCAGCTCGGCAAGCTCTCGTTCGATGTCCTCGTCGGTCTCGAGTTCGGCGAAGTCATCCAACAGATTCCGCTTGCGCCCGTAGTTTACCAGATCCGCCTCGGCCTCCATCCGATCAATCCGACTCTCGAACTTGTCGAACCGGAGCAGCGCGTCCGAGGTCTCGACCCGTCGGATATTCTCTTGCGCGCGTCGCTTGCCTTGCGCCCGGCGATGTCGCTGGACCAGTACCCGCTGTTTCTCCCGCGCCGTTGCGAGCTTTTCCTCAAGCTGCACGATATCATCTTGGTACCGCTCGATGATCTCGTCAAAATGCGCCGCCTCGCCAAACAAAACGTCCGCGCGGTCCGCGTACCGCCGTTTCTCGACCAGCGCCTCGCGCGCCAGATCCTCGCGGCCCTTGTCTACCGCCAACTGCGCCTTCGCCTGCCAATCGGCCGCGCGCGCTCCCGCCTCGGCATGCTCGCGCCGGACACGCTTCTGACCGGCCATGGCCTGCGCGCACGACGCCTTGATCTCGACCAGCGTATCTTCCATCTCGCCGATCATTAGGCGAACCAACTTCTCCGGATCCTCCGCCTTATCCAACATCGCGTTGATGTTCGAATTGATAATGTCACGTACCCTCGAAAACACACCCATGATGTCTCTCCTTGCCATGCGATGCCGTGCTCGGCATCGCGAACCACTCAACTGTTGCCCGGAGAAAGCAACCGGTATGCCAAGGGAGGATGGGAGGCACTTCGTAGGCAGAAAACGCGAGAAATCGGACCGATCCGACCGATCCGACCGATGTACGGTGACCGTGTCGTGCTGGCTTGCCAAAACGATGATTGGTTGATATTGCAAAATGATGGTGTAATATACCATACTGTGGCTTGAAGTACCCCAGGCGGAGATGAACCATGGCCACCGATTCACCACCTGCTCGAGAACAACCCTATGAAGCCCTGGGGCAGTCCGAAGCGTTCCTCGCCTTTCAGGAGAGACTCTCGCGGGCCGCACGGATCGACCGCCCCGTGCTCATTCTGGGCGAGCGAGGCACGGGCAAGGAACTCGCGGCTTACCGCTTGCACTTCCTGTCAAGCCGGTGGCAGGAACCCTTCGTGGCGCTCAACTGCGCGGCCCTGGCCCCCGGCCTCATCGAATCCGAGCTGTTCGGACACGAAGCGGGTGCCTTCACCGGTGCGGCCGGGCGGCGCACGGGGCGCTTCGAGGCCGCCCACGGCGGAACGCTCTTCCTGGACGAGATCGGCGCGATTCCCGTGGAGGTTCAGGAAAAGATCCTGCGCGTAGTCGAGTACGGCACCTTCGAGCGGGTAGGCAGCTCGTTTCCGGTGCGGGTCGACGTCCGGATCGTCGGCGCTACGAACGCCGACCTTGTAGCCCTGGCACGGGAAGGACGTTTCAAACAGGACCTGCTCGACCGTCTGTCCTTCGACGTGCTGTTTGTGCCGCCGTTGCGCGCCCGTCGCGACGATATCCCACTGCTGGCCGGGCACTTCGCGGGCCGCCTTGCGCTCGAATTGGGGCGGGACACACCGCCGGAGTTCAGCGAGGTGGCCCTAAGCGCTATTGAAGCGTACGCATGGCCCGGTAATGTCCGCGAACTCAAGAACGTGGTCGAACGGGCCGTATACATGGCCGATGGCCCGGTGATCCACGACCTGGCGTTCGACCCGTTCCGGGGGCCATTCAGCCCGCTCTCGGCACCGCCCACCCAGCCGGAGAAGCATCCGCTGACCCTGCCGGACCAGGCCTCGCAACCCTCGGTCATCGACCAAGTGGCGGCGCTGGAAAGGCCCTTCAAGGACATCCTCGGTGACGTTGAGGTCGTGCTGCTGCGTCGCGCCCTTGAGCGCGCGCGTTTCAATCAACGCACGGCGGCTCATCTCCTCGGGCTCACCTACGACCAGTTCCGGGGCTATTACCGGAAGCACCGCGCCGTGCTGGCACGATGAAACAACCCGGGCACGACGCGGGCAGTATCCCAACGGCGGGGCCTGCGTCTGGTTTGTAGGTTCTGCGTTCATGCGGCGCTGCGTCGTTCCCCGTATTCTCCAACTCCCGTGACTGCATCCGTTTCCGAAAATGTGCTAAAGTATTGAGGAAGAGGTGTCTGTGCGCGAGTGGGATCTCCCGCGTTCGGCCTTGCGCCTGGGGCACCGGAGCCGTAGCGCAAAGCGAGAAAGGCGGTGGGTCGTATTGTTGGAACGGCCGACCGTGGGTGGAGCGAAGGGATGGACACCGTCAAGACGGAATTCGGTCCCGGCGATATCATCGCGGACCGGTATAAGGTCCAGCGCGAGATCGGTCGCGGCGGGATGGGGATGGTCTATCTCGTCGAGGATATGGTCACGAACGATCAGCTCGCCCTGAAGACCCTCCTGCCGCAATACACCAAGAACGGGTTCGCGATCCGCCGGTTCGTTCGTGAGGTGAATGCCGTCCGGAAACTGCGTCATCCTGCCATCGTGCGGATCCACGACGCCCAGCGCATGGGCAATCTCATCTTCTACACAATGGACTACATCGAGGGAAAGAGCCTGCGCTCCCTCCTCAAACGCCGGGGCCGGTTGGGCCTCAACTCGACCGTCCGGATCATGGCGCTGCTGGCCGATGCGCTCGAACACGCACATCAGCACACGATCCACCGCGACCTCTCGCCCGAGAACATCATGGTGCTTGCCGACGGATCCATCCGACTGCTGGATTTCGGCCTCGCCAAACTCTCCGACAACCAAGGGGCCTTCACCCAGATCGGCATCAGTCTGGGCAAGATGCAGTACAATGCGCCCGAACAACGCGTGAACGCTGCCGATGTCGACCACCGTGCCGACATCTACTCCATGGGCGTCATGTTCTACGAGATGCTGACCGGTAAACACCCCGATCCCGGCGAGAAGCTCACGGATTTCGTGCCGGAACTGCCTGAGGAAGCCAACGCCTTTGTCGAGAAGGCCATGGCTGCCCTCCCCGAATACCGATTCTCCAGCGCCCACGAGTTTCGCCAGGAACTGATGCGGATCTATCGGCTCAGCCAGGGCGAGCACGTGCCCTCTACCACCGCTGAACCTCCTCACGAAACGGCGTCAACGCCGCCCGCCGCGCCCCCGGTACTCGAACAGCCGCCCACGCCCGAGATTCGCGGTATCCGAGCGCTCTTCCGCCGCATCCTGTCGCGTTGGAGGAAGGCGAACGGCGAGCGCTAGCGGGAGCTCGCACCGCGCACGGCGGGGAATCTTCTTGAGCCTACGGGCGTTATTGACATCAGGGTAACATTTGGTTATTATGCCAAATATTCACGCGTATGGAGCGAGAAATGGACAGTCGAGATAAAGCCCTCTATGAAGCCAAGGCCAACGTGCTCAAAGCATTAGCCCATCCCACGCGGCTCTGGATCGCCGAGTGCCTGGCCGATGGCGAGCGTTGCGTGTGCGAATTCGCCGACGTGATCGACGCCGATTTCTCGACCGTGTCCAAGCATCTCGCCGTTTTGAAACACGCCGGGATTATTGAGGATGAGAAGCGCGGCAAACAGGTGTTCTATCGGTTGAAGGTGCCTTGCGTGCTAAGCTTCATGCACTGCGTCGAGGCGGTGATCGCGTCGCGCGTAGCCGCGGAGTCGGAGTTGCTGCGCTAGCGGTGTCGCGGCGATCTTTTTTTGCCTGTACATTTGGGAATTGGCGCAAATAACCATTGAAGGACCGCCAAGTGAACTGGAAGACGGAGTGGAAGAAGCTCGCCCTCATCATAGGCGTGTTCCTCGCCTGCTTCTATCTTCCGGTAGGGGCTGCGCGATTCGACCATGCCGTCATCGAGGCGTTCCACCTCGTCAAGTGGTACGCTCAAGAGCACGTGCTCCTTTGCCTGGTTCCCGCTTTCTTCATCGCGGGCGCCATCGCGGTGTTTGTGAACCAGACATCGGTGATGAAGTATCTCGGGCCGAAGGCCAACAAGGTGGTCGCCTACGGCGTCGTCTCGGTTTCCGGAAGCATTCTGGCCGTATGCTCGTGCACGGTGTTGCCGTTATTCGCGGGGATCTACCGCATGGGCGCCGGCCTAGGCCCGGCCACGACGTTCCTCTACTCGGGTCCGGCGATCAACGTGCTGGCGATTGTTCTGACGGCCCGCGTGCTGGGCCTCGAGTTAGGCATCGCCCGGGCCGTGGGCGCGATTCTGTTTAGCGTCGTTATCGGCGCGATGATGCAGGCGATCTTCCGGAAGGAAGAGGCGGAGAAGGCGGCCGCGATGATCATGCCGGAGGCCGACGTGAAGCGCCCGCTCTGGCAGAACGCGCTCTACTTCGCGTCGATGGTCGGGATCCTCGTGTTCGCCAATTGGGGCGCGCCAGCCGAGCCGACGGGCGCGTGGGCGGCGATCTACGCCGCGAAGTGGGGGATTACGGCGTTCTTCGCGGCGGCGCTTGGCCTCATGCTGGTTCGGTGGTTCGCTCTGAAATGGTGGAAGGTGCTGGCCACGGCCGTTCCTGTGACCATCCTCGCGATCCTCTTTCCTGAGCGGCCGATGGTGGCGTTTGCGGCCGGTGTTGTCGGATTGTCGGCTTTCATGAGCACCGACGGGGGCGAGACCTCCGAGTGGTTCGCGTCGTCGTGGGGTTTCGCCAAACAGATTCTGCCGCTGCTGCTCATCGGTGTGCTGATCGCCGGCGCGCTCCTGGGACGCGTCGGCCATGAAGGCCTTATCCCTTCGGAATGGGTTGCAGCAGCCGTGGGCGGCAACTCGATCCGGGCGAACTTCGTGGCCTCGTTTGCGGGCGCGTTCATGTATTTCGCCACGCTGACCGAGGTGCCGATTCTGCAAGGTCTCATCGGCAACGGCATGGGCAAGGGCCCCGCATTGGCGCTGTTGCTCGCCGGGCCGGCGTTGAGCCTGCCCAACATGCTCGTGATTCGCAGCGTCCTGGGCGGAAAGAAGACCGTGGTATTCGTCACGTTGGTCATCGGGATGGCCACCGTCACGGGAATCCTGTTCGGCGCGCTGTTCAACTAAATCCAGGTGGAGAAAGAAACGAAATGAAGATTCAGATTCTGGGAACGGGATGTCCGAAGTGTCAGAAGCTTACGGAGACGGCGGAAGCCGCAGCCAAGGATCTCGGCATCACGTGCGAAATCGAGAAGGTGAAAGAGATCGACGAGATCATGGCGTTCGGCGTCATGATCACGCCGGCGCTCGTCGTGGACGGCGAGGTGAAGGTGACCGGCAAGGTGCCGTCGGTCGAGGATGTGAGGAAGATGTTGCAATAGCAGCCGACAAGGGAGACACATCATGCAAGGAAAGATTGGGCGTCGGGAGTTGATGGGCAGCGCGGGCGTAGCGGTGTTGGCCGGCGTGCTGGCCAAGGGCGCCTCCGCACAGGAGGGAACGCCGAAGCGCAGGGTCTTGGGAATCAGTTGCAGTCCGCGCAAAGGCAAGACGACGGCGGCCGCGCTTGATGTCTGCCTGCAGGCGGCACGAGAACAGACGCCGGGCATCGAAACCGAACTTGTCGAACTCGCCGAACTTAGCATCCCTGCGCAGGTGGCAGCAGGCCAACCGCTGCGAGACGGCGAGACCGATGACTTTCCGATGATCGCGGAGAAGATCGGCGATCCGGCCGTAGTGGCTATCATCGTTGGATCGCCCGTGTATTTCAGCAGCATGAGCGCGTTGTGCAAAGCGTTTCTGGATCGCTGTATCGCGTGTCGGAAGGACGGATTCACGCTACGCAACAAAGTCGCGGGTGTGGTCGCGGTCGGGGGCACACGCAACGGTGGGCAAGAGGTCACGGTCCAGTCGATCCAGGCAGCCCTCATGGGCCAAGACGTGATCTTGGTCGGCACCGGCAAACCTTCCGGACGGTTCGGAGCGACGCTTTGGAATCAGGATGATTCGATCGAACACGACGATTTCGGCAAGGACCTCGCCGCCAGTCTGGGCCGGCGTGCTGCAGAAGTTGCGGCCATGGTTGCCGAATGATCCCATGCCCGGAGATCGGACTTGAGGCGGGGCGCGCCGTCGAGCAGTGGCGTCGCTCAGTCGAACGAGGAATGTGTCTATGAGAATGCTTCCCAAGATCCTAATCGTTCTTCTACTTGCCGGGGCGGTTGCAGCGGTTGTCACGTTGAAGTCGCGCAATGCCGAGGAGGACGCGGCCAAGATTGACTCGGCTTCGCCGTCTATGGCCGAGACCTCGGCGGCCCCCGAGGCGGCGCAGGAAATGAAGGCTGAACCAACCACCAAGGCGTTGCCCCGTCTGGTGGACCTCGGCGCGGACAAGTGCATCCCCTGCAAGATGATGGCGCCCATCCTCGAGGAGCTGAAGAAGGAATACGCCGGGAAGTTCGAGGTGCAGTTCATCGACGTCTGGAAGAATCCGAGCGCCGGAGAAGAATACGGTGTCCAGATGATTCCGACGCAGATCTTCTTCGACGCCTCCGGCACGGAGCGCTTCCGTCACACCGGCTTCTTCGGCAAAGAGGACATCCTGGCCAAGTGGAAGGAGCTCGGCGTCGAACCGGGCTCCTCGCCCGAGGAAAAGTCGACATTCAGCCGCTGGCAACCTGTCCAGCCGGATAGCCGGCCCAAGGATGGCGTCTGCTACCTGTGCGATGGAAGTATCGATCCAAAGACGCGGACGGTGATGAAGACCTCGGCGGGCGATGTGGCGTTTTGCTCTCCTCACTGTTACATCATCACCTTTGCCAGCATGACCGAGGCGAACAAGACACACGAAAACGCCTGGGTGACCGACTGGTCCACGGGCGAACTTGTGCCGCTAACGGCTGCGGTCTATCTGTGCGGCGTCGACGCGAACGGGCGGCCCATGATCAAGGCGTTTTCGGACGAAGCCGCGGCGAGAAGCGAACAAGGCCAGTCCGGTGGCGACACCGTGTCGTGGCCGCAGTTCGAGGAAAAAGAGACCGCGGTACGGTGCGGGTTCTGTGACCGTCCCGTGTATCCCGAGGATGCGTCGGTCGTGGGCGTGGACGGCGGGCAGACGTGGGGATGCTGCGTCATGTGCGCCCTGGGCGTGGCCGCGCGTCTGCAAAAGGACATTGAAGTCACCACGAAGGACGCGCTCACGGGCGAGCCCATCCGCGTGAAAACCGTCGCGGGACACGTGAGCGAGTTGGTTCCGCCAACGGCCGTGGCCTGGGCCGGTGCCAAAAAGGACGCCGACGGCAAGATACACTCGACCGGCTGCTTCAAACAGGCGTTCTTCACAAGCGAAACGAGTCTTCGAAAATGGGCTGAAGACCATCCCACGGCCACGGGGCATCAGGTGTCCATCGAACAAGCGTTGGCGGCGAAAATGAGTTTGACGCCGCAGCAGATCGGCAAGGCGTGCAAGATCGGAGAATGCGTCCCCAAGTGATGTCGATCCGCGCACGGCCGGCGCGCAGGAATGATACACACGGGCCCCACCGGAGCGTAGCGATATGCAGGAGCTGTTCACCGCCCTGACCCATGCCGTCGAAGGCAGTGTGGTCATTGCCTTGGCCGCATCCTTTGTCTGGGGCGTGCTGAGTATTGTGCTCAGTCCGTGCCATCTGGCCAGCATTCCCCTCATCATCGGGTTCATCGACGAACAAGGCCGCATCAGCACCCGCCGAGCGTTCTACATCTCGCTGCTGTTTGCGGTAGGCATCCTGATCACCATCGGCGTCATCGGCTTGGTCACCGCAGCGGCCGGGCGGATGATGGGGGACGTCGGCCGTTACGGCAACTACTTCGTGGCCGTCATCTTCTTCCTCGTCGGCCTACACTTGCTGGACGTGATTCCGATGCCGTGGTCCGGGCCGGGCCAGGTAGGCATGAAGCGGAAAGGCGCACTGGCGGCCTTCATCCTCGGCTTGGTGTTCGGCATCGCCCTCGGCCCGTGCACGTTTGCCTACATGGCGCCCATGCTCGGTGTCACGTTCAAACTGGCTGCGACAAATGTTCCCTACGGCGTCTTGTTGCTGGCCGTCTACGGAGTGGGACACTGTTCCGTCATCGTGTTGGCCGGTACGTTCACCAAAGTCGTCCAGCGCTATCTCAATTGGAATGAACGTTCCCACGGGACAGCGATACTGAAGAAGGTTTGCGGCGTCCTGGTGCTGTTAGGCGGGCTTTGGATGATCTACACCACGCCATGAGAAGGGAGATTCGGATGCCTGAACGCAAGCGAATCCTGTTCCTATGCACGGGCAACTCATGCCGAAGCCAGATGGCGGAAGGATGGACGAGGGCGTTGAAACGCGGTGTCATCGAGGCCTATTCGGCGGGCATCGAGCCGCACGGCCTCGATCCGCGGGCCGTAAAGGTCATGGCCGAAGCGGGAGTGGACATCTCAGCGCATCGGTCAAAGGGCGTGGCCGAACTGGCGGACGTTACCTTCGACTACGTGGTTACGGTGTGCGGCCACGCGCGGGAAGCCTGTCCCAGGTTCCCCGGACAAGCCAAGGTGGTTCACATCGGCTTCGACGACCCGCCAAGACTCTCCGCCACCGCACGAAGCGAGGAAGAAGCGCTCGGCCACTATCGGCGCGTACGCAACGAGATCCGCGCCTTTGTGGAAGGACTTCCGCGAAATTTGGAGGAGTTGGTGAAACCATGAGCTTAGATGAAACGATTCGAGAGAAAGTGCGCGAGGGCTACGCGGCTATTGCCCGGCAAGGCGGAGCGTGTTGCGGCCCCACGAAATCGTGCTGCGGCACGAGTGACGCCGCCGCCTTGGCGGCGAACGTGGGCTACGACGAAGCCGATCTCGCGATCGTGCCGGAAGGGGCCAACATGGGCCTGTCGTGCGGTAATCCCGTAGCGATGGCCTCGCTGAAGCCAGGCGAGGTCGTCCTCGACCTTGGTAGCGGCGGCGGTTTCGACGTCTTCATTGCCGGCGCGAAGGTCGGGGCCGGCGGGCGGGTGATTGGCGTGGACATGACGCCCGACATGATCGCCAAAGCGCGTCGCAATGTCGAGGCCTATCGCGAAAGAACCGGCCTGGACAATGTCGAGTTCCGTCTGGGCGAGATCGAACACTTGCCCGTTGCAGACGGCAGCGTAGACGTGGTTATTTCGAACTGTGTCATCAATCTCTCCCCGGATAAGCCGCAGGTGTGGCGTGAGATGGCGCGTGTGCTCAAGCCCGGCGGACGCGTTGCCGTGTCGGACCTGGCACTGCTGCAGCCGCTGCCGGGGAACGTCGTCGAGGCGGTCGAGGCCCTCATCGGCTGCGTCGCGGGCGCGGTGCTCGTGCGTGAGACGGAGCGCATGGCCGTGGACGCCGGCCTGTCCGACATCGTTCTCGACCCCAAGGCCGATTACGTTGAAGCGATGACCTCGTGGAACGATCCGCTGTTCCGGTGCGTCGTCGAGGCGCTGCCCGGGGGAAGCAAGCTGAACGAATACGTGGTCAGTCTTGCCGTCAACGCCGTCAAGCCGGGGCGGTGTTGCTGCGGCTGTGGTTGAGCGCGGTTGTCCGGCATCGGCGAGTCAAGGCGAGTTGGAAAGGGATCCGTCATGAGCGGCACACAGGATATGGGCGTCCCGGCCTCGGGCGGCAAGGGCCTGAGTATCTTCGAACGTTACCTCACCCTATGGGTTCTCTTGTGCATTGTGGGCGGCATTGTGCTGGGAAAACTGGCCCCCGGGGTGGCGACCCGCCTGGACGCGCTGGCCATTTCCGTCAACGGCGCACCCGTCGTATCCATTCCCATCGCCATCTGCTTGTTCTTCATGATGTATCCCATCATGGTCAAGATCGATTTTGCCGAGGTGCTGAAGGCCGGGAGAAGCGTGAAGCCCGTCGGACTGACACTGCTTGTGAACTGGGCCGTCAAGCCCTTCACCATGTACGCGATCTCGCTGTTCTTTCTCGGCGTGTTGTTCCGTAGCCTGATCGGTGTTGACGCAATGGACCTCGTGAAAATGCCCCTAGGGCTCGATCTGGCGGTCGGGGCGAAGCATGGCGTAGGCACCGTCGTGCTGGTCGAGGGCGTGAAGATGCTCGAGGTTCCCCTGTGGCGCAGCTACCTGGCCGGCTGCATTCTATTGGGCATCGCGCCGTGTACGGCCATGGTCCTCGTCTGGGGCTATCTCGCCAAGGGCAACGACGGCCACACCTTGGTCATGGTCGCCATCAACTCTCTGACGATGCTGGTCTTGTACGGCCCGCTCGGCGGTTTCCTCCTGGGCGTAGGCCGTCTTCCCGTTCCGTGGCAGGCGTTGTTGCTGTCCATCGCCATTTACGTGGCCCTACCGCTGGCCGCCGGGTTCGTATCGCGCAAATGGATCATCCGCGCCAAAGGCAAAGCGTGGTTCGACGAGAAGTTCCTACACGTGCTCACGCCTATCACGATCCTTGCCCTACTGGCCACGCTCGTGCTCCTGTTCTCTTTCAAAGGCGAGGTCATCCTGTCCAATCCGCTGACCATCGTCTGGATCGCCATTCCGCTGTTCATCCAAACCAATCTGATCTTCTGGCTCGGCTACGGCCTGGCGCGCGTACTGGGGTTGACGTACCAGGACGCCGCGCCGTCGGCCTTGGTCGGGGCGTCCAACCACTTCGAGGTCGCCATCGCCACCGCCGTCATGCTCTTCGGACTCTCGTCCGGCGCGGCACTGGCGACCGTCGTCGGCGTGCTGATCGAAGTGCCGGTTATGCTCATGCTCGTTGGAATCTGCAAGAGAACGACGCACTGGTTTCCCGCCGGGCACGCGCGGTAGACGGCCGAAGGTCACCCTCGCTCGAGCGCGGCAAGGTTCTCGAGGGCCTCGGGCATTCCCGGCGCGAGTTGGAGGGCGCGTTCGAAGGACTCGCGGGCGCGGCGGCGTTCGCCCATGGCGCTCAACACGACGCCAAGGTCGTTGTGGATGATCGGATCTTCGGCGTCCAGGCTTAGCGCCTTCACCATCGCACGTAGCGCCCCCGGCACGTCGCCGCGCGCGAAAAGGTTTTCGCCGTCACGCCTCAATCGGTGTGCTTCAACGCGATTGCCCAACTCGTCGAGCGAGGGCGCCACGCGCTGCGCCTCGGCCAGGTGTCGCGCCGCCTCGTCGAACGCGCCGAGGCGATCGAGGGCGCGCGCGAGGCACAGGCGCGCCATGACCGCCTCCGGATGCTCCGAAAGGACTTGGGCAAGCCGCTGCCGTGCTTGATCGAGCCACCCCTTACGCGTATCGATGGCGCCGAGCGCCGTGGCGATGTGCGGCGGCACCACGCCCGCATCCTCGAACTGGCGTAACAACGCCTCAGCCTCATCGAGGGCGTCTCGGTTCAAGAGGATATTGGCGAGTGAGGTGCCGGCGCCGAGATGGAGCGGCTCGATCTCGAGTGCACGGCGGCACGCGGCTTCGGCAGCCTGACCATTGCCTGCGGCGAACTCGAGCTCGGCGAGGTCGTGCCACGCCTTCGGATCGCGCGGCCGCTCGTCGACCTTCCGCAACGCCATGGCGCGATACACGTCGGACTTGGCGCGATCGCCTTCGGTTGTCTTCGAGTAACCGTAATGATGAATCACGATCGGCTCGGCGCGGACTACGCCTCCGCGCTCGGCGACACTTTCCGTGATGTTCTCGTGCACGGCCTCGCGATACTCGAAGCCGCGTCGGTTCCGGAACAGGCGGAGCAGTCGCGCCTCGATGTAGCCGGCATGCCCCTGCGCGTGAGGATCGCCCGGCGCTACCGGCCGCCACCGCCAGGCGCGCGGATCGTCGCAGTAGTTGGCCAGCGTGACTTCGATGGCGTCGGCGCCGTCGCCGTCGAGATCGACCAGCTCGCGGATGCGCGCCGCGCCGGCCGGATCCACGACTTCGTCCGCGTCGAGATGGAGTAGCCAATCGCCGCGCGCCTCGGCGAGGCAGGCGTTGCGCGCTTCGGCGAAGTCGTCGCGCCAAGGGACGTCGATGACGCGCGCGCCGAATCGCCGTGCCACAGACACCGTCTCGTCCGTCGAGCCGGTATCGGCTACGAGGATAGCGTCGGCCACACCTCGAACGGCCTCGAGGCAATCGGCCAGGCATCCGGCCTCGTTCTTGACGATCATCACGACTTCGAGCGTAGGCGCCACCGCCGGTTCCTTAGTTCCGTCAGCCATTCTCTACCACCGAAGCCACGTACTCCTTGCGGATCTGGTGCTCACGGCCGTCTATCTTGACGAAGTAGTAGTCGTCGGATTCGCCCACTTCCTCGGCAGGCTGCGTCCAGCCATTCTTGAACCGCACCACGTACGGCATGTCCGTCGCCAACGTCGCCGACGCGGAAGTGCCGGCTGCGCCGACATAGGGCACTGCCGGCTCGCCGGCGAGATATCGGCGGTAGAAGCCGTTCACGCGCTGCACGTAATCCTTCGTTTCCGCGAAGGGTGGAATTCCATCGTACCGCTTCACGTTGCCCGGCCCGGCGTTGTACGCGGCGAGGGCAAGATCCATCTCGCCGAATAACTCGAACATCTTCGCGAGGTACTGGGCGCCGCCGGCGATGTTCTCCGCCGGATCGAAGATGTCGCTCACGCCCATCTCGGCTGCGGTGCCCGGCATCAACTGCATGAGGCCGCACGCGCCGGCGCGCGAGCGCGCCCGCTCTTCGAAATTGCTCTCCTGGCGGATGACGGCGAGGATCAGTTTCGAGTCGACGCCGTAGAATGTGCCGTAGTGCTCGGCCAGTTCGTGAATGCCGGAGACGTCCGGCGGCGGTGGCGGCGCGCCGGGCGTCACAGCGGCCGCTCGGCCTCGATAGCGTTCCGGCACGACCACGCGCTGGAAATCGAGGGCCACCTCGATATACTCGGACTTCTTCCGGTAGCGCTCCGGTTTGTTCGTGAAGGTAACGATTCCTTCACGATTAACGAAGACCTTGCGGTTATCGTTCTCGCGCGGCCGGACGTTGGTTACCGCACCTTCGTGATCCACGAAGAGAGGGCTATCGTCGTTTCGCGAGGTCTCGCGTATGCGAAGGGTCTTCGGACGCTCGGCCGGCGTCGGCGTCTCTTTCGGCCGAGCTTCATCCGGCGTGGAGCGGAGATCCTCGATGGAAATCCGCTCGGATTCCTCGAGAACGCGGCCCACTGCATCGATCTGCTTCTTGCGCGCCGCCTTTTGCGCCGCGCTCGAGCGCGCCCGGGCATTCCGCCGCGCCTCTTCGTACTGCTCGATGAGCGACGCCCGAGCGGCCTCATCGGCGAGAATCACGTCGGCCGGATTCACGAGATCCTTCCGAACGCTCTTGCGCTCGCCCGTGGCCGGGAACCGAACGTGGTACTCGGACGTGCCTTCGTCCACGAGCACCTCTTCGAGTGTTTCGCCGTTGATGCGGATGGTGTCGGCGGTGATCGACAAAGACCACGCCATGGCTAGACACGCCACCAGCGTCCGGATCGGAAAACGGGGACTGACTCCGCCCGGCTTTGTTGCGGATTTCGGAGTCGAGGTGCACGACGGAAGCGGAGAACGCGGACCGACTCCCACCGAGTCTTCGAGGGCGGCTGTCTGTCCCCGCTTTCCGATCATCATCTCGTGCGGTGTAGAAGATCGGATAAGCAACCTTGATTATGACTCACTGCATCTACGCCAAGGCGCGGGTGATTTGGTCGCGCATCTTCTGCAGGCCGGTCTTCGCCACGACCATCGGATCCTGCTTGTAGTGCTCCTCGTTGAACATCTCGAGGGATAGCGGGCCGCGATAGTCGATGGCCACCAAGTCGCGCATCAGCTTCTCGAGCGGCAGAATGCCATCGCCCGGATAGATGCGATGCGTATCGCCCTGCTCCTCGCGCGGCGGTTCCGCCGGCACATCGTTCCAGTGGAAGTCTGCGATGAAACCGCCATCGAGATGCCGAACGCCCTCGAAGCCGGAGTCACCGCGGAACAGGTGAAACGTGTCGGCAATCAGGCAGGCATCCGGATCGTTCGCGTCGAGCGCTACGGCGGACGCCTGGCCGAGTCGATGCACGCCCTTCATGAATCCGACGAACTCGAACGCCACGATAATTCCGAATTCCTTGCGACCGATCTCGAGCAGTCGCCGGTACATCTCGGCGCCCCACTTGAGGTCGAAGTCCTCGCGATCCGGCGCCGGAATGGCCGCCGCGTGCTGCGAGCCGATGGCCGCGGCCAGCCGCATACGGTTGCGTGTGCCTTCGAGCGACGCCTCGAACGCCTCCTCGGTGGGCGGCATGGCGTTCCAAAGGCCGATGATGTTCGGCACAAACAAGCCGGCGTCGCGGATCCGCTTGGCGAGGTCCTCGAGGCTCTTGCCTTCCTGCTCGTACGCCTCGAGATCGTTCACCCACGGCTCGACACCATCGTAGCCGGCCGCAATGGCGCACTCGACCTTCTGTTCGAGCGTGGCGGGCCGGATCGTGCTCGTGTTAAGACACAGCGGCCACGGGCTCACACCTTCCTGGAACTTCCGCACTGGCGTCTCCGCCACGGCTGACGCCGCCAGCGCCAGCGATCCGCCTGTGCCCGCCTGCAAGAACCTGCGTCGGCTGATAGTGCTCGCCATGATATTCGCTCCTTGTTGCTCTTGACGCTCCGATATCGCCGGTGATCTTATCGACTTGGCGCGCGCGCATCAACCTATCACGGGCCCGGGTTCATACACTGAGTGCAACACTTCGGCCGGTCCAAGCGTAGGGTCTTGCTGAATAAGGAAGAGGACATCGAGTAGGTCTTTCGGTAGACTGGTTTTTCCGCAAATCAGCAACCAAAAGGAGACCCGATATCCTATCACCATCTCATACCAACGGAGCGAGGTCAGATCCAAGCATTGTTTTGTCAGTACTGCAAAACGGAGCAGCCTTGTGAAATCAGCGTGTACACGGACGCGGCTCGAATCCGAAGGGCTTGGGCGGCGCAAGGTGTAAGCGGACCGATTCACTTTTGCCGCATGCGCCTCAGTCTTTGGGCTTGACGTTCCAGAGCGTGAGCGCGAGCGCGACGGATACGATGGCCGAGCCGAGCCAGAACCAGTACGCACTCGTGAAGTCGTGGGTGAGCTGGCCGTCGACGGTCATCTCGCCGGCCTGAATGAGCTTGCCGCTGATCCAGTCCTGGACGGCGGCGCCGAGGTAACTGAACATGCCGACAAGGCCCATGGCCGCGCCGCTGGCCCGCTTCGACGAAATGTCGATGGCGATGAGCCCGCCGACGAACACCAACAAGCCGCCCAGCCCGAAACCGAAGAGCGCCACGCCGGCCAGATGGGAAAGCTGAACCTTTGACGTGATCTTCAGGCGGGCGGGCATCTCTTCGACGCTGTAGCCTGTCCAGAAGAGGTACCGGCGGTCATTCTTGACGAGCCACACGAGACGCTCGGTGCCCTTTTGCGGCACGGCCTCGATGGTGGCGAGGGCCGGCAACGTGATGCCTTGAACCGCGAAGGCCTGGCGCAGGCCGTCCGAGACGGGCCCATCCTGGAGTTGCGCCTTCATCGCGGAGTCGAAATCGGCAAGGTGCGTCGAGGATCCCAGATTCAGCAGGACGAGACCGACGATCATGATCAGCCCGTAGAGCAAGGTGGTGATATTGCGGCGTGAGTTGAAGAGCCGGTCGGACACGATGCCCGACGTGATCGCGCCCACCAGCTCGAAGGTCTTCGCCCAGCCGAGTACGAGCCCCGCCGTGATCAGCGAGTAGTCCTTGGCTTCCTGGAGGTACATCGGGCCCCAACTGTTGATGCCGTAGCGCGCGACATACACAGCCGAACACGAGAGGCCCAGGATCCAGATGTAGGGATTCTTGAGCACGCCGAACTGCGCGCGGTTGACATCGCCTTCGTCTTGGACGTCGGTGGTGTGATCGTTCTTGTAGTCGGCGACCGTCGGCAGGCCGTAGGTTCTCGGCCGGTCGGCGAGCATCTTGAACATGAGCAAGGCAACCAGTATCGAAGTCCCGCCCGCGATCCAAAATCCCCATTGCCACGTCAACCGAGCGACGATGGCCGCCGTGAAGACCATGCTGATGCCTTCGCCGATGGGGTGGGCAGCGCTCCAGATGCTGTACCGCGTGCCGCGCTCTCGATTGCTGAACCATTGCGAGATGGACGCGCCGCTCGGCGCCGAGCCCATGGCCTGGAACCAGCCGTTGACGCCCCAGAGAACGGCGAAGACGAGAAAGGCCTTGGTGAATCCGAAGATCACCAGAATGATGGCGGAAACCAGGAGGCCCGTGGACATGAAGCGCCCGATGTGGCTGCGGTCGGCGAGGAATCCGTTGGTGAGTTTGCCGAAGGCGTAGGCCAGGAAGAAGGCGAATCCGATGGTGCCCAGTTGCTCGGGACTGAGGATCCCCTCGTCGATCATGGGCTTCTTCACCACCGAGATCGTGAGCCGGCACACGTAAAAGAAGCTGTAGCCGAAGACGAGACCGAAGAAGACCGACCGGCGCTTTCGTTCGTAGATGCGCCGTATCGCCTCCTGGTCGCTCAGAATGGGTTTGTCGACCCCGGTCTTGAAGAAGTCCAACAAGAACATCGACTCTCCTTTCTACTCCCTCTCGTTCCGCCACGCGACTCGCTCTTCGATAGAGCGATCGTCCCGAACCGGCGCGGTGTGAAGTCGCCGGTATCCATGGCCGGCGACCCGCCGCGATAGACCGGAGGCCCTCCGCAATACCGGTTCCGGAACACGTTCGCCGCGCTGGCGCCTCGCTTGCTCACGCGGACGTCGTCCAACGGAGTCTTCACGCCGCGCGTCCAACGTGCCACCTCGAGCGCCGCCGCCACCACGGAGGCGTTCCATGATCCGTCGATCGACTCCCCTTCGCCGGAGCCTCGGGCGGCATCCCACACGAGACCTTCCGCGTTGACAATGAACGGGTAGCCCTACGCGGCCGCGGCCGGACCCGGCGCGAGGAAGATCTCGACGGAATCATCATACCACATGCCTGGGCCGAAGGATTGGTCGCGCTCGGTGTGCCGGGAAGCGCGTTGCGGACTTGCGCCGCGTGGCGGTCGAGATCGTAGCGATCCGGGCCGAGCCAGACGGGTGGATACCATGTGTGCGGCACGCCAGCGAGCACAAAGGGTTCGCCGGATACAGCCAATGGACCTTGACGCCCATCGCGCCGAACTGCCTGGCCGTTTCCGTGTTCGGCCAGAACGACCGGAACGCAAACCAGCGATCGGGAGGGCTCTTGGTGTCCATGTCATTGGGTAGTCGACGCTCCAACAGAGCGTGCCACGGGAGCGCACAATCGGTACAATGCAACGGAGGACTGTGAAATGTCGCCGAGGCGGTGACGCCGGATTCCCAGCGTTGCGTGAAGACGGCGTTGGCCCATCGACAAACGACGCGCGCATGACGCGTTCCGCGATTGCGGCGGCATTGCCCCCCGGCGAAGTCGCCCAATACGGAGGAGGAAGGACCAACATCATGGGTAATCCAGTGAACCGGCGGCGTTTCATGGGCTCTACGGGATCGGCGTTGGGGCTGGGCCTAGGCATGGCGGGCGGCGCCGGGGCGGCACACGGCGCGGCCCTGGCGGAGATGGCGGATTCCCTCCGGGCAAGTATCCAGGCGCTGGTGGACGAGACGCCCTTGATGGACACGCACGAGCACCTTCTGCCCGAGGCGGACCGCGTGGCCAACCTGGGCAGAGAGAACGTCACGCCCGCGCCGGACTTCGGGATGCTCATGAGCCACTACACGGATTCGGATCTCCAGGTTGCCGGCATGTCGGTGGAGGATTACCGGAGATTGATTGGCCGGGGGCTTGCGCCGAAGGACAAGTGGAGACTGGTGGCGCCCTACTATGAGCGGTGCCGGCATACCGGCTATCAGCTATGTGTTCGGGAGAGTGTGCGTGCCCTCTACGCAGAAGATGACCTCCGCGAGGACAACTGCGAGGCCATCAGCCAGCGCCTGTGCGAGGAAGTCAAGCCCGGTTTCTACCGCCGGATTCTCCGCGAGGTGGCCAATATCGAGCACGCGCAGGTCAACTGCCTGAACAGCGCCGTCTTCCGAGAGAGCGAATCAGCCAGCGATCTCTTGAGCTACGACTTCTGGACGGTGAACATCGCCTCGGGCGTGAATCGCAACGCCTTGTGCCAGTGTGCCGGGACCGAGGTCACGACCCTCAAACAGGCCCACAAAGCCATTGACGACGTCTTTGAGAAGTTCGGCCCGAGAGCCATCGCCGTCAAAGATCAGTGCGCCTACTGGCGAGGCCTCGACTTCGGCGAGGTCCCCGACAACGACGCGGCCCCCCTCTTCGACCGCTTCGTGAAAGACGGGTCATCCCTGGCGCCGGAGGAGAAGAAGGCTCTCCAGGACAACCTGTTCCGCCACTGCCTGCGTCGTGCCACCGAGTACAAGCTGCCCGTCAAGTTGCACACGGGCTACATCGCCGGCCACAACAGCATGAACCTGGCCCGGGTGCGCGATAACCTGACCGGCGTGGCCGCGCTGGTGCGCGATTTTCCCGATACCACCTTCGTGTTGATGCACATCGCCTATCCTTGTCAACATGAGTTGATCGCGCTGTGCAAGCAGAATACGCAGATCTACGCCGACATGTGCTGGGCATGGATTATCGATCCCGCGTCCGCAACCCGGTTTCTGAAGGAGTTCATCATGGCCGCTCCCGCGTGCAAGCTGTTCACCTTTGGCGGCGACTTCATTCCTGTGGAACTCGCGCCGGGACATGCCCGGGTGGCGCGCCGAGGAATCGCGCTCGCCCTGACGCAGTTGGTGTGCGAGGGATGGCTGGCCGAATCGGATGTCCCGGCATTGGTCGAGCGCATCATGCGCGGCAACGCCCGGGAAACCTACGATCTGGAACGTGTGCTACGGGCTTAGCCTCGGCGGACCGGGCGCCGCGCTCCGTTGTTGCGCGCCCCGGGCAGCCCGTTTCTTGACTCGAGGAGATGACGCGGCGTGTTCGAAACCGACGTCCGGATATCGAGGATTAGCCATGAAACGCACCGTACTCCTGGTCTTTTGCTCGTTCATACTATCGCGTGCCGCAGTGGCCGATAGCGCCTCCCTCGGGGAATGGCCCGGGCGCTCGGTCGGCGCGTGGTTCATTCCGGCCCGGCTCGACTACGGCAACTGGGCTCAGGATCCCGAGGAGGACTTCCCCGGCGGGGACATCGACGCCCGGATGGGCAAAATGGCCGGTATCGGCATGAAAGACTACTTCTTCTTCCGTAAGGACGAGCCATTCTGCCGCCGGCTCTACGCCGCCGCCGAGAAACACGGTGTTCGCCTCTGGCTACGCACCTTTGGTCAGGCCGGATACTCGGAAGAGGATGCTCAGCAACACCCAGAGCGCCTTTTTCAGATGGATTGGACTCGGGCGCAGCGCATCGGCTGTCTGTCGTGGCCGGAGAATCAAGTCGAGTGGATCGCCCACGATCCGCAGGTAAGAAGTAGCTTTTTCGTGAGTGAGGGTGAGGAGCGGTTCTCGAGGGTCTGATTTCATTGCGTTTTACATTCGGCGGGTGGGCTGATTTTTGTGCTTGACATATCAAGAATGTCTTGATATAATAGGACACATGAGAACAAAGACACCCCTCCAACAGAAGACGCCGTTTGCCATCGACGCCACACCGATGGAAGGACTCCTCACCGCCCAGGCAGGCCTGGCCGCCTTCAGCCGGGCCTTCCGTAGTCTCGGAGGGCCACGGCTGTGCGACGAACACGTGGACATCAAGAAGCGTTCCCGCGGATTCACGGTGGGACAACAAGTGGAATCGCTGGTGTTGCTGCATGCGGCCGGCGGCGACTGTATGCAGGACATGGAGTGTTTACGCGAAGATAACGGTGTGACGAAGATGCAGGGGTATGCCGCGCCAGGCCAGCGGTGCGTGGCGGACTTTCTCGAAGCGTTTCACGATCCCGAGAAGGTGGCGCAAGCGCGGGCCGAAGCACAACGCCAGCAGCATCTGTCGTTCATTCCGGAAGAGACGGCCGCGCTTGCGGGCTTGGGGCAGGCGGCGCGGGGCATCGTGCGCGCTATCGCGGCGCGTTCGGAGCGGCCCGCGACGCGGGCGACGGTGGATCAGGACGCGACGATCATCGAAAGCCACAAGCGCGAGGCGCAGTGGACCTATGAAGGGACGCAGGGCTATCAGCCGATGGTAGCGGCATGGGCGGAGATGGAGCTTATCCTGGCCGAGGAGTTCCGCGACGGGAACGTGCCGGCGCTATCGGCACCGTTGACCTGTGCGAAGGCCGCGTTCGCGGCCCTGCCCGAGACGGTCACCGAGTACCATTTCCGGGGCGACTCGGCGTGTCACGAAAGCGGGCTGCTCAACTGGCTGCGCAACCCGCAGCGGGAAGACGGTCCGAAAGGGTTCATCGGGTTTGCCGTGAGCGCGCGGATGAGCGAGGAGTTGGGCAAAGCGCTCAAGGCCGTGGCCGAAACGCAGTGGACAACGTTCGGCAGTGATTCGGACGGCACGTTGCGGCAATGGGCGGAGGTGGACTTCGTACCCGGCGAGAAGGTGGAGAAGAAAGACATCGAACCGTTGCGTTACGTAGGCCTTCGGCTCCTCAAGCCACAAGGCGAACTGTTCGCCGACGGTCACGACAAGCATTACCATGCGATCATCACCAACCGGTGGAACGAAGAGGGTGGCGAACTGTTGAACTGGCATCGGGCCAAGGCGGGTACGATCGAACACGTCCACGACGAGGTCAAGAACGGGCTGGGGGGCGGTCAGCTCCCGAGCGGGAAATTCGGGGCCAACGCGGCCTGGTTCCGCATTGCATGCATCGCGCACAATATCCTCGTGGCGGTCAAGCAGGCCTGGCCGGATGAAAGTCTGCACAACGCCAAAGCCAAACGCGTGCGTTTTGTGCTGATCAACGTGACGGGGCGTTTCTCGCGCGACCGCCGCAAGATCACGCTGCACCTGTCGGCCACGGCCGAATGGATCAAACGATTCATGAAGCTGTTCGCGCATTTCCCTCTGCTCACCCAGCCTACCGGGTAACAGACCCCGGCCTCTTTCAAGCGTTCCTCCGACCTGCCGGGGGTGAACTGCGTCCATTGCGCGCCCACGGCGCCGTTGGCCGACCAAATCCGCCGCCTGTCCGCCTTGGTGCGACAGAGAATGCCGCCCGGGTCTGCCCAACGGCGCACTGCGACGTCCCCCATGGGCGTAGCCGCGGCGCCTCGCGCGCAAAATGGATCCTTACGTGCGGATTTGGGATCGCGTGGACGGAGCCCTACCTGCTCGAAGATCGCGATCATCTCTATGGTGTGAATCTCGACTTCATCCGGTATCCCGATGACAGCCCCTGTTCCTGTGCCGCCTGCCGAGCGCTCTACAAGCAGTGGCTCGGCCGGGAGGAAGTGACGGAGGAGGATCTGGAAGATGAGGAGTTCGCCCGGAGATACGCCGACATGCGCAACGCCGTCATCGGCGGGATGGTGGCGAAGGTGCGGGCGATGTGCGATCGCGTGGGTCTGAAGCTCTCCGTATGCGTGTTTGCCAACCTGCATCATGCACGGATGCTCGGACAGGACTGGCCCCGATGGGCTCGAGAAGGTTTGGTCGACGTGGTGTGTCCCATGAGCTACACGAGCGATCGCGCCCAGCATCGGCAGTGGTTGGGGGATCACATTACCGCTATGAACGGCGAAGCCGAGTTGTGGGACGCCGTGGCCCGGAAGTGGGATCGTGGCGAGAACTCGCCCGATGAAGCGCTGGCGCAGTCTCTCCAGATACTCCGCGAAGGCGCCCATGGCCTGGCCAGCTATAACATGGCCGCCTTCAGCGAAGAAGACTGGCAATTGCAGGCGGTCTTGCAGAAGGAGCGGGGCTGGACCGTCTCCCTTCACGGAGATCGGCTCGATGTGGCGGGGCCGCCCTTTGCCTGGATGAGGCTTCCGCTGAAATCGGTGGCTCACGCCGTCGCATCCGGCGCCCAACTGACGTGCACGGTGGAGGATGACCGTGTGATCGTGCGCGGCCCGGCGCTTTGGACGGAACCGCCGGCCCGGTTCTCGTCTGTTGCACCCGGCCAACGCCTGGAAACATCCGTCGCGCGGCACAATAGGACATTGGCCGCCGCTGCGGTTCGCATCACGGGAAGGCTGCCCGAGGGATGGCGTATCGAGGAACCCCGCGACGATCTGCCCTTAGCAGCCGGCGAGTCGCAAACGGTGGCCGTCGCTATCCGTGTCCCCGAGTCCGCCTCTCCAGGCCGCTACTGGCTCGACCTCATGTCCGCCGATACGAAATCGGGACGTCCGGTGGCTCGCCCGTTGGATCCGGTCACGCTGGAGGTGGAAGGCAACCTCTTCACCGTTCTACCGCTCACGGGAACGCGGTTCACTTCGGCGCCCACGTGGATCCCCGTGGATGTCGTCGGTCCCGACCCAGTCGAGTAGCGGCGGCAAGGACTGGTACCGGACTTGGACTCCCCGACTCGAAGAGCGCGGAAGGATGGCGGCTTGACACGGGATCGAGAATGCGCCAGAGTTTGGATCGCTTCGTCGAACGCTCGTCGGAAGAAGGAGGCCTGAACCTTGGAAACCCCGCTTATCATTCGGCCGTATCAGCTTCTTTGCGCGATATGCGCTCTCGGAGAACAGGGCGGCGACTCGGTTCCGCAATACGAGAAGGCCCGAGAACTCCGCGATGCGATTCGGAAGAACCCGGACCGACCCATCACGCTCGTGTGCAGCGCGGGCGCCCTGTTTTCCTATCAGGAATCCGGCACGAACGAGGACACGCCGGAGAGTGAGGAGTTCAACCGGAAACGCGACCTCGACGTGCTCCAGGTCCTCGGCCTGGCGCCCGGCTGCACCCTTCCGGCCCGAGCGCTCTTCAAGACGCTTCTCATGGGCCTCTCGACGGTGTCGGGCCTCTGTGGCTATGGCCCGGCCACCGGCGATGCGTGGAAAGGCTGCCCGAAGGCAGACAGCGGGAACTACGAACGCGGTTGCGAGCGAGGGATCGATGCCCTGGTGGTGCCGCGCACGCAAGAGGAGATGGCCCATGATAAGGAGGAGTCGCTCAAGGCGCTCTATGCCGCCGACGTCGTGCCCGTGCGACCCCACATTCTCGTGTGCGCGGTATGCCAATACGGCGCCGGTGTCCGGCCGCCGTTCAAGGAAGACAATCTTCCCGAGCTGCTGAACCTGATCGTGAATCGGAACCCCGATATCCTGATCCGGATGGCGCGGGGCGCCGATTGGATGATGTGCGCCCTGTGCCCGGGGCGCATTCCCGAACTCAACGCGTGCTCCCACGTGTGGGGGTGCGGCGAACTGGATAGTCAGAAGCGGGATCTGGACGTGTTGCAGAAACTGGGAATGAAATTCGGCGACACCAGGAAGGCCCGGGAACTCTATCGCCTCATCTTTGCGCGGATCACGACCCAATACGGCATTCCCCAGGTGTGCCTCAAGTACAACCGCCCGCCGTCGGTATGGTGGGACGAGTGCGCGGGGCACCTCTATCAGGCCAATCCCAAAGCCAAGTACGAAAAGGGCAAACGAGAACTCATGGAGAAGTTTGGCTTCGCTTGAAACGCCTGACGCATTCGGGAAGACTCCTCTGCGCCCACGGGGACGAGATCTACGGACGCGCGTTCGCTCCGGCAACGACCACGGCGGCGCGATCCCGGCGTGTCCGCTTGACGGCCGCCTTCTCCGGCCGTAGAATACGGCCTTTCCCGCACATGTCTTTGTGGATCGAGGGCCAAGATGGGCACGGATGTCGAACATGCTTTTGACGCGCTAAGGGAGGAGTGCCGACAGGCGCTACGTCGCGCCGAGGCCGAGCATCCCATTCGGATCCAGGTGGGTTCGGCTACGTGCGAACACGCGGCCGGCTCGCAAGCCGTCCTGGACGAATTCCGGAAACACATCGCCGCTTCCGGCAGAACCGATGTTTCCTTGCACCGCACAGGGTGCACCGGACGCTGTAGCCGCGAACCCATTGTTGGCGTGTTCATTCCCGACCAGATCCCCGTGAAGTATCAGAAAGTCGATCGCGAACTCGTGCATCGAATTTTCACCTCCCACGTCATGAACGGGGTTCCCGTGCTGGATCGAGTTCTCGATGGCCCTGTCGAGCGTCAGTTCTCGCACGAGATCCTTCTGTGCGAGAATGCGCGGTGTAGCACGGAAGACAAGAAGGACTGGGGGAAGGTATTTGAACAGGCCCTCGCGAAGGCGCGAGTGCGCGCCGGCGACGTCACGTTCGTGCGCGTGAGCTGCCTTGGCGCATGCCGTCAGGCGGCTCGGGGCGTCTTCACACATGTGCTCATCCTCCCGGCCAACATCATGTATGCCGTCCAGACCGAGGAAGACGTGGAAGAGATCGTCCGCGTGCACATCGTGGATGGGCAGCGTGTGGCGCGGCTGGAAGTTACGGATCGGCCGCTCACCCGAAGGTTCTTCGACCTCTATGGAGATGTCTCATTTTTCTCCAAGCAGAATCGGATCGCGCTGCGCAACTGCGGCGTGGTGGATCCGGAGAGTATCGAGGAATATGTCGAGCACGAGGGATTCGCCGCCCTGACCAAGGCGCTCTCGAATGGCAATCCCGACTGGGTGATCAACGAGGTCACACGATCCAAGCTCCGTGGGCGTGGCGGCGGCGGCTTCCAGACGGGCGTGAAATGGGCCCATGCGGTCAAAGCGGCGGACAAGGTTCGCTACATCATCTGCAACGCCGACGAGGGCGATCCCGGCGCGTTCATGGATCGCAGCATGCTCGAATCCGATCCTTTCAGCGTCGTGGAAGGAATGATGCTGGGCGCGTATGCCATCGGCGCCACGCGGGGCTTCTTCTACATCCGTGCCGAGTACCCGCTCGCCGTGCGTCGCATCCAGATGGCGATCGACACGTGCCGCGCGCGGGGACTGCTCGGCGAGCGTATTCTGGGGTCGGACTTTGCGTTCGATATCGAGATACGGCTTGGTGCGGGCGCCTTTGTCTGTGGCGAGGAGACGGCGCTGATCCACTCCATCGAGGGAGCGCGCGGTCAGCCACGTATCCGGCCTCCCTTCCCTACCGAAAACGGTCTCTGGGGCAAGCCTACCGTGATCAACAACGTCGAGACGTTCGCCAACGTCCCGGTCGTGATCAACTACGGCGCGGAATGGTTCGCGAAGCTCGGCACGGAGAACAGCGGCGGCACGAAGGTGTTCGCGCTTGCCGGAAAGGTCCGTCATACCGGCCTGGTCGAAGTGCCCATGGGCTCCACGCTGCGCGAGGTGGTGTTCGACATTGGCGGCGGCGTTGCGGACGGCAAGCAGTTGAAGGCGATTCAGACCGGCGGGCCCGCTGGCGGCTGCATCCCTGCGCCGTGGATTGACACGCCCATCGATTTCGACACGCTGACCAAAGCCGGCTCCATCATGGGTAGCGGCGGCATGATTGTGTTGGATGAAGACACGTGCATGGTCGATATCGCAAAGTTCTTCATCACGTTTTCTCAAGACGAGTCCTGCGGCAAGTGTACGCCCTGCCGTGAAGGCACGAAACGGATGCTCGAGATCCTTGAACGGATCACCACCGGTAAGGGCGAACCGGCCGATATCGACAAGCTTGAACGGCTTGCCAAACTCGTGAAGCGTTCCTCGCTCTGCGGTTTGGGGCGCGCCGCCCCCAATCCGGTGCTGAGCACCCTCGAACACTACCGAGACGAGTATGAAGCGCATGTCCGAGACAAGCGTTGCCCTGCCCGGCAGTGCGTCTCGCTGCTTCACTACGAGATTCTGCCGGACCAGTGCACGGGCTGCACGGCCTGCGCGCGGAAGTGCCCGGTGGCGTGTATTGCCGGAGAACGCCGCCAGCCGCACACTATCGATCAAGCCAAATGCATCAAGTGCGGCGCCTGCTTCGCTGCGTGCAAGTTCGGCGCCATCGAACGACGTTAAGGGAAGCCATGGTCACACTGACGATAGACGACCAAGAAGTCCGTGTGCCGGAGGGCACGACGATCATGGAGGCCGCAGAGAGCCTGGGGATATTTGTGCCCCGCCTCTGTTACCACCCGGATCTCAGCCTGGCGGGCGCTTGCCGCGTCTGCATCGTGGAAGTCAAAGGTATCGATTTTTTCGTCGCCTCGTGCAGCACGCCCGTCCGGCCCGGCATGGTGGTTCAGACGAACTCCCCGGTCATTCGCCAGGCCCGACGGGATATCGTGGAGCTCCTGCTCGACAATCACCCCAAGGATTGTCAGACCTGCGAACGCGACGGCCATTGCGAACTGCAGAACTTGGCCTACGCCATGGGCGTCCGAGAGCGCCTCTTCGAAGGCGAACGAAAACGATTTCCGCTGGAGGACAGCGGTCGTTCGGTCATCCGCGACGCCGAGAAGTGCATTCTGTGCGGGCGGTGCGTGCGGGTGTGCGCCGAAGTCCAGGGCGTTCACAACCTGAGCCAGCAGCATCGGGGATTTCGCACGGTCGTTACGCCCGCGCACGGGGCGACGATGGACGAGTCCGCCTGCATCCAGTGCGGCCAGTGTATCAATGTCTGCCCGACAGCGGCCTTCCTGGAACGAAGCGACACGGAAGCCGTTTGGGAGGCCCTGGCTGATCCCAAGAGGCATGTGGTCGTTCAGACCGCGCCGTCGATTCGGGCGGCAATAGGCGAGGGGTTCGGTTTCGCGCCCGGCACGCCGTGTACCGGGAAGATGATCACGGCCCTGCGGCGGCTCGGATTCGATCGGGTGTTTGACACGGATCTCTCGGCGGACGTGACGATTGTGGAAGAGGCCAACGAGTTGGTCCGCCGAATCCGAGAGCATGGGCCTTTGCCCATGCTGACCTCGTGCTCGCCCGGGTGGATTAGCTTCATGGAGAAGTTCTATCCCCAACTAATCCCGCACGCCTCCACCTGCAAATCGCCCATGAGCATGATGTCGACCCTGGCCAAGACGTACTATGCCGAACAGGCTCACATCGATCCCAACGACATTTTCGTCGTCGCGGTGATGCCGTGTGCGGCCAAGAAGTTCGAGGCTGCGCGGCCGGAACACCAGATGCCCAACGGCCGGTGGTACACCGACGCCGTACTGACCACGCGCGAACTCATTTGGATGATCCAGTGTTACGGCATCCGGTTTGATTCGTTGCCGGACGGGGAGTTCGACGCGCCCCTGGGCATCGCCACGGGTGCCGGAGATATCTTCGGGACTACGGGCGGCGTGATGGAAGCCACACTGCGCACCGCCGCGGAACTCGTCACGGGTGAGCCGGCCATTGCTCTGGAATTCAAGCAAGTTCGAGCCGTCGAAGGCCTTCGCGAGGCCATGGTCACCTTCGGCGATCTCACGCTACAGGTCGGTGTCGCCAACGGGCTCACCAACGCCAAGACCCTTCTCGACATGGCTGTCCGCGGCGCCAAGCAGTTTCACGTGATCGAGGTAATGGCGTGTCCCGGCGGATGCATCGGCGGCGGCGGCCAGCCCTATCCTCCTCAAGGCGTCAAAGTGCTCGATCCCGATCTGCTCCAAAAGCGGGCATCCGCCCTCTATGCCATCGACGGCGTCAAGAAGCTCCGCCGCTCCCACGAGAATCCCGCTGTCAAGGAGTTGTATGAGAAGTTTCTCGGCGTTCCGGGGGGGGCCAAAGCGCACGAACTCCTTCATACCCATTACCAGGCCAGACTCCCGAGAGGTATCCTATGAACACGTGCGGCACGGACAATTGGGCCGAAGTCGAGGCTCGCAGCAAGGGCGCGCTTCCGCCGGAGGTGGTGGATTTCATCGAGCAGTGTCAATCCGATCCGCAAGCCGCGAGTAACCTCATTGCGGTTCTTCACATGGTGCAAGAACGCCTGGGCTATCTCGGCCAGGAGCAACTCGATGCCGTGGCGCAGCTCATGCACATCCCCGCTGCCAAAGTGTCCGGTGTCGCCACCTTCTATCACTACTTCCGACTCCGCCCTTGCGGGCGTCACATCATCCGGGTTTGCCTCGGCACGGCATGCTACGTGAAGGGCGCGGATCGCGTCGCGCAGCGTCTCAAGGAGGAGCTGGGTATCGATTTCGGAGAGACCACCACCGATGGTCTCTTTTCTCTCGAGGCCTCCCGGTGCCTTGGCACCTGCGGTTTGGCGCCGGTCATCATGGTTGACGAGGACGTGCACGGCCAGGTCACCCTCGACCAGGTCCCCGTCATCCTCGATCGCTACATCCGCAACGCGCGCGAGTAGACGCCACCGGATTCCGTCTCGCGTGATCGCCGCAGGATCGGTTCCGCGCTGAACGATGCCCATTCCAATCTCTCCGGCGACTGTGCGATGATTCGCGCAAAGCCGAGGAGGGCAATCGCTCGTGTCGCGGAGATGGAACGCCTTTGTGCCGGCAGCCGGTGTTGGGGAACGGTTGCGGCCCATCACGGAACACATTCCCAAACCGCTCCTGCCCGTTCTGGGGCGTCCGCTCCTGTCGCGGGCACTCGAGCGAGTCTCGACGCTTCCCGTGGAACGCATGGGCGTCAACCTGCATCACCAGCCGGATGCCATGGCGTCGTGGCTTCAGGCTTCTCCCTTCCGAGATAGGGTCACGCTCTTCCGCGAGGATTCGTTGTTGGGGACGGGCGGCGCCCTGAGGAATGCGGAAACCCTCCTGAGCGAGTGCCCCTTCCTCGTTCACAACGCGGATATCCTGACGGATATCGATCTGGCCGCCCTCATCGAAGTGCACGAGGCCTCCGGCAACATCGCTACGTTGGTTCTTCATGACCACCCCACGTACAACAAGGTCGCCGTCGACGCCACCGGGAAGGTGGTGGATGTGGGCAATTCTACGGCGAACCCGGGTGCGGCCCGCGTTCTGGCCTTCACCGGTATCGCCGCGTACGACCCCGCGTTCTTGGCCTATCTCCCGGACGGGGCATCGAGCGTGGTGGATGCCTGGCTGGCGGCGATATCGGCAGGCTGCCGCGTGGGCAGCATGGATGTCGCCGGGCGGCTGTGGCACGACATCGGCACGCCGTCCTCGTATGCGGCCGCGGTCGTCGATGCGTTGCGCCGCGACGGCGAATGGGTCTACGTGGACAGCCGCGTTTCGGGGAGAAACGTGGACCTTGACGGCTACGTCGTCATCGAGGAAGGATGCCGCCTCGAGGAAGGGGCCGCATTGCGCAACTGCATCCTTCTGCCCGGGACGCATATCGCCCGCGGCGCGCGGTATGAGAACGGCATCGTGGGCAACGGATTCCACGTGACCCTGTCCGAGCCGGAGTTCCTTGGCCTGACGGTCACCGATCACGGCGTGCCGATCGGCGTGGGCGGATCCGGGCGGCGCTACTATCGCGCTTGGCGCGACAGTGGAACGATCGTCCGCATGGTCTGCCCGCCGGACGAAGCCGACTACGAACGCCACATGGCGTATTCACGTTTCTTTGCCAGCCACGGCGTTCCCGTGCCTGATCTGCTCTACGCTGACGCAGCGGCGAAGCGCGCCGAGTTCGAGGACCTCGGAGACCTTTCCTTGTACAACTATCTTCGGTTTCCTCGGACGCCGGAGGAGATAGAACGCGTTTACCGAGACGTGCTGACCAGCCTCACCTCTCTCCACGTCGACGCCTCGCGTCACGTCGGTGAGTGCGAACTCCTCGCGACTCGGCTTTTTGACTACGAGTACTTTCGATGGGAGACCGACTACTTCCTCCGGTACTTCGTCGAGGCGTTGTGCGGACGCCCACCGACGTCGCGCGACGCCGTCGAGCACGATTTCGACCGGCTGGCGCGTCAGGCCGACGCCCTGCCCAAAGCGATTCTTCACCGCGATTTCCAATCGCAGAACATCATGATCGTCCATGGCGTCCCCCGTTTCATCGACTACCAAGGCGCGCGCATGGCACCCCCAGCGTACGATGTGGCCGCGGTGCTGTGGGATCCCTACTACCGGCTCGATGACGCGATGCGCCACCGGTTGCTGGCTCACTACGTGGCCAGTAGGATGCAGCGTGCCGGCGGGGACTTCTCCGCGCCGGCATTCCTCGATTCCCTGGTCATCTGTCGGCTGCAACGCCACATGCAAGCCTTGGGCGCCTATGGCTTCCTTTCCACCGAGCGGGGCAAGAACTACTTTCGGAAGCATATTCCGGAGGGACTGCGTCTGCTCAAGCGGGATGTTGCCGAGGCCGGCGGTGCGTATCCTGCCATCGCGGCGCTTGTGGCGACGCTCTGACAGGGCCTAAAGTTGCCAGCCGGGACGCCGCGCGTACGCGCGGAGGCGGTTGGCCTCGTCGTCGTTGGGGAACTCCTCGTTGACGGGATCCCAGGTGACCTTGCGTTTGAGTTGCATGGCGATGCCGCCGAGCAGCACGAGGCTCATGGCGCGGTGCGCGGTCTCGACATCGCAGATAGGCCGTTTCCGCGTGCGAATGCAGTGCAGGAAGTTGCCGGAATGGCTCTTGGACTCATAGACGTGTTCGTCTTTCGGCCCGAGCTGAACATCGAGAATGTGTGGCGGATCGGCCACAAGGTGGTCGCGATCCACGGCGATGCGCCCTTCGGTGCCGACGAAACACGCGCCGCCAACCGAGCCCACCGGTTCGCCCGGATAGGGACACGCGCGCACGACGACGCCGTTCGCGTACCGCAGCACGGCGTGGCCGTCCTCGACATCCGCTTCGACGGGGCCGGTGCGGTCGCCGTCGAGGCACCACTGGACGGTATCATAGTGGTGCGGGCTCCAGTTGGTATCGCCGAAGCAGAACAGGCCGCAATGGGCGTTGCCGCCGGTATAGGGTCTCCACGGGCCGGGCCCAACGAATAGATCCCAGTCCAAGGTGTCCGGCACCGGGACACCGGTGCTCGTCATCTCGTGGAGGTTCGGCGCGAACCCGCCGCAGGGACAGTATCCGTAGACCTCTTTCAACGTGCCGATGCAACCATTGCGCACGAGTTCGCAGGCCCTGCGGAATTTGCCGTCGTACTCGGAACGCTGCTGTGTTCCGGCTTGATACACACGGCCGTAGCGCTGGACGGTTTGAACGAGGAGGCGGCCCTCCTCGAGCGTCATGGCAATGGGTTTCTCGGAATAGACGTCCTTTCCGGCCTTGGCGGCCAGCATGGCCATGGGCGCGTGCCAATGGAACGGCAACGCCATGAGCACCGCGTCGACGTCGGGGCGGGCAAGCAACTCGCGGAAATCGCGGTAGGCCTCGCACGAAACGTACGACGCGGTTCCAGCCCGGTTGGCGTAGTGCGCGTTCACGCGCTGCTGCGAGGCCTCGCGTCGCTCCTGCCGCACATCGCAGACGCCGAGGACCTGAATCTCGTCGCGGCCGAGGTAGCCGCCGGCAACGTAGGTCCAGGCGCCGCCGAAGAGGTGACCGGAACCTTGGCCGCCGCAGCCGATGAAGCCCATGGTGATGCGTTCGCTCGGCGCGACGCCGCCGTCGAGGCCCAACGCGCGGCCCGGCACAATCATGGGGCCGACGGACGCGGCGACGGCGGCCGACAGGAACCGGCGCCTCGAGAGTGTCTGCTTGGCCATGTTACTTGCTCCTCCGCTGCAGGAAGGCGTGCACGCCCTTTTTGTTCGAGGTCACCACATCGAACAGGCCGTCGCCGTCGAGATCGCAGACCCTAAACTGCGTGCCTACGCCGGAGTGGTTGTCGATTTGGTGGTACGTGAACTGCGGTTTGCCTGGCTCGGGCCGCTGCAGCTCGAACCAGCATAGGATCGCCGGTTCGGCTGCGCCCGGATCGTGGCCATTGTGAGCGTAATATCGCTTTCCGGTGACCAGATCGGCGAGTCCGTCGCTGTTCATATCGGCAAGAATCAGAGCATGGGTCTGCGAGATGCCCTTGTGGATCTCATGTCGGTCGAACACGGTCTCACCGTTCTCCTGCCGTTGTTCGAACCACCAGACGCCGTATTCGTGGGCGCTCGAGGTGATGACGTCGCTGTCGCCGTCGCCGTCCACGTCGTAGACGACCATATCGGCGCAGGCGGGGCCGAGGTCAGCCTTGTGGAATGTCCAATCGCTGCGGCCCCGGTCCTCGGGGGCTTCCCACCAGCCGGCGGTGCCCAGGAGATCGGTTCGGCCGTCGCCGTTCACGTCACCCATGCCGAGGCCGTGACCGAACTGAGCAAATTCGGGGAGCTCCTGTGTGACGGGGAAGGCCTGCCACTCGAGGGTCTTGTCGGCCTGTGGCCGGAACCACGTGATGCGCTGGTTCAGGGCGAATACAGGCACGGGGTGGCCGTCGCCCACGAGATCGCCGAAGATGGGCGTTTCGCCGGCAGCCGCCGGGGCCATCGGGCGTGTTTCCCAGTGGCCTTCCGCGCCGGCGGGGTTGCGGTACCAGGAGGCCGGCGCGCCAGGAAACCCAACCACAAGGGCGTCCGTCCAGCCGTCTTCGTCGACGTCCATGGCGAAACAGGCGAAACACTGGCTGTATCCGGCGTTGGGATCGTAAACCTGGGGCGGCCGGATCTCGCGGGATGGCCAGTCGGGCGCCGCGTACCATACGTCGCCCACGACAATGTCGTCGAGGCCGTCGCGATTCACATCGGCCACGGCAATCCCTTCGGATCGGAACGCCGGATCGACGATGACATGCTCGAATCGCACGTCATCGCCCGAGGCCGGCGGCGCGGCCGCGCGTACGACACCGGCGATCGACTCGATAGCCTCCGGCGAAATCGCGGCGCCACGCGCGCGGGCCAACGCTTCCTTCGCGGCGTCGTACAGTCCCTCGGGCCGGTCTTCTCCGATCGTGTTGGCGATTTGTGCCCAGGCAATAGCCGCTTCCGAAACGACGTGGTCGTCCATAAGCTGGCTCTGGGCACAGGCGAGCGCGCGGGCCGTGTGGCACGCGCCGAGGGCACCGAGGAGCGCTCGCTTGTCGTCCGAACGCTCGGCTACGGCCAAGGCGCGGCATAGCGCATCCTCGCGCACCGCTGCCTCCAGCGTCGTATCGGATGCCAGCCGGGCGATGCCACGGAACGCCAAGGCACGGTGCGTTACCTCCGTTGTGCCTTCGGCCAACGGGACGAGATAGGCGAGCGCGGCCGGATCCTCCGAATCGGCCAAGGCGCGAACCGCTGCGTCGTGGACTTCGGCAACGTCGTCGCCCGTGGCCTGGCCGAGCGCATCGAGAAGATCGGGATTGCGGAGTCTTCCGCACACGGCCAGGAGGATGGCGCGCAAGCCGGGATCCTCCTGTTCGAGACCGGCGAGGATGATACGGACGAACTCGGGGGATACCTCGATGCGTTCGCCCAGCCTGACGAGCGCGCGTTTCGCGGCCGCCTGGTCGCTGACTTCTTCGGCGCCCTCGGCGAAGGCGCGTAGGCGTTTGGCATCGGTGATGGTACCGACTTCGGCCAAGGCAATCGCGGCGGCGGCCCGGACGCTGGGATCCTCGGCCGAGAGCAGGCCGCGCAAGGCCGGCCGGGCGGCCGTGTCACGCCGTTGGGCAAACGCCTCAGCAATCGCCTCGGCCTCTGCCGAATCGGCTTGGCGCAATTGCGCGAGGAGAGCGGAAGTGGCGTCCGAGGAGGAGAGCCGCGCCAAGGATTGAGCTGCGGCGGCGCGATCGGGTTCTTCGCCGTGAGCGGCGGTCTTCACCAGCGCCGGCACGGCGGAGCCGTTGCCCATCGACGACAACGCGTCAATGGCCACTGCGCGAACGGCCGGATCCGCATTACTGACGAGACGGGCGATGGCCGGCGCCGCGGCACGATCGCCGCGTTGCGCCAGTGCCTCAACCAGTCCGGGGCGCACGCCGTCCGGCACGCGCCCGAGGAGGGCCGCAAAGGTCTCCGTAGCGATCACGCTCTTGAGGTCGCGCACGACCGGCAAGGCGGCCTCCCACAACGCCGGGTCGTCGGTCAACAACGAGGCCTCAATCACTTCGGGGGCGTTGAGGCCGGCGGTGCGGATGAAGCCGGCCTGGGCGGCGACGCGGAACCTGCCGACGCCCCACTTGTCCCGGATTTGCGCGTACAAGGCGTGGGCTGCCCTCGTGTCCGTGCCGGAGAGATGCTCGGCGCATTGCAGCAAGGCGTCCAGGGCGGCGGCTTCGAGCACGTTGCCGGGCCTTCGGGCCAGGAAATCCTTCAGGGCGTCGATGGCTGCCGGGCCGCCGATCTTGCCCAACGCCAGCGCCGCCGACAGGACTAGTTTCGGATCATGGCTGAAGAGCGCCGGTATGATTTGCGGTACGGCCTCCGTGTCGCGGCGCACGCCGAGCGACTCGATGATGCCCGCCTTGGCATCGCCCGATACCGTGGCCAAGGCGTTGCGCAAGGCGGCGCCGGCCTCGGGATACGGCATCGCGGCGAGGGCCATCCGGGCGGCGTGCGCCAAGGTCTCGTCTCCGAGCAGCGCCTCGAGGGCCGGCACGCTCTCGACGGAGCCCACGTAACGCAGTTGCTCGCAGGCCTGGGCTTTGCCGGCCAAGGTGTCGGGCTGGTCGAGGATAGCGAGCAGGAAGCGCTCATCGTCCATGTTGGAGGTCCAGGTGAGGACGCCGCCGATTCTGTCGGCGCACGTGTCGGTCAGAGTAACGGCGATGAGGCTGATGACGGAGAGAGCGTGCGTGTCCTTGACTTCGATGGCGGCCAGCGGCATCTCCGGCCTTGGATTGCGCACGGAGAGACGCCAGAAGCCGATGGGCTGCTGGTGGTCAGGATAGACAAGCGCGTCGCCGTGCGCCTGGGCGGCGAACGGGAGTATTCCTGGTTTCCACCAGTCCTGGATGTTGATGCCGCATCGAAGAGGCACCTCGACGCGTTCGCCATCGGCGTATATCAACGCGTATGCGCCAACGGGATCGCCGGCGTGTTCCGTGAAGTGAAGAAAGTGGATGCCGCCACAGACGGTGGCCGGGAGATCGATGTGGCGTGAGTTGCCGGGCCCCACATGAACCCGTCCGTCCGTGATAACGAAGGGCACGCCATCGATCTCGCGCTGGCCGAGCGCGACCGCGGCGAAACATGCCCGGAGGCCCGGCTCGGATACGGCCGCGAGGTCAAGCGTGCGCAATTCCGCGCCCGCCAATGATGTCGAGAGGCACGCGGCCCAACATGCCGCACACGCGATCAGCTTCCCGGTCGTACACACGATAGCGCCCGCCCTGGTTGAAATGTCCCGACGACCTCGACCCGCCTACAGAGGCCGTTGCTCCACAAAACGATACCGGCACATCGTAGCTTGGCCTGCCCGGTCGTTCAAGTGCCGGCCCGGCCCGGCCGCGCCTCGGCTAGGCCAAGAGATACCGCCGTGCGGCCTTCATAACCTCGTCCACGGCCTTGTCGGTGTCGTCGTCCAGCGGCACCGGTTTGTGGCAGGCCAAGATGGCCTCCTTCATCTCGCGGCACCGCGCGAACATGTCCGCGTGGCCGGCGACGACCCAAGGCTCCCAGAAGGCGCGATCCAGCAAGCGGGGGAACCAGAGCTCGCGGCGGAAATGCAGGGCGGTGAACTCGCTGGCCAGGAAGTTGCCCGAAGGCCCCACCCGATCAATCTCGTCGAGGCCGAGCGTCTCATCGCTGATATCGATTCCTCGCATGAGGCGCTCGACGTATTCCACCACCTCATGCTGGAGCACCAGCATGACCGCCGAGGAGCCGAGGTCGACGCCGCAGATGCCGAGATGACCGAAAATATCGGCCCCGGCAAGAGCGCCACACGCCAGTGTAATGCCGATCTCGAGGCCCGCCTGCGCGTCGGCCGTTTTGCTGTCCGTGAGGCCGACGTTGATGTAGACCGGCAATCCGTAGGACTTGCCCATCTGCGTCATGGCCACGGCCATGAGGGCCTGTTCCGGGCCGGCGAAGACCATCTGCGCGGTGCGCATGTCGAAGATATGTGGAATACCGCCGTAACACACCGGCGTGCCGCGCCGCACCAACTGGACGATGCACAGACTCGCGAGGATCTCCGCGTTTTCCTGAGCGAGGGTTGCGGCGAGCGTGCCGGGGGCCGTTGCGCCGGTCTGAGCCATCGGGCCCAGGTGGACCGGCAAGGGCAACGTGCACGTCTCGAACAACAAGTCGATCCCGTCGTGCGGGAAATGCAGCGGACTGATCGCCTCGAGCAGCGGATAGGCCAAGGGATGGGCGGCGGCCTCGGCTTCGCTCCCGGCCACGGCCGCCATCAGCTCGATCACGAACTTGGCCGAGGCCCGATCGTAGAACCAGAATGTGATAGGCTTCGTCGTGTGTCTGATTTGCTCGGCCGCGACG
>Ga0209717_1000297_pt1 | contig 63053 bp, 52 predicted proteins | sample AD_UKC048_MetaG_FD_184418 | JGI IMG/M metagenome (GOLD analysis project Ga0209717, IMG submission 184418) | Active sludge microbial communities of municipal wastewater-treating anaerobic digesters from USA - AD_UKC048_MetaG (SPAdes) (version 2) | ecosystem: Engineered > Bioreactor > Anaerobic >...
ATCATTATCCCCGCTGATATAATCCGTCATATCGATCACCACCCCGTTGGAATCGCGCCCCATTGCTTTAATATCAAAGGAGGCAGCAATGGCCTGAACATTTGAACGGGAAACCGCACTATACATGGAGGACGTGGTATCTTTTGTATACTCAGCAAAGGAAATAGTACGCAGGAAAATTTTATTTTTCGGACCAACCTGAAACTGAATCACATTCCGGCTGATATCATCTCCGGCAAATCCGGCAAATCCGCCTACCCGCATGCTGGCGCCGGCCTTACTCAGTCGGTTTACTACCAGGATATCCCGGTTGAGCATGGAATCAGGGATTTCAAAAAAATATTTATCCTCCACTTTGTGAATGGTGAACATTCCCGCATCGGAAACGGCTTTTGATGTAATCACCTCTTTGTACGCTTTGGGACCGGTAGAAGGACCGCCGCCTGGGCCATTGAACGGTTTTTTTGTCGTATCCGCACGGGGAGGCGCCCCATTATTCTGGGCTGTTACAGTCAGGGAACAGCCGGCCAGTAGCAAAAGAATAAAACCTTGTTTTTTCAAAAATTGCATAAGGATCATTTTAAAGTGGCTCAATATACAGAAAGAGCGCTTTTATTAAGGAATTTCTGTGACGAATTATCAGACGGTTATTTAGGAAGTAACCTTGCTCATTACAAATAAAAAACCCGTCTTGTTGACAAGACGGGTCAGGTATTTTTGTAAAAAGGTTACGCCTTCTTTTTGCCTTTGGGGGCAAACATAGCCAGCATTCGTCTTCCTTCCATTTTCGGCATGTTTTCCAGTACACCGATTTCAGCCAGGCGTTCTGCAAATTTCAGCAGTAAAAGCTGACCGCGGTCCTGGAACTGGATGGCCCTTCCTTTGAACTGTACGTAGGCTTTCACTTTATTGCCATCCTTCAGGAATTCGATCGCATGCTTTGCTTTAAAATCAAAGTCATGGTCATCCGTATTGGGGGTGAAACGGATTTCCTTTACTTCGGAGACTTTGCTTTTAGCTTTCATCTCTTTTTCCTTCTTCTTCTTGTCGTAAAGGAATTTATTATAGTCAATAATTTTGCAGACCGGCGGATCTACGGTGGGAGAAATTTCCACCAGGTCCAGTTGCTGGTCCTGCGCCATCTTTAATGCTTCCTGTGTGCTGTAGATGCCTACTTCCACATTTTCGCCCACCAGTCGAACCTGGGGAACACGGATAAAATGATTGATGCGGTGTTCTGCCTCTTTACGGGGAACAAACCGTCCCCTGAAACCGCCTTTGTTAAATCCGCCACCACCGGGCTTTGAAAATCCGCCTCCGGGTGGTCTGTTGAACCCGCCTCCGGGTTTTTGTGGTACTGCCATTTAGATACTTTAAGTGAAGCTCCCTCCCCTGCAGATGAGCATGTTTTTCTGGTTAACTGGTATTCCGGTCAGGATCCGGAATTGCTAAAAACGGTTTATTCGCTTTTACGTTCTTTAATTTCTTCAACAGCCCCGGCCAGGAACTCCGCTACGGTTTTTACACCGAGATCACCCTTGCCCTGCCGGCGTATGGCCACCATACCTTCATTCATTTCCTTTTCACCAACCACCAGCATATACGGAACCCGCATCAACTCGGTATCACGGATTTTTTTGCCGATTTTTTCATTCCGGTCATCTACTTCCGCACGAATAGTAGCTTTTTTCAGTTGATCGGCAACCGATTTGGCATAGTCGATGAACTTATCACTGATCGGCAGCACTTTGACCTGAACCGGAGCCAGCCACATGGGGAATTTGCCGGCATAATGTTCCAGCAGAAAGCCGATAAACCGTTCGTGGGTTCCCAGTGGTGCACGGTGAATAATCAGGGGTACTTCGGGCTGATTCTGCTGGTTGGTAAAACTCAGTTTGAAACGACGGCCCTGGGCAAAATCCACCTGGTTGGTAGCCAGGGTAAACTCCCGGCCTATGGCACTCCATATCTGCACATCGATCTTGGGTCCGTAAAATGCGCCTTCTCCTTTTACTTCCACAAACGGCACATTCGTTTCAATCAGCACTTTCCTTACCAGTTCTTCCGTTTCCAGCCAGAGTTCCGGCTCATCAATATATTTCTGTCCCAGTTTGGCCGGATCATGCAGCGATAAGCGCATGACATATTTTTCAATTCCGAAGATTTTGAAATACTTCAGGTACATTTCATTTACTGACCTGAACTCCTGGGCAAACTGTTCTTTAGTGCAATAAATATGCGCATCGTTCATATGCAGGCAGCGTACCCTCATGAGTCCGAATAGTTCACCGCTTTGTTCGTACCGGTAACAGGTACCGTATTCGGCCAGTCGCAACGGAAGATCTTTATAGCTCTTGGGCTCTGCATCAAAAATTTTGTGGTGATGCGGGCAATTCATCGCCTTCAGGTAATACTTCTCTCCATCCATATCCATGGCCGGGAACATACTGTCGGCATAATACGGCAGGTGACCACTGGTCAGATACAGACTTTCCTTGGCGATATGCGGAGTCACCACTCTTTTATAACCGGCGGCGGTTTCTGTTTCCTTAGCCAGTTTTTCCAGTTCCTCAATGATCACGGTACCATTGGGCATCCATAAAGGAAGTCCTGGTCCCACATCATCATCCATGGTAAAAATGCCCAGCTCTTTACCAAGTTTACGGTGATCCCTTTTTTTGGCTTCTTCCAGCATGGCCAGGTATTCATCCATTTCCTTTTGGGAAGGGAACGTCACCCCATACACACGGGTCAGCTGTTTATTTTTTTCATCGCCTTTCCAGTACGCCCCGGCTATGCTCATCAGTTTGATGGCTTTGATAAAACCAGTGTTGGGAATATGCGGGCCACGGCAGAGATCTGTGAAACCGCCCTGGGTATAAAAAGTGATTTCCCCATCGGTCAGGTTACTGAGCAGGTCCAGTTTATATTCATCACCTTTATTGGTGAAATATTGTACCGCCTCTTCCTTAGGCATTTCTTTACGCAAATAGAGATTGCCCTGTTTGGCCAGTTCATTCATTTTCTTTTCCAGCGCGGCCAGGTCTTCTTCGGTCATTTTGCGATCGCCAAGGTCCATATCATAATAGAAGCCTTTGGGACTTTCGAGAGCGGGTCCTACCCAGAATTTCACCCCGGGGAAAAGATGTTCCACCGCTTCAGCCATCAGGTGAGCAGAAGAATGCCAGAAGGTCATCTGTCCATCCGTATCATTCCAGGTCAGTAATTTCAGGCTGGCATCTTCAAGGATCGGACGGGTGGCATCCCATACCTGTCCGTTCACACTGGCGGCCAGCACTTTTCTGGCCAGACCTTCGGAAATGGATTTGGCAACATCCAGTGCGGAAACACCGGCTTCGTATTGCCTGACTGCACCATCCGGCAGGGTAATATTAATCATCTGTTTTACTTGTTTTTATCGGAGAGCAAAGGTAACGAATAATGCCTAAAGATGACGCAGAATCAGGCGGTCAATCCTTTCTTTGCAGCGGGTGGTTTTTCTTTTCAACCGGGCTTCTTTTTCAGGATGGGTGGATTGCCAGATTGCCAGCCGGAATTGGCGTTTTCGCCACCGGGACATCATAATCGATCCATAGGACCGGGCTAAGCCTAAAGTCAGTTTATCCAAAAGCCGGGTAAGACGTGTCGCTTGTACGTTCTCCACATAAAACTGCTTAAACTGGTTCCTGAGCCCTTCCTGAAACCGGATAAATGTTTTCTTATTCGACTGTAGTTCTTTCACCGTAAATACCCCGGTCAGGGTTTCGGACAGATCTGCATTGATATGGGCATTAATACCAAGTAACTGGTATTGTAAAGGGGTCAATGTACTGTCGCCGAAATACACCTGCCAGGCTTCCGATCCGTGTCCCCGCCCCCTGCTAGCCGCCGCCCGGAAAAAATAGCCGGCAAAAGTCTGCTCAAACCGTTGAATAAATTCTTTCTCCCGGGCATCAGCCCTTTGATAATGCTGAAGGGAAATCAGTACGGTTTCGGTATAAAGTTTAGCAAAATGACTGGAGGGTGCGGCGGAACTGGCAATTGAATCCAACTGAAGGGCCAGCCGGATTCCGGGATCTTTTTCCTGTGCCTGCAGGCATAGCCCACTTTGGAGAAGAACAGTATAGTAAAGGAATCGAAGAGAATGCATATTTTTAAAAACCTGTTAAAATTAACAAACTATTGCCCGGTATCGCCATTTCAAACGATCTTGATTTCAGTAAATTTGCAGACTGTCGAAGCCTATGTTACAACGATTCATTATTGTTTTATTTTGCTGCCTGACCGGCTTGTCCCTGTCGGCCCAGGATATGTCTGGTATCTGGCGGGGCTATTTTGTCACCGAAAATTACGAGCATTACAAATTTGAACTTCAGATCAAACAGTCCGGTAATTCCGTTTCCGGTGTTTCCTACTCCTACCTCTCCACTGTATTTTATGGGAAAGCGTCACTGACCGGAAGTTATAATAAAGCGGGCAAAAAGATTCTGATCCAGGAAATCAGAACCGTGGAGTTACGCATGTCAGACGGATCGGCTGCCTGTATCATGAAATGCAATTTTGAATACAGTCGATCCGGAAAGGAAGAGTTCCTGGAAGGCACCTATACCAGTAAATTTGAAAAAGACGGGTTGCTGACTAAGAAAGGTGAAAACTGTGGTGGAGGTAAGGTTTACCTGCGCCGGGTGGCCAACTCCGATTTTTATATAGAACCCTTCCTTCGCGGCAAAGTAAAACCCGGGCCTATACTGATCAATAAAGCACCGGTTAAATCGAACCCGGCTGATAAAAAAACATCCCCGGTCCTGGTGAATAAGGCACCGGTTAAAAAAGATACAGTTAAAGCCAAAGTCAATCCGCCGGTAGTTAAGAAACCCCCGGTGGTAAAGAATCCACCCGTGGTAACCAAACCCAAACCCGTTATCCGGAAAGATACGGCGGTACTGAAGCCTGTCGCCGGTAACCTGGCCAAGCATGACAGTGCTATGCGGAAAGTAAAGCCGGCCCTGATCACACCTGCCCCGCCGGATATTAAGAACCGGATCAATGAACTGGTAAAGACGTTAACCATCCATAGCAACCAGGTTACGGTTAAACTATTTGACAACGGCGAAATTGACGGGGATACCATCTCTGTTTACCTGGATAATAAAAAGGTACTTTCCGAAAAAAGACTCACCGCTGCACCGCTCGTTTTGCGTTTTGACCTGAGTGAACAAGAGGATGAACATGAACTGACAATGGTGGCCGAAAACCTGGGAACCATACCCCCTAATACCTCCCTGATGATTGTGGAAGCCGGTACGCAACGATTTGAGGTGCGGATTACGTCTACTGAACAGAAAAACGCAGTGGTTAAATTCAGGTATCAGAAACCAGGATAACCGGTAAGACGGACTGGATTCCGGGCAAAGAAAATTGCCGCTGCTGTAATTTTTTCAGGACCGCTTCTTTTTTCCTTATTTTTCCACCGTTATGGCAAGGCATTTCTTCCTTTATATATTAGTATTTACCGGTATTTCATTGTCCGCCCAGAATATTAACGGCATCTGGAAAGGGAAAGTGGTGATGGCGCCCAGTGGGTGTTTTCCCGTTTATCAGATAGAACTCCAGCTCCAACTGGCCGGCAGCCATATCACGGGAACAGCCTATCACTTTTCTGATTCTTCCAATTATTTAAAAGAGAACTTTGAAGGAACTTATAACCGTGACAGCAACTTAATTACCATCCAGGAAATCGGTATTGTGACATTTAAGATTAAAGAGGATTGTGTTCCCTGTATCAAAACCTATAAACTCAGTTTTCACCGGGGCAACGGGAATGTGGTGACCGAAGAACAACTACGTGGTACCTGGTCTACACCCACCGGTAAAGCCATTGACGGGAAGACCGTTTGCGAACCGGGGTCCATTGTCCTCACCCGTTTTGATAAGACGCTCTTCAAACCGGAAGTGAAACTCCCTCCTTCACTCACCAACCGGAAAGCGGAACTGGTGAAGGAAATAAAAGTAGACACCGGGAATATCAAAATTGATTTTTATGATAACGGGCAGATAGATGGTGATACGATTTCTGTTTATGTAAACAGTATGCCGTTGGTGTCCAACCGGATGCTGAAAACTCAACCAATATCTGTAAGTGTCCGGGTGGATCAGAAGAAAACAGTACAGGAAGTGATCATGGTGGGAGAAAACCTGGGCTCCATTCCTCCCAATACCGCATTAATGATTATTACCGCCGGCACAAAACGTTATCAACTCTATCTTACTTCTGATGAACAGAAAAATGCCATGGTCCGTTTTGTTTATGAAAAGCCGTTGACGGATAAATGATCTTTATTATCTTTTTTGTCGTAGAATGACTACAAAAAAGTAAGTATGAATAACAAACAATTTAAATAACTGGTAAGAAAGCTAAATATATTAAGCTATTAGTTTGTGGAGAATACTTTAATAGGTAACTTTAGTATGCAAACAATTTTAATTTCCTCAATTTCTTTGACGCAAGAAGGCTCCGTTCCAACGGGGCTTTTTTGTTTAGGGAAATCAAAACTTAAAATTCCAGGTGACTGCTGGTAATACAGGGAACAGGGATACCTGTTTGGTCGAAACCTGCAGATCATTCGTGGCGATACTTCCTTCCTGGTCAAAATAGAGAAAGTAAGGATTCAGCCGGCTGTAGACATTATAAATGCTGAATACCCATGAACTGGTTAATTTCCGTTTCTTTTTAGGTACAGGCGTATAGGTGGCCGAAAAATCCATCCGGTGATAAGCTTTCATCCGGTATTGATTCAGATTACTGTATTCCTGCGTCAGTACCCCGTTGATAATATAAAATCTCTCCGGCAAAGTGATTGCATTGCCGGTACCATACACAAATACAGCCCCCAGTTTCCATTTTTTCCCGGCATCATAATTACCAACCACTGAAATATCATGTCTCCGGTCATAACGGGCCGGAAAACGCCCCCCATCATTTAATTGTTCAAATTTGCGCCAGGTCCAGGATAAAGTATAACCGATCCAACCCGTCATCCGCCCCCGGGTTTTATTTACAAAAAATTCAGCTCCATAACTCCAGCCTTTACCAAAAACAAATTCCTCTTCAGGATCGGCCAGTGAAGGCGTGTATCCTTCTTTATACTCTACCTGGTTGCGCATATCCTTATAATACACTTCCACCGAGGTTTCATACCGGTTATCTGCAAAATTCCTGAAGTAACCGGCAGAATACAACCAGCTCAACTGAGGGCGGACAATATACGTACTCGGCACCCACAGATCAGTGGGTAAAGTGGTGCCGGCATTCGTCACCAGGTGGATATATTGGTAATTGCGGGTAACCGCGGCTTTCAGGGAGGATTCATCATCGAGTGCATACCGGATCGTCATACGGGGTTCCAGTCCTCCATAGGATTTTACGGTTTTTAAACGGGCATAAGAAATACTGTCCAGTTTATTTCCATTCACGTCGCGGGTATACAACATATAGGGTCCCACCTGGTTAAAACTGCTCCAACGTATTCCGTAGTTGATTTTCAGTTTCTCCCCTATTTCCCAGTCATCCTGTATATACACGGCCGCTTCCATGGCATATTTGGCTCCTTCATTATTAGGGTTGAAAAGAATGGAATCCTGGCGACCGGTCACCACATTCGGTATAAACTTATGATGGGTGAGCAGACCCCCGAATTTCAGTTTGTGATTGGGTAAGGGGTAATAATCAAAATCTGATTTGATTGTCATATCCCGGATGCCGGAGGATAAACCAATCTCGAAATTTTCCTGGGCAGCGGAAAATTTAAAATTATAATCATTGTATACAGCTGTGGTATTGGCAAACAGGCGGCGGTTGAATACATGATTCCACCGGAGCGTCGCCGTGGAATTTCCCCATGGGATATTCGTGTTGAAAGATCGTTTGGAATTCCGGAAGTCAAAAACATCTCTGCCGAAATAGCCACTCAGGTAAAGCCGGTCTTTATCCGAAAAGCGATAGTTGACCTTGGCATTCAAATCATAGAAATAGTAGCCTGATCCGTAAAAACTGCTGCTCTTACTTACAAAGGGTTTTACCAATGCATCGATATAGGTTCGCCGGGCTGATACAATAAAGGAAGCTTTTTCCTTTTTGATCGGTCCTTGTACGGAAAAACGGGAGGCAATCAACCCGATCCCTCCTTCCGTCTGGAATTTATTGATATTCCCCTCCTTCATGGATACATCCAGCACCGAGGAGAGCCGGCCACCATACTGGGCGGGCATACCACCCTTAATGAGGGAAACATTCTTGATGGCATCTCCATTGAAAATGGAAAAGAAGCCAAACAGATGCCCGGTATTATACACCACTGCATCATCGAGCATGATCAGGTTCTGGTCCGGTCCACCGCCCCGGACATAAAAACCGGCATTACCCTCACCGGCACTTTGCACCCCCGGCAACAACTGGATTGCTTTCAGAATATCCACTTCCCCCATAAAAGCCGGTATGGCCCTGACCTGGTTCATGGTCAGATCGATCTTCCCCATCTGGGCATTTTTTACATTCCCGTCCCTTTTTTTACTGTACACCACCACTTCGTTGATCAGGGCGGATTTGGAGAGTAAATCAAAATTCAAGGTCTGGTTGGAATGCAAGTGTAGCGGAACTACCTGGCCCATATATGAAACATGGGAGACCTGGATATCGTATTCCCCCTCGTCGAGGGTGAGTGAATAAAAACCATATTGATTGCTGGTTACCCCCCGGGACAGGCCATTTACGGCTACCGTGGCTCCAATGATGGTTTCACCGGAAAGACTGTCTTTTACATAACCGTTCAAAGTATAGCGGGTTTGGGCGGCTATGCCTGAAGACAGCATTAAAAGGGAGACAACGACTACATGAAACCGAAACATATTCACTACAACAAATTATTTAATGATTGGTTGATCAGTCTTTGTGATCCGTTGAGCACTGCTGCAACCCGTCAGACCATACGGATTAGGTGCATCCGCTGATTTTCCGATCCACCAACCCTCATTGCCTTTGCCAAACGCATCCGGACATATCAGCCGGTAATACGAAAGATCAGCCATAACTAGCAGGGTCAGCATCGTATACAGTTCACGGGATAAGATATTCAGAGAAGCCCTTTTTTCCGCTATTTCGGGATCCATTATTATAGCCGTTGTTTCGGCCCGGGCATTGTCCAATGACAGGAAGACGGCATCATATTTAATGGTATCAGTCACGAGTTCTTCAATAGTAAAACTATCCAAAGCCAGTTTCAGCCGGCTGCCCTGCTCTTCTGCTGTTGCCATATTCCCGGCTGCCAGCTGATCAACCAGCTGAAAATAACTTGAAAAGATATTTTCGATGGCATGTGTGAATCCGGGGCTATATGCAGCAGACTGCACCGATGACAAGGATTGTGGTTCAGTTGCTGCCTCTTCCTTATAAACATTTAAAAAACGAAACAGGGCTATTATAAGGAACAACAGCCCCGGAAAGAGGATCCAGCGTGGTATTTGGGTCTTTCCTGGCTGTTTCCGCCAGTGTATATACAGCCCGGTAAGTACCACCAGGAGCAAAATCAGCAACATGTTCAGGATTAAGGTCACCGGAAAGAAAATATTTGAGCAAAGATAAACCCCCTGCACCGGAACGGCGAATCCGTTATTTTTGCAACCTGTTAAAAAATTAATATGCTCGCAGGATTTCAAAATGTGACTTTTGAGTTTGGTGCCCGTGCTATTGTGGAAGATGCCACCTGGCATATACAACCGGGTGAACGGATCGGCCTGATCGGTTATAATGGAACGGGGAAATCGACCCTTCTGAAATTACTCGTGGGGCAATACCAGCCTTCTTCCGGTACGGTGGAAAGAAGCCGGACCACGTCCATGGGATACCTTCACCAGGACCTGCTCAGTTTTGATACCGAGGAATCCATCCTCCAGGTAGCATTGGGTGCCTTTGAACGGGTATTGCAACTGGAGAAAGAAATTGAGGAACTGGGTCATGAATTGGAAAGAACAGGGGATGAAAAAACCCTGCATGAGTACAGTGACCGGTTGCATGAAATGGATACCCTGGATGGTTACAGTATCCACTATAAGACGGAAGAAGTTTTACAGGGATTAGGATTTGCCAATGCCGATCTCCACCGCCCTTATAAAGAATTCAGCGGCGGATGGCGGATGCGGGTATTGCTGGCCAAAATGATCCTGCAACAGCCCGATTTGCTCCTGCTAGATGAGCCGACCAACCACCTTGACCTTCCCTCCATCGAATGGCTTGAAAAATACCTCCTGCATTACCAGGGATCCGTGGTGATTGTAAGTCACGATAAATACTTCCTGAACCGGATGGTGACCAAGATCGTGGAAGTATACCAACAGCAATTACATATCTACACCGGTAATTATGATTATTTTGAAAAGGAAAAAGCGATCCGTGTAGAAATGCAGCAGAAAGCCTACGAGAATCAGCAGGATTATATACGGCAGAATGAACGGCTGGTGGAACGGTTCAGGGCCAAAGCCAGTAAGGCAGCCATGGCCCAGAGTATCATGAAAAAGCTGGATAAACTCGACAGGATCGAAGAAGCCGGGATCGAACGACCGGATATCCGGATCAATTTCAGGGTGGACAAACAGCCGGGTAAAGTGCTGGTAGAACTGCATAATGTATCCAAAGCTTTCGGGGATAATGTCATTATTGAAAACAGTTCAATCGAAATTGACCGTGGCGATAAAATTGCCCTCATCGGGGCCAATGGAAAAGGAAAGTCCACCTTGCTGCGGATTATTGCAGGGGTGGAGCAGTTTTCACAGGGTGAACGCAAATGGGGTCATAATGTAGAGGAAAGTTTTTATGCCCAGCACCAGCTGGAAGCCCTGAACCTGAATAACACGATCCTGGATGAAATGAAGGAATGTGGCAGCCAGATGACGGAACTTGAATTACGTGGATTGCTGGGTTGTTTTCTTTTCAGCGGTGACGAATCGGATAAAAAAATACGGATTCTCAGTGGAGGTGAAAAAGCCAGGGTGGCCCTGGCCAAGGTAATTGTGAGCAAGGCCAATTTCCTGATGCTCGATGAGCCGACCAACCACCTCGACATGCATAGTTGTGATCTGCTGATCGAATCCCTTAACCGTTACCAGGGCAGTATTATCCTGGTGAGTCACGACCGTTATTTTGTGGCTAAAACGGCCAATAAGATCTGGGAAATTGTGGACCATGAGATCAAAGAGTTTAAGGGCGGTTATGAAGAATGGGTGGCCTGGAAGGAACGAATGGCCAAACAGGAACTCGAAAATAAAAAACCGGAGAAAAAGCCGGAAACGGTAAAACAGGCGGATAATAAACAAAAGCAAGCTGCTCCCCCGCCTCCCCCACCTCCGGTTGCAAAACAGCAACAACCCGGCATGGCCATTGATAAAGAAAAGAAAAAAGAGTTGCAACGGGTACAACGACAGTTTCAGCAGGTGGAAGAACAGATCGCCAAACTGAATCTCCGCAAAACTGAACTGGAAGCCTCCTTAGCAGATCCATCCGTTTACTCCGATAAAACAAAATTCCTCGAAGCAGAAAACGGGTATAAAAAAGCCGATCTGGAGTTGACTGGCCTGAATAAACAATACGAACAGCTTTTTGAAAAGATTATGGAACTGGAAAGCTGATAATCTGCTGTTTAAAAAATATTTTTTCCAATCGTTGGTTTTAATGTAATTTCTGTAACACAAACCAACGTTTATGAAATCACCTTTGCTGAGCCTGGCTTTGCTGGCGCTGATAACGGCCTCATTGGCGTTCACTTTTCGTGATCGGTTTCAGGCATCTTCTGCCGGAACAAAATCATTGCCTCTCCATTATCAACAGGTAATCCGGTGCAGCCCTGACTGGGAGGCACTCAGTGATTGGCTTGAAGAAACGGATATTCCCCCGATACCCGGCGCCGGTTCTTATACATGGTCCATCAGCAGCCGCCATGACAGTGCCCGTTTTTACTTTAACCAGGGCATTAACATGTATTATAGTTTTCACATCATTGAAGCCATGGCCTCATTTAAAAAAGCCAGCCGTTTTGATCCGGAATCGGCCATGCTTTATTGGGCCCAGGCGCTGGCCTATGGTCCTAATATCAATGATTTTGGCTATGCGGCTACTCCCGCTGCCCTTGTGGCGGTCAGCAAAGCACAACAATTCTCATCAGGAGCTACCGAACTGGAAAAGGCATTGATCAAAGCCATATCTGTCCGGTACACGGCTGATTCTGCAGATACCAACCGCAAGCAGCTGAATGAAGCCTATACCGCTAAAATGGCAGAGTTGTATCAAACATTTCCCGGACAGGGCGATGTGGCTGCACTATATGCCGATGCCATGATGCTGGAACATCCATGGGAACTCTGGTCACCGGACGGAACCCCAAAAGCCTGGACTCCCCTGATCCGGCAAGTACTAGAAAAAGGCCTGTTATCTAATCCGCAGAACCCTGGTCTGAATCACTATTATATCCATGTAATGGAACCTTCTCCGGAAGCAGCAAAAGCGTTGGCCAGTGCAGACCGGCTGGGAAAACTGACACCCGGCCTCTCACATACCGTTCATATGCCTTCACATATTTACCTGCGTACCGGCCATTATAATAAAGGGGTAAGCGTCAATGAATCAGCTGTTAAAAGCTATCAGCAAACAATCCCACTGTATGCACCGGTTACCGGCGCCGATTTTCTGTACATTATTCACAACCTGCATATGCAGGTGAATAATGCGATGATGGCTGGTCGTTATACCAGCTCTGTCCAATCCGCTGCCGACCTGATTAGCAATATCCCTGCGGGTTACCTTGAGTTCCCCGGTGCGATGGGCAACCTGGTTCAATATGTTTATATGACCCCGGTTTTTACTGAAATCCGATTTGGACGTTGGCAAAAACTCCTGGAATATAAGGAACCACCGGCAAACCAGGTATACAGTCGTATTCTCTGGCAGTTTGGAAGAGGGATGGCCCTTACCCGGACACAAAAAATAAAAGAAGCAAAACTGGCGCTGGCTGAAATGAAGGTTTTGTCAAAAGATACCGTACTGACCATTCCCTTTACACCTTTCTCCCCGGCTATTGATGGTGCCATGATTGCTATTGCCCTGCTGGAAGGGAGTATTTTGCTGGAGGAAAATGACCAGCAGGCTGCTTTAGAACAGTTCAGGAACGCGGTGATAAAAGAAGCACAGATGGTGTATAATGAACCGCGTGACTGGATGCTGAACCCGAGACATTACCTGGCCAATGCTTATATTATTGCAGGCCGCCTGGAGGAGGCATCAAAAATACTGAGCGAAGATCTGGCGGTAAATAATGAAAATGGCTGGGCCCTTTATGGTAACTGGCAGGTACTTAAAGCACAACATAAATCAAAACAAGCTGCAAGGATGAAAGTCCGTTTTGAGAATGCCTTCAGTAAAGCAGATTGTACAATCAGTGGAACCGTTTTCTGATCAGGCAGAATGCGCTTTTACAAAATCACTCACCAGGTAACTGATCAGTTTGGCGCTGCTGCTGTCTGATCGGCCATCATTCAACCGGGTAGCCCCTTCACAGATGTATAAATAAGCAGGCTTGGTATCTGCTGCTGCAAAGGATACATATTGCCGGGCATGAACCGGGGAAACACCTACCGGTGTCATGGCACTGCTCAATGTATTTTGAATCGCATCCAGGTCGATATCTATCCCTGTAATTGTATCTTCTGTAAATCCGGTGGCATGGGCCACGGCCTGCAGAAAAGTCCGTTTGTCATGAACAAAAATATCTTCGAAAGTGATACAGTCTATAAATGGATTATTGACAATATCCACCCAGCTATTCTGCGGGATATAGTTTTCATGTAAGCCGATCACACAGTATTTCTGCAGGTAACCGTCTTCTTCCGCATACCGGAAAGCATTACCGCTATGCCGGCCTTCCATCGGCCGGTAATCGGCATGGGCATCCAGGTTAATGCAATTGATCTGGGCCAGTGGAATTTTTCCAGCCTTGTGCCATCCCTTGGCTGCTCCTTTGATCAGGGGATAGGAATTGTTATGTCCGCCACCCACTACTACCGGTATTTTTTTGGCAGCGGTTATAATTTTAACCAGTTTCTCTACTTCATCGTCAATCGTATTCACCGCATGGCGATAAGCTTCAATCCGTTCATCATCTCCTTTGGCCGTAGTATCGATCAGGAATTGCAGATCGCCGAAATCAAAATGCCCGATCATCAGCATTTCATTCCCATCCATGAAATCATTACTCTGCAAATTGAAAAAACTCTGAAGGAATGGAATCCACAAGGTATCCGTACCCCCGATTCCGAAATTTCCTTTGGCCCCCAGATCCTCAGGAATACCAAACAATACATATTTAGATGCGGAACCTTCAATGGATTTTTCCAGTTCGGCGGGATCAAAGATCACGTTCAGTCTTTCCCCCACTTTCGTTTCATACCGGCGGATTTTGGTCAGGGAGAGGATGTCTTGTTTGCTGTAGATCTTAAGGTGCTTCATATGCTGAACATAGAGAATAGAGAATAGAAAATAGTAAATAGAGAATAGGGAATACAGTAGTGAACAAGGTTGGGTGGTTAAAGCCCGATCCTATCGTTGACCACTTTTAGAATCTCCTGTTCTAAAGCTATTGTTTTCTGTTCAATCTCCTTCCCTTTTGACACAATTTCTTCCACGAATACTTTGTCCGTATAACCGGCGGCATTTATACGCACATTCATGAAGGCTCCCATGACGGCTGCACGGGCACAAAGCGCTCCCACCCCGGCATCAGATACGGAATTTGGATTACCGGTTTCTGCCATGGCTTTGATCACTTCGAGACTTTTAAAGGAAGCCTGCATCACCTGGAAGGGAATATCTATCGCGTAGCGGGTGGCTTCCTGGATCGACTGGCTCCGGATGGACTTTTCCGCCTCACTGGATTTGGGTAAAGCAAAAGCCTCCATAATCTTGTTAAAAGCTTTGGTGTCAGCATCCACCAGTTTGACCAATTCATTCTTCAGTGCCTCGCCCTTCTCCGCCCAGTCGCTGAACTCTTCCCATCGATCATTCCATCCTTTTTTATGAGAAGAAAGATTGGCCACCATAGTTGCCAAAGAAACACCCAGAGCTCCCACATAGGCTGAAATGGATCCTCCTCCCGGAGCGGGACTTTCACTGGCCGTTTCATCGGCAAAAGCCGACAAATTCATATTGACCAGTTTACTATCCGCCGGTAAACGGAGCATATACTCAATGATCCGTTCTTCCGGTTTAAAGGGCCCCAGTTCATCCAGTCCCATGGATTTCACAGCAATCTTGATCAGTTCTTTTTCTGAAACACCGGTGGATCGTTTTTGTTTACGTAAAAAATAACGACCGGCATCCGTGAGTGATTTCAACGGGACCAGTCCCACCAGCTCTGAACCGGTGACCCTGATGCCCCGGGCATCGGCTTTTTTACATACTTCATCAAACGCAATATGCAGCGGGGTGATATTAATATTCGTAAGATTCATGCTGATCTGGGCCACTCCGTATTCTTCAATAAACCAGCCGATCGCTTTTACTGATTTCAGACTGCCCGGCTGATTTACTTTTTCTCCGTTTACTACCACATTCCTTCCGGCCTCCCGTACGTCAAAAGCTACGGCATTGGCACGACGGGTACTGGTGGTATTGAGGTTTACATTATAAGCCACCAGGAAATCACGGGCCCCGATCACCGTGCCTCCCCTTTTTGCATCAAACTCGGCCGGGCCAAAATCCGGTTTCCATTGCGGCTCTTTAATTTTTTTGAAAAAACCTTCATACTCACCCGCACGTATAACCGATAAATTATTCCGGCTTTTATCCGGCTGGGCGGCTTCGTAGAGATAGACCGGTATGGATAATTCCTCGCCTACTCTTTTGGCCAGTTTTTGAGCAAAAGCGGCTGTTTCTTCCATAGAAATACCGGCAATGGGAATCAGGGGACAAACATCAGTGGCGCCCATACGCGGATGTTCTCCTTTGTGTTTACTCATCTCGATCAGTTCACCGGCTTTTTTGATGGCCCGGAAAGCGGCTTCAATCACGGCTTCAGGATGACCGACAAAAGTGACCACCGTACGGTTGGTGGCTTTGCCCGGATCCACGTTGAGGAGACGTACCCCTTCTACGGTTTCTACCTGGTCAGTTATTTGACGGATCAGCTGGAGATCACTTCCTTCGCTGAAATTGGGAACACATTCAATGATAGGTTGCATGCAAAACAGTTTGTATGCTAAGTTATTGCTTGTTGCTTGAAAACAGATCGCCGGCAACAATTATTCCACTGTGGATACAAGGAGCTTGAAAAGTTAAAAGCGGTTTATTTGCTTTGCAGAACAGGTCGTGAGGACCAGCTAATATTCTTGCTTTCGCGGATCAGGAACCACCACATAAAAAAAAGAATCAGCGAGGAACTGATCGCGGTGATGATCCAATGCGGAATCATTTCACTCAGGTCGATCAACCGGCTGTGCGTATCCGCCGGATCATATCCAAATAAGAGCGGCAAACGGAACCAGTAATAACAGGATACGGCCATGGCAGCAAAAAACCGGATCAGCATGGTCCGCTTTCCGGTAAAAAAGAAACGGAGTACAAAATACAGGAAAGTAGTGACCGCGCCTGCCATTACAGGTAAGCCGTATACTTGAGCGAAGTGTTGCCATCCCTCCTGCCCTGTATAATCCGGTGTATGAAACCAACCCCAGATATAACCGGGGAAGGCGCCCACCAGCAGAAACTCCGTGATACGCGCCACAACCGATTCATCCTGCAGGAAGGGTTTCGTGTTTTGGGTGGAATCCGGGCAGGGAACAGAACAGCGGATACAGTTCACACAATGTACATTCATCATTTTTGCAGCCGGCTTACTGCCATATAGTTTTTCTACCGGATGTACCGGGCAAATGCCGGCGCACCACGCGGATTTCCGTTCAAAGAATAATCCGGTTGAGAAAGCTACAGCCCCCAGCAGAATCAGGATCATACCGGTGGCACGGCCATCCGTATTGAAGATGACATGTCGTAAGGGAATGATCAGCAATAATAAAACTACTCCTGCCAGTTGCAGTCTGGACTGATCCTTCGGGGTCAGTTTTAGTTTGCCGGGAGCCCCAAACCGATCAGGTAATAATGAGGTGGTTCCAAGGGGACAAATATTCCTCCAGAGTCCGGTCGCCACTACCAGTAAAAACGGGGCAACGGGGATAAGACCATTCCAGAATAATGTAATACCCAGGGCGGGTTTTACAAACAAAGTTACCAGCAATACAAAACCGGCCAGCCAGCATATAACTTGAACGGCCCGCCAATAAATCCATGCATAATCGGATGCTGTTTTATACTCTTTCAATAAGGGGTCTGTTATCATCGGCTGCAAAAGAACCCCAATAATGGTCAAAGGTTATTGAGCACGATCATTTATTTAGCTGATTTATATATTCCCTTTTTTCAATTCCTTCACCGCATAATCACAAGCTCTTGCGGTCAGTGCCATATAAGTCAGGGATGGATTCTGGCAGGGAGAGGATACCATACAGGAGCCATCCGTGACAAACAGGTTTTTGATATCATGGGACTGATTCCATTGGTTCAGGACGGATGTTTTGGGATCATGGCCCATGCGGGCCGTCCCCATTTCATGAATAACTGAACCGGGCATCATGCCATAGTCAAATTTACCTACCCAGTCCAGGTTGGCTGCTTCCAGCATGTCTACAGCTGATTGCTGCATGTCTATTCTCATTTTCTTTTCATTCTCCCCGTATTCCATGGAGATCACCGGTAACGGGATCCCCCATTTATCTTTCTGGTCTTCGCTGAGCGAAACGGTATTGGTATACACGGGTAATGTTTCCCCATAGGCTTCAAAATAAGCAAACCATTCACCCGGGTGGGTCAGGGATTCTTTCCATTCAGCCCCTATACCGGCACTGTACATCCCGCGTGACCAGTCACTCCGGCTGGTATAGTTTTCATAACCGAATCCCCGCAGATAGGGCTGGTCATTGCTTTTTATATTCCTGAAACGGGGCACATATACACTCGCCGGTCGCTGTCCGTAATAAAAATGATCTTTCAATCCGCTGTATCCGCCCGTGGCCCCGATTCCCGCATGATGATCCATCAGGTAATGTCCGAGTACACCGCTCGAATTCGCCAATCCATCCGGGTATTCAGGTATTGCCGATTGTTGTAAGATCTGGGTACTGCCGATCGTGGAAGCATTCAGGAAGATCAGGGTAGAATAGAATTCGATCAGTTCCTTGTTCTCCGTGTCGATAATACGAACGCCTTTCAGTTTGTTGGTTTGCTTATCATAGATCAGGCTATGAACGATCGAAAACGGGCGCAGGGTAAGATTTCCTGTTTTGGCTGCATCCGGGAGGGCCGCTGAATTACTGGAATAGGGTGCCCCGTAAATACAACCCCGGTAACATAGGTTGCGGGAATGACAACGGTTTCGCCCATTATGATCTTTAGTAAGGATAGCCATCCGGCCCATCACCAGGTCTCTTTCCGGGAATGATTTACGTAAGCGCTCCCGGATCTGTTTTTCAAACACATTCATTTCAAATGGTGGCAGGAAATTCCCATCTGGTATCTGTGCGATTCCATCCCGGTTGCCACTGATCCCCACATAGGATTCAATATGATCATACCAGGGAGCAATATCCTTATAGCGGATCGGCCAGTCAATCCCGATCCCTTCTTTCTGGTTGGCTTCAAAATCCAGATCACTCAGGCGATAACAATGCTTGGACCACAATAAGGAACGTCCGCCCAGCTGGTATCCCCTTTGCCAGGAAAATGGTTTTTCCTGCACATACGGATGCTCGGTGTCTTTTACCAGAAAGTGTTTTGCATCCTGACCGAATATGTAAATATCCTTTTGTACCGCGTACTCTTTCTTTTCTTCCAGGCTGACCATATTGGCTAACGGAAATTCCCAGGGATCCTTTTGAGCGGTCGGGTAATCCACGATATGCTCTACCATCCTGCCCCGTTCCAGCACCAATACCTTCAGTCCTTTTTCCGTGAGTTCTTTGGCGGCGATTCCACCAGTGATACCAGAACCAATTACGATGGCATCGTAGCGGTTTCCTTTCTCTGCTTTTCCCAGTATAGTAAATCCAGCCATGGTATTCAATTAAAAATGTAAAGTGGTTCTTCCGTAATTCAAGGTCGTTTCATCAGCCGGAATATCCCCTTTATAAGCTTCCGGTGCTTTCACATAATTGGAGGCTTTTGTAACACCCTCCTCGGAAGTAAAAAAGCCAATCAGGGTATATTTTTTGATGCTGCGGAACCAGGCATTCGCTTCTTTTTTTCCAAAGGCTTTTTCATCCAGTTCTTTGACAAACGCCTGCTTGTCTTTTGCCGTGTCAAAACCGGTTTCAATGCTTTTCAGCCCATCATGGATTTCCTGCTGTTCCTCCTTCACGAGGCATTGCTGAAAGACCTGGTCAAGAAAAACCTGGACATTCACCTGCGAGGCGGATTTGGTACCAGTAGCCGGAATAAGGAGATCAATCATTTCAGTGATCTGGTTGTACTCGTTTTTACTGAAAAAAACCGGGGTATAGGCACTCATGTCTTTGCCGGAGCAACTGCTCAGGAAATTGGATAAAACGGCCGGAAACAAACTGCTCCCTCCGATCAGGCCAATTGATTTTAAAAGATCCCTTCTTTCCATTTTGTTAATTGAAGTGGGTTGACAATCCAATATGTTCAAATGTAATTATTCTGGTAATCCGGTGTACTGATACAAATCAGGGCTGCTATTTGTATTATTCTCCTGGAAATTATAGTGCACTATCATCTTTACCAGCTAAAGGATGGTAGTTCTGTACGGATGATTTCCGTTCCGGCAGGAAAAAAACACGCGGATGACGGAACAGGTATTTACCAATAGTACTGAGTAAACGGGGATACTGCGATAAATGAATGCCCCTGGATTTTACAGCTACGGTAAATGCCAGGGCAAAACTGACCAGAAAGTTTAATACGCCGATACCCAGTACTCCAAAAAATACGGCCAGCATAAAATAAGCCGGCACCTCATTAATTCCCACACCATACAATCCAATGGATACATTTCCGGAAGCAATAGTGATATGACGGATGTCGAACGGAATGCCAAATATTTTCCCTATCACTCCGGAGAAGCCAAGGAAAAACCCAAGAGCAATACTACCAATCAGGGCGCCTATATTTTTCTCTACATAATTGGCAAGGCGGGTCCGCCGTTGGGGTGACATGGTGACTTTCAATGCCGGATGCCGGATCAATCGTTCCCTGATTTGTCCATATTGCACTTTGTTTTGCCAGTAACCGGCTATGATGCCACTGATAAATAAAAATAATCCGGTAAAGCAGGCATACAGAAGAGCCGGGCTTCGCCAGGGATGCTGGTCTTTGAGCAACTTAAAGGCTGCGGCATCAGTGGCAATCTTGCTGCCGGTGACCTGATGATAGCCCCAGGCCAGTAAAAAAGTCATCGGGAATACAATAATCAGGTTACCGAAGAAAGAAGCAATCTGGCTGCGTGAAACTTTCGCAACGGTGGCCGCCAATCCATCCAGATCCGGTTCTCCTCCCAGTTTCCGGGTATCCAGCGAACCTGCCACAGCACTGGCTGTAAAAGCGGGTTGCTTGGTGGCCAGGGTTGATTTGGTTTCTTCAATCAGGATAAAGCCGGCGCTGTAATTCATACTATAAAGAAAACCCAAAGGGAAAGGGGCCAGTTTTAATTTCCCGATCAGGTTTTTAAGGATGGCAGTAAATGAAATGATAAGGCCTCCCCACATAGCGGAACGAATCATTTTATAATATTCCGCTCTTGTTTCTGTAATATACTTATGCCCCTTGCTGCCTTTGTGTTCTGCAATCTGGTAAGCGAGATAGCCCAGTCCCTGGGAGAGAAACTCCATAATACTGTTTTTCCGGTTTTCATTCCGGATCAGTAACCGGAACAGATCAGTGAAACGGCCGGTATCAAACTGGTTGTCGGCATCCAGTATATCTGCAATCAGCAACATCCGTTCCAGGCGATTGGTCAGAATCAGCAACAGGTAGGTTTGCTGAATACTGGCACCTTTATCCGCATGGCTTTCCCGGATATAATCCAATAACGTATAACAGGAATGAATATGCTCTTTCAACGCGGTACTGGTGCTGCTGATGGCATTCGCCTCTTTATTTTCATTGAGTATTAATTCCAGTTCATGCACCAGGTAGTTTTGCCGTACAAAAGCTGTATGATCGTTTCTTTCATTTTCCGGCAGGTAATTCAGTACTTCACGTTCAAGCCCCAGCTGGGCGACCTGGAAGGATAATATTTTCAGTGAACTCAGCAGTTCATTTTTAATCCGGTGGGCATCGGTGCTGAAACGAAAACCCAGGGTTTCAAAAAAATCAATCCATAATGACCGGGGAATACTCTCTACCCACTGGTAATCCGCCTTTTTATAGAAAACACTGTTGATTACATACAGAAAATCCGTTTCATCCTGTAATTCGGGAATCAGTTTATGTTTCAACCGGTTGACCAATTCCTGCCAGAAACCCCTGGATAAGGGAATACCACTTTCCGTAATGGCTGAAGTAAGTTTGGTGCTGATCAGCTGGGAGAGCAGTGCCTGCTGAAGATTGGCCAGTAATTCCGGATGGAGTTTCAGCTCCTGCATGGCAAACCGGAGATTTGCTTCGGCGTTTTTTTTCTTAAGTGTATGGCCCGGCCTGATCTGCTCAAAAAAAGATACAAGAAATGAAAGCCCGGTGGACCGCTCATCTGCCTTTATCCGGTCCTGCAGCAGGGCTGTTTCAAAAAAATCAGGACTCTTTTTACGTAATCGAAACATGTTCCCGAATATACAACATGTGGGTTGTAAGCATGTAAACTGTGGATTAATTCATAACTCTCACTACGGTACCTGCGATTGCCGGACTGTCTTTACAGGAACAATCGTAAGTATAGCTGTTTGGGGTTGTACGGATAATCCGGTAGCTGAAATGGGCCCGGTTCCATTTGCGCCGGGTTCGTATGTTGGTCCAGGTCTGTGTAAGCCGGTATTCGCAATCACTCAACCACAGAATTTTAAATTTGATCGTTTTCCCGTTTCGGGTATTGCGCTCAGTCTGGATCTTCTTTTTCCGCCGGAGTTCCCAGGTATCTCCCGTGGAATCTGTATATAGATATTCACCGGTATGAAATGAAGGACAATCAGGTAAAGGGCCCTGTGCGGATGCCAAATTGGAAACAGCTAAGAGAAGGAAGGTGAAATAAAAAATTTTCATACTATTTTTCCATTCAGGATTACTTTCTCAATATGGTTGGTGCCAAAAGAATAAAAGAGCGTGGCCAGGTTCGGTACCGGTTGAGTGAAAATCAGGTTGGCCTTTTTTCCAGGACGTATACTACCTGTTTTATCCTGTACTTCCATTGCAAAAGCGCCGTTAATGGTAGCGGCATTGATCACTTCTTCCGGCAGCATTTTCATCTGTATGCAGCTCATCGAAGTAACCAGATTCATATTTCCAGAAGGAGAAGAACCCGGGTTGTAATCGGAGGCAAGGGCAAGGGCACATCCGGCATCAATCAGTTGCCGGGCTGGTTGAAATGGCATCCGGAGAAAAAAGGCGGCCGTTGGTAGTAAAGTACCAATGGTGGATGAGCCGGCCAGCAACCGGATCGTTGACTCTTCCATGGTTTCCAGGTGATCCACACTCAGGGCGCCCAATTCCACACCTGCCTCAGTACCCCCAGACAGGTTCAGCTGATTGGCATGGATCTTTGGTTTCAGACCTATGGCCATACCGGCTTTGCCAATACGGATGGTTTCCTCCCTGGAGAAGAAACCGGTTTCACAAAACACGTCAATATAATCGGCCAGTTTTTCTTTTGCAATTACCGGCAGCATCTCATCAATAATCTGCCGGATATATCCTTCATGGTCTTCTTTGAAAGCCGGGGGGTAAGTATGGGCTCCCAGGAAAGTGGCTTTTATTGTCAACGGTGATTTCTCTTTCAGTTTTTTAATAACGCGGAGCATCTTGAGTTCACTCTCCACGGTTAGTCCGTATCCGCTTTTGATCTCAATGGACCCGGTTCCCATTTTACTGACTTCTTCCAGTCTTTTCCAGGCATCATTAAATAGCATCGATTCACTGGCCTCCCCGAGTTTACGGGCCGAGTTGAGTATACCCCCACCCTTTGCTGCGATATCCGCATAGCTCATTCCTTTGAGCTTATCAATGAATTCTTCTTCCCGGGTAGCCGCAAAAACGATATGGGTATGACTGTCGCACCAGGCCGGTAAAACGATCTGACCGGTGGCATTAATCACTGATTTGAAGTGTTTCTCCGGATAAATCAGTTCTTCCATCCGCCCCAGTCCCGTGATGAACTCATCTTCCATGATGAGATACGCGTTTTCAATCACTGGCAATACGGCCAGTTCTTTTCCACGCAGGCAGGTATCCGTTTCCGGTGTATTCACCAATAATTTAATATCGCGTATAAGTGTGGCGGACATGGCCCTAAATTAGCGAAAACGAAACGAAGTCAAAAAAAATGCCCTGCCGTTAAGGGCAGGGCACCGGATAAGGTGTAAGAAAATATTAGTAGGGTAATAATGCCGTATGGCTGTTACCGGCCGGACCGGTCCATACTATTTTCATATAGTAGTTGCCGGCACCCGGACAGGATGTGGCTGCTCCGGTTGCATCCAGTCCGAATGTAACAGCCGCGTTATAGGAAGTAGTGTTATGTACCACTTTGCCGCTGCCTGCCCGGAAGGAACAATCGCTTTTCAAAACAACCGGTTCAGCAATGGTGGTGGTAAACGGACGGCCAAAACGGTTCAATCCCCATTCTGCAATTCCTGTAACTCCGCCATCCGCATGTGTACCGGTGATGGTGATTGTTACTCCATTGTTGAAAGTGAATACCCGTTGACGGGCAACCTGCCAGGTACGTTGAGTGCCATTGTCGAAAGTAACCGACATATTACTGCTGGTGATGGAATGCGTAATGGTGTTCAGAACAGGCAGGTTGATCAGTAATCCACCGCTTACATTGGTTAATGTATGTGTACCGTTAACGGTAATACTTTTATTGTCCAGGGTCCGGGTGACTTTAAAATTCTGGTAGGTCAGGCTGATGGCTGCTCCTGCCTGGCTCCAGCGTACACCCTGCGCCATGGAAATGACAATCACACCCGTGCGGGTTCTGTTTCCCAGGCAACTGGTGCCATTATACGTAATGGTAATGGTGCGGGGATTTGCCGCAGTATCCACCACGATATCCGCATCGCAGATCAGTGAATTCAGATCACCGGGCCGGCCGGTTATGCCGGCTGTGGATTCCAGGAGCAGGTTCGCGTCATTCGCTACCGCATCCACTTCACCTGAAAACCGGGACTGGTCATCGGAATGGGTGGAAGTTTCAGCCGTGAAATCAGTGCTGCCTGCATTGGATGCTTCTTTCTTACAGGAAGTAAAAAGAAACGTAAAAGAAAATGCCGCAATGGCAATGGATAAAATCCTTGTTTTCATATTCGGGTTTTAAATGTTAATCTCAATAAATAACAGACAATAGACAGGGACACTTGTCAATTGGTTTAACAAGAACCCTGTTTTTTTTCAGGAAAAAGAATACTAACCATTAAAACGGGAATAAGCCGGGCTTAGTACGGGCCCGCCCGGGAAAAAATACGATGAAGACGATGAAAGATTACGATTGGGCTGTAATAATGTGTAAGCCGTTTAATAACCGGGGATGGTTCAGGCAATATTTTCAATAACCATCGCACTGGCACCACCGCCTCCATTACAAATACCTGCGGCGCCAAACCGGGCATTATTGGATTTCAGAATATGAAGCAGGGTGACAATAATTCTGGCCCCGCTGCATCCGAGTGGATGACCCAGGGATACCGCTCCCCCATGTACATTTACTTTTGCAGGATCCAGCTTCATGCGACGGGAATTTTCGATCCCCACCACCGCAAAAGCTTCGTTTAGTTCCCAGTAATCTATATCTGTCATAGACAGTCCGGCCTTTTTAACGGCTTTGGGCACCGCTACGGAAGGAGAAGTTGTAAACCATTCCGGGGCTTGTTCGGCATCAGCATATCCCCTAATCCGGCCAATCGGTTTTAATCCCAGTTCATGTGCCTTTTCTGCACTCATGAGTAAAATGGCCGCCGCCCCATCATTCATCGTGGAAGCATTGGCTGCCGTAACAGTGCCGTCTTTTATAAAGGCCGGGTTTAAAGTAGGAATTTTTTCAAATTTCACATTATAGGGTTCCTCATCTTTCGAGAAAACAATGGGGTCGCCTTTCCGTTGGGGAATTTCGACAGGAACAATCTCCTTATCAAACAACCCTTTTTCCCAGGCAGCCTGTGAACGTTTATAGCTTTCAATAGCAAATGCATCCTGATCTGCACGGGTAACACCACATTCACTGGCACAAAGCTCAGCCGCATGCCCCATCGGTTTACCATCATATACATCGGTCAGGCCATCCTTTGCCAGTCCATCAACCAGGGTTACATTTCCATATTTATGGCCCCAACGCATATTTTCATTGTAAAAAGGAGCATTGCTCATACTTTCCATACCGCCCGCTATCACAATATCCGCATCACCCAGGGCAATACTCTGAGCGGCCAGTGCGATGGCTTTCATGCCACTGGCACATATTTTATTGACCGTTGTACAATTCACTTCATTCGGTAAACCGGCAAATTTTGACGCCTGCCTGGCAGGTGCCTGACCCAGATTGGATTGAACCACACAGCCCATTATTACATCTTCCACCTGGGAGGGTTTGAGACTGGATTTTTCCAGTGCACCTTTAATGGCAATGGCACCCAACTGTGTGGCAGACAATGACTTCAGGCTTCCTCCGAAACTTCCGATGGGAGTCCTTACTGCAGAAATAATAACTACTTCTTTCATAGTGAATAGTGTAAAATTATCCTGCAAAGATAACGATTGTTAGTGTGAGATGAAAGCTTTCTTATTTCGGTTTTTTTTCTGCAGGTTTTCTGAATTCTTTCAGGCAATCGCTGATATAAACCAGCATTTCTTCGGGACTGGTTTTACGGCAGAAATCATAGGAGGGTCGCTTGGTATACATAAATAAACGAAGCGAATCTCCTTCCAGCCGGGTGATCCGTTTAACCAGTTCCGGGGAAAACTGGTGGTCGATATAGCTTTCTTTTTCTTCCCGGGCGATCCGTTTTTTCAGCGCTCTTCGTTCCCTTGACTCACGGGAAAAATGACTGATCGGACTCAGGCTGATCCCAAAGCCTGTGGGTGTATTACGACCGGTAAGTCCGGGCTCCCGCTTACTTAAAATATGGCGGTAGTATGCCTGACGGTTCAGTGAATCAGTCTGGTAATTCGTTGCAACTACCGTCACTCCTTTTAATAAAAGAGGCTGTGGTTGCAGGGTAATATCAAACCGGGTATCGAACATATAAGGTTCAACCGATATTGTATCTGGGGCATAACCGCTGAAACTGAAAACCAGCAAGTCATTTTCAACGGCTGAAACAGTGTACTGACCATTCCGGTCAGAAAGTACAAATTTTTTAGTGGTAATATTCATCACGGTCACGCCCGCAAGTAAGGAATCATTTTTGCCATCATAAATCTTTCCCAGTATGGAGGTTTGGGAGCATACAAGAGCCGGGTGACAAAAAATAAGCAGTAAGATCACCGTATATCGAGACATCTGTAAAATTAGTTGGCACATGGGGTTGATCTTATTCCATCCGGGCAAAGTTTTGTTAAACTGATTACCAGCCAATCCCGTAATCTTCTCCATGATTACTGCTTCCTCCCCAGAAACTGCCGTGCTTCCAGTCAAAATAAATGGCATTGATGGGACCACTGGTCCGGTCATCAAAACTCAGGGTATACCCCATTTTCTTCAATTCATTTCTGACTTTTTCGGGAATAGTATCATGTAACAAAATACTTCCGGGCCTGGGTTTACGATCATCTGTTTTGGTTCCGCCCAGTGAAAGCCAGAGCTGATTACTATTGATATTGGCTGCTTCAGTGGCCTGCTGCACCGTCATGCCGAATTCTACCATATTCAGGAAAAATTGCAGCAGGTTCTGGTCCTGTGTATCGCCACCCTGCACGGCAAAGGATAAATAGGGTTTTCCATCTTTTAAAGCCATGGAGGGCGTCAGGGTAACCCTCGGACGTTTGCCGGGCGCCACCACGTTGAATGGATTCAGCGTGGAGTCCAGTACAAAACTCTGCATCCTTTGGCTCATACCCACCCCGGTGTTGCCGGCAATACAAGCCGGTATCCACCCCCCGCTCGGTGTGATGGATACCACCCATCCTTCCTTATCGGCGGCTTCCACACTGGTAGTGCCTCTCCATAAGCGATCCATATATCCGGGATCGGCGGCTGCGGTGCCATTATCATGCGCAGGCATAAAATTTCGTTTACTGCTATCCGTAGTAAAGCCCCGGAATTGCATCAGGGCTGAATACGGATTAACTTTCCCTTCAAAAGGATAAGGATCCCCAGGACCGGTCAGGGCCCCGTTCATCAGCGGGTTAATCAGTGCGGCACGCTGCCGGGCATAGTCTTTACTAAGCAGTCCTTTCATTGGTTCCTGTGGAGGGAAATAAGGATCTCCATAATAAAAATCACGATCAGCAAAAGAGAGATTCATGGCCTGGTACAGGGTATGGATATAGGCCGTACTGTTATATCCCATCGATTTCAGGTCTGTATTTTCCAGGATGTTCAGGGCCTGAAGTAATACCGGCCCCTGTGTCCACTGCTGCATTTTATACACGTCAATCCCTTTGTAATTGACCGACAGGGGCTCTTCTTCGATCGGTTTCCAGCGGGCCAGGTCTTCCATCGTAATCAACCCACCCTGTTCCTGGCAGCCCCGTACAAATTCACGGGCAATATCTCCTTTGTAAAACCGGTCATACGCCGCCATGATGGCTTGCTTACGGCTTTTCTTTTGCCGGAGAGCAGCCTGTTCAGCTTCCACCATTTTTGTCAGGGTGTTCAGCAGGTCCTGCTGAATAAAAATCTCCCCCGCTTCCGGTGCTTCTCTTTTCTCTCCCGGATGGGTCAGGAATACTTTTTTACTGTAAGGCCATTCTTTGATCCTGGCTTTTCCACGCTCAATACTATTGGCCGTTTGTGCTTCCATCGGATAGCCGGCTGCCAGTTGCATGGCCGGTGCCAGTATTTCTTTTAACGAAAGAGTTCCATATTCCGCGAGCATATAACAGATACCTCCAGGGGTGCCAGGAGTGGTGGCGGCCAGTGCGCCATACTCAGGAGGAAACTGGTACCCTTTGGATTTGAAAAACTCCGGAGTGGCACCGGTTGGGGCAACGCCCATCGCATTGATGGCAATTACTTTTTTTGTTTTTGGATTGTATAAAAGCACCTGTGTTTCTCCGCCCCAGCTCAATACATCCCACATCGTGCAGGTGGCAGCCAGCATAGCGCATGCGGCATCCACCGCATTTCCTCCTTTCTGAAAAGTAAGTGCACCGGCAGTAGCGGCTAAAGGTTTGCCGGTGATGGCCATCCAGTTCTTTGCATGAAGCGGTGGCTTTTGCGTTTGTTGTGCCGGTAATGGAATACCAGTTAATAGTACGAAGGCAAGGAATAAACAGATACGCATAGTATTGGCTTTTGAATACACTTTAAAGGTAAGCGGAAAGCTGAATTTCCGGAACAGCTGTTTGAAGTCAGGTTTTAGTTACAGGCCTTATGATTCTGGTCATTTCCCTTTTTCAACAGCCAAACTTGCCGTAATTTCAAAATAAAAAAAATGGCCAGATCACATCACCGCAAAAAACACCGGGAACATGTGAAGCAGTTCAGGCAAAGCCATGATACTGCCACATCCGCCGGCAGCAACGGAAAAGCAACAACGATTGTCATGATTATCGGAGCACTCACTGGATTTGCCGTGGCCTTTTTCGCTTCAGGCGGAGTACTGTTGTGGATGACAGTTGGGTTAATTTTAGGGGCTGCAGGTGGCTATTTTGCCGGTAAAAAAATTGATGCAGATAAATAAGCCTTTTTTTACTATCTTTTTGTGGAAATAAGGTTGACTATTACCGGTTTAAGTTACTTACATTTGTTTAAAATTTAGTCGATGAAACTTTTTGTTGCTGGTTTACCGTATGATATGGATGATGCGGAATTGGAAGAATTCTTTGAAAAATTCGGAGAAGTGATTTCCGTTAAAGTGGCTATGGACCGTGAAACCGGTAAGAGTAAAGGTTTTGCCTTTGTGGAAATGGCGAATGCGCTCGAAGCTAAAGAAGCCATTGAAGGGTTGAACGATTTACCGATTGGGAAAAAAGTGCTGGTGGTGAAAGAAGCCGAAGATAAACAAGGTGGCGGCGGAGGTGGTTTCCGTCCTAACCGTGGTGGCGGTGGTGGTTATGGCGGAGGCGGTGGTGACCGTGGTGGATATGGTGGTGGAAGCGGCGGCGGCGGCGGCTATCGTGGTGGTAGTGGTAGTGGTGGTGGGTATGGAAATAATTCCCGTCCTCCACGTGACCGGTATTAATTGAATTGTTTTAAATAGTAAACTGTTCCGTTTGACGGGACAGTTTTTTTTTGCCTTTTCTTCCTATCTTTTTCATTCAAAATTTAACGGATGACCCGATTTATACTAGTCCTGTTGCTTTTGCCTGTTTCGTTGTGCAGTCAGCAGCCCCCCTTATTTATGATTAATAAAGACAGCAGTGCGTTTCACCTGACCAGGGAAGGGGCTACCAAACTGGCGTTACTCCCGTTGAAGTGTATGGAACAGGAGTTTCCCAACAAGACCAGCCATACATCCTACCGTGACAGTGATCATGTACTCCTGCCACGTCAACTGCATCCCGCTTTTTATGGTTGCTTTGACTGGCATTCATCGGTACATGGACATTGGATGCTGATCAAACTGCTGAAGCTTTTTCCCGATCTGCCCGAAGCCGGTGCCATACGGAAAGCCATCAACCGGACCATTACGATTGAAAATATAGAACAGGAACTTAAATACTTTGATATCCCCATGACCAGTGGTTGGGAAAGAACGTATGGATGGGCCTGGTTGCTGAAACTGGACGAGGAATTACTGAACTGGACTGATCCGGATGCCGGGAAATGGCACCAGGCATTACAGCCATTACTTAAAAAAATCATTCTGTTGTGGGAAGCTTTTTTACCAAAACAAACCTATGCCAATCGTACCGGTGTGCATCCGAATACCGCGTTCGGTCTCGTCTTTGCATTTGATTATGCCAGGGCAGCTGGTTTAACCCGGTTTGAAATAGCTATCCGCCAGGCTGCGCTTTTACTTTTTGCAAAAGACAAAGGAGCCCCGGCGTCCTGGGAACCCAATGGATCTGATTTTCTCTCCCCCAGCCTGGAAGAAGCCGATCTGATGCGACGTATCCTCGCTCCTGCTGAATTCAGCAACTGGTTCAGGCAGTTTCTTACAGTAAAAGATATAAAACACCTTTCGGTCTTACCCGTGGTTTCCGACCGGACCGATCTGCAGATCGTACACCTGGATGGGTTGTGTTTCAGCCGTAGCTGGTGTATGCAGGGACTGGCTGCTGTATTGCCCGCAAAAGATCCTTTGAAGAAATCTTTAAAAAATGCAGCGATACGACACCTGGCCGCCGCGCTGCCGAATGTCGTAAGTGGTCATTACGGGGGTGAACACTGGCTGGCCAGTTTCGCCGTTTATGCCCTGACGCAAAATCAACAACAGTCCTTTACTCCAAATAAAACAGTGAAAAACTAAAGGGAGACAAATTCATATTCTCAGCTGCCTGACCTTTTGCTTCCGTATCACTTTTTACCCGTTTATTATTAATAATATAAGGTGTCCAGGTTCTATCAACCGGATAAGCAATATCGGATTTATTTCCAACCAGGCAGATCAGTATTTTTGACCAGCTGTCTCCGGCCAACTTTCCATCTATTTCATAAACGATCATCCCATCGGGCATTTTTTCTTTGAATTTTATCCCTCTGGCAATTGCATCTGCTGAACGCAATCGGAAAGCCGGGTGCTGTTTCCGCAGCTGAATCAGTTCACGGAGATATTCATTCATACCCTGGTATTCCTTTTTCAGATTCCAATTAATCGCATTGATGCTGTCAGGTGATTCATATGAATTCTCCACTCCCTGTTTGGTTCGCATAAACTCTGTTCCTGCATGCAGAAAGGATATTCCCTGGGATGTCAATACAATGGATAATGCCAGCCGATGCATCTGCTCCCGTTGTTCCGGGGTGGCGTCTTTCGCAGATATGGCCAGTTTATCAAACAACACATGATTGTCGTGACATTCACAATACGATACCGTTTGCGCGGGGGATGTTGCCCAGGGAGCTTTCGAATAATTGACTTTTGAATACTCCACCTGCGGATGCGGACAGGAAGCGGTGATGCCAAACTTAATACTCTCCTCCATTCCTTTTTTTCCACTGGCAAATCCTTTATCCGCATGTTCAAACACACTGCCCTTGATCCCGTCTCGGATATCATCACTGAATGCTGCGATCCGGTCCAACCGGGCTGTATTGGCTTTCAATGCACGCAGGGAGTCCGGTAAGGGCGAAGCACCAGCGGTCCATCCTTCGCCATATAAGAGAATATCCGGTTTGATTTTATGCAGTTCTTTTGAAATCAGGTTCATGGTTTCAATATCATGCACCCCCATCAGGTCAAACCGGAAGCCATCAATATGATACTCCTGTACCCAGTAGAGTACTGATTCCAGCATGAATTTCCGGAACATAGGGCGTTCACTGGCGGTTTCATTGCCACAGGCCGTGGCATTGGAAAATTTTCCGTCCTTATCCTGCCTGTAATAATATCCGGGAACCAGTTGATTGAAATTGGACTTTTCCGTTAGAGCCGTATGATTATACACCACATCCATTATAACGCCAATACCCTGCTGGTGAAAAGCCTGCACCATTTGTTTAAATTCTTTAATACGAACCGCTCCATCATAGGGATTCGTGGCATAGGATCCTTCCGGTACATTATAATGCAGGGGATCATACCCCCAGTTATATTTTGCACCCGGTTGGCTTTCGTCTATGGAATTAAAGTCAAAGGAAGGCAGCAGGTGAACATGGGTAATCCCCAATTCTTTTAAATGATCCAGTCCGGTTGGCTGTCCTGCATGATTTTTTGTTCCGGTTTCGGTCAATCCCAGAAATTTACCTTTATGTTTAATTCCTGAATTTTCATGGATACTGGCATCCCGCACATGCAGTTCATAGATCACGGCATCTGTGGGATTATTTAATACCGGGGATCGGTCCTTCTCCCAATCCGACGGGTTGGTTTCTTTCAGGTCAACCACAACTCCCCGTTTTCCGTTCACCCCCACTGCTTTTACCCAGGGATCCGTTGTTTCATCCGACCATTGTCCTTTTATTTTAACCCGGAACGTATAAAATTTATTCTTCTGATCGGTATACACGGTGGCCAGCCAGACCCCGTTCTTCCCTTTCACCATTGGGAAAACACCGGCTGCATTATTTCCGGTACCGGCATGATACAGTTTCAGTTCCGCCGCGCTGGCGGTTGGTGCCCAGATTCTGAAATTACTGCGCTGGGGTGAATAAGTAATACCCAGGTCTTTCCCAGAGTATACAGGGTATTTACTGAAATCAATGGATTGTGACCGGGCGGAGAATAATTGCGTGATAAAGGTTATCAGCATAAACAGGCGCTTCATTATGTGAGAGTATTTGCCGGTAAAGTTAATGAATGCCCGGACCCGGAATCGGGATAAATATTTTCGGATACAAGAAGGCAATCCAGTAAATTGTTGCTTCAAATTCAACAACGATTATACGAATCATATGGGAGATCTCCAGGTTAAGAAACAGCCAAAGAAATACGATGCAGTGATTGTAGGTTCCGGTGCCGGTGGCGGTATGGCCGCCTATACACTGGCGAAAGCGGGTTTGAATGTCTGCATCATTGAAGCAGGGTTTATGTATGATCCGCAGAAAAATATTACCCAATTAAAAAATCCCTGGGATTCTCCCCGCCGGGGTGCCAGTACCAAACTTCGTCCTTTTGGCGATTTTGATGCCTGTTATGGTGGTTGGAATGTAGATGGAGAACCCTTTACCAAAGAAGCCGGCACCGACTGGATGTGGTGGCGGGCCCGTATGCTGGGTGGGCGTACCAATCACTGGGGTCGGATCTCCCTTCGTTTTGGCCCCAAGGATTTTAAACGTAAGAGTATTGACGGTCTCGGCGATGACTGGCCGATCGGGTATGAAGATGTGAAACCCTACTATGACCGGGTGGATAAGATGATCGGCATTTTTGGTACGAATGAAGGATTGGAAAATGATCCGGATGGATTCTTCCTGCCTCCTCCCCGCCCCCGCTTGCATGAACTGATGATTAAGAACGGGGCGACTCAAGCGGGTGTTAAAGTGATTCCTTCCCGTTTATCCATACTCACAAAGCCCATCGAAAATGATGCAGGTCGCGGCGCTTGTTTTTTCTGTGCACAGTGCAGTCGTAATTGCAGTATTGCCAAGGCCGATTTTTCTTCACCCAATGTACTGATCTACCCGGCCATGAAAACCGGTAAGGTGGAAGTGATCTCCAATGCGATGGCCCGTGAAGTACTCACCAACAAAGAAGGACTGGCCACCGGTGTGTCTTTTGTCAGTAAGAATGACGGGATGGAATACCAGGTGGAAGGCCGGGTGGTGATCCTGGCTGCCAGTGCCTGTGAAAGTGCCCGTCTGTTGTTAAATTCTAAATCTGACCGTCACCCCAACGGGCTGGCCAATAGCAGCAATGTAGTAGGTAAATACCTGCACGATTCCACCGGGGCGGCCCTGGGAGGCGTACTGCCTCAATTGTTTGACCGCAAACGGTATAATGAAGACGGTGTGGGTGGTATGCACGTGTATTCTCCCTGGTGGCTGGATAATAAAAAACTGGATTTTCCGAGAGGTTATCATATCGAATACTGGGGAGGCATGAGTCAGCCGGCTTATGGCTTTGCAGGGAGTATTGAAAAAATGAATGGCAAATACCTGGTGAAAGGCAAACAAAAAGAAGCGGGTGGTTACGGGGCTTCACTTAAGGAAGATTATCGTTTCTTCTACGGGGCCAGTGTGGGTATGGCCGGACGCGGAGAAGCGATTCCCATTGCCTCCAATTACTGCACCATTGATCCCAATGTGGTGGACCGCTATGGTATCCCGGTATTGAAATTTAATGTGAAGTGGACTGAACATGAGATCAAACAGGCGAAGCACATGAAGGAGACTTTCAAGGAAGTGATGCATAATATGGGCGCCATCATTACCTGGGGTGGTGATGATAATGAAAGCAATAACTGGGGACTTTCCAAACCCGGTGAGATCATCCATGAAGCCGGAACCGTCCGGATGGGGAATGATCCCAAAACCTCGGCCCTGAATAAATGGAGCCAGGCCCATGATTGTAAAAACCTGTTCTGTGTGGATGGCGGTCAGTTTGTAAGCCAGGCGGATAAAAATATCACCTGGACGATTCTCGCTTTATCCATGAGAGCCTGTGAGTATATTGTAGAGGAAATGAAAAAGCAAAACCTGTAATTGAAATACTATTTTATGGACAGAAGAAAATCGTTGAAACTGATTGCCACCGGAGCCGTTGCGGTTCCTGCTGCTCTTGCCGGTTGTGCCACGGATGATAAAAAAGTAGCGGATAAAGCAGCTGAGCCGGTCTTTAACCTGGACCGGAATCCGGATGAAGTTAAGTACGAGAAAGAGCTATTGGCAAAAGGACCTTTTTTTAATGCCCATGAACTGGCCACCATTACCGTCTTGTGTGATATCATCATTCCCAAAGATGAAGTCAGCGGCAGTGCCAGTGAAGCGGGCGTACCGGATTTTATTGATTTTATTGTAAGAGATATGCCCAATCACCAGGTGCCCTTACAGGGCGGCTTGCGCTGGCTGGATCTGCAATGCTTCAAACGATATGAAAAGCCCTTTAAAGATTGTACCGCCGCACAGCAGATCGAACTGGTGGATATGATTGCCTATCCGGAGAAAGCAAAACCGGAGATGAGTCAGGGGGTTCAGTTTTTCAACCTGATGCGAAATCTGACCGCCTCTGGTTTTTACACATCAGCGATTGGCATCAAAGACATTGGATATGCAGGTAACCAGCCCAATCAATGGAATGGAGTGCCTCCGGAAGTGCTGGCACAGTATAAACTGGCTTATACCGAGAAAGAGCTGAAAGAATGTATTAGTTTTGACAAGGAAGCCTGATCCGGAATGACGGTAAGGCGGTCTGCTAAAATTTTTGCTATGAAAAAGTATGCCTTACTCGCGGTTGTATTTTTATATACATTTCTGTTATCTGCCCAGAGTTATGTAACTATTCATGAGGATTGTGATTATCGTGGAAAGAGTTATACCCTGGAAGCAGGCACCTACCGTTTATACCAGATGCGGATCGGCAATGATAAACTGTCCTCCTTCCAGGTGCCGTCTGGTTTCCGGATTACTATTTATGAGAATGATGATTTCAACAGCCGGTCAAAAACATTCACCGAATCGGTCAGTTGCCTGGATTCAGCCTGGGATAATAATGCATCCGCCATTGTAGTGGAGAATACCAATATCCAGCAAACCAATCCCAATGAGTATGTCGTGATATACAGCGATTGTTATTCCCGTGGTTTCTCCCGCAGTCTTCGTCCGGGGGTATACAAAGGCACAGACCTGGGTGAATTAAAAAATAATATTTCCTCCTTCGCCATTTTCGGCAATCTGCGGATGCGGATCTATACCGGGTCAGATGATGCCAGTGGTTATTTTGTAACCCTGGAAAACAGTGAAACCTGCCTGAGCCGGAATTATAATGACCGGATCAGTTCATTGGTGGTGGAATATAAACCATATACTACACCGGGTACCGGTAATAACAGTAACAATGGATCTTATGCCGAATTTTATACGGATTGCAATTACAAAGGAAATAAACTAAGCCTGCTTCCCGGACGATATACCGGGGAGGAACTGGGTTTATTCCGGAAGACCATCGGCTCCATGCAAATCCCTGCCGGAATTTCTGTTAAAGTGTATGAAGGAGATAATCTCATGGGCGCTTCAGAAACTTATTCTTCCGGATTTGATTGTATCAGTTACAGTTGGAGAAACCGGATCAGTTCACTGGTGGTGGAAGAAAAAGGGGGCTGGAGCGGTAATGGTAACCCGATGGTGAATGAACTGACCCTCTACACGGATGCGGGGTATAAAGGACAATCGGTTACCTTATTACCGGGTACTTATAAAACAATGGCCGCTGCAAACGGATTCCCCGAAAAAGCCCTCAGCTCCATTCAGATCCCCCCGGGATACCGGGTAGTACTTTATGACCAACCCAATCTCAGGGGCAAGAGCATGACGCTGACGGCTTCCAGGAGTAGTTTTGCAATGTCCAGCTGGAATGACCGGGCTGCTTCCATAGCTGTTTATCGCAATTAATAAAAAACGCCGGTCAGTAATCTGGCCGGCGTCAAAGCATAGTTGGTTACGACTTACGCAAACTCTTCTTTAGCGGTTTTGCTGTATTCATCGATCAGTTTCCGTTGCAGGTCAAATGGCACGGCTTCATAACCCGCAATAGCCATTTTGAATTTAGCCCGTCCCTGGGTAATGGAACGAAGGGATGAGGAATAACCATCCATTTCAGCCAACGGTACTTTAGCGATCACTTTCTGGAAATGCCCTTCGCTGTCGATTCCTTCCACGATGGCCCGGCGGCTTTGCAAATCGCCCATTACGGCGCCGGTCAGGTCATCCGGACAAAGTACCTCCAGTTTATAAATAGGTTCCAGAATCTGAGGATCCGCCTGCTGGAAAGCCTGGCGGAATGCCTGTAAGCCCGCAATTTTGAAAGAGATATCATTGCTGTCCACCGGGTGCATCTTTCCATCATACACACAAACACGGATATCGCGTGCATAAGAACCGGTCAGTGGCCCGTTATGCATTTTCTCCATGACTCCTTTCAAAACGGAAGGCAGAAAACGGGCATCAATAGCTCCACCCACGATACAGTTGTAAAATACCAGACGTCCACCCCAATCGAGTTCATGGATATCCCGGCCTCTTACATTCAGGTCATCCGGTTCCGGCATACCTTCATACCAGGGCTCAATACGCATATAGACTTCTCCAAACTGTCCGGCACCCCCACTCTGTTTTTTGTGGCGATAATTGGCATCGGCCATTTTACGGATGGTTTCACGATAAGCGATACGCGGCTTGCTGAATTTAACTTCCAGTTTATGCTGGTGTTCAATTTTCCATTTGGCTACGGCCAGGTGCATGTCCCCCTGGCAATGAATCAGGGTCTGTTTCAATTCGGATGAAACCTCCACCAGTAATGTGGGATCTTCTTCCCGCAACTGGTGCAGGGCCAGGGAGAGTTTTTCCTCTTCTCCCTTTTTCAGTGTTTCAATCGCCACGGTCATATTGGGCGCAGGGAACACAATCGGAGGAAGTTCAAAGTTTTTACCCTTGGTATGAAGCGTATTGTTCACATGGGTGTTTTTGAGCTTCAGGGTAGCCCCGATATCACCGGCCACCAATTCATTGATCGGTGTCCGTTTATTTCCTTCCACCAGGAATAACTGGGTAATCTTTTCGGTAACCCCGGTGGTTTCATTTTCCAGTTCCATTCCGCTTTTTATGGTACCCGAATACACTTTAAAGAAAGAAAGTTCGCCCACATGGGGTTCTGAAATGGTTTTATAAATGAAAATGCAGGCGGGTCCGTTTGCATCACAGGGAAGTGCTTCGCCTTTTTTGGTGGTCTGCGGTGGCATTTCGTTGGCACTGGGACAAACATTGTCGATAAAACCCATCAGGCGGCCACTGCCCATATTGCGTTCGGCAGACAGACAGAATAACGGAAACAGGTCATGATTGATCATGGCTTTCTTCAGGCCATTCTTCATTTCATCTTCGTCCAGTTCTCCTTTATCGAAGTATTTTTCCATCAGGGTTTCGTCATTGCTGGCAATTGCTTCGATCAGTTCCTTATGCAGTTCTTCCGCTTTTGCTTTTTCTTCATCGGGGATGGCCATTTTTTCGGGTTTCCCGCCATTGTCTTTGAAATGGTACATGGTCATCCGTAATACATCGATAATTTCATGGAAGCCGGCACCGGTCTGCCGGGGATACTGCACCACCACTACATTATTACCAAAATGCGATTTGGCTTCCCGGATGGTCTTTTCAAAATCCGCATTATCATCATCCAGTTTATTCACCCCGAAAATCATTGGTGTTTTAAACTGTTCGGTATATTCCCAAATGATATCTGTTCCTACTTCCACACCCATTACGGCATTAATAAGCATGACACCGGTATCGGCCACGCGAAGGGCGGAGATCACTTCACCGGAGAAGTCATCATAACCGGGGGTATCAATAATATTAATCTTGTATCCTCTCCATTTTGTATGGAGGAGCTTGCTGAAAATAGAATTACCACGTTCCTGTTCAAGTTCGTGGTAATCACCTGTTGTATTCCGCTCTGCGATAGAACCCTTCCGGGTAATAATGCCTGCTTCAAACAGCATGCACTCCGCTAAGGTGGTCTTACCGGAGCCGGCATGGCCGAGCAAGACAATATTTTTTACGTGTGAGGTATCAAATTCTGGCATAGCAATAAAATTTAGTATTGAAGAAAATGTGTATGACTTCTACAAATCTTCAAAATTGATCAGATAGTAACAATGAACCCGGTTAGGGTCCGGGCTGATTAAAGTCAGTAATCAGTCGCTTCAGGAAGTTCGCGACAGAAAACCACTGAACTCAGAACGGAGCTGCTGAAGAGTAAGTTCGAGTGAGCGGAATTCATCCTGTAATTTTTCATGTGTACCGGCTGTTTCTTCTGAGGCGGGGGATTCAACCTGTAATTGGCGTTCGTGTAGTTTGATCGACTGCTTGAGATCGTGAATGTTGATCAGCTGGATGTGAAACTGGTTGTGGAGATGTTCGACTTCGAGTAATTGTTCTTTGGAGAGCGGTTTACCGGCGATTTGCCGGATCTGGTTTTCGTCTTGCATCAATTCATCACGATAATTGCGGAGCTGTGCTCTCCAGGCATTGCACTCCGCAGAGTGCTGTGAGATGTCTACCTGTACCATGGCATTTAAAATTTAGAAGTTAATTAATAAAAGAACTGGTTGGAAATACTGTCTGAAGCTGACAGATTATCCAGGGTTATGGACTTAGCAGAGGAGGGTTTTTGTTCTTTTTGCCACAGTTAAGTTAAGACCATTTTAAATAAATTCAAATAAAAAACAGGCTTAAATAAAAAAAGAAATGCACAGGATGATCCTGTGCATTTTTTCCGTATATTCTATTTATTCATTGTTAAAACATCAATGTTTTCTCACTTTTACCCGGGTGGCTTTATTGCCACGCGGACCGGTTACGGTTGTTTTTTTAATGGTGGCTTTATTGCCGCGCGGGCCAGCCACGGTGGTACGGGTACGGTTGACGCGATAGTTGCCAACCGTTGACGCATGTCGGGTACGGACAGTTACTGAAGTGGTACGGAACGGCGTGTAAACCCGGTGTGCATGCAACACTCTGTGCGTGCGAACCACTACAAAGGGGCGATGATAATGCATCCGGTACGGATGCCAGACCTGCCAGGCAAAGGGACGCCAGGGTCTCCACCAACCGGGGTAATTTTTCCAGCGCCAGGGAGAAATCCAGGGACGGTAAACGGGCCCATATATAAACCGAACCGAAGGCCATGCCCATACATTGATCACTATACGGGGCGTCATGAAATTATAGCCGGCATTCGGACCGCTCAATTTACTGTCATTATAATCCATGAAAGCTTCTTCCTCTCCTCCTCCATCCGGTTCAACGATCACCGCTTCCCCATATATATCTTCATCCCCGATGATCTGAACCACCGCGGTGCTGTCACCTGTTTTTTCCAGTTCAATCACCGCGATATCCTGGTTCTCTGAGGCAGAGACCGGTACCTGCAAAACAAAAGCATGCACCTCTTTCTCTGATTTATCTATGACACGGATATAATCTGTTTCCCCGTCCCCATTCAGGTCGAGGTTATTGACATGATTGGATTCCAGGTTCAGGGCTTTCTCAAAATCTTCGATGCTGGTGGATTGCTGAAACAATTGCAGGGCGCCCTGCAAACTGAAATGGTCGCCGGGTAACCCGGTGGAATCAACCCCCGTTTGCTGGGCGGTTGCGGAAGCTCCTATAAACAGGAATCCGGTAATCAGGGTGGATAATTTGCTGAATGCTTTCATGTAATAAGTTTTGTATGAGACGAGAAAAGTATCCGATGGTTTATTCAACGTCGGGTGTTTTTTCGGAATTTATCACATCTGAGTGATTTTAAACGATTTTCAGGGATAAAATCAAGGGGGTAAACTGCTGTTTTCAACTGGCCAACCCAATTATTGACGAGTCCGGGATTGTCCCGCATTTTTAATAACTTGCCCTCCCTTCATGATTTCACCCAATACCATACAACAAATACTCGGACGCACGGATATTATTGATGTGGTAGGCAGTTTTGTCAAGCTGAAAAGACGGGGTTCCAACTACCTGGGCCTTTGCCCTTTTCACAATGAAAAATCGCCCTCCTTCACAGTTTCGCCCAGCAAGGAAATCTATAAGTGCTTTGGCTGTGGAAAAAGCGGGAATACCGTCAGCTTTGTGATGGAGCATGAAAAGTACAGTTATGTTGAAGCCCTTAAATGGCTGGCCAACCGGTACGGTATTGAGATTGAAGAAACCTTTGTAAGCGATGAACAACGGCAGCAATTACAGGCCGCCGACAGCCTTTATATCATCAACAGTTTTGCCCAGCAGTTTTTCAGCCGGATGCTATTTGAGTCTGAAGAAGGCCAGGATATAGGACTGGCCTATTTCAAGGAACGGGGATTCCGGGAAGAGATCATTAAGAAATTCCAGTTAGGGTATTCGCCCGAACAACGGGATGCATTTACAAAAGAGGCTATTGGAAAACAATTCAATCCGGAACTCCTGGTTAAATCCGGACTCGTTGCGAACCGGAATGATCAGTTGATGGACAATTACCGGGGACGGGTCATCTTCCCGGTACATAATCATAGCGGCAAAGTGCTCGGGTTTGGTGCCCGTATTCTCAAGGCCAATGAGAAGGCTCCCAAGTATATCAATACCCCGGAGAACGAACTCTATATAAAAAGTAAGATTCTTTATGGCTCCTATTTTGCCCGGCAGGCCATTGATAAAGCAGACGAATGTCTGCTGGTGGAAGGTTATACAGATGTGGTGTCTTTACACCAGGCAGGAATTGAAAACGTTGTTGCCAGTGGGGGTACATCCCTGACCCCCGATCAGTTGCGGCTGATCCGGAAATACACGAATAACCTCACCATTATTTATGATGGGGATTCCGCGGGAATAAAAGCGGCGCTGCGGGGGCTGGACCTGGCGCTGGAAGAAGGGTTGAATGTAAAACTGGTGCTGATACCGGATAAAGAGGACCCGGACAGTTATGTCAATAAAGTGGGTGCCGGGGCATTCACCCAGTTTATCCAGAAAAATAAAAAGGACTTTATCCTCTTCCAGCTGGAAGTGGCCCTGAAAGATGCCGGTTCCGATTCCATTAAGAAATCGGAAGTGGTGAACCGGATGGCGGAAACCATTGCCCGGATCAATAAGGCGGAGGATTTTACCAGGCAGCAGGATTATATCAAGCAATGCTCCGAACTGCTGAAAATTGATGAAGGAGGACTGCATGCACTGGTCAATAAATTTATCCGTGACCGGGTCAGCAGTATGGAGCGGAAGCAACCGGCAGAGGAGGCAAAGCAGTTTGAGCAAAATGCCAGGCAGGGAGAAGAAAGCAATTTTGATGAAACTACTTTCAACCTCCTGTTTAAAGATGATCTGCAGGAACGGGAAGTTGCCCGGATTATCCTGGAATACGGGATCAAAAAATGGGATGATCAAAAACTGGTGGGGGAATATATACTGGAGGAAATGGTAGATGAATCCCTGCTTGATAATAAAGAAGTGATCCGGCTTATCGCTGTCTTCAGGGAATTATTGCAACAACGTCCGGAACAGGCCAGCCGCAGTTTTTTTATTCATCATCCTGATTCCAATTTAAGTGCTTTTGCCGTATCCCTGCTCAATTTTCCTTACGAGGAAAGTGATCATTGGCGGAGTGAATTCAGTCAGGCCGGTGGCTACCAGAAAAGCCTTTTTGAACAATCCTATGAGGATTTTATCCGGACGGTTTCGCCGGAAAACAATGATCAGTTACTTCGTTTCCTGAAAATAGATGAGGATAAGACCAATGACCAGGTTGAATCAGCCGTAAACTACCTGAAACTGCGGAAAATTAAAAGGATGCTGCTGGAGAATCAGCTGGACCTGGAAAAAGAACATACCCCGGAGGAATTCAGTATGCTGCACCAGACCCATGATCACCTGAAACAGATGGAAATTGAACTGACCCGCAAAATGGGTACTGTAATTATCCGCTGATGCCCTGCTTTGCCATCAGCAGATCACTGTAAGATACTTCCACCAGATCGGGCGCTGCAATACCAAAAGCCGCTAAATAAAAATCACATTGTGCTTTTAACTGCCCCGCATCCAATTCAGGTGCTTTAATATTTCCAGCTTCGATTTCCACAAAGGAACCCAGGCCGGGTACCTCGTCAATATGGAATTTGACATTCCGGAGATAATAGATTTCCCGGATTTTTTCCACGACTACTTTTATGCCATTTGAACTGGCCAGGGCTTTTTTAAGTCCGGCCGCATCGGGTACCCGAACCAGTTGGAAGGCGGATTGTTTGGGACCAGCCTGGTCCGGACGTTCATAAAAAATCAGGTTATTCTCGATATTTCCCTCCCTGAGTTTCAACCGGCCATTGGGGACATTAAAATAAGTGTCGGTCTGGCGGTCTGTTCCTTTTAATTCGGCCCCCTGGCTGACCAGGTATTCACGGATCCTGGCGGAATCCTTACTTCGGGCCTTTATCTCCACATTCAGGTAACTCATAAAATTAAAAAGGGCTGCATCATGGAGATACAGCCCTGGAATTCAATTTAAAAATTTATTCAGCTACAGCAGCAGCGGCTCTTTTACGGCTTGCACCGATATCAGCGCCACGGTACTCTTCGCAACGGGTAAAACGCATTGCACTCCATACATGATCCAGTTCAACCCGTTCGATGCTTTCGTACCCTTCACAGGTCAGCCCGTTCCAGCTGCATTCCCGGTTGAGGTCGGTCACAATTTTGGAAGTGGTCTTGGGATAAGCCACCCAGAATTTAGAACCGGTTTTAAGGGAAGGCATCACATCACGGAGAATACCATTCAGCTGGTTTTCATTTACAGCAAATACGAGCGCAAAGTCAATTTTCCGGCTTTTTAAAAGCGGTGTCATGTTCTTGCAGAAAGACAGCTTGCTGAATTGTTTCTCGATGGAGGAGGGCAAACCCTGGATTAGAAGATTCTTTTCGTCTGCCAGTTGTAACTTTTCAAAAACAGTTTGTGACATACTTAGAAGCTATTTTAAAGGTTCCGGCTGATTTCAATTAAAAACCAACCGAGTTCTCAAAGCAGGGGACTGCAAAGGTACTGATTTATATGTGTATTTTCTACACCTGTAGAAATTAAAATCCCCCTGAAGTGATTTTTTTACCTCAGGGAGATTTTCAATTAACTTGATCTAAATCATTTACCTACAGGCTTGTAGCGTGCAAGTGCCTCAGGCATATATTTCTTCAGTTGCTCTATACGGCGGGCTTCTGCCGGGTGTGTACTCATAAACTCAGGCGGTGATTGTCCGCCAGAAGCTTTCTCCATCCGTTCCCAAAGGGCGATCGCTTCCTGTGGATTATACCCGGCCATGGCGGCGAAAATCAGACCAAACCGGTCTGCTTCCAGTTCATGTTTACGGCTGAATGGAAGCATGACCCCTACCTGTGATCCTGCGCCATAAGCGCCCAGGAAAAGATTTTGAGTTTCCTGTGGTTTATTGGCAACGGCCACCGACAGGGCCACGCCGCCAAGTTGCTGAATAATTCCCTGGCTCATTCGTTGGTTACCGTGCTGAAGCAGGGCATGTGATACTTCATGTCCCATAACTGCAGCAAGGGCTGCTTCATTCTGAGTGATCGGCAAAATACCGGTATAGACCACAATCTTACCACCGGGCATACACCAGGCATTGACTGTTTTATCTTCCACCAGATTCACTTCCCATTTATAGCCGGCAAGATCACCTGACTTACCGATCTCCGTATAGTAAGCTTCCACCGCTTTGACAATACGCTGGCCTACTCTTTTCACCATTTCCGCATCCCGGTTATTGGTTGTACCCACCACTTTTGTGGAGGACAGGAACTGCTGGTATTGCGAAGTGGCCATATTCTGTAATTCAGCTTCGGGCAGTAGCTTTAGTTGCTTTTTACCCGACAACGAGTTCTTAGAACAGGATGAAAAAAACAGGATGGCGGAGAAAAGAAACACAGAACTTTTTATCATACTGATGAATTTACCTGTAAAAATAAACAATCATTATACCAATCAGGACGACTGGCTGATCAATTTACGAATCCTGAAGTTAAAAAAAATGAATTAGTCGATTTGTTGTCGGGCATCCTTTCTGCGCTGACGACGGCGGTCCCGGCTTTTGAGAATGGGTACTTTGCTTTCGTTACCTTTTAAAAGGCGACTGATATTTTTCTGATGGGTAAGCAGAACCATCAGGGCTACAGCGATGGCAAATACACGGTATACCGGATTATCGACATTAAAAATGACCAGAATAAAGAATGGAAATGCGATACTGGCCAGTATGGAACTGAGCGAAACAAAGCGGGTCAGGTATAAAACAAGGGAAAATATGCCTACACAGCTGAGAGCGGTCCAGGGGGAAATTCCAAGCACCAGTCCGAATAAAGTTGCCACCCCTTTACCTCCCCTGAAATCGGCCCAGATCGGAAAGATATGGCCAACTACTGCCGCCAGCCCAAGGCCGGTCTGAAGGTTCTGGAGATTGACATCATTGTCCGCATATTCAGGTAATAATAAGGCGAGTTTTACGGCCAGAACGCCTTTCAGCATATCCGCCACCATCACAAATGTGCCCCATTTGGAACCCAGTACACGATAGGTATTGGTGGCACCGGCATTACCGCTGCCATAATCCCGTATATCTATATTGAAAAAGGATTTGCTCACCCATACAGAGGTGGGTACACTACCAATCAGATATGCAACTATAATCAGAAGAAGTTCATTCATAGAACCTTGCCATTTTGCTGCTGTTTAGAGACAGCGCCCAAAAATACAAAATTCCCTGAAATTGGTAACAGTAAATTAATCTGTTGAATATGTGGAAGTAATGCTTAAACAGTATAGAAAAGCTGACGGGTGTCAGGTGTCGGGTGTCAGGAAACAGCCCATTTAGATAGGTGTTCGGTGTTCGCTGTTAGGTGTTGGGAAACAGCCCCTTATTTAGAAGGTGTTCGGTGTTAGCTGTTAGGTGTTAGGAAACAGCCCCTTATTTAGAAGGTGTTCGGTGTTTGCTGTTAGGTGTTGGGAACCTTATTTAGTACTCTCTCAACCCAAAAACCTCAAAAAAAACAATCAGCTGCTCGATTTACGAACTATACCTCGTACTTCGTACCTCGTACCTTTAACTTGCTTCCATTACCAGGCAAATCCAGTTATTCATCACGTCCTTTTTGACCAATTGAAGCGATAATGGTTTTGCCGCATTAACAATATCCTCTTCATCGCTGATCAGCAGGCCACTCAGCAATAATACCCCCCCTTCATTCAGGTCATTCTTCAGGTGGGCGAGGTTATCGAGAATAACATTCTTATTAATATTGGCAAGAATAATATCCGACTTGCCGGCGTCAGCAGCATTATCGGCCTGGTGTAGCCGGATATGACTGCACTGATTGTTCGCACAGTTTTCCGTGGCATTTTCAATGCTCCAGTCATCATAATCGATGGCATATACATCAGCTGCTCCCCTTTTTTCAGCAAGAATGGCCAGCACGCCTGTGCCGGTACCAAAATCAAATACTTTTTTTCCGGTAAAATCCAGTTGACGCATCTGCCGCATCATCATGTATGTGGTGGCATGATGCCCTGTTCCAAAACTCATTTTAGGGGTGATCACAATTTCCAGTTCCACTTCTGCTACCGGTTCATGAAAGCCGGCCCTTACTGCTACAAAATCATCCACGACTACAGGGTCAAAATTAGATTCCCAGACCGCATTCCAGTTCTGGCTTTCGATGAGTGTGGCAGAAAAAGTAACCAGGTGCGCATCCGCAATGTTCTGCACTTTTTCTTTTTCATAACCCGCTTCCGGAATAAAGGCTTTCAGCGATGAATCGTTTTCTTCAAACCCTTCATACCCTTCTTCGGATAATTGAGCAATCAATACCTGCTGCAATTCGGTGTCAGTTACCGGAAAGGTGATTTCTATGTAATTAGCCATAATAAAAAAAGCCCCGGATTTTTCCGGGGCTGTAAAGGTATTTTAGTTAGCGGAATTATCGTCCTGAGCCGGAGGTCTTTGTCCGTCGCGGGGACCCTGTTCCGGTTTAGGGATCAGGACCTTACGGGAAAGCTTGAACTTACCGGATTTAGGATCCGTTCCGATTAATTTCACTTTCATCATATCGCCTTCGCGTACGATTCCTTCGAGGGTTTCGAGACGCTTCCAGCTGATTTCACTGATATGTACCAGTCCTTGTTTGCCGGGAAGGAATTCCACAAATGCACCGAAAGGCATGATGGATTTAACGGTGGCATCGTAGGTATCACCAACCTGGGGAACAGCAACAATACCCTTGATCCAGGATACGGCTTTATCCACCCCATCCTTACTGGTACTGAAGATGCTGATTTCACCACGGCCATTCACCTCTTCGAGGTTGATGGTAGTGCCGGTCTCCCGCTGGATTTCCTGGATCACTTTACCACCGGGCCCGATAACGGCACCGATGAATTCTTTATCGATAAACAGTTTCACCATTCTCGGTGCATGTGGTTTCACGTCTGCACGGGCGGCAGGGATCGTGTTGTACATGGCATCGAGGATATGTAAACGGCCTCTTTTTGCCTGGTCGAGGGCCTGCTGCATGACTTCCATTTTCAGCCCGTCCACTTTGATGTCCATCTGCACACCGCAGATACCATCCCGGGTACCGGTTACTTTGAAGTCCATATCACCCAGGTGATCCTCATCGCCCAGGATATCAGTGAGGATTGCAAATTTGTCTCCTTTGGTAATCAGTCCCATGGCGACACCGGAAACGTGCTTGGGAATACCAATACCGGCATCCATCAGGGCTAATGAACCCGCACAAACCGTTGCCATGGAAGAAGAACCATTTGATTCCAGGATATCACTCACTACACGTACCGTGTAAGGGAAATCACCGGATGGCATCATTTGTTTCAAAGAACGCTGAGCCAGGTTACCATGCCCTACTTCACGACGGCTTTGTCCACGCATCATCTTGATTTCACCGGTTGAAAACGGCGGGAAATTATAGTGCAGGTAAAATTTGGAATCTACAGATTTAGCGGCACTTTCAACCAATAGTTCATCTAAAGGAGTACCTAAAGTAACAGTTGTAATTGATTGTGTTTCACCGCGTGTAAATAAGGCTGCGCCGTGTGGGGAAGGAAGTACATCGATCTCCATATCCAGCGGGCGAACTGTTTCCAGGTCACGTCCATCCAGCCGTACTCTTTCGTCCAGAATCATATCACGAATCACATCATACTGCAGGTCGTGGTAGTAAACTGAGGCCAGTTTCTTGGTCAGATCCGGCAGGTTTTCACCTTCAGCCAGATTAGCGTCCTTTTTCAGGAATTCAACCAGTTCCACTTTAATTGCGTCAAAACGGTCACTACGCTCATGCTTACTCAAAGCAGCTTTTGCCACTTCATATACTTTCGGTTGAGCAAACGCATATACTTTAGCTTTCAGGGCTTCGTCAGAAGCGGGTTTTGTATACGCTCTTTTGGGTTTTGCACCGGCCATATCACGCAGTTCTTCCTGGGCTTTCACCTGGATACGGATGGCGTCGTGTGCAATTTCGAGTGCTTTGCAAAGATCAGCTTCGCTGCATTCTTTGGCTTCCCCTTCCACCATCATCAGGTTCTTGTCAGTAGCGGCAATCAGGAAATCCATATCGGATTTTTCCATTTCGCTGCGGGTAGGGTTTACCACAAACTGTCCATTGACACGGGATACCCGTACTTCAGAGATGATTTCCTTGATGGGCACATCGGATACAGCCAGGGCGGCAGATGCAGCCAGACAAGCCATTGCATCCGGCATGATTTCAGGATCGCTGGACATCAACGTCACCAGTACCTGAACCTCACATAAATAATCTTCAGGAAATAACGGACGCAGCGCCCGGTCAATCAGGCGGCTGGTCAGCACTTCATAATCGTTCAGTTTAGCTTCGCGTTTGAAGAAGGATCCGGGAATACGACCGGCGGCCGCAAATTTTTCCTGGTAATCTACCGACAGCGGGAAAAAGCTCTGACCCTCTTTGGGTTCAGTATTGGCACACACTGTGGCCAGGATCATACAATTGCCCATGGATACGGTAACCGCTCCATCAGCCTGGCGGGCCAGACGACCTGTTTCAATGGTCACCATACGACCACCGCCAATATCAAATGTTTTACGAATTTTCTGTTGTAACATGTTTTTCAATTTTTGGGCGTTGCACCCAGTGAAGAATTTGATCAGGAGAATTTGAACTGTTTATACCCGGAATCAGGCAACGGCAGAACAGCATATGGCTATTAAAACGTCAGCAACCGATATGTATAAAAACAGTTATTCCCAACATCCGGAAGACATTGGGAATAGTATTATAAAACTTGCTTTTCTTAACGAAAGAAAACTTCAGGTTTAAAGACTCTTCCCAAGTCCCCCTTTGGGGGATTTAGGGGGCCGGAAAGGCCTTATTTCCTGATACCAAGTTTCTCAATCAGCTGGCGGTAACCAGTCAGGTTCTGCTTCTGCAGGTAATTCAGTAAACGTTTACGTTTACCTACCATTTTCATCAGTCCGCGGTGAGTAGAGAAATCTTTTTTGTTTTGCTGGAGGTGACCACTGATCTGGCTGATACGCTCAGTCAGCAGAGCAATTTGTCCTTCAATGGATCCGGTGTTCTTGGCAGAACCCGCAAAGGTGGTTAAAACGGTCGCTTTTTTTTCTTTAGTTAAAGGCATCTTTTTAATTTTTAAATTTCATCCGATTTTGCATCTTGTAATAAGGCGGCAAAGGTAAGACGGATTCTGCTAACAGCAAAAGCTTTCCCTGCCTTTTTTTACGGTCATTTTACAGGCTCTCCTGCCTGATTATCAATCTATAACCTAATTTTGCCTTCATGGAAGAATTATCCCAGGACACCCGTAACATTCTGGGGCTGCAATTGTCCACGGATCCCCGCTGGGTTGACCTGGCCGGATTATCGCTGGAAGATATACTGACCGACCATGCCTATTGTGAACAAAAAGCGGCAACTACCTGTATTTCACTGATTCAGCGTTATAGCAGCCGGGTTAAACTGGTTGCGGCCCTTGCGCCGATCGTAACGGAGGAGTGGGGACATTTCCGGCTGGTGCTGGCTGAACTGGAAAAGCGAAAACTCGCCTTGGGAAAACAACGGAAGGATGAATATGTAAATGCCCTGATCGACTTTCAGCAGAAAGGCGGCGACAGTGAAGGCCGGATGCTGGATCAGTTACTTACCATGGCACTGATTGAAGCCCGCAGTTGCGAACGGTTCAAGCGGCTGAGTGAGGGTTTGCAGGATCCTTATATGCAGAAATTTTATCGCCGCTTTATGGAAAGTGAAGCGGGACATTATACCCTTTTTATTGAACTGGCCGAAACCTATATCGACAAGGAAAAAGTAAGGGCCCGATGGAAAGAATGGCTGGTCTATGAAGCATCCGTTATGCTTTCCATCGATATCCGGGGCGATCGTATCCATTGATCTGCCAGTTTCTTTTATTTATTTACCGCAAACGATTGTAGCGTTTTTGCATGTGCTGATGAATTAATTTCATACAGTATATGATGCAAGCTGATTGCCAGGAAGCAGTATATGCTTTATTACCAGCCGGCCACCCGTACAAGGTGGAACCTCTATCAGGCGGGTTGATCAATCATACCTTTAAAGTAACGGATCTGCAAACCGGGGAATCTTTTCTTTTACAGAAAATAAACCGGCAGGTATTCCCGGATCCGGAAAAGATCCAGGCAAACTACCAGCAGCTCTGGCAGTTTTTGGCTGAAAAGTCCATGCCGCTTTTTATACCGGAAATGAAATTTTTTAACGGTAGTAAAAACCTGTTTACGGATCGAACTGATCAATGCTGGCGGTCCTTTGAATTTATCGGTTCAGGTTTGCAGCTCAACGGTACGGAAGTTCCGGCGCAGGCTGCTGCAGTAGCGGAAACATTTGCCCGTTTTACCGCCTCCTTTCATCAGCTGGATAGCACTTTACTACATCGGATCCTGCCGGGATTTCATGATGTGAAGCAACGGTTTGATCAGTTCACTGGTTCGTTAACAGGCGCTCCCACCACACGCCTTGAAAAAGCGGCTATTCTGATCAGTGAATTAAAGAAAAGGCAACGATATGCCGGCTTATACCAGCAGTTTACGGCAGATCCTGATTTCAAATTCCGTGTGATGCATCATGATGCAAAAATTGCCAATGTACTTTTTGACCGACAGTCAGGAAAAGTGATCTGTCCGGTGGATCTGGATACAGTTATGCCCGGTTATTTTTTTTCCGACCTGGGTGATATGATCCGGTCAATGGCCGGCACCACAGATGAAAATTCCACCGATTTTGACCGGATACAGATCCGGCCTGCTATTTATCAGTCAATAATCGATGGATATACAAGGGGAATTAATGAGTGGCTGTCCGGGCCGGAGAGAGCGTATCTCCATGCGTCCGGAATCCTCCTGATTTATATGCAGGCCCTGCGTTTTATGACCGATTATCTCCGGAATGATTCCTATTACAAGATCAATTACCCTGAACAAAATTTTGACCGGGCAAAAAACCAGCTGGTTTTATTAAAAAGACTGGAGGAATTCCTCGCAGATAACTATAAATTTACATGCTGACCAACCGGGTCAGGGAACCACGAACCACACAACTCAAAGTATGCCCCTGCATAAAACGTTTTGCTTCCCCGCTGCATCTGGAAAAGATGTATATCTGTTCACCCTGCGTAATGTAGCCGGAACAGAAGCCCGTATCACGAATTACGGTGGAATAATCACTTCTTTTTCGGTCCCTGCTTCCCAGGATACCCGGAACGATATTGTGCTGGGATTTGATAAAGTGGAAGACTATCACTCCCCTGCTTACCTGGCACAATACCCCTATTTTGGTTGTGTGGTCGGTCGGACCGCGAACCGGATCAGGAATGCCAGCTTTGAAATAGACGGTAAACCGAATCCCGTAACAGCCAATTTTGGTAAACACCAGCTGCATGGAGGAAACGAAGGATTTGATAAAAAAATCTGGGATATAACCGGCTTCGGTGAATTCCCTTCACCCTGGGTGGAAATGAAATACCATAGTCCGGATGGAGAAGAAGGCTATCCGGGCAACCTGGATGTATGGATTCGTTTTGAACTGACTGATGACAACGAACTCAGTTATAGTTTTACGGCCAGAACGGATAAAACGACAGCCGTTAACCTCACTCACCATGGGTACTTTAACCTGAATAACGGACAGGGAGATATTAAGGATTATGAACTCAAAATTTATAGTTCACAGGTACTGGATCAGGATGAGGAATTATGTACCACCGGCACCGTAACACCGGTAAAAGATACTGTTTTTGATTTCCGGAGTTTTACCCGGATTGGTGAACGGCTGGAAACAGTACCCGAATTTGATAAGAGTTATGTGGTGGATAAAAACAATGATCCGGCCGGATTAGCACTGATGGCTGAGGCCCGTTGTGCTGCCTCTGGATTATTGCTCCAGGTCTATGCCACTGATCCCGTTGTCCACTTTTATACCGGTAAATGGATCCCTGAAATGACCGGGAAAAACGATAGATGTTATGGCGCGTTCTCCGGTTTTTGCCTCGAAACACAGATACATCCCAATGCCATTAATATCCCGCATTTCCCGACAATGCTGCTGAAGCCGGGAGAAGAGTATAAGAGTAAGACGGTGTATAAAGTGATAAGTTAAAAGTTGTAAGTTATAAGTTGTAAGTACGAAATCTCTCTGTAAAGCAGGAAACTGTTGATGATTTTAGATTCAACAGTTTAGAAGGTGTATTTACTCCCGACTACCGACTTCTTACTCCCGACTAAAATACTCCCGTTCTTCCCTCAGATCCAGAAACGGATATTTCTCCATCAGCACTTTTACCTTCTCCGCATGATCCGCTAAAAACTTACGGTGGGCGTTGGTGTCCGGCTGAAAAGGTTTATGCCGGCGGGCAATCATAATCTTTTTTACCTCCTGCATCAGTAGCCGGGTTTCTTCTTCAATGCAATAGTGGCCAAATTTCTCCAGTACAAATTCGGTGGCGGCATAGTTTGGATGAACCAGATCGATATCATAAAACCGGTAATCCCGCAATACATCGATCACCAGTTCATAAGCCGGGAAATAATAAATAAAATCATGGGCTGAAACCAACTGGTGAACGGTTTCAATCAACCGGGCCTTGCTCCGGTTATTCTCCACCACCCCATCCCTGATATGCCTGACAGGACTAATCGTAAATAGTAGTTTAATCGAAGGATTGAATTGCCGGAGTCGGGTGATTGTACCTGTCAGTAGTCGGCTGATCTCCTGTATTTCCAGCATTTCTTTATCAAACCAGGCCGAAGGGGCACGGTGACAATTGGCCACGGCTGCATGCAAAGAGGAACTGGCCCTGTTTGCTGCGCCGGTCAGGCGATAGGTGTAGGATGATCCCAATGTGATGATCAGCCATCCGGCCTGTTTCAAAAAATCATGGGCGGTCTGACGGGATTGATTCATACCCGCCAGGGCTTGCTCAGGATTGGTATGTGAAAAACGGGAATGGTGCATCCAGCTATGCCAGACTTCATTCAGCTGAAAGAGGTCGGCTGTGGTAAGCTCCCCATTATCCATATACCAATCCAGGCTCCGGCATACACTGTCCGGCCCGAATAAAATTCCATTGGGATTTTGCAGCACCGGGAATTTCAGCTCACCCAGGGCATTGCCGATATGTTCGGTAAAACAGGAACCGATCAGCATTATTTGATCCTGGTAACGGATCGGTTCAGGCAGTTTTTCCAGCGCTATATCCAGAATAAAGTCCATGATCAGTGCTTAAAAAGTTCAGCGGCCATTTGAGTACAGGCATTCAGGATAACCGGATCCATATCCGGTAACAGGTTTCTTTCCCTGAAATATTCAATCATCCGTTCGCTATCCATATTACCTACCAGTTCATCATTGGCCATCGGACAGCCGCCGATTCCTTTCAGTGCCCCGTCAAAACGAAGACAGCCTGCTTTTACTGCGGCATCCAGTTTTTCCCGCCAGTTGTCGGGTGTCGAGTGCAGGTGCACGCCGATCTCAGTTCCCGGAAGTGATTCCACCAAATACCGGGTCATCGAATAAACCTGTTCCGGACTGGCCAGTCCTACCGTATCTGCCAGTGAAATAATGCCGATATCCATTCCCACGAGCCGGTTGACCCATTCAAATACCTGTTCTTCGTCATAGGGATCGCCATACGGATTTCCAAAGCCCATGGAAATATAAATCACGAGTTGTTTACCTGATTTTACACAGATTTCCTGGATCTCTTCCACCCTTGTCAGGGATTCACGGATGGTACTGTTGGTGTTTCGCTGCTGAAAAGTTTCGGAAACGGAGAAGGGGTAGCCCAGGTAACTGATTTCATCAAATACAACGGCATCCGTTGCACCCCGGAGATTTGCAACAATTGCAAGTAACCTGGTGGAGGTACCTGAAAGATCCAGTTGCCCGATCACTTCACGGGTATCCGCCAGTTGGGGAATAGCTTTGGGTGAAACAAAACTGCCAAAATCGATGGTATCAAAACCGGCTTTCAGCAACAGATTGATATAAGCGGCTTTCTGCGTGGCAGGAATGGGTGTCTTCCAGCCCTGCATGGCATCCCGCGGACATTCGATCAATCTGACCTGATTTGAAATCATTTCATGCGAAGTTAAGACCGTCTGGCTAATTACTTTGAAAGGTTATGAACCTTATCCCGAAGGGAGTTAAAAAAGCGGTTCCTGTCTTTCTCGCCGGTTTTACTGATCAGGGTTGAACGGCTAAGCAGTGTAGTAAATGATTCCATGACTTTATCCCGGAACCGGATATCCCTTGTAAATAAATAATGAAATACACTGTAAGTAACCATCGTTAAGCTATTGCCATCCAGATTAATGACCATATTATTACTGCCCAGGATAATCTCATTTACATAAAACTGAATGGGTGCTTTATAAGATACTTCATTGGCCCCTGGCAGAAATTTCACCCCTTTTTCAGTCTGCAGATCCAGATGATCAATCAGTTGCTGGAATGAATCAAGTACACGGTCATATTCCTTACGTGAACTGAAGTTGCCGGATTCCTTATAATAGACCAGCTGATTGATTGTACTCTGCAGACTTTCCTGGTTCCATAACTCCACACAGGGGATCTGGTTAAATTCTTCCAGGACTTTCTGGCCTAACTGGAAACACTCATGGTACGGAAACTCTTCATAAGAGAATGTCTTATTCCGGAGTTTTTCCTGATTATTAATTGTTTTGGACCAGAAAAAAGTTTTAAAAGCGGCCATTTCCGGAAACAGAAAGAAATTCCAGATGGTGGATTCTTTACAGAGATAAAACATCTCCCGCTTTTCAAACGAATTGAAATAGTGAAATTGCCGGAGCATTCCCTTCAGGTAATCCTCAAACTCCGGCGTACTTCCGCTTAATCCGGGGGCATCAAACAAAACAGAATCAGTCTGTAACTGAATGAGTTTGTCGAGTGACAAACGGTATTTTTCGCAAATAACACGTAACTCAGTAAGTGTGATCGGCTTTTCACCCCTTATCCGGCGGTAAACACTATCTGCACTGAGATCCAGTAATGAACATAGTTCATCTACCAGTGAAAGGTGTGCCGGCAGGTTCTCTTTCAGGTGCTGAAACAATTGTTGTTGAAGCTCAATAGTTTCCATTGCATAAGAAATATACGAAAAATCCGTAATGTTCAAAAAAATGTTTACGGAAAACTGCAAAAGGCTGCCCGAAACACATTTTATAATACGGGAAAAATCCAAATCTGGATCACCTGGCAGAAAAATCACTGATAACTACCATTTTAGATTATAGTAATGCTAAAACCAATTATTTCAAACGGATGTACCTGCTGATTTTTGATAGGTCAACAAACCTGATCATCTTAAAGCAACACCATGCAAACTAAAACGATCATTTGCCTGATACTGTTTCTGGGATTCCAGTTTCATAAAGGTATTTGCCAGCAAACTGAAGTAAATATTTCATCAGACGTAACAGAAAAAAAGAAAATCAACTTCTTTGTAGTGAGTAAAAGAAAAAAAGGGAAACTGGATATGGCGACCCGTTATAATGTGTTTCGATCAAAAGTAAGAGGCTTCTTCTGTAAAAGACAATTTGTTTCCATCGTTGCACGTGATGCAAAACACGCATCGTTAAAAATAACTAAGCGCCTGCAAGCTAATGATGCCAAGTTAGGTACCATCTGGTTTGATTCTCATGGTATGTATAAAAAGGGATATTCATTATTTTATATCGGAAGTGATGAAATAAGTTACAAAACTCTAAAAGACAGTACTCTTATTAAATACTTATCGGGCTTAACCTCCTATGCGGATGCAGAATCAAGATTGGTTATCGGATCCTGTTATGGGGGTGCCACTTATAATCGGTCTTCGGTTGACTATAAGGACACGACAAGAATGAATGGAGATTCGCTGATGATTGCCATTGGCAATATAGTACACTGCGGCAAAGTATATGCATCTGAAAGCTGGGTAATGACCAAACCTGGTCTATTCCGTCGCAGACCATCCGTTGGAGGATTTCCCGGACGCAAATTGTTCAGGGATTTATGTTACGAACCGGCCTGGAAAAATATGGGAATCTGGAATAAGTATGATGCAGAAATCGGAGTATTAAGCCGAAGTAATCCGGTAGCACTCGACAGGTATGGGAATCTGATCATCCGTGGAGTTCCATTCAAACACGAAAAAACGTTCAGGAAAAGCTACCACAAAAAATCATCCCGGCTTCAGACAAATCTGTATAAGTAAAACAGGTACAAGTATATAAGTATTTGAAAGTGATTATAAGGGAAGGTCTGCAAGTTTAAAAGCACGACGGATGAAATTAAATGAATAGAATCCGGGAAAATTAACTTGAAATCCTGGTTCTTAACACTGAACGTTAAACAGATAAATTCGCTGGTTATGAATAAATATCTCATGCTTCTGATGTTAACCGGTCTTAGTTTTAAACTGGATGCGCAGCAGCAGTTAAAAACAAAGTTTATAAGTTTCTCCGTAATGAATACCCACACAGCTCTTCCCTTCGGGAAGTTTACCGGTATATTTTACAAAGCGTTTCATCCGGGTATTGAAATTTCGTATGGGAAAAACTTCGCTGTAAAAAACAAACATGACTGGTATTACGATTTCCGGCTTGCCTGTTTCTATCACCGGTTTGTACAGTATGGTATACCGGTTTACAGCAACCTGGGTTATCGGTATAAATTTAATCAGCACTGGTCTGCTTTCACTGAAGCCGGTGCCGGATACCTGCATTCCATTCCTGCTACGGCCAAACTACGGTTGAATGAGGCAGGTGACTATGAAAATAATAAAGGCCCCGGACGTATGCAGGCCAATGCCTGCTTCGCATTGGGAGCAGGTTATCAGTTGCAAGGAGCTTCCGCCAATTCGCTCAATCTGTTTATCAGTTATCAGCAACGGCTGCAATTTCCTTTTGTGAAGTCCTATGTACCCCTTCTTCCCTATAACAGTTTTCTCCTGGGATTATCCAGACCACTGACCAGAAAAAACAAATAGCCTTTAAACTATTCGTATGAAAAAAATCGTGCTTTACCTTTTTGTACTGCCGCTCTTCCCTTGCTCTTGTAAAAAGGCACAGATCAGCATTACCACCCAGGTGGGTATCAGCAGCCCATGGTCTGACAGCAGCAGCCGTCATCCGAAAAATACCGCTTTCCTGAACCTGCTGGAAAAATATAAAAAGAAGGGGTTTCCGGGTATCTCCCTCCTGGTCAGGGATGCATCCGGTACCTGGATGGGTGCCGCCGGTAAAGCGGATCTTTCAAATGATATCGATTTTAATCCGGGTACGGTATCCAAAGCAGCGAGTATCACCAAATTTTTCATAGGCACCCTGGTTTTTCGCCTGATGGAAGATTCTGCTAATACCGGAATGGGATATGCCGCACTGCACCGCAAGGTAAAAGACTGGTTGCCGGCCAGAATTACAGACAAACTGGCCAACGGGAATCAGATCACGCTCGGACATTGTTTGAAACATGAAACGGGCATTGCGGACCTGATCAATGAAGACGCTTTTTACCTGGCTGTTCTCAATAATCCAACTAAAAAATGGGGACCAGCGGAATTACTGGAGTATATCTATGATAAACCGGCCGAATTTTCAGCCGGTGATACCGCAGTTTATTCCAATACCAATACAGTACTTGTCACCATGATCCTGGAGGCACAGACAGGAAAAAAGCATAGTCAGTTGCTCCACCAGTATGTACTGGAGCCATTGGGTTTGAAAAATACATTTTATCAGCCACATGATCTGTTGCCACGAACCACTGCACAGGGGTATTATGATCTCTATAATAATGGCAGTATTGTGAATGTATCTAATCTTGTAACCGGCAGCGGGAATGGATATGGCGGGTTATACAGCAATATTTATGATCTGTACACTTTTATTGACGCGGTGCTGATCCGTGAAACTTTCCTGAAGCCGGCATCACTGACCCTTATGAAAAGCTGGGGAAAAAGGGACGACAGTAATTACTACGGGTATGGAATTCAGCAATCATATATTCGGGGTACCGACTTTGGAATCGGACATAAAGGAAGGGATCTCGGTTATTCAGCCAACCTGTTTTTCTTTCCCGCACGGGGTGTTACGCATATCTTCTTTGTCAATTACGGTACCGATGCTGACAGCAGGCTTAAAGATATTTTCTTTGAATTTGTAGACGAAATGGTAGCACTGAGCCTGCAATGATCAGCCTTTCATCCGCTGGGTCATCGCTTCATACAGGATCATTCCGGTGGCCACAGATACATTCAGGCTTTCGAAATCACCTTTCATGGGAATCCTGATTTTCTCATCACATATTTTCATCAGTGCAGGGTAAACGCCTTTTTCTTCTCCACCCAATACAATCGCACAGGGGATGGTAAAATCGACCTCACTGATTGTCTTTTCAGCCGTCATTTCACTGGCAAACACCAGGATACCGTTCAGGTGAAGTTCATCGACCGCTTTCATCAGACTGTTTACACGGCAAACCGGAATCGTTTCCAGCGCGCCGGCGGAAGTCAGGATGGCATCTTCATTCAGGGCCCCTACTCCTTTATCGGGTATGATAATGGCCTGCACCCCGGTACACAGAGCTGTACGGGCAATTCCCCCGATATTCCGGATATCCGTGATGCCATCAAGGATCAGGAATAAAGGTGCATCCCCGCTTTCTGTGACAAAGGAAATTACATCCTGCAGGGATTGGTATTGTACTTTGGCTATTTGTGCCACACAGCCTTCATGACCGGTAATATTAAAACTGTTGAGTTTAGCTGCGGGTACATAATTGATGGGTACACCAGCCTGGGAAGCCAGGTGCTTTAGTTCCCGTATATCGGTACCCTGGGCCATTGTATCCAGGTAAATCCGGTCGAGTTGCTGTCCGTTTCGTAATGCATCCATTACAGCCGGGCGGCCAATGACGAGTGTATTTTTTTTGGGACGATGGGGTTGTCTGAATTGTTTCACCGTGTAAAATTAAGCGATTCGTGATGTGGAAATAAAAAACCCTGAAAAGACAGGATCTTCCAGGGTTTTTAAATGAGACTGTTCAGTTTATTTAAGACCGAAAGCTTTTTTCACTTTGCTGACATAATCCAGTTTCTCCCAGGTAAAGAGTTCTACTTTACGGGTTACCGTTTTGCCATCAGGAGAGGTGAAGGTTTTCTCAACCACCTGGGGCAAACGACCCATATGTCCGTAAGCAGCAGTTTCGCTGTATATCGGATTACGCAGTTTCAGGCGTTGTTCAATAAAGTAAGGACGCATGTCAAATACGGCTTCCACGATCTTCCCGATTTCTCCGTCGGTCAGGTCCACTTTTGCGGTACCATAAGTATTCACGTTAATACTGGTAGGCTTGGCCACTCCGATCGCGTATGAAACCTGTACAAGCACTTCACTGGCTACGCCGGCTGCTACCAGGTTCTTGGCAATATGACGGGTGGCATAAGCGGCAGAACGATCTACTTTAGAAGGATCTTTACCACTGAAGGCTCCACCTCCGTGTGCACCTTTTCCACCGTAGGTATCCACAATGATTTTACGGCCGGTAAGACCGGTATCACCATGCGGACCACCGATTACAAACTTACCAGTTGGGTTAACGTGGTATTTGATATCGCTGTTGAACAGCTTTGCGTACTTCTTGTATTTGGTCTTCATCCGGGGAATCAGGATGTTGATCACATCGCTTTTAATACGGGCCAGCATTTTAGCTTCGCTGTCAAAATCATCGTGCTGGGTTGAAATAACGATCGCATCAATACGTACGGGCTGATTATTGTCATCATATTCCAGGGTTACCTGGCTTTTGGCATCCGGACGCAGGTAAGGCATTTTAGAGTTCTTTTCGCGACGGATAGCAGCCAGTTCGATCAGGAGATTATGTGCCAGGTCAAGTGCCAGGGGCATATAGTGCTCTGTCTCGTTGGTGGCATAGCCAAACATCATTCCCTGGTCACCGGCACCCTGCTCTTCTTTCTTTTTGCGGTCTACACCCTGGTTGATATCGGAAGATTGTTCGTGAATAGCAGACAATACCCCGCAACTGCTGGCTTCAAACATGTATTCACTCTTGGTATACCCTATTTTACGGATGACTCCGCGGGCGATTTCCTGAACGTCCAGGTAAGCTTTTGACTTTACTTCACCGGCAAGCACCACCTGTCCGGTAGTAACCAGGGTTTCGCAAGCCACTTTTGACTGTGCATCAAAAGCCAGGAAGTTATCAATGAGTGCATCGGAAATCTGGTCGGCCACTTTATCAGGATGACCTTCACTTACGGATTCAGAGGTAAATAAATAAGGCATGAGTTAATAGTTTTTAAGGACGCAAAGATAAGGGGGCATTTATAAAGAACAAAGCCCTTCCCGTGAAAGGAAGGACTTTTGAACATATTTTGATCACCCGTTACAATTTAGAATAGACCAGGCGCATCCGCAGCCGTTTTGCCGGGTTAATATAGCTGCCGCCGGCCAGTACCACCCTTCCATATCCAGGCTGATCTGTCACATAGATCTGATTGATGGCATTATAGCCTGGTGAAAAGACGAAGGTTCTGACAGGGGTATATAACCGCATTTTATAATTAGCCGTCCGGTTGGTTACCATACTCTGTACATACCTCGATATATTAAACCGGTAGGTACTGTCCGACTTGATCAACCCGCCAAACGTGTTGATTTCGTAAGTATAGTTCGTGAAGTTATTGGACAACAACATATCGGCATCAAAGGTCAGTAAGGAGTCTCCTGTGGCACTGACCCGGTCCAGGAACAGGGCCTGCTGGTGCGGGAACATATCATCCCCTGCAGTACGGATAGGATTGGCTATAATTTCTGCCCGGTGGACTACCACATTCCGGAAAGTATCCAGGGCCGGAATACGGAGCAAACCGTAGGATCCCGGGGTACCCGGAATATAAAGCAGGTCGTCATTGGTACCGGTATTGGTCAGGTAATTATTCCATCCACCCCCCGGTGTACGCCTGATGATATTTGCCTGTCCGCCTGAGGAGTGCTGGAAGTCGACCGACGTGGTATCAATAATCCCGTTTTTCTTGACCTGAAAATAGATCGTGAGACGGGTGTTACTATTATCAGAAGGACTGATATACGTCAGGGCATTCCCACTATTATCTGCTTTAATGGCCAGGCCGCGAAAGAGGGTCTTCAGGATTGAATCGGAGCGAAACCCGCCATTGGCGGAAAAAGTGGTATCATAATTCATAAACCGGGTCCCCAGTGTATTGACCAATGGGATCCGGAGTACATTTACCAGTTTGGTGGTATCTCTCTTCCTGATATGGAGGATGGTATCATTCAGATTCTTAACCTGGAATGATTTAGACCCCAGTTCAGAACCGGTGGTTAGAAAATCAGCCTGATTGTACTTATATAACGTGGTATCGTTGAATCCGGAAGTCTGCGCCAGTTCATAAACCCGGACCGTCTGCACACTGCTGGTATCGCCATAATAGCTGTCGTAGCCTAAAGAGAGGACCACCGAATCAATCGCTATCACTGAATCTTTATTATAAAACGGGTTGATCAGGTAATTGGAATAACTGATATTAAAATAAGATTCCCCCTTGGTGGTGCCAAATTCCGTATCCCCGCTGATATAACCAAGTGCGTGAAGATCAGCATAATACACTTTATTAGTGTCATTATACAACAGGTTATCGGATTCGATATCCAGGAAGGTTTCAAAGGTATTAATATTGTCAATTGGTGGTATAAGACCGCTGCCCAGCTCAGTAGCATCGTTGATTTTGCGGCAGGCCGGAAACAGAATAGCAACCGCGAGAACGATTGCTATAACCGGGAAAGCGTTTTTTGTATACTTCACAAAGAAATTTTATAATCGGGGTTAGTGATTTTTATTTACCTGCAAGGTCGCTATAGAGTTGTAAATAGTCTGTTAAATCTCCCTCAGGGTTATATGGAAGGGTTTTCTTTCCCCTCACTTTGGTAAACTCTTCAGTCAGCTTTTTATCAATCTTGTCGGCTCCGAATGTGATGGCGTCTGAAAAACTGGCACCTCCACGTTGCATGGCCGTATTTGTACCTTCTTTATACAATTCCAGGTCTTTTTCCTTGAGGCTGGCATGGATCAGGGCTTTTTTAACCAGTCCGCTTCCCAGTTTTTCCTTAAACGTGTTTTGTCCGATCGTATACACAATTTTACTATGTGCAAAAACCGGCTCTTTCTTATACACCGTTTTCAGGTAAGCCGGTATCAGTCCGGTCATCCAGCCACTGCAATGAATAATATCCGGGGGCCAGCCAAACTTTTTTACTGTTTCGAGGGCTCCCTTACAGAAAAACACCGTACGCAGGTCATTGTCTTCATACCATTTTTCCTGCTCGTCATGGAAAACAAACTTCCGCTTGAAAAGCTCTTCATTATCCAGGAAATAGACCTGTAGCCGGGCACTGGGCAGGGAGGCCACTTTGATCTGGAGCGGCATATCATCATTGTCTACCGACACGTTGATACCCGATAAGCGGACTACCTCATGGAGCCGGTGACGGCGTTCGTTGATGATGCCAAACCGGGGCATTATACAACGGACCTCAAAGTTGTTGTCATTTGCTTTGATCGCGAGCTTATTCACGATTTCTGAAAACTCAGTCAACTCCAGGTAGGGTGACATTTCGTTCGCGATAAATAAAATTCTTTTCTTTGCTGACATGTGCGTCCTTTTTT
>Ga0209717_1000299_pt1 | contig 62988 bp, 62 predicted proteins | sample AD_UKC048_MetaG_FD_184418 | JGI IMG/M metagenome (GOLD analysis project Ga0209717, IMG submission 184418) | Active sludge microbial communities of municipal wastewater-treating anaerobic digesters from USA - AD_UKC048_MetaG (SPAdes) (version 2) | ecosystem: Engineered > Bioreactor > Anaerobic >...
AATTGTTTTGGTGAGTCATCTTGTTCTCCTTTTTTGGTTTGGTCACCGTTAAGGATACTCTTGACTCACCATTTTTTGTTAAGGTTCATGAATTTACAGAAACAATGTTACACCAACCATTAGAGATGTGACTTTGAAATTAAGGCCGGAAAGCAATTTGCTAACACTAGACAGTGGTTACTATTATGATCATTTAGTCGGATGAACTAACAAATAGAGAATCAATGCACACACAAATGGAATTCATATGTAAACACAACAATTATGCTTGATTCCCGTGATTAGAATTATCAACTTTCTACTTAATCTAAAAATTTCACCTTTCAAATCTAATACAACAATAGGTATCCTTCTTGGAGGGAAATCGCAATATACTTCTTCAAATCTTGCCCCTTTGTTTTGTTCGTAAATTTCTTTATTAATCTATTGTTACTTCGTGGTGTTTTCTCTTTACCGTTCTCTCAGTCGTTACACCCCACTTCTTAAGGGTTACACGCCAGTTCTTCTGAAGGCGAGTGAAAAAGTTCCAGCCTCTCGGCTGGAACTCATCATTTATATATGGAACTTACTCACATCTGCACACAAGGGCGACCCAGTCGCCGCTCTGGCGCTTCTCCACAAAGGTGAGGCCGTGGCAGCCCGCCGACTCAATGACGCTTTCGGCCTGCTCAGCCAGGATGCCGGCCAGGATGATGACGCCGCCGGGTTCCACCAGGTCACCCATGCCCGCGTCAAAGAGGCGGATGAGGATGGGAGCCAGAATATTGGCCAGCACCACCGGCGCCTGTTTGATGGAGTAGCGGCCGCCCTTCACTTCAACCACCGATCCCTGCCCGCATTCCACTTTATCGAGCACGCCGTTGGATTCGGCGTTCTCGCCGGTGGCCTTCACGGAAGCCGAGTCGATGTCCACGGCCAGGGCGCGGCTGGCGCCCATCTTGAGCGCTGCGATGGAGAGGATGCCCGAGCCGCAGCCAATATCGATCACCGGCGCGCCCGGTTGGGTGTACTCCTCGATTAACTCCAAACAGAGTTGCGTGGAGGGATGCGTGCCGGTGCCAAAGGCCATGCTCGGGTCGATCTTCACGGCGATGCGGGTCTTGTCTTCCTGCTTGATCCAGGCAGGCAGAATGAGCAGTTTCCTGCCGATGGGGATGGGATGGTAATGGTCCTTCCAGGCCGCCATCCAGTTCTCGTCGGCGATGGGTTTGTACTCCGGTTTGGGCAGCTCGCGGATGGCGTGCAGGTGCCAGAGCGCTTCTTCCACCTTCTGGCGGCGCTCCTCGATCTGCGCGTCGTTCACCAGGTAACCATAGACCTTCACCGGGCCGTTGGGCGTGCCTTCGTCCTCGTCGTTCATGAATTTAACGCCGCTCTCCACCACCACACCCCCTGAGGTGAAGCGGTCCAACACCTCGGCAACGGCCTCGCCCAATTCACCGTCGACAAGCAATGATATTTCGATCCATTTGATCTCAGCCACCGAGCACCTCCCTGAGGATATCCGCGAAGCTCTTTTCCTGCGGTCTGACCTCGGTGCCCAGCGTGGCAGCCAATTGCTCGAACAGTTTGCGCTGCTCGGCGGTGAGGTGCGAGGGGACTTCCACATTGACGATCACCAGTTGGTCGCCGCGGGTGCTGGAACGCACGCTCGGGCTGCCCTTGCCGCGCAGGGTGAACACCTTGCCAGGCTGGGTGCCGGCGGGGATGGCCAGTTTGGCCTTGCCGTCAATGGTGGGTACTTCGATCTCAGCGCCAAGCGTGGCCTGGGCCAGGTTGATGTTGAGGTCGAGCAGCAGGTCATTGTTGTGGCGGCGGAAGAACTTGTGTGCCTTGACCTTGATCTCCACGTAAAGGTTGCCGTTGGGACCGCCGTTAACGCCCGGCTGACCCTCACCAGCGAGGCGGATCTGGGTGCCGTTATCCACGCCGCCCGGGATGGCGACGGATTTCTTGAGCGTCTTGCGCTCCAGGCCGCGTCCGCGGCAGGTGTGGCAGGGAGTGGCGATGATCTCGCCGCGCCCGTTGCAGGACGGGCAGGTGACGACCTGCACCATGGAGCCCAAAAAGGTTTGGTGCACCTGGCGCACTTCACCGCGGCCGTTGCAGGTGGTGCATTTGGCCGCCGAGGTGCCGGGTTCCGCGCCCTTGCCGCTGCAGGTGGAGCAGACCTCGTCGCGGGTGATCTCCACTTCCTTGGTAACGCCAAAGATGGCTTCCTCGAAGGCAAGCGTGGTGGAATAGCTCAGGTCGGCTCCGCGACGCGGCGCGTTCTGGCGCTGGCGCGAGGCACCGGTAGCAAAACCGAAGAACTCGCCGAAGATGTCCGAGAAGTCCATCGACGTCCAGTCAGGCACACCGCTGCTGCCGTTCACGCCCGCGTGGCCGTACTGGTCGTAGGCGCGGCGTTTATCGGGGTCGGAGAGGACCGCGTAGGCCTCGTTGATCTCCTTGAAGCGCTCCTCGGCATCCGCTTCCTTGTTCACGTCGGGGTGATATTTGCGCGCCAGGGTGCGGAACGCAGATTTTAACTCCTCCGCGGAGGCCGTGCGCGGCACGCCCAGGATTTCGTAATAATCTCGTTGTGTCGCCATTCCACCAACCTTTCCGGTGTGGTTTTTCTTAAAGGTATTGGTATAAACCGGTAAAAATTATGAACGTTGAGCTGCTTTCTTGCTGAACCAGCCCTTGATCACCCGGGGCAGGGATTTATCAAAAGTACACCAAAACAACGGGAGTTGCAAACCGATAAAAAGGATGTTTGCCAGGCGGTTTCGGGCAAAATTTGTCCACAGGTCGGGGCTGGTATCGCTCAGTCCCATCTGGATCAGGAACAGGCTGAAGACGACGCTGAAGACCAGACCGATCTTGACCCATTTGCCCGTGCTGCTTAACAGGCAACCCACAGCGATCTCAAAAGCTGCCAGCAGCAGCGCGAACACGGTGATGTTGGGCATGACAAAACTGTTCCAGAACGCAGTGTACGCCGGGATCAAGGCCGAGGCGCCAAAATTCTGATAGATCCCGGGCGAGAAGATTCCAAGATAGACATGAATCATCCATCCGAAGAGATACCAGGGCACTACTAGCAGACGAATAATATTTTTCATCTTCGATACGACTTCCAATTTTCCACAAACTCACTTTACTTCAGTTTGGCACTCTCGTTGATCAACCGAGAGTGCCAAACCAATTATCTCAAGACAAACTAAACCGATTTAAATTCGCCGTCCACCACGTCGCCGCTGTCGCCGCCGGGCTTGCTGTTGCCGCTGTCATCGGGGGCTGCGCCTTCAGCGCCGGGCGCGCCTTCAGGAGCGGGGCCGGAGCCGGGCTGGCTGTACATGGCCGCGCCGACCTTCTGGATGCTCTGGTTCAGGGCTTCGGTGCTGCTGCGGATGGAATCGGCGTTCTCTTCGCTAAGGGCAGTGCGCACCTTGGCCACGGCGTCTTCCACTTCTGTTTTCAATTCGCTGGATACTCTGTCGCCGCCATCGCGAAGCATTTTTTCGGCGGTGTAGATGGTGTTATCGGCGGTGTTCTTCACCTCCACCAGTTCCTTGCGCTTGCGGTCTTCTTCGGCATGGGCTTCGGCTTCGGTCTTCATCTTCTGGATCTCAGATTCGCTCAGACCGCTTGAAGCCGTGATGGTGATATGCTGGCTGCGGTTGGTGGCCTTGTCGAGCGCGGTCACGTTGAGGATGCCGTTGGCGTCGATATCAAAGGTGACTTCGATCTGCGGGATGCCGCGCGGCGCCGAGGGGATACCGTCGAGGTTGAACTTACCCAGCGACTTGTTATCGGCGGCCATGGGGCGTTCGCCCTGCAGCACGTGGATCTCCACCTGGGTCTGACCATCTGAGGCGGTGGAGAAGACCTGGCTCTTGCGGGTGGGGATGGTGGTGTTGCGTTCGATGATGGGCGTGGAAATGCCGCCATAGGTCTCCACCGAGAGGGTGAGCGGGGTCACGTCAAGCAGGAGGATGTCTTTCACCTCTCCGCCCAGCACACCGGCCTGGATGGCCGCGCCGACTGCCACGACCTCGTCGGGGTTGACACCCTTGTGGGGTTCCTTGCCGAACTCTTTCTTAACAGCTTCCTGCACGGCCGGCATGCGAATCATGCCGCCCACCAGGACGACTTCGTTGATCTCGCTGGGCTTCAAACCAGCGTCAGTGAGGGCGCGGCGGATGGGATCCAGCGTTTTCTGCACCAGGTCGGCTGTCAGTTGCTCCAGCTTGGCGCGGGTGAGGGTCATGACAAGGTGTTTGGGGCCCGAGGCGTCTGCCGTCAGATAAGGCAGGTTGATCTCGGTGGACTGCACGGTGGAAAGCTCGATCTTGGCCTTCTCAGCGGCCTCTTTGAGGCGCTGCAGCGCCTGGCGGTCGCCTTGCAGATCGATGGTGTTTGTCTTCTTGAATTCGTCGATCAGGTAGTCCATCACGCGCTGGTCGAAATCGTCGCCGCCCAGGAAGGTGTCGCCGTTGGTGGAACGCACCTGGAAAACGCCGTCGCCGACCTCGAGGACGGAGATATCGAAGGTGCCGCCGCCCAGGTCGTAGACCGCGATGACCTCGTTCTTCTTTTTGTCGAGGCCGTAAGCCAGCGAGGAGGCGGTCGGTTCGTTGATGATGCGCAGTACTTCCAACCCGGCGATCTTGCCGGCGTCCTTGGTGGCGTTGCGCTGGGCGTCGTTGAAATAGGCGGGCACGGTGATCACGGCCTGCGTGACCGGGCCGCCCAGGTAAGCTTCAGCGTCCGATTTCAGCTTGGCCAGGATCATGGCGCTGACCTCAGGCGGGCTGTATTCCTTGCCGTCGAGCACCACGCGCACGTCGCCGTTGCCGGCGGCAGTCACCTTATAAGGCACGCGGCTGATGGTGCGTTGTACTTCTTCATCTTCATACTTGCGGCCCATGAAACGCTTGATCGAGAACACGGTGTTCTCGGGGTTGACAATGGCCTGGTTGCGGGCTGCGCGCCCAACGATGCGCTCGTGGTTCTTGTTCACTGCCACAACGGATGGGATGAGGCGTTCTCCTTCCGCGGATGGGATAACAACAGGCTCGCCGCCGGTCATAACCGCGACGACCGAGTTCGTTGTTCCCAGATCGATACCGATGATTTTTCCCATTATTCCTCCAGATTATTTCGCGACACGCACCATTGCTGGGCGCAGGATTCGATCGCCAAGCTTAAACCCCTGGCGGACCACTTCAATGATCTCCCCGCATTCAAAATCGGGGGCTTCTTCATTGGAGATCGCTTCGTGCAGGTTCGGGTCGAATTGGACCTTATTCTGGTTGATGCGCTCAATGCCTTCAGATTCCAGGATGGACTGCAGCTTGCGCTCGATGAGCTCCACGCCGTCCGCCCAGGCAGCCCCTTCTCCCTCTTTGGGGCGGGCTTTCAACGCCAGGTCGAGGTCATCGAGGATGACCAGGTATTTCTTGATCACCGACCCGGTGATGGTTTGATGGAGCTGTTCGTTCTCGCGGTCAATGCGTTTCTTGTAGTTCGAGAATTCGGCGCGTTCGCGCTGCCAGCCGTCGAGGTTGGCGCAGGCTTCGGCTTTAACCTTCTCGATCTCCGCTTTCAACGCGTCCACCTGGTGGTGCAGTTCGCGGGAAGAACCTTCGGCTTTCTTCTCGTGGGGTTTGGCGGCTTCCACCTTGGAAGCGGGGTCGCTTTCTGGAACAGATTTGTTCGTGTTCATTTCTTCTTCGGTCAATTTAACACCTCTGGTATGACAAAATCATTCGATCATTGTGTCATCGACCAGGTCGCTGAGCAACCCGGACAGGAATCGGACAATGGAAATCGTGTGACCATAAGACATGCGCATGGGGCCGAGGACACCCAGTGTGCCTGTGGCCAGACCGGGCGTGCCGTAGCGGGCAAGAACGATGGAACACTGGCGCAGCGAATCCCATACGCCCTCGCCGCCGATCAGCACATGCACCCCGCCAATACTGGGGCCGGTGAGGATAGTTTGAGAAAGCAGGCTCTGCAGCATAGGTTTCTCTTCCAGCACGCGCAAGGCTTGACGGGCTTCCTCGGAGCCTGAGAATTCAGGTTCAGCCAGCACATTGGTGATGCCGTCGAGAACGACCTCGCCGGAGACCAAAGAATCCGCCTGATGCATCTGTTCACGGATAAAGCCGTACACCCCGGTCTCGAGCGCGTTCAGTAAGAGCGTGGCTGACTTCAATTGCTCAGCCGTGCGGTTGGCGAGCAATTGGGTGAGACGATTGGCTGCCAGCGAGAGCGTCTCCTGCTGGACAGGTTCCGTAAGAGTGATGAAGCGCTGGGTGATCTCGCCGCCCATGAGGACAAGGACCATCAAAACCTGGCGTCCGCGCGCCGCGATCAGCTCCAGGTGTTTGAAGCGTGCCTGGTCGGGGTGGGGAGCGGTGACCAGAGACGCCCCGCGCGACTGATGCGCAAGGATCGAAGCTGCCAGGCGCGTCCACTGTTCCACGTCCTGACGCATCTGGAAGAACTGGTGGCTGATGGTCTTGCGGGTGGACTCGGGGAGCTCGGTATCTTGCACCAGGTTGCTGACGAAAAGGCGGTAGCCTTCCTCGGTGGGCACTCGTCCGGCGGAAAGGTGCGGCTGGCGCAGGTAGCCCATATCGGTCAGTTCAGCCAGTTCGTTGCGAACCGTGGCGGAACTGAAATCGAGGTGATAATGATCCACCATGTGCTGCGAACCCACAGGGGTGGCAGACCGGATGTATTCATGGATCACCAGTGAAAGGATAAGCCGTTGTCGGTCAGATAATTCGTTCATTCTTTACTTTTTAGCACTCGACGCGTTCGAGTGCTAAATCAACGCCAATAATGATACCATGCTGAAAAACTCGAGTCAAGGCAATATATGAAGGAGCGTAGATTTCTGATAAAGAATTAACAAACAAAGAATTCCTAAACACCCTTTACAAAAAGCGGTTTCTTGCATGCGTCAAATTTCCATGATATACTCAATCATCGGTGGATGATTGGAAATTGCACGCTGGTAATCCTTACCCATTCGATAACGGACTTTTAAACAACTCCCTTGGTACACAACTCATGTCGATCCATCCCTGAACCATCAGGGAACTTCATACTCATATTCTAAATTCATGGATTAACACAAATGAACATATCCGAAATGGAAAACGCCTCCCTGGCTTCATTGCGCCAAATTGCAGAGGAGATGAACGTCCCCAACGCAAAACGTTTGAAGAAGGAGAACCTCATCCTGAACATCCGCAGGATCGAAGCGGAAAAGGAAGGAGTGGAAGTGCGCGGCGGCGTGCTGGAGATCACACCCGAGGGTGTGGGTTTCTTGCGCACCAATTACGCCATCGGCCAGGACGACGTCTACGTTTCACAGGCACAACTGCGCCGTTACGACCTGCGCATGGGCGACCTGGTAATGGGGGTTGTACGTCCGCCGCGTGACGCTGAACGGCATTACGGCCTGGTGAAGGTTGAATCGGTGAACATGGTACCGCTCGAAGAAGTTGAGAAACGCCCAACCTTCGAGAGTCTGGTCCCTATCTTCCCAGAAAAACGTTTCGACCTTGAGACCGACCGCTCGATCCTTTCTTCACGTTTGATAAACCTCATCGCCCCCATCGGCCGCGGTCAGCGCGGTATGATCGTTTCGCCGCCAAAAGCCGGCAAGACCACCATCCTTAAACAACTGGCAAACTCCATTTCTGCCAATTACTCTGATGTCCACCTCATCATCGCGCTCATCGGCGAGCGCCCTGAAGAGGTGACCGACATGGATCGTTCCGTGGACGCCGAAGTGGTAGCTTCCACCTTCGACGAACCCGTCAGTTCCCACGTGCGCACCGCCGAGATCGCCCTGGAGCGCGCCAAGCGCCTGGTTGAGATCGGACGCGATGTGGTAATATTGATGGACTCATTGACACGGTTGGCACGGGCCTATAACCTGGTCGTCAACCCGTCGGGTCGTACACTTTCGGGTGGTATGGATCCTTCCGCCCTCTACCCGCCCAAGAAGTTCTTCGGTGCGGCGCGCAACATCGAGGGGGGAGGAAGTCTCACGATCATCGCCACTGCCCTGGTGGATACCGGATCGAGACTTGACGACGTTGTCTATGAAGAGTTCAAGGGAACGGGAAACATGGAGCTTCATCTTTCCCGCCGCCTGCAGGAACGCCGTATCTTCCCTGCGATCGACATCGAGCGCTCTTCCACAAGACGTGAAGACCTGCTTCTCGGTCCCGATATCCTGCAGCGAGTTTGGCTGATGCGCCGTATGTATCTGCAAATGATCGCCACACCGCCTCAGGGAGCCGGAATGGATCCCTCGGTGGCTACTGAAGCCATTTTGCAGCGCATCGCGAAAACCAAGAACAATCAAGAGTTCTTGGAGATTTTGACGGAGGATCAGTGAGTTCAACCAATACAACTCCTGAAAAGACCGTGACTGAAAATAACAAATCAAATACAAGTAAACTTCCCTGGTTGTCGGTCGTTTCATGGGGTGTCACCGCTTTAGTGGTAGTGCTTTTGCTTTTGGTCCTGTTCAATAAACTGCCTGGTTCCAACACCTCAAGTACCTCGGCGGGAGACGCAGCCATCACCCCCCTTGCCATTGATTTGCCCGGCATCGGAAGCGCGGGTGAAGGCAGTGCGCTTTCACTGGTGCGCAACCCCAACATGGATACAACAGTACCTGAAAACTCACGCACGGATGTGACTACTTATACAGTCGAGGAAGGCGATTCCATTTTCAGTATTGCCACTAATTTCGGACTCAAACCCGAATCGGTTCTCTGGGCGAACGACGATTACTTTGGCGGAGATCCCACCGTGGCGTTGAGCATTGGCGCGACACTGAATATTCCTCCCACCGATGGTGTGCTGTATAAGTGGCAGGAAGGCGACGTGCTGGAAAAGGTGGCAGACGAGTATGACGCATCTGAGATCAAGATCCTGAGTTGGCCTTCGAACCATCTGGACGTCTCTAACCCCACGTTCACCTCAGATTCCTATGTGATGATCCCGGGAGGGATTGGTACCATTGAATCCTGGATTCAGGAGGTGGAATACACACCCCGATCTGGTGTCACTCAAACGATCGCGGGTCCGGGTGGTTGCGCGATATCGGGCGGTTACGGCGCGATTGGTTCAACTGCCTTCGTCTGGCCCAGCGCACAACATGCTCTATCAGGTTTTGATTTTTCCGGATCCTATCACAAGGGTATCGATATTGCTGCTTTTGTTGGCGATCCTGTTTGGGCCTCTGACAGCGGCACGGTAGTCTACGCCGGATGGAACGATACAGGTTATGGCTACATGGTCATGATCGATCATAACAATGGCTATCAAACATTGTATGCCCACCTTAGCGCGGTTTACGTCACTTGCGGGCAGAATATTGCCCAAAGTGTCGCCATCGGCGCTGCGGGCAGCAGCGGCAAGTCCACCGGCCCTCACCTGCATTTTGAGATCCGCAAGAATGGCTACTGGATCAATCCCTGGTATGTCCTGAACTAAAGAGATAAGCCGCGACTTTGGTCGCGGCTTTTTTTATAGAAGGCTGGGGGGGTCAACCATCAACTCAACGTTCACATTCTTTGGTTGCCATGTTGCCAATGGATGATCCGCGAGCGCTCGTTTGGGATTGACGCCATTGAGCAGTATCTGCCAGCGGTATTTACCGGCCACCCGGGCGTAAAAGCACGGCACGGGGCCGATCATCTTGATATCGTTGAGCCCGGAGTCTATCATCCAGTCGGACAAACGTTCACCAACCTCCACGGCTGCCTGGCGCACCTGCGTTTCATCGAAGTGACTGAATTCGACGCGCAGCAGGCGTGAGAAAGGTGGATACTCTGTCTTCTTCCGCAAAGAGATCTCTTCCTGATAAAAGCCCTCCAGGTCATGTAGTGAGGCATTGCGGATGGCATAATGCTCCGGTGCGAAGGTCTGGAAGACGGCCCTGCCGCCCAGCCCGCTGCGCCCGGCGCGGCCGGCCACCTGGCTGAGGAGCTCAAAGGTCCTCTCTGCGGCACGGAAATCGGGCAGGTTGAGGCTGGCATCGGCCAACACAGCCCCCACCAGGGTGACCAGCGGCAGATCGAGGCCCTTGGCCAGCATCTTGGTGCCGATGAGAATGTCAGCGCGGTGTTGGCTGAAATGGTCAAGAATGATGTCATGTGCGCCCTTGTAGCGTGTGGTATCCGCGTCCCAGCGCAGCACTCTTGCGCCTTGAAATTGTTCGTTGACCGTTTTTTCCAGGCTCTCTGTGCCCAGACCGTACTGGCGGATGTTCGGTCCTTTACACTCCGGGCAAACCGAGGGCATTTTGCGGCGGTAATTGCAGATGTGACAGATCAGGGCATTCTCGTACTCATGGAAGGTCAATTGCGTGTTACAGCGGGGGCAGCGCAGCACATAGCCGCAGTCGCGGCAGAACACATAGGTTGCCGATCCGCGGCGGTTAAGGAAAAGGATCGCTTGTTCCCCTTTGGCCAGCACGTCATCGATCGAAGAATGCAGTACACGGCTGAGCACAGAGCGGTTGCCGGCCTTCAATTCCTGGCGCATGTCCACGATCTCCACTTTTGGCAGAGGCAGTGTGCCAGGCGGTTCTGCCGGTCCATCGGTGGCCTCCTCGTGTGCCAGTATGCGGTCGGGCAGTGAAAGTTCGTACCATTTCTCATGTCTGGCGCGGTAAAGTTGCTCTACCGTGGGTGTGGCCGATCCCATGAGCAGAATGGCGTCCTGCTGTCTGGCATAGGCCAGGGCGGTTTCGACGGCTGAGTAATGCGGACGGAAATCATCCTGAAAGTATGATTCCTCGTGGCACTCATCGATAATGATCATGCCCAGCGAGGGCAGCGGAGCAAAAAGCGCGCTGCGTGCGCCCACCACAACGGACAGCGCACCGGAACGGATACGCCGCCACGAATCATAACGCTCTCCGGTGGAGAGGCGCGAATGGATGAGGCCAACCTTGCCGGGGAAGCGCGCGTGGAAGCGACGCGCCGTCTGCGGGGTGAGCGCAATCTCGGGCACGAGCACCAACACACCCTTGTTCTGCTTTAAAACGGCTTCCACCGCACGCAGGTAAAGTTCGGTCTTGCCGGAGCCGGTCACCCCAACCAGCAGATTCGGTTTGCTCTTGGTTTTGCCGGTTATCTGGTCTTCGATCACTTTCCAGACTGCTGCCTGAGCAGGGTTGAGGGTAGGCGCTTTGAAAAGTGTTGCGGGGAGTTTTGCGAGCGGATCGCGCCACACCTCGCTTTCTCCCACCGAAATCACCTCCAATTCGGCCAACAGTTTGATATCGGCAGCGTTGGCGCCAGTCTCAGCGTAGACGATGGAAATGTCGACCGCGTCATTCTCCTTATGCAGCAGTTGGATGACTTTTTTGCGGCGTTCGATGGCCGGGGAGGTGGATCTTGGTGTTTCGATCTGCTCCAATGCCAACTCCGGCGAAACTGCGAGGCGGATATTGCGAACTGTGCGGGCATGGATGGTGGGGGCTGAGAGCACTGGTTTGCTGGTCACAACGCCATAGTGAACCAGCGTTTGCATGCCTGCCCGCCAATCCACTTTAGGAACTGCCGAGTCGATCTGGCGTCCGCGCAGGTCGCCGCGCTTGTTCAACAAGATCAAGAGGCGGTTCTGCAGGGATGTGAACGCGCCAGCCTTGTCGAGAGCGAGATTCAGGTGATACAGGGTATCAGAATGCTGGCTGAACCCGGGAGGGAGCATCTGGTCAAGACATTCAGCAACTGTGCTCAGGTTCTCATCCGTCATCCACTGCGCCAGCCTGATCTGAGCCGTCGTGCAGACGGGTCTTTCGTCCACCAGACTTTCGATCACTTTCACATCCGGCACGGAGGGTTCATCCAGAAGCGCGACGACGATGCCCTGCACAAGCTGCTTTCCGAACGGAACGGTAACCAAAGAGCCGGGCGCCACTGAACGCAGGTCCGCGGGGATTGCGTAATCGAACAGGTCATTGACCTGGGGAATGTTGACGGCTACTCTGGCAAATTCTGACATTTCTTCACTGTCTTAATACTAGCTGCATATAGCGGCGGCACCGTAGCCCACCACCTGCGATCGATCGCCCGTGGCATGAGCTGAGGTACTGTGATGTAGTATTGTCACCTTATTACCGCCCAGTTCCCTGGCTGCCCATAAAACAACAGCCACTGCGCCGTTGCCGCAGGCTGACCCGGTGCCATCTTCCTCGGCTTTGAGGACTCCCTCAGGGGAAAACTCCTTGATCTTTTCGAGCATGAAGCTGTCCAGTTTATTTGCTTCGTCTTCGGTAAAGAAATGAGATAGGTCGGTGCTGGCCACAAGCAACGCATTGCTGCCTTTAAGGGTGCGTGCCAGCGCTTGAGCAAAAGCCTTCAGCGGCTGCGCCCGGTATTCACGCACCATGATGGGCAGGAGCTTGAAGGGCCTGGACAGGGCGCACTGGAGGAAGGGTAATTGGATCTCAAGTGAGTGCTCACGATCATAGGCGATGTCAGCAAGGTCAACGCCAGCAGATTCTTGCAGTTCTCTTTGCAGAACAGAGAGTAAAGCCTGATCGATCTCAAGTTTTCCCAACGGCGTTTCATAAGCCGCATGGGCACTGGTGAAGAAGGGTTCGGGGCGATAGGCATGCAGCGGCGAAAGCATGGCGATCGTATCGAAAGCCTTGTCTTTGACCACCCGGTAGGCATACCCTGCAGTCGGACCTGAATAGATATACCCTGCGTGAGGGGAGACAAGTCCGATCACGTTGCCGTCCAGGTTTTGCGCCTGGGCGGAATCGATATATCCGTTCACCGCCTCGCGCAGGGTTGCCGGGTCACCCGGGTACCAGCTTCCGGCGATGGGAGAGGGTCGAACGGGAGATATTGCTGCCATACTCATCACCTCCTGATCAATCTTATTATACAAGTACGCGCTGCCCTGCCGCAAACAAAGAATCCTTCCAGCGGAAGGATTCTTCAGGTGTGAATTAACTTAGTAGATCAAGATGTTCCATGGGTTCACATATCCGCCGTTTTGACGTATTTCGAAATGCAAATGCGGCCCGGATGAATTACCGGTCGACCCCATGGCAGCGATGGTATCGCCCTGATTAACAGACTCACCGCAGTAGACATAGATATCTGAAAGGTGAGCGTACACTGTCTGCCAGCCATTGCCATGGTCAAGAATTATCAGGTTGCCATACCCGTTATTATTCCATCCAGAATAAACAACCACGCCGGTATCGCTGGCAAAGATCGAGTTGCCCAAATCGCCCGCAATATCGATGCCGTGGTGGATCGAGGACCAATCATAGCCTGACAGGTAAGTTTCGGTACTCGGCCACATGAACGTGCCTGAACCCATGGCTCCTGAGGTGATCACGCCGCAATACCCTTCGCCGTAGCTGGTGGAGACTGCCGGGGTATCGCGTGAAACCTGGGGTAGGTAATCGATGGTTTCAGCAATACCGCCGGGGATGAAGAGCGAGGTGCCTGCCGGGATGTTGGGCAGCGAAAGGTCGCCGAGCGTGTCGCGGTTGAGATTGTTGCCCGGCCAGTCGATGATCACATCAGGAGTGACTCCGTAGAACTCGGCCACGCCGTTTAGACCATTACCAGTTTCCCATTTGTAAATAACGCCGTCCATCGGGGGGATGTTGAGCACGGTGCCGGGGCTGAGGTTTTCGGGCAGCCCCGTCAGCGTGTAGCGGTTGGACAACAGGATCGTCTCAGGTTTCAACCCGAACTTGTCAGCGATACCGAAGATGGTATCGCCCTTCTCCACGGTGTACGTGCTGATCTCATCCCTGGGATGAGAGGGGAAATCGGTGTGGATCTGTGCCAAGCGGGAGATGCTGAAATCGCTTTTGAGCGATAATGAAACTGCATTGGGTACCGAAGCAACAAGTGTGGATTCGGCTGATGGTGTTTCTTCTGCTGCCGCGGCAGTGTTATGCCGTTCCTGCAAGAAGAAGGAACTCATTATCCATACGATCACCAGGATCAGGACAATGGCAACACTGCCAGTGATGACATGCAGGGTTGTTTCACCCAAACCCAATAGCAGCAGTCTGTTCCACAACTGCCGCCATTTTTTTTGGATCACATTTTTTGTTTCTTCAACGGCTTCATTATCCGTTTTGGAAGACGGAACAGAAGCGGGATCTTCAGTCATTTTTACCTCGAAAAATCATCATAACAGAAAGAAAATGAACGGTCAAGAAAGGGTGAAATAGGCTTGTTTTTGTCAATGATTCACTTCATGATGAAAATATCAGAGGTAGATGGGGTATGTTGAGGAGTGATGAGATGAAAAAGGGTGCTCTGACCGCAATTCTTTGCCTTGTCATTTTTATGACTTTCTTAGCTGCTTATCCAAAACCAGTCGCGGCCGATACGACCGAGTTAACCTCTTTGGTTGGTATCGCCAACGGGGAAGGGGAATGTACCAATGAAAATGTCACGAGTGCTCTATCAGGCAGCACCCATACAGACAAGGAAGGGAACCTTACCTTCACAGAGCCCTTCTTCATTAATTTCGAGTCAATCATGATGCTGCAGCAGGAATTCATAGTCAATAACCGTAAGGCAGACTAACAGATCAATTAGCTCTACTCTTTAGCAGCGAAAAAGAATGTGTAAAGCGTTACGTAATCCAGTCTCTAGCACGTTATACTTGACAATCATGAGAATATGAATATAATATTCATATATTATGAATCAATATTTCATAAGCGAGGAAGAATGAGCTTTACATATGGTCGCGGCAAGGGAAACGCATCCATTCAGATCGACGAAGGTAAATGCACTGTCTGTGGACTTTGTGTTGAGGTATGCAAGGGTGCCCCGTTGCTTCTTGTGGACAACAAAACTCGGGTGGATCAAAGCCAGCTCTTTGGCTGCATTGGCTGCGGAACCTGCATGGCCATTTGTCCGAACGACGCCATAAAGATCGAAGGACGTGACATTTCTTTTGCAGATACTTTTCCCCTCTCGCCTGCCAAAGAACGCGCTGAATATGATCCTTTCATCAAGCTTTTACAATCCCGACGCTCGACCCGGGATTTCCTGGATAAAGATGTGGAACCGGAGATCATCGAGAAGATCCTGCACACAGCCGCCACAGCGCCGATGGGCATTCCGCCCAGCGAGGTTGGCGTGGTCGTCCTGTCTGGACGAATGAAAGTTGCCGAACTGAAAGATCAGCTGCTGGGATTCATCAAGCAAATGGCTCCTTACTTTTCACCCGTCATGCTCGCATTGATGCGGCCTTTCATGAGCAAAGAGGACTATCTCGGCATGAAGGAATTCGTTGCCCCGGTGATCAGGTTCTACCTGAAAGATGCTGAGTCCGGACGCGATTGGTTCTTCTATAACGCACCCCTGGCATTGTGCTTCCACGCCTCTCCATATGCCGATCCGGCAGATGCCTATATCGCCGCCACGTACGCGATGCTGGCAGGTCAAGCCCTGGGGTTGGGCACCTGCATGCTTGGCTTCCCAATGATGATGGTGCAATACAGCAAGAAGATCCGCGAGGAGTTTCACTTTCCAAAAAGGATTCGCAACGGATTGGTGGTCATCATGGGATACCCGAAGTATAAATACCGCCGCGGGATCAATCGGCGGTTCGCCAGCGTGGAAATCCTGAGCTAAAATGATTACACGATGACTGAAGAGACTTTCGAACAAGAAGCCTGGCAGATCCTGGCAACGCGTGTGCTGCAGCTTGAAAAACAGGGGTTGGTAACGCGCACCTTCCGGCGCCTCGATCCTGAGCGGCAAGTTGATATCCTCGACGCCATTCTCTTCGAGGCGGCAGAAAAGGGACCCAATCAGGTGAATATCTCCGAGGTGGCTCACCGCGCCGGGGTCTCAGTCGGCTCAATGTATCAGTACTTCCCCAACCGCCAGGGCATGATTGATTTCGCCATCGATATCAGCGTAAATTACATGGTCGATATGCTCCAGGCCTATGAACCCTACCTGTTGGCCATGCCCACCTTTGATGCGCTGACCGCTTTTGTCACTGGCGGCGTGGAATTGACCCAAACACAAGCCGGCATGCTCAAATTCTACAGCCGCGCCGCCTACCAGGGCGATCCGGATCTGAACGAGCGCGTGGTCAAACCGATCGCCGATGGGATGCTTGCCATCGTGACCAACATCCTTCACCAGGCGCGGCAGCGCAGCGAACTGAGCGAGGACCTGGATATCGAAGCTGCTGCGAGGTTGGTGAATGCGTTATTGATTGTCAGCGGCGATTGCCAGCTATTCCCTTACCTGAATACCTACCTTCATCTGAATGATGCTGAAGTCCCAGCGGTGAGGATCATGCCTGCCTTGATATCCCTGCTGCAAAATGGCATCAGTAAATAAACTCTCTCTGGATGCAGTTATAATTCAATAAAAATCCAAGGAGTCCTTGTGACTGTTCTCCCACTTGAAGCGCAAATTGGCGAGTTACTAAAGAACCGGCAAATGAAATTAACTTTCGCCGAGTCATGCACCGGCGGATTGGTTGGGCACCGCGTCACCAATATCCCCGGCTCATCTGAGTATTACCTGGGCAGTGTCACAGCTTATGCCTACGAAGTGAAGGAACAACTGCTTGGCGTGAAGCATGAAACCCTGATGACTCACGGGGCTGTCAGCCGCGAATGTGTGCTGGAGATGGCCCGCGGCGTGCGCAAGGCGTTAAGCGGCGGTTTTCCACTGGATCAGGTGCTGGGACTTTCCATCAGCGGTATCGCCGGTCCTGGCGGCGCCACGCCCGATAAACCCGTTGGGACCGTCTGGGTGGGCATGAGCGCTTCTGACGGCGAATGGGCCTGGTGTTTGCAGTGGCAGGGTGACCGTATCCAGAACAAAGAACTGTCCGCTCAGGCCGCGCTGCAGCTTGTGATTTGGTATTTGCAAGGGAACCTCCCTGCCTCTGATTGGCACGGAGAAGCCTTACCCTCATAGCCACGTTTTTTCCTTGAGGTAATAAATGGACAAACGCAAGAAGGTACTCATACTCACTGCCGATGCGGGGTTCGGGCACCGCAGTGCTGCCATCGCGGTAGCGGCTGCCCTGGAGGAAAAATATAGCGAGGACACGATCGTGGAGATCGTCAATCCGTTGGATGACAACCGTGTCCCCAGTTTTTTGCATGATTCGCAATCAGATTACACAAAGTGGGTACGCAGCGTGCCTGAATTATGGCAATTGGGATATGAAGTCAGCGATGCGGCGATCCCCACAAAGTTGATGGAAAACTCGCTCGTCGTGCTCTTGATCGATGCTTTGCGCGGCATTCTGGACGCTTCAAACCCGGATGTCATCCTGACCACGTATCCACTCTATCAATCAGCTCTGACGACGCTCTTCCGATCCAAGAGCTACCGCGTTCCACTATACACTTCGATCACCGACCTCTCAACAATTCACCGCATGTGGTTCCATAAACATGTGGATGGCTGCCTGGTACCGAACAACGTGGTAGCCGATTTGGCGTTGAACTGCGGTATGGATCCCGAAAAGATCACCATCACTGGCATCCCGGTGCACCCGAACGTAGTTAAGGAAAGCCGTGATAAGAATGAGATCCGCCAGGAACTTGGCTGGGCTCCCGATATTCCCACCGTCCTGGCTGTAGGCAGCAAGCGGGTGGACAGGCTTGAAGATACATTAAACATAATCAACCACTACGGCGGCAAGATTCAGCTCGCGGTGGTTGCCGGCAAGGACGAACGCCTGTTGCACGAGATCAACCAATTTGAATGGCATATCCCGGCACATGTGTATGATTTTGTTGACAACATCCCCACCATGATGCACGCCGCAGATATGATCATCTGCAAGGCCGGCGGTCTTATCGTCACCGAGTCTTTAGCCTGCGGTCTGCCCATGATCCTCATTGACGTCATCCCCGGGCAGGAAACCGGCAATGCTGAATACGTGACCGGCCTGGGAGCCGCAGATCTGGCCGAGGACCCGATTGCTGTTTTGGAAACACTGGACCATTTATTGATGAACGACCAGTTGCTGCTCAGAGCAAGAGCTAAAAACGCTGTCAGGCATGGGCTGCCTCTTTCTGCATACAAGGTAGCAGAAATCCTGCACGAATCTCTCGAGCGTACTGCTGATCTGCCGCCGCGTCCACGCCGTAAGGTTGTACATGAACTTGTCGGCCTTGTAACGGATGCCAAAACCTACAATCCGCACACCTGGATGCCATGATCGCTGTTCTCATTTCTGCTAACTCAGAATGGAGCGCGGTTGTGTGTCAACTCGATCCCGCGTCCCTGCTCAAAAGCCCATTCGGGGAATACTTTTTTTCGCAATTTGGCGGTCAATCTGTGCTCTTCTTTCAGGGCGGTTGGGGCAAGGTATCTGCGGCTGCATCAACCCAATACGTGATCGATAACTTCAAACCGGATGGGATTATCAATTTGGGAACCTGCGGGGGGCTGCACGGGCAGGTGAACGTGGGCGAGATCCTGCTTGTCACCGAGACAATGTACTACGACATCCATGAGCGTATGGGTGATCCTGATGAAGCCATTGCCTTTTACACCACGCAATTGCAGCCCATCAGCCCGCCCTACCCGCAGACTATTCGGTCAGCGCGACTGGCCTCAGGCGATGAAGACATTGATCCCAAAAAAGTGGCCTGGTTGATCGATAAATTCAGAGTGGCTGCCGCTGATTGGGAATCCGCGGCCATTGCCTGGACGGCGAACCGCAACGGCGTAAAGTGCCTTATCCTGCGCGGGGTAAGTGACATCGTCAGCCCGGATGGCGGTGAGATCTATCATGACGGAGCGCTGGGGTTCGATGAACGCGCACGCGGCATCATGCGCTCACTGATCGATTGTCTTCCCGGGTGGTTGGAGAAAATCTAAGGGCACAGATTACTGTGCCCTTAATCTTGTCTATGCTTCAAGTTTGACGCCCAGTTTGGCGCGTTCGTCTTCCACGATCTTCACATCCAGTTTCTTGAACAGCGGTGTGGGCGCATTGATGGCTGCACCTGCGGCCACGCAGACCGGCTCCCATTTTCCGGCAGCCTTGCTGTTGTCATAACGTAGCACTTTGTGATCGCCGAGGTTGTCGTTTTTCATTTCGGTGTATTGTGTGCCAAAGAGCGGACTGGTGTAGCCCAGGATCTCGTGCAAGCGCTGGCTGGTGAAGGGCAGGAAGGGGGCAAAGAGGATCTTGAGCATGTCAATGCACTGGATGGCCGTGTAGATGGCGCGTCCGGCAGCTTGCTTGTCGGTCTTGACCGCCTGCCAGGGAGCCGTTTGATCGAGGTATTTATTTACCTCGCTGGCCAAGCGCATGGCTTCGGCGAGGGCGGCGCGCAAATGTACAGCTTCGATCTCTTCACCAACGGTTTTGAAACCTTCCTTTACCTCGTCAAGCAGTTCCTGATCAAGTTTGGTCAACGGGCCGGGTTCGGGGATGTGGCCATCCCAGTGTTTGTAAGCGAACGAGAGCACGCGGTTGGCCAGGTTGCCCCAGGTGGCAACAAGCTCGTCGTTGTTGCGGTGGAAAAAATCATCCCAATCCCAGTCGGTGTCCTTGGATTCGGGCATGTTGACGGTTAAGTAGTAGCGCAGCGGATCGGGATCGTAGCGGGTGAGGAAATCGTTGGCCCAGACCGCCCAGTGGCGGCTACCGCTGATCTTTTGCCCTTCGAGGTTCATGAACTCATTGGCGGGCACGTCAAAGGGCAGGAGCAGGGGTTTGGCGTCTTTGCTGCCCATGTATTCGTCAAAGGCAGTGCCAACCCCGAGGAGTTCTGCCGGCCAGATGACTGCATGGAAGGGGATATTGTCCTTGCCGATGAAGTAGAAGGTCTTGCTGCCTTCCTTCTGCCACCAATCACGCCAGGCTTCGGGGTTGCCGCTAGTCTGCGCCCACTCGATGGTGGCTGAAAGATAGCCGATGACAGCCTCGAACCACACGTACAGGCGTTTGCTCTCCCATTCCTCACCCTCTTTGAGCACCTCATCAGGCAGGGGAACGCCCCAATCGAGGTCGCGGGTGATGGAGCGGCCGTGCAGACTATCGGCAACGATTTGCCCCAGTGATTGGCGCAGCACGTTGGGGCGCCAGTAGCTTTCGCGCACATGCAGGAACTCGACCACCAGCTCCTGCAAACGGCCAAGATCAATGAAATAGTGCTCGGTCTCGCGCAGCACGGGAGTGGAACCGTCGATCTTGGAGCGGGGCTCTTGCAGCAGTTCGGGGTCGAGCAGGCTGCCGCACTTGTCACACTGGTCGGAGCGGGCGTTGGTATAACCACAAATATAGCAGGTGCCCTCCACGTAGCGATCAGGCAGGAATTTCTCCTGTTTGGGAGAGAACCACTGCTTCTGGCTTTCTTTGTATAGGAAACCATTCTTTTTTAATGAGAGAAACACCTTTTGAGCCACGTCTACATGGTTCTCTGTGTGAGTGCTGGTAAAGAGGTCGTATTCGATGCCCAGATTCTGGAAGAGATCGATGAAGCCCTCGTGGAAGCGTTTGTAGACCTCAAGCGGGGTGGTCTTCTCGGCATCAGCGCGCACCGTGATGGGTGTGCCGTGAGAATCCGACCCCGAGACCATCAACACTTGCCGGCCGCGCAGACGCTGATAACGCGCGAAGATGTCCGCCGGCAAATGCGAGCCGGTGAGATTGCCAACGTGGATGTCGGCGTTGGCGTATGGCCAGGCAACAGCAACGAGAACGGGGTCAGACATGATGAACCTCTTTCGAATGAAGTGCCATCATTTTAGCACTAATCTGCATGTTTCAACCCAAAATGCGTCAGAGATTACCTGAAGCCGCAGGAAAGCTGTTCGTCGAGAAGCAAAAGCGTCTCCTGCTTCTGCGGGTTATCAGGGGTTTCATAATCGATACGCGACCACAGGCGGCACAGAACCGGGCACAGGTCAGGGGAATCGTCAACGACGCGATCAGTCAGTATCCAGGCCTGATGCCATTGCCCCATGTTGGCGTAACCTTCGATGAACGGGGAGTACTCCACCAGATCATACGAGTAATCGTTGAGCCTGAAAGCGGTCTCACCGAGCTCAATGATGGTTTCCCAGTCCATGTATTGCCGGGCAAGATCGGCCTTCTCAAAGTAGTAGCACCAATTGTACGCAGGCTCGGGGCCAAGGAGGTTTCCCGGCAGGTTTTGGTTTGCTTCCCTGGCGATCACATCCAAATGTGAAACCTGGCTCGCCTGGCGGATGACCAGGGGTAGTACCACATTCTCAGATTCCAGATACGGATCGACTAAGCGCAGGCACGATGGGGGAGAGTAATAAATAGTGAGAGAATCTTCCGTTGTTCCGTTGAACTCACCAACTGGATAAGAATGGGTGATCTCCTGCCCCGGGGTCAAGATGACGAGTCCGTTCTGCTGCATGCGGACAGTGGGGAAGAAGAAGACATACGGCACAGCACCGGTCTGTGGTTCAGTTGTATAAATCATGTTGATGGGCGCTGTCATTGACAGGTCAGTGTAGTAATTGAGTGGAAGATCCTGCGAAAAGATCACGGTGTCCGGTTCCAGAGCCGGTACGCGCCAGACAGCCTGCCACAAGAAACGCTGCAAGTTCTGCCAATCGTAGAGGTAACGTACTTCCTGGCGCACCTGTGCCCCCGCAGCCAGCGCGATGAAGAATATGAAAACTGAACGACGCAACTCCTTTTTTCGGATCAGCAGCGTCAACAGGCTCACAGTTACCATGGCGCTGCCCAGTAGGAACGGGAGCGCAAACCTGCTTCCCGTGAAGGTGGTGGTGGGAGAAAGTCCGGTAAGCCAGAAAGGTACTCCTGCCAACAGGAGTGCAACGATACCAGGGACGAGGAGACGCGCCTCGTTTCTACGCTGAATCTCCGGAGTCGCATGACACTGAGAACTCCTCCGCAGAAGTAAAAACCCCAGCACGGCAGCGACTGCTGCAGAGATGACAATGTATAGCGAGGTATGCCAGGCGGTGAACTCACCTGCCCTGGGAAACGTAAAAACCACCTTCCAGCAAACGAGGATCGTCGTCCACAGGTCAGTGAGAATACTTGTGAACACCTGCCGCATCCCCAACCAGGGTGATGCATTGAGCATTTCCAGAGCTATAAAGTGATATCTGTTGTTCTGCTGCTCAAAGAAGAACCCCCGCCATATGGCAATGCCAAGAAAGATCAACAAGAATGGCGTCCAATGAGATAGCAATTTGCGGATTTTCTCCTTTCTACCAGAAGGGCCGGTCGAGAGACGCATCCAGATGAGAACTGGGCGCAGCAGTTCCAGCATGAAGAAATATTCCATTGCCAGCAGATTCACGACTGCCAGAACCGCTGCCAATATCGTCAGCAGCAACCGGTGTTTTCTGTGATCGATGGTATACAGCGTCAATCCCAGGGAGAAGAACAGACAGCTCATGACAATAAAAAAATGGCCATAGACAATGGCAATGGCGTGCTGCGTGAAACACGGATACACCAGAAAATACAACCCAATAAACAATGCCGCTTCGTGTTGCTCGCCCCAGAGTTGGCGGATAAGGAAATACAGGCTGGCTGCGCAAACCCAGCGGCAGATGAGGGCAAAAACCTGCCAGTGCCATGGTTCGACCCCCAGGGCGGAGAAACTCAACTGATAAAGCCAGCCCAACACTGGTCGGCTGCCTGCGAAATAATCAGCCAGACCTCTGGAACCGTACGACTGAAAAAACCAGACAAAATCGAGGTCATCCCAGTAGAATCCAAGGAGAGGGATGAAATAGGCATAGACCAGAATGTCCACCAGCAATAGAATCGTGAGCGGATGGCTGACAACACGCAAGATTCGAGCACCTGGTAGATTGGGTGATGTTGAAGACGTTTCAGCGCCGGTCATTGGTTGCCTTTTTGGTAACACGCAAAATCGGTCGATTTGGCAGTAAATCGATGCTGACAAAAGAAAGTAGTATGTTCTCATTATAAGAATTTGCCGCAGTGAAGACAATCATCCACTCTATCCAGCGTTTGAAGATTGGTACATTCTGTGTTAAAATCCACCTCGCGTTAAGGAATCCCCATTGGGGCGTGGTGCAATGGCAGCACACCAGACTTTGAATCTGTTTATCTTGGTTCGAATCCAGGCGCCCCAGCCTGAAACAATGTGACACCTATTGAAACTGATCTTGATGCGACCGCCGGTTGGTGTGGTCAAAATTCGACGAGCGAAACCCATCAAAACGGTTTCAACGCTCGCCTTTTCGTTTAAATATCGTGGATAATAGAGAGTACAGGAGCTAATCATGAAAATCGCCTCTATCATTCTGGCTGCCGGTCAGAGCAAACGCATGGTTTCGGATACGCCAAAGGTACTGCACAAATTGAACGGTAAACCCCTCATCGAGTACGCCCTGGACGCTGCCGGAAAAGCCACCACAGAAACGCCCGTTATCGTCATTGGCAACGGTGCGGAGATGGTACAGGAGCAACTTGGTGATCGTGTCCACTTCGCCCTGCAGAGCGAACGCCTGGGTACAGCCCACGCGGTGATGGCTGCTGAAAAACAAATACAACCGGATTCTGACCTGGTGCTGGTGACCAGCGCCGACATGCCGCTGCTAACCGCAGAGACGCTCAAGGGTGTGGTGGAAGCGCAAAACGCCAACTCCGGCCCCATGACACTGCTGACCGTGCACTCGCGCAACCCACGCGGGTTCGGGCGTATCCTGCGCTCAGCAGATGGTTCGGTGCTGGCGATAGTGGAAGAAGCCCAGGCCACCCCGGAGCAACTCAAGATCGATGAGCTCAACGTGGGTGTTTACTGCTTCGACAGCAAGTGGCTGTGGAACGCGCTCAAAGACATCAAGCTCTCTCCAAAGGGTGAGTATTACCTCACCGACATTGTTGAGGTGGCGGTGAGATCAAAGCAGAAAGTGTATGCCCAGGTGATGGACGACGAGGATGAAGCGCTGGGGGTGAACACGCGCATCCACCTGGCCGAAGCCGAACGCATCGTGCGCCATCGCGTCAATGAAGCCTACATGCTCGCAGGTGTGACCATGCTCGACCCGGACCTCGTCCACATCGAGGAAGGGGTGAAGATCGGCAAAGACACCACCCTGCTGCCCGGCGTGCATCTCAAGGGCAAGACCGTGATCGGCGAAGACTGCACGCTTGGCCCAAACACCATTGTCTACAGCTCCACCATCGGCAACAAGGTAGAGATCGGCCCCGCTCTCATTGAAAAAGCAGTCGTCGAGGATGGCGTAGACATGACCACTTTCTGCCATCTACGCTCCGGTGCTCATCTGGGTCCCGGCGTGCACATGGGCAACTTTGGCGAGGTCAAGGATTCGTACCTGGCGGCGGGTGTCAAGATGGGACACTTCTCCTACATCGGCAACGCCACCATTGGTGAAAATGTAAACATCGGCGCTGGAACCATCACTTGTAATTACGACGGCGTGCACAAGCATCCCACCGAGATCGGCGCGGAGACTTTCATCGGCAGTGATACCATGCTGGTGGCGCCGCTGAAGATCGGCAAGGGCGCCAAGACAGGCGCTGGCGCGGTGGTAACCCATGATGTGGCCGACGGCGAGGTCGTTGCAGGTGTACCGGCACGCCCGATGAAAAAGAAAGAGAGCAGTTAAAATGCCTTCTACGGTGAGCGGATCTGCCTGGTTCCTGCTGGCTCTGATCGTCCTGCTCGATCTGTTGTTTGCGGTTGTGCGCGCCACCATGCTGAACGTGCGCGCAACCTCTCTGGATAATATCCAGGGGCTGGATGAAAGACTCCAGCAGCGCGTGCACCGCGCGGTGGAACGTCCGCGCCTGCGCGCATCTCTCCGTCTATCGATCGGATTGACCCATTTCGTTTTTGCAGCCTTGCTGGCCTGGATTTCCATGGTTCTGCTCGGCGAAGCTGCCAGTCTGGCAGCGGTGGTTGGCATCCTGCTGGGTGGGCTGGTGCTGTTGATGGCGCTTGAATTCCTGTTGGAGCGCTTCCCGCTGCGCGCGCCCGAACGTTGGGCGGTGACGTTAAGCTGGCTGGCCGTCGCGCTGGACGTGCTGCTGACGCCTTTTTCAGCTTTGTTTATCTGGCTGCAAGGCAGCGCAGGACTGGCGGAACGCGGCATCCACAATATGACCGAAGATGAGTTAAAGATCTGGGTGGAAACCGAGCAGCCCGAGGGCGGACTGGAAAAAGGCGAACGCCGCATGATCTATTCCATCTTCCAGTTCGGAGATACGTTGTGCCGTGAGATCATGGTGCCGCGCATCGACGTGCTGGCACTGGATGTGACCACGCCGCTCAAGCAGGCCACCGAAGAAGTGGTGAAATCCGGCCACTCGCGCGTACCCGTTTTCGAAGGCGATATTGATAATGTCATCGGCCTGCTCTACGCCAAGGACCTTCTCAAGGTGGGCAGCGCCGATAACCTGCGCAAGCTGCTGCGCAAGGCTTACTTCGTACCCGAATCCAAGAAGGTGGACGCGTTGCTGGCAGAAATGCAGGCACGCGGTGTTCACATGGCAGTGGTGGTGGATGAATACGGCGGTATGGCCGGTCTGGTGACCCTCGAAGATATCGTGGAAGAGATCGTCGGTGAGATCCGCGACGAGTACGACACTGCCGAAGAATTGCCGGTACAGAAGATCAGCGCGGACGAGTACCTGTTCAAGGGACAGATCGATCTGGACGAAGTGAACGAGATGCTCGGCAGCGAACTGGCCAGCGAGTACTCCGACAGCCTGGGCGGCTACGTCTACGGCGCGTTGGGACGAGTGCCCATCGCCGATGACAGCCTGGAAGTGGGCGGTTGGAAATTTACTGTTGAAGATGTGCGTGGTCATCGCATTGGAAAAATTCGCGCAAAGCGCGTGGAAAAGGATTTTGAGATAAATGGAAGCTGAAATCAAGAATAAACTGATCGATCTGGCCATCCAGGCGCGTCAATGGGCCTATGCGCCCTATTCGCACTACGCGGTGGGGGCGTCGCTTCTCACAACCAGCGGCAGGATCTATGACGGCGTCAACGTTGAGAACTCCTCTTTTCCCAACGGCTGCTGCGCAGAGCGTGTGGCCATCTTCAAAGCTGTGTCCGAGGGTGAGAGAGAGTTTGAAGCCATCGTTGTTGCCACCGAGAATGGCGGCAGCCCCTGCGGCATGTGCCGCCAGGTGATGGCCGAGTTTGGACTGGACACCGCGGTGATCATCGTGGACGCGGCTGGCAAGGTGCGCGACGAAACCACTGTCGCCGGCTTGCTGCCCGAAGCTTTCACGCCGAGAGACCTTCTATAAGTTGTTAAGGAGCACATGCCCCGTACCGAGCGGTCGCTGAAGGTAGAAGCAGTCATCCTGCGCCATGTTGATTACGGCGAGGCTGACCGGCTGCTCACGCTCTTCAGCCGCGAACAGGGCAAACTGCGCGCCATCGCCAAAGGCGTGCGCAAGATGCAGTCGCGCAAGGCGGGACATCTGGAGCCGTTCACCCAATCCACACTGATGCTGGCGCAGGGACATGACCTGTGGATCGTCACCCAGGCCGAGGCCGTGGAAGCCTTTCAGCCGCTGCGCGAGGACCTGGGCAAGCTGGGTTACGCAGGTTATGTGGTGGAATTGCTGGACCGCTTCACATATGAGGAGGGTCAGAACTGGCAGCTCTATCAACTGCTCATCGAGACCCTCGGCCGCCTGGCCAAAGAGGATGACCCCTTTGTGGCGATACACTACTACGAGATGCGCTTGCTTGACCTGCTGGGTTTTCGGCCGCTGCTCTTCGAGTGTGCCAATTGCGGCAAAGAGATCAAGGCCGAAGACCAGTATTTCTCCGCCGAACGCGGCGGGGTGCTCTGCCCCGATTGCGGATTGATGGTTAACGAGGCCCGCCCGGTGACAATGGACGCGCTGCGATACATGCGTCACTTTCAGCGCAGCACTTACAAGGACGCCAAGCGCGCTGACCCCGGCGAAGAGACACGCCGCGAGGTGGAAGCGCTGATCAACTATTACCTGACCTATTTGCTCGAGCGCACCCTGAACGCGCCGGAATTCATCCGGCAGGTAAGTCGGGGAACGGGGTAAAATCCAGCTAGAGGTGACGATATGAAGTTCCTGATCATCATCAATGATGCTCCTTATGGTACCGAGAAGGCCTACAATGCGCTGCGCCTGGCCATGACTCTGCAGAAAGAGCATGGCGAGTCAGCCGAGGTGCGGGTTTTTTTGATGGCCGACGCGGTCACCTGCGCTCTACCCGGGCAAAACACACCGCAGGGGTATTACAACATCGAGCGCATGCTCAGTTCGGTCATCAGCAAAGGCGGGCAGGTGAAAGCCTGCGGCTCGTGCTCAGAAGCGCGCGGCATCAAGAATCTGGCGCTCATCGAGGGCGTGGAGATCAGCACCATGAGCCAGTTGACCGCCTGGGCCGTCGAAGCGGACAAAGTGATCACTTTCTAGTCAGTAAAAATAAGGAGGAGGGAATATGGACATTTCATTAATTGCACCCTGTGGATTGAGCTGCGCGTTGTGCAGCGGCTACCAGCGCACGAAGGACAGGTGCGGCGGCTGCCTATCAGAGAACGTACGTCCGGGCTACTGTACAAGCTGCTCGATCAAATTTTGCCCTGAAAAGGGCGGAGACAAGACGAAAATCTGCGGCACGTTCTGCGTCAAGTTCCCGTGCCGGCGCTTGAAGGACCTCGACAAGCGCTATCGCACCAAGTACGGCGAGAGCCTGATGGAGAACATCGCGCTCATCGAGGAGATCGGGCTGGAGGCGTTCGCCGCGCGCGACGAAGAGAAGTGGAAATGCCCGCAATGCGGCGAGTTGCTATGTTGTCATAAACCGGAATGCATGAACTGCGGCGGAATTAATGACAAGTACCCACGGGAAGCACACGCTCATACAACGCGCAAGGTGCAGGGTTAATCGGAGAATTGCAGAAAATCTCGCATCGCGGCGTAAACTTCTTCTTCCTTCTTTAAAAAGCAAAAATGGTGCCCCCGTGGAATGACCACCACCCTGGCGTGGGGCATATTCGTCTTGAAATTAGCGATGTTTTCCTCCTGCCAAGGGTCGTTTCGCAAGACGAAATGTTCGCGTACCTGCGTTTTTTGCTCTTCAGTCATCCAATCGGCGATGTAATACTCACAATTATTGACCGCGTAAATGCCGAGGGCGGGCAGTTTGATCTTTGCCTCTTCCGGCACGTAACTTTTGAGCGTATTCATACAGGCTCCACCAATGGCTTCACTCTGGGTCTCCACGATCTTGCCATCGGGGGCCACTTTGATCTCTTCCATGCCCTGCGCTTCCAGCGCATCACACCAAACAGAAGCCAGGCCGGGATAGTCCACCTTGACCGCGGCAAAAAATTCCTCCACTGAATAATGATCCACCCCCTGCCCCGGCAGCGGGATCTGGCGCAGTGGATTGTTGGCGACCATGTTCTTGTACGATTCCGATGTGCGGTCGTAAGCCGCATCGAGATAAATCAGAGCCAGGACACGTTCCGGATGCTGGACAGCAAAGTGCGAAACCTCTATGTGCGCCATCGAATGCCCGGCGAGGATGACCTGCTCGATCTTGAGGGTGTTAAGGAACTCGTAGATGTCTTCGGTCAGGGTCTCGATGTCGTAGCCGGTCTCGGGGTGATCTGAGAGGCCATGACCGCGGCGAGTGAGAGCCAGCACGTGAAAGCGATCGGTGAAGCGCAGCGCGAATTGGTCAAAGATGTGGGCGTTGCAACCGAGGCCGGGGAGAAAGAGCAACACTGGGCCGCTGCCTCCCCAATCAAGATAATGCAGGCGAATACCGTTGACGCTGACGAACTCACTTTTATGCGGGGACTTGTCCACTTTTTCCTCCTGGGCGGCGTGCGGATTTTAAATGCCTTTGCAGTTTACGCTGAGGAGGTGTATGAAAAAAGTACCCATCCGCGCAACAAATGGATGATCTTCAATAGTTGAATTTGGTTGTCAAACCCCGTATACTATAGTTGTAAGCGGCGCCCGAAAGGGCGTGTTTATTTTAATCAGGCAGGGCAGCGAGTATCGTCTTGAGAGCTCCAACCGAGATGACGTCGTTGACCTTTTCAACGAAACGGATGTTCTCGCTGTCGCCGCTGGCCAGCGAGCCGCGGATGATGATGGGGTTCAGGTCCACGTCTTCGGCGCCGCGGCAGGTGGAAAGCACGCAGTGCTCGGCACAAAAGCCAGTGAGGAACACGGTATCTACACCGAGTGCCTTGAGCTGTTCGGTCAGACCGGTACCGTTGAAGGCGTTGCCGTATGTCTTGGTGACACGGATATCACCGGGGAGGGGTTAAAAGCGTCAGGCAGATCAAACCCTTCATAACCGGGGATGAGTCCATTTTCTTCATCTTTATGCTGAATGAAGACGACGGGCAGGTTCTTCTCACGGAAGAAGGGGATGACGTAATTGACATATTCCACCGAGTTGTTGAGCGAGCGCTCGGTATCGGGATCTTCTTTGAAGAATTCTTTCTGAATGTCGATGACGAGCAAAGCGGGTTTCATGGCGTCTCCTGGAAATTTTGAGAGTTGAGAGATAAAAGTGGTCAGAAACGTTGTTGAACCAGTACCAAATTGACTCCCAAGGCATATAGAATTGTTTCCAAAACTCATTCATGCTTTCGATAACAAGAAAAACGAATGGAAACGACTCTCTTTCTTACAAACATAGAATTTATGTTCAACTCAATTAATTATACAGGATGTGTCAAGGCGCGTAAATATTGTGTAAAAATGGCGGGGGTTTTTTGTTCATATGCTATATTTATAAAATATTTCATATCACCGGAGGGAAATTTTGAAAACCGCAACTAAGGTATTTTTCATCATTACACTTGTACTTGGCCTGGTACTGGGAACGACAGCAAAAACAGCACAGGCAGCTATCGGGGTCGTTGGCAGTTCAGGCGATAATTGGACATCGGGTGTTGAGGTTTCCATCGACCTGGAACAAAACCCGGCTCCATTTGAATGGGTGCAGTTGATCGGCAGCGGTGTGAAAGTGGATGCACCAGGAAGCATCTGCAGCGAGTTCCGCAAGGGTCAGTTTGGCTGGACAGCCCAGATTTATCAATTAGTAAGGGGATACTGGGCGTATGTACCTACTACGCAAGGATGGTTCAATGGAACGGGCGCAAAATACATGACTTGCGCCACGGCACCGAGCGCGGGCACCTATGCCCTGTTTGCCTATTACACACCTCCCGCGAAAAAGAAGATCGTGGATTCTGGCCCATCCATGCCTGAATGTGACGGGTTTGAAATCAAATCCCGGGTTCTGAATACTGAAGTTGATGATAACTACACTGGTTTCCGAATTGGAGCTTACGCGGGAACAGAAGATCCAACCACCTGGACTTACGAGGTGCTCTCTTTTGAATCTCCCAGTTGGGCAGAAGCTCCTGCAACCATGATCTCGGGCACAACAGGTCCAATCGTGGCGCGCGTTGGCGGCGGTTATGCCGGTTATCCGGTTTACACACAGCCGATCTCTGAGATGTTGGTTCGTCTCTTTACCAATACCTGCTATGTCGATTGGTTGTTCATAGCTGAATTTGATTAGCATCTGGAAACAAAAAGAATCCGGTCATTCAGACCGGATTCTTTCTTTAACGCCGGAAATATGTTATCTGAATACCCCTTACTGATAGCAACTGGAATCCATCTCATTCGTATATAATTAGGTGCTGCTCAGCAAGTACAGACTCATGAAAAAATATCGCCAACCCTGGCGAATTCGATAAGAGGAGAACAGAATGAAAATCAAGTTAACCCTGGGCATCATCATTGCGGTTGTGGTTGTGATTCTGATCGCATCATCGGTATTCACCGTCCCGGCAGGCAGCGTGGGTGTTGTCACCCGCTTTGGCGCCATCAACAGCGTGGCACAGCCGGGTATCAATATGAAAATCCCCCTTGTAGACGCTGTCCACCTGATGAGCGTGCGTACCCAGAAGGATGAAGTACCCGCCACGGCCATGTCTGAGAACCTGCAGGTGGTGACCTCCACCGTGGCCATCAACTACCACCTAGACGGCCAGTACGCCAAGGACGTGTACCAGAGCATCGGTCTCAACTACAACGACATCATCATCTCGCCGGCGCTGCAAAACACCTTCAAGTCAGTGACAGCAAAATTCACCGCTGAGGAATTGATCACCAACCGCGAGGCCGTGCGTGTGGAAGCCGAGAAAGAACTCGTCGAACGTCTGGCTCCCTATCACATCATTGTCGAAAGTTTTAACATCGTGAATTTTGACTTCTCGCCCGAATTCCAGGCCGCCATCGAGGCCAAGCAGGTGGCGCAGCAGTCCGTGGAGACCAGCAAGCAAAAACTTGCCCAGGCTGAGATCGACGCGCAGACACTGGTGACTCAGGCGCAGGGTCAGGCCGACGCGCAGAAGGCATTCAATGACAGCGGCGCACTAACCACGGAGTATTTGCAGTACCTGTTCCTGACGCAGTGGGACGGCGTGCTGCCTACCGTGATGACAAGCGCCAGTTCTGTGTTTGACGTCAGCGGATACGTGCCGGCGCAGTAGAACAAGACCTTTCTCACGCAGAAAACGCAGAGTGCGCCGAGGATAATGATATTGAAGAGTTCCAACCACATGGTTGGAACTCTTTTCTTCTGAGTTTACTTTTTTGTTTTCACGAAGATGAAGAACAGACCCACCCCTAGGGCAGCGACACCTGCGATCAGGAAGATGATCTGCTTCCAGCCAAAGCCTCCCGCTCCCAAACCCAAAGGCTCAACGAGGAAATCGAACACGCTCATTAGCGCTCCCAGCACGACGAGGATAATTCCCCATGTTTGCTTCTTCATAACAATCTCCTTTGGATGAACAAATCCCACTACAGTAAATTATAGCGACCTCGTCAATACTTTGGCTATTGAAAAGCAAGGAACGGTATGCGAAGTTTCTATGGGAGGATTCATGTAATCAGAGCAATGCAAGGCTGATACCACGCCGAGCCGCAGAGAGCACAGAGAAAGGGTCAACCACTAAATTCACGAAATTATGGAGTGATGTGTGAAGTGATCAGGAACAGTCATTAAAAAGAGTTCCAGTATTGTGACTGGAACTCTCTTATCTACTTCATTGAGGGGTAAAGTTAGTCGCAGGCAGCGGCCAGAAGCGGGGCCACGTCGGTGCCCACCGGGTATTCGGTGAAGGTACTGTCTGTAATGCCCAGCGGCTCAAAGGGCAGTGCCCCCTGCATGGCAGGGTTGGCCAGGTGCAACGTGTAGCAGCCCACGTAGATATGTTGGGTGTTGTTGGTGTGCGAGATATACTCCACCAGGGGCAGCTTGTAGTAAAGCTGGCCAGCTCCCGCATCGCTGGTGATGGTGCCATAAGCGACCGTGATCATCAACAGGTCGCTGTAACCGCCACTGAAATTGGCAAAGGTGATCGTCGGGTCTTGCAGGTATGAGTAAGCGCGCGCGAATTCCTTGCGATTGACGGCATTGATGAGCGAACTGACCACCTCCACAGGGCCGCTGCGGTTATCTATGTAATTGGCACTGCTCACATCGGCAACATCAGAGATGGCCGGGGCTGCGGCAGGCAGACCGGATGTGTTGCAGGCTGCCGCGACTACCAGGTCATCGCTGATGGTGGCATCCACAGCCAGTTTGGTGTAACTGTCAAAGTGCATGGGTTGAACGGGCGGCTCGCCGTAATTGCCGGGCTGTGGCAGGCGCAGTACGTAACAGACCGCGTACTTGGTGGTGCCCCCATCTTTGAGTGTATCGGTCAGGGCTGCCGGAACGGTGAAGTACTCGCTGCCAGCGGCGCCTTCTGAGGTGATGGCACCCAGTGTGACGGTTTCGCTGGCCACGTTGTCATAACCCGCCGTGAAGGCGTCCAGCGAACCGAGAATATCGGCGCCGTTTGGCCAGTAGCTGTAGGCGCGCAGGTATTCAAAGCGGTTAATGGCATTGACGAATGAGTAAATGAGTGAAGCCGGTGTGCTCAGGTCATCGACATAGGAGGTGGATGAGTAATCGGGCATTTCCACGGGCATGGCAGTGGGAGTGGGTGCGGGTGTTTCGGTGGGGGGGATGGCCGTGGCTTCGGGCGTGGCAGTTATGATAATGATCGTGGCTTCAGCCGTTGGGGTTACGCCCTTGGGTTCCGCCGTAGCGGCCTGGGGGAGCAGTGAACAAGACATAAGCACCAGTGCCAGGATGATAAGAATGGATAAATTCCGCTTGTTATTCACTGTTAGTGTTCTCCTTGTCAATGTCGGGTTTTCTTCACATATTATAGTCTTATTGCCTTTCAATTATGTCAGTCAATTACTGCTTGACACAGAACGTATGTTCGTGTATTATACTAGTACAAATGAACGATAATCGTTCAAGGAGGCAGGCATGGCTCGCAGAAGTGAAGGCTTGAGTGAAAGACACCGCAAGATCATGGAGTTCTTAACCAAATTCCAGGAATCGAACGGTTATTCCCCCTCCATCCGCCAAATCGGTGACAGCATCGAGGTGAAATCCACCTCGCTGGTTGACTATTATCTCAACCAATTGCACGAAATGGGCTATATCGACCGCGAAGACCGAATTTCCCGCAGCATCCGCGTTGTGAAGCCGATCTACAACAGCCCCTCCATCACAACGGTTGTAAGCGAGACCATCCAGAAGGCAGGCGAAGTCCTGGCCGGGATGGTTCGCATCCCCGTTGCCGGCCGCATTGTGGCCAGCGCTCCCCTGCCCATGCCCACCTCAGACCTGAGCTACATGGATCCCGAAACCAGCGTGGATATCGCGCGCAGCCTGCTGCCGACACGCGACGTGAGTGACCTGTTTGCGCTTGAGGTCGATGGCGACTCCATGGTTGACGCCATGGTCAATGATGGCGACATTGTGGTCATGAAGAAAGCCCAATCCGCCAACAACGGTGACATGGTAGCCGTCTGGCTGGACGACAAGGACGAGACGACCCTCAAGTATTTCTACAAAGAGAACAACCGCGTTCGTTTGCAGCCTGCCAATCCGAATATGGATCCGATCTACATCACCAACCCCAAGAGCCTGCGCATCATGGGCAAGGTGGTCATGGTCATCCGCCAGATCAAATCTGTCGCCGGTTGATGCCTGAATGATCAAACAAAAAAAATCCTCCCAAATTCGGGAGGATTTTTTGATCTGCTTTACAGATTAAGCCAGTTCGACAACTGCGCCTGCTGCTTCGAGTTTGCTCTTGGCATCGGTGGCTGCTTCTTTACCAACACCGGAGAGAACCTTGGAACCCGCGGTTTCAGACATGGTCTTGGCTTCCACGAGGCCGAGGTTGGTGAGGGTGCGGATGACCTTGATGACATCGATTTTCTTGGGGCCGGCGTCCTTGAGGACGACATCGAACTCGGTCTTCTCTTCCACGGGTTCGGCGGCAGCGGCGCCAGCGGCGGGACCAGCGGCAACAGCCACAGGTGCGGCAGCGGAAACGCCCCATTTTTCTTCCAAGAGTTTAACAAGCTCTGCAGCTTCGAGGACAGACAGTTTGCTCAACTGTTCAACGATCTTATCTAATTCAGCCATTTCAAATACTCCTTCGTATTGTGTAATTGATTAAGAAAATATTGCTTATCAGGCAGCGGTGCCCGCTTTTTCTGAATAAGCCTTGACGACTGCTGCCATGGAACGGGCAGGTTCGTTGAGAGTGCGGACGAGTTTGCTCGCAGGTGCCGAGATGACTCCCAGCAGCATGGCGCGCATCACAGGCATGGTGGGCAGATCAGCCAACGCCTTGACCTGTTTATCGTTAAGCAGCTCTTTACCGATATATCCGCCTTTGATCTTGATCTGATCGTTGCCCTTGGTAGCGTCAGCAAATACCTTCGCCAGCCCTGGAACATCAGAGAACGCAAATCCAACCAATGACGTTGTTTCGAGGAAGGGATTCGCAGGATAACCCTGTGCGGACAATGAGCGATTGAAGAGGGTGTTCTTTACCAGGTGAACTTCGCTGCCGGTCTCGCGAACTTTGTTGCGGAAGGCATCGATCTCTTTCATGTTCATCTTGGTGTAGGTGAGCACGAAAACGGCTTCGCTTTTCTCCAACCACTGTTCATACTGGGCGCTCTTTTCGCCCTTTTCTTTCTTTGTAAAGGCCAATGAAAATTACCTCCTTCCTTGCAAAATAAAAAGTCTTTGTCTGGTTTCTTCAGGCAAAGACTTTTCAAATGCCTCATCGGCATCGATACTTACTGGAAGTCTTCACCTCGGCGGGAAATTAAGCCCTTGCGGGCACCAGCTTTCTTCGGCGAATGTTTCTTAGCGGCGAAATTATACCACTATTCTGCTTTTCCGATCGTAACAGCCTGCAGCGGGTCCACCTTGACGCCGGGGCCCATGGTGGCTGCGATGGAAACCTTCTTGATGTAAACACCCTTGGCGCCGGTGGGGCGGGCCTTCTTGATGGCTTCCATGAGGGCGGCGAAGTTCTCGAAGAGCTTCTGGGCATCGAATGACGCCTTGCCGATGGCAACATGGATGTTGGCGGTCTTGTCGAGGCGGAATTCAACGCGTCCCGCCTTGGCTTCGGTGATGGTGCGCGGCAGTTCTTCTGGTGCGCAAACAGTGCCGGCTTTGGGGTTCGGCATCAAGGAGCGGGGACCCAGAACGCGGCCCAGCTTACCCACTTTGCCCATCATATCGGGTGTGGCAATTGCCACATCGAAATCGGTCCAGCCGGCAGCGATCTTATTAATCATTTCATCATTATCGCAGATGAAATCAGCGCCGCCTTCCTTGGCCTTGGTGGATCCTTCACCCTGGGTGAAGACCAAGACACGGACTGTCTTGCCCAACCCGTGCGGGAGGACAACGACATCGCGGACCTGCTGGTCAGCCTGGCGCGGGTCCAAGCCCATGCGCATGTGGACTTCGATTGTTGAATCGAACTTGGTATAGGCCGTTGCCTTAGCCAGTGCTACTGCTTCACTTGGTTCATAGAGTTTCTCGTGGTCAACCTTGGCGAGAGCCTCTAAATATTTCTTGCCGTGTTTCGCCATTTTTTCTCCTTCGTGGTGCGAACGGGTAACCGGGTTACCCTCCCACAAACCTATTTTTCAACCGTCAGGCCCATATTTTTGGCCGAGCCTTCGATTTGACGCATGGCGCCTTCAAGGTCGATGGCATTCATGTCTTTCATCTTGATCTCAGCGATCTCGCGGATCTGGGCTTTGGTCACCTTGCCAACCTTGTTGCGATTGGGGATATCAGAGCCCTTTTCGACGCCGGCAGCCTTGCACAGGAGCACAGAAGCGGGGGGCGACTTGAGGATGAAAGTGAATGATCCGTCAGTGAAGACGGTGATCTCTGCAGGGATGATATCGCCGGCGCGGTTTTGCGTGCGGGCATTATATTCCTTGCAGAACGCCATGATATTGATGCCGTGCCCGGCTAGGGCAGGACCAATAGGGGGTGCAGGATTGGCTTTTCCAGCCGCAATCTGCAGACGAACTATTGCTTTCAGTTTCTTTGCCACAGTTTTTCTCCTTGGTGGTTATAGCGGGTGATAGGGGAGCACCCTCCCACAATTTCCAAACGGGTTGATCAGGCTTTTTCCACCTGAAGGAAATCCAGTTCGACCGGAGTTTCGCGGCCGAAAAAGTTGACCATGACCCGAACTTTGGTTTTTTCCATATCTATCTCTGCCACCTGGCCACGGAAGTCGTTGAAAGGACCGTCCACGATACGCACGCGTTCGCCCACTTTAAAGGTGACCTTTACGTGCGGTGCTTCTGCTTCCATGCGGCGCAGGATCTGCTGCACTTCCTCGGGGCGCAGGGCCGTTGGGTCGTTTCCCATGCCCACGAATCCGGTCACACCCGGGGTGTTGCGTACCACATACCATGACTCCTCGGAGAGGATCATGTTAACCAACACATAACCGGGGAACACATGGCGTTCCACGGTGCGGCGCTTGCCGTCTTTGACTTCGATCTCTTCCTGGGTGGGGATGACCACATCGAAAATGCGGTCTTTCATACCCATTGTCTCGATGCGCTGCTCGAGGTTGTAGCGGACCTTGTTCTCATAACCCGAGTAGCAATGGACCACATACCAGGCGCGGTCGGTGGTGCCTTCGGGGATCGTTTCCAGCGGATAGATGGGTTCAGTGCTTGCAGAATCGACGCTCCCGGATTCTTCGGAAGAAGACGCAGAACTCTCACTGGAAAGTGATTCGTTTTCCAGCGGCTGATCGTCGTCAAATTCATTGCGATCGATATCGTCGCGCGCGTCCATAATCTCAACCTAACCTTTCGGTACAAGCCTTACTTTACAATAAGACCCACCAGGGCGGTAAGGCCATAATCCAAAAGTCCAAGGAAACCACCCATGATCACCATGACAAGCAGGACGATCTTGGTCAAACGCCAGGCTTCCTTGCGGGTGGGCCAGTTCACCTTATGGAGTTCACCGATAGTTTCGCGCCACCACTTCTTGATGCGGCCTTCCTTTTTCGTCTTTTCGGTTTTATCGGTCATGATAAACTCCTTAACTTACGTCTAAAACGCCGCCTCTATGGACGGCGCTGCCTTGTTGATCATCCGCTTCTGCGGAGTTCCAGGCAGGCCAGGCAAGAATCGAACTCGCAACCTCCTGTTTTGGAGACAGGCACTCTGCCAAATTGAGCTACTGGCCTAAGATGTGTAAGGCGAGGGTTGCCTCTCGCCTTACACGAGCAATCACCTACTTTGTCTCGCGATGAACAGTGTGTTTCTTGCAGCGCGGACAGTATTTGCTGATTTCCATGCGGCCCGGATCGTTGCGGCGGTTCTTCTCGGAGGTATAGTTGCGCTCCTTGCAGTCACCGCAAGCCAGTGTGATCACCGGACGAACATCTTTCTTTTTAGAAGCCATAATTTACCTTGCAGTCAAAAGTTCTGACTGGCGCTCCTTCTACCTAGGCAATGATTTTTGTGATCACGCCGGCACCAACCGTCAGACCACCTTCACGAATAGCGAACTTCGAACCCTGCTCCAGAGCAACCGGAATGATCAGATCGCATTCCATCGTCACATCGTCGCCGGGCATGACCATCTCAACGCCTTCCGGCAGCTTCACAGAGCCGGTAACGTCCATGGTGCGGATGTAGAACTGCGGGCGGTAGCCGCTGAAGAACGGCTTATGGCGGCCGCCTTCTTCCTTCTTCAGGATGTAGACCTGTGCCATAAACTTGGTGTGCGGGGTGATACTACCGGGTTTGGCAACCACCATGCCGCGCTCCACGTCTGTGCGCTCAATACCGCGCAGGAGCAGACCCAGGTTGTCGCCAGCCTGACCCTCGTCCATCATCTTGTGGAACATCTCAACGCCTGTGCAGACGCTGCTCATGCTCTTCTCTTGCAGTCCAACGATCTCTACCGGTTCGCTGACCTTGATGCGGCCACGATCAACACGGCCGGTCACCACAGTACCGCGTCCCTTGATGGAGAACACGTCCTCAACCGGCATCATGAACGGCTTGTCCAGCGCGCGCACCGGTTCGGGGATGTATTCGTCCACAACACGCAGCAGCTCTTTGATGCAGGCGTATTCGGGAGCTTCAGGATCGGTGGAGGTGCTTTCAAGCGCCTTGAGGGCGCTGCCGCGCACGATGGGGGTGGTCTCGCCCGGGAAGCCCTGGGCGGTCAGCATGTCGCGCAGTTCCATCTCAACGAGCTCAAGCAGCTCGGGATCGTTCATCTGGTCGATCTTGTTCAGGAAGACCACGATGCTCGGAACTTCCACCTGGCGAGCCAACAGCACGTGCTCGATCGTCTGGGGCATGGCGCCATCGGGGGCGGCCACAACCAGGATCGCGCCGTCTACCTGCGCAGCACCGGTGATCATGTTCTTGATGTAGTCGCGGTGACCCGGCATATCAACATGGGCGTAGTGACGCTTCTCGGTCTCGTATTCAACGTGTGCAATGTTGATCGTGATACCGCGGGTTTTTTCTTCCGGCGCATTATCGATCGAGTCGTACGCACGGTACTCGGCCTTGCCGAAGAATCCGCAGTACTTCGTGATCGCGGCTGTTAATGTCGTCTTGCCATGGTCAATATGACCCATCGTTCCCACGTTCAGATGTGGTTTGTTGCGTTCAAATTTCTGCTTGGCCATAAACCATTACTCCTTAAGAAGTCCGATACAAAATGAATGATCAGTTGTTAAGAACTTTTTCTCTCACAGCGTCAGAAACGGGGGCATAATGGTCGAATTCCATGGTGAAAACACCGCGACCCTGTGTGCCCGAGCGGAGCTGTGTTGCATACCCGAACATTTCAGCCAAGGGGATGAGGGCGCGCACGCCCTGGGTATTCCCCGGATGCATGTCCATGCCCTGCACGATACCGCGGCGTGAGGTGACCTGTCCCAACACCTCACCGAGGTATTCCTCAGGGATGGTGACTTCCACCTTCATAATGGGTTCGAGCAGGTTGCAGGCGCCCTTGTGCAGTGCTTCGCGGAAGCCCAGGATTGCGGCCATTTTAAAGGCCATTTCGCTGGAGTCCACTTCGTGGAAGGAGCCGTCTATAAGGCGCACATTTAGATCGGTAACAGGATAACCACCCAAAATACCCGATTCCACGGCTTCTTTGATGCCTTTTTCGACCGCGGGGATATATTCCTTGGGGATGGAACCACCGTAGATCTTGTTCTCAAATTTAATACCCTCTCCCCTTGCGAGGGGATCGAGATCAAAGACCACGTGACCGTACTGGCCATGTCCGCCGCTCTGCTTCACATACTTGTAGCTGAAGCCGCTGACGGGCTTGCTGATGGTCTCGCGGTAAGACACGCGCGGCTGACCAACATTGGCCTGCACGCGGAACTCGCGCAGCATGCGGTCCACAAGCACGTCGAGGTGAAGCTCGCCCATGCCGGAGATGATGGTCTGGCCGGTGTTCTCGTCTGAATGGACGCGGAAAGTGGGGTCTTCTTCAGAGAGACGCAGCAGGGCATTGGCCATCTTGTCCTGGTCCGCGGTGGACTTGGGTTCAATGGCAATGGAGATGACCGGCTCCGGGAAGGAGATGCTCTCGAGCACGACCGGATGGTTGGAATCACACAGGGTGTCGCCGGTGAAGCTTTCCTTCAGGCCAAGCACGGCACCAATATCGCCGGCGTTCACCTCTTCGATGTCTTCACGGCGGTCTGCATACATGCGCAGCAGGCGCCCGATGCGTTCCTTCTTGCCCTTGATGGGATTGTATACCATGGCACCTGTTTTAATGGTGCCGGAATAAACTCTAAAGTAAGCCAGGCGGCCCACATAGGGATCGCTGACGATTTTGAAGACCAGCGCACTCAGGGGAGCGTCGTCTTTGGTGGGCAGTTCGATGGCTTCGTCATTCTTGAGGTTGGTTGCCTTGACCGCGGGAACATCCAGCGGTGAAGGCAGGTAATCGATCACGGCATCCAGCACAAGCTGAACACCCTTGTTCTTGAGGGAGGAACCGCAGAAACAGGGAGCGGCTTTATTGTCGAGAACTGCCTTGCGCAGAGCAGTTTTAAGCTCGTCGATGGAGATGGTCTCGCCTTCCAGATACTTGACCGTGAGGTCATCGTCCAGTTCGGCAATCTTCTCCACCATCTGCATGCGGGCTTCCTCGGCCTGGGTCTTGAGGTCATCGGGAATGGCCGTGACCTTGGGCTCCTTGCCAAGTTCGTCTTCGAAATAGATGGCTTGCATGGTCATCAGATCGATCATGCCCTTGAAGGCTGATTCGCTGCCGATGGGCAGGTGCATGGCGATGGGATTCGCACCAAGGCGCGATTTGATGGTGCCCAGGGTATAGTCGTAGGAGGCTCCCGTCCGATCCATTTTGTTTACAAAACAGATGCGGGGTACGCTATACCGATCGGCCTGTCGCCATACGGTCTCGCTCTGCGGTTCAACGCCCTGGACAGCGTCAAAAACAACAACGCCGCCGTCAAGGACGCGCAGGGAGCGCTGCACCTCGGCGGTAAAATCAATGTGCCCCGGGGTGTCGATAACGTTGATCTGGTAACCTTTCCACTCGGCAGTCACTGCCGCGGAAACGATGGTGATACCTCGCTCGCGTTCCTGGGCCATCCAGTCAGTAACTGTGGTGCCGTCATCTACCGAGCCAATTCTGTACGTGCGGCCGGAATAGAAGAGGATACGCTCAGTCGTCGTCGTTTTACCGGCGTCGATATGGGCGATGATCCCAATATTGCGGCACTTCTCAAGCGGAAAATTGCGTGGCATTACAACCTATCTCTCTATAAATCTATACACGGAAATGAGAGAAAGCCCGGTTGGCTTCTGCCATCTTGTGAGTTTCTTCGCGTTTTCGAACAGCGGCGCCCTGATTGTTGGCAGCGTCGAGGAGTTCTGCAGAAAGCTTTTCTGCGTAGGAATTTCCGGTGCGTCCGGTGGCAGCATCGATGATCCAGCGCATGGCCAAGGTCATCTTGCGGCCGGAAGCAACTTCCATTGGCACCTGGTAGGTGGCGCCACCCACACGGCGTGGGCGGACTTCCATCATGGGGCCAACGTTCTTCAAGGCAGTTTCCATCACTTCGATGGGGTCCTTACCGGATTTTTCTTTGACGATATCAAGAGCGTCGTAGACAATAGTGGTGGCAACGCTTTTCTTGCCGCGCTTCATGATGCGGTTGATGAAAAACGTCACAGGCACGCTATTATAGCGAACGTCTGGGGATACTACACGTGGTTCGGGTTTAGTCCGTCGCATTCAGATCTCTCCGTCCAAATAATAATTAAGCAGCCTTCGGCTTTTTGGAGCCGTACTTGGAACGGCTCTGCCCACGTTTGGCCACACCGGTCGTATCCAATGTGCCGCGCACAATGTGATAGCGAACACCAGGCAGATCTTTCACACGGCCGCCGCGGACGAGCACAACAGAGTGCTCCTGCAGCTGATGGCCTTCGCCCGGAATATAAGCGGTAACTTCAATACCGTTCGAAAGGCGAACACGAGCGATCTTGCGCAGCGCCGAGTTCGGTTTCTTGGGGGTCGTGGTGCGGACGATGGTGCAGACACCACGTTTTTGCGGTGCGCCTTTGTCTTGATGAGTACGGCGCTGTTTCATTGAATTCAGCGTGTACTGCAAAGCCGGCGCTTTACTCTTGACCTTTTTGGTCTCGCGTCCTTTTCGGATCAGTTGGTTGATAGTTGGCACGTTTTTAGCCTCCGTAAAAATAAATGCCTTTGGTACATGTTTCTTGATTAATAGGGCGAGGCCATCGACTGCAATGATGGCCACGCCGGATTCACTCCAGGTACTCACATCACAACGTAATTCCACAACGGCGCATGATTATAACATGGGGGGTTATGACGGTCAACCTCCCTGCCCAAACGATTCCTGTTTTGCGCCGCGAATCGTTAGAGCAGACCTTCCAGCTCTTCACCGAGACCAAGCAAACCGGTCTCGAGCCTGGGCGGCCGAATTTTTTCTTCGTCCTTGCCAAAGCGGATCACTTCATTGCTGTCCATGACCGCTTCCACTGCCAGACCAAGGCTCTGCAGCTCTTTGACCAACACCCTGAAGGATGCTGGCAGGCTGGGATCCTCGATGGGTTGACCCTTGACGATGGCTTCATAAGTACTCACACGGCCCTGCACATCGTCAGATTTGACGGTGAGCATTTCCTGCAGAGTATAGGCAGCGCCGTAAGCCTCAAGCGCCCACACTTCCATTTCACCAAAGCGCTGACCACCAAACTGAGCCTTACCGCCAAGGGGCTGCTGCGTGACCAGGCTGTAAGGCCCGGTTGAACGCGCGTGTACCTTGTCTTCAACGAGATGGTGCAGTTTGAGCATGGTCATGACGCCGATGGTCACGGGCTGGTCATAGGGCAGACCATTGGTACCGTCGCGCAGGACCTGTTTGCCCAATGTGGGGAACGGGATACCGCGTTCGAGCACAAGTTTTTCGGCTTCTGCGCGGACCTTTTCGTCCTTCATCTTCGCCGATTCGATACCGTTGGTTTCGAGCCAGATACGCAGGCAGGTGTTGATGGCGCGTTCGTCATTCTCGGTGAACAGGCCGGTGCCCGGTTTTACGTTGTCGAAACTCAGGATGGTATCGGGATCGTAACCGCGTTCCTTCAACCAGTATTCCAGGTTGGAGCGGCGCGCGTAGTGGATATCGGTGGCCATGCGCGAGATGTCATACTTCTTGCCCATGATCTGTTCCATATAGAGGAGACGAACTTCTTCATCGTCCTTGATGGTCTCGGGGTCGTATTCCTGCTGGTTCATCCATTCCCAGGATTTCTCGCCGGTTTCCTTCCAGGCAAGGTCCATCATCCATGAGCGGGCTAGTTCGGCTTCGATCTCATACTCGTTGGCGCCGTCGAAAACGGGGGTAATGCCCTGGTAGCCAAGCTGCTTGGCAGCCCAACCTAAATGCGCTTCAAGTACCTGTCCGATGTTCATACGGCCAGGCACGCCCAACGGGTTGAGGATGATGTCAACTGGTGTTCCATCTTCGAGGAACGGCATGTTCTCAACCGGGACGACGCGGGAGACGACACCCTTATTGCCGTGGCGTCCTGCCATCTTGTCACCAGCGGTGATCTTGCGGCGCTGTGCCACCGAGACGCGTACCATCATGTCCACACCGGCGGAGAGATCAACATTGTCTTCACGGGTGAAGACCTTGACTTCCACAACCTTGCCGCGTTCGCCATGAGGCATGCGCAGCGAAGTGTCTTTCACGTCGCGGGATTTCTCACCGAAAATGGCACGCAGAAGGCGCTCTTCGGGAGTCAGTTCTTTTTCACCCTTGGGTGTGATCTTGCCTACCAGGATGTCATTGGGGCCGACTTCAGCGCCGATGCGCACGATACCCTGCTCATCAAGATCCTTGATGGCGTCTTCGCCAACATTGGGGATATCGCGTGTGATCTCTTCTGGACCCAGCTTGGTATCGCGAGCTTCGATCTCGTATTTCTCAATGTGCACGGAGGTGAATTTATCATCCTGCACCAGGCGTTCGGAAATGAGGATAGCGTCCTCAAAGTTGCCGCCTTCCCAAGAAACAAACGCGATAACCACGTTCTGACCCAGGGCAAGATTGCCTTCGACCGTTGAGGAGGAATCCGCCAGGATGTCTCCCTTATGGATGCGCTGGCCTTTGGTGACTGCCGGACGCTGGTCGATGCAGGTGCTCTGGTTGGAGCGCTGATATTTGCGCAGGGTGTACTCGCGCACCTTACCATTGCTGTTCTTGATGAAGATCTGGCGGCCGGTAACGGAGATGACTTCGCCGTCGTCCTCGGCCACAAGGACCTGGCCGGAATCGATGGCAGCAAAGCGTTCCATACCGGTGGAAATGAGCGGAATATCGGGGTTCACCAGCGGAACGGCCTGGGCCTGCATGTTCGAGCCCATGAGAGCGCGGTTGGCATCATCGTGCTCGAGGAACGGAATGAGCGCGGCGCTAATACCCACAACCTGGTGGGGAGCCACGTCCATATAATTGATGCCTTCGGTGCCGGAGGTGATGAAGTCACCATGGAAGCGGCAGGAGATCTGCTCAGCATCGAACTCAAAATTCAGGTTCAAAGGCGTGTTCGCCTGGGCAATGACATATTTATCTTCGGCATCCGCGGAGAGGTATTCCACCTCTTCGGAGACAAAAGGCACTACGAAGATGGTGCTCTTCTTGGTCTTCTTTATCGCCGACATCATCTTGGCGGTGACGCGTTCGCCTTCCTTGGCGATCACTTCCCCGCTCTTGGGATCGGTGATGGTCTCGCGCAGGATGCGGTTCTCCAGGCGGCTGTCGTCACAATTCAAGGCCTTGATGACGCGGCGGTACGGGGTTTCAATGAAGCCGTATTCGTTCACGCGCGCGTAGCTGGCCAAACGGCCAATAAGGCCGATGTTCGGGCCTTCAGGGGTTTCAATGGGGCAGATGCGGCCGTAGTGCGAGTTGTGCACATCGCGCACGTCGAAGCCGGCGCGCTCGCGGCGCAGACCGCCAGGACCGAGGGCCGAAAGGGTGCGTTTGTGGCGCAGTTCCGCCAGCGGGTTGGTCTGGTCCATGAACTGCGAAAGCTGGCTGGAGCCGAAGAATTCGCGCAAGGCTGCCACGACCGGGCGGATGTTAATGAGACTGACCGGGGAAACCTGGTCCTGGTCGCGGATGGACATACGCTCTTTGATGACGCGTTCCATGCGGCGCATGCCGATGCGCAGTTTGTTCTGGATGAGCTCGCCCACGGTTTTGACGCGGCGGTTGCCCAGGTGATCGATGTCGTCCTTGTCCTCGGTCTCGTTGTTGATCATGATCATACGGCGAACGAGGTAGACGATATCCCACTTGGTGATGCTGCGGTGTGACACGGGAATGCGGTCCATCAGGTCAAGCTTCTGGTTGAGCTTGTAGCGGCCCACACGTTCCAGGTCATAATGGCGGTTATCGAAGATCTGCTCTTCCAGGAACTGGCGGGCATTTTCGAGGTTGGCCGGATCGCCAGGGCGCATGCGGCGGAAGAATTCAATTAATGCGGCTTGGGCCACAGTCTGGTTACCGCTGAGATCCCAGACCGGTTCCTGGCCGATGGTCTTGGCAATGAACTGGCGGTCGGGGTTGTTGTCGATATCGTGGAACAACGCAATCAGTTCCTCATCGGAGCCGGTCTTAAGCGGGCTGTCGCCGGGGAGCAGGTCGTCCACGGCAGCCAGGGCGCGGAGGAATATTGTGATGGGCACGGTGCGCTTGCGGTTGAACTTGAGGATGATGAAATCCTTGTTGCGCGTTTCGAACTCCATCCAGGCGCCGCGATCGGGGATGAGCTTGGCCATGGCCAGGCGGCGGCCGGTGGCGCGGTCGACGGGAGCTTCAAAGTAGACGCCCGGAGAGCGGATCAACTGGGAAACAACCACGCGCTCGGTGCCGTTGATAATGAAGGTACCCTTGTCAGTCATCTCGGGGAAATCGCCGAGGAAGATGTCTGATTTGACGGGTTGCGGGATATCGGGGCCTGCCAGGAGGACGGAAACGTATAAGGGGCTGGCGTAAGTGAGGTCGCGCTCGATACATTCATCTATGGTATGTTTGGGTTCGTCGAACCAGTACTTCAATTCCCACTGCTTTGCTTCAGGGCTACGGCCCGGGAAGTACAGTTTCATACCTTTGTTATAGGATTCAATCGGCGAGATCTCGTGGAAGAGATCAGCCAGACCTTCTGATTTCAACCGTTTAAAGGAATCCAGTTGAACCTCGATCAGGTCGGGCATGTTGAAAAACACAGGGATTCGGGCGTACGATTTGGTGGATAACTCAGAAGCCATCGGTTTCTCCTAATATTTCAAACCTGGCACAGCAATATTAAGGGTTCTGGCGAAATAGCGCCAGAATAAGCAAAACTTGATTATATCAATGGTACATTGATACGTCAAGAAATCAGAGGGGATTGAATTAGACTATGCCGTGGCAACCCACTCTTTGGCGTCGATTAGCGCCCCTTTGAGTGGGTAGATTAGCGCGTCTATTCTACCATCTTTATGGATCTTGAGCAGTCCGAATTTGGGATCATGGTCCAGGTAATCGCCGTGGCTGACCGAACCAGGGTTGAAGAAGAGCTGCCCATCCACCCAGACGTTCTCGGCGTGGTGTGTGTGGCCGTAAACGATCACCTGTGAGGATGGAAACGCCCTGGCCAGACGCTTTTGGTAGCGTTTGAAATTATAACCCCTGGTGATATATGCAAATTTGTCGCCCCAGTAGGTGCGGGGATTAAGGTGGCCGTGCGTCAGCGTAAGTTCGGTTTTGTGAACCGTCAGCGTGAGCGAGACGGGATGCTCATTCATCAACAGGATATCGCGATTGCCCGTGACCACGCGCACCGGAGCCACCTGCTGAAGCTCTGTGATGACGGAGCGTACGGCCACATCACCCGCGTGCAGGATGAGATCAACCTCAAGCCTGCGTAAATCGTCCAACAAGGCCGGATGCAGCCCGCGCACACGGTCGGGCACGTGTGTATCTGAAATAACCCCAATAATGAAGGGGTTTTTCTCAGTAACAAGTGTTTCTTTCATTAAGCTACTCAATCAGCGACCGGATCTCACTCAATGCTTGAGTAGTGTTCAAGAAACGAATGGCATGGATGCCCATCTTCCCGGCTGACGCGATATTGTCTATGTTATCGTCCAGGAATATCGCCTGCTGCGGTTGTACCCCCACTCTGTCAAGGATAAGCCTGTAAATAGCCGGGTCGGGTTTGGCCAGCTTGACCTCATATGAAAATACGGAGACATCAAAGGCGTCAATGCATGGATAATGGTACGTCAGAGCGTCGCGCGCGCCGGGCCAGGCGTTGCTGAGCAGCGCGGTGGTTCGCTTGCCTTGCTGTGAGCGCAGGAAATCAAGCAGGTCGCCATCCAGCACATCACCGTCCCAAAAGGCAGCTTCGCACGCCGGGCGTTCCTCCTCGGCAACCTTCAGACTGTCCCAGACGATTTGCCAGTGCTCGCGCTCCCCGATCTGACCCACCGTGGCGGCAATGGCGGAGGGCGAGTTGAAGACCAAGTCTTCGATCTCACCGCGTGTGAGACCAAAACGCTGCGCCAGCGCGGTGCGGGAGGATTTGTCTTCAGTGCGTAAGATGACCCCGCCCATGTCGAAAATGATGGCCTTGATGTCCTTTTCCATGCCCTTCCCTCCAAGAATATTATTCTTCCAAGTATATCAAAAAAGAACGGCAGAGGTTTTTCCTGCCGTTCTTGATCAACCGTTGCGGTGCAGTTTACCCGTCCGCTTGGCGTAGAGTTCCGCCTGGCGGAAGATCCACAGTCCCAGCGGGATGAGCACCATACCCATCAAGAGTACCGGCCAAACATACTGCCAGAGTTCACTTGTGGGTGTGCCGTCGAGCAGCGCCTTGCGCACACCGTCGAGCACGTAGGTGGCCGGGCTGAAGACAGCGGCCTTGCGCAGTACCAGCGGCAGCACGTTCACCGGGTAGTAGACGCCAGAGACCAGCAGCAGCACAGCGATGAAGACGTGCGTCATCTGCGAGCCACGCTCAGGAAAGAGCAGCGGCAGCACGGATGCCATGATGCCAATCCCCACAAAACTGAAGCTTCCCGAGAGCAGCACGATGGTGCCGCCCACGAAATTGGCGTTGCTCAGGTCGATCTTAAAGACCAGCGCAGTGATCCCCAGGATGACCGCCGTGAACAGGAAGCCGTAGACTACGGCAAACGTGGTTTGTCCGGTCATGTGGGTGATGCGCCGCACCGGAGCCATGAGCGTGTACTCGATCGTTCCCTCCCAGCGCTCGATGTTGATGAGGTCGGTGATCCAGTAGAAGATCGTGGAGAGGAATCGCCACACCAGCGTGCCTATCAATAGATAGAGCACGATGTAGCTGGTGTTGCTGATCTCGCTGCCGCTGATCTGCTGCATGCCCAGGCCGATGAAACTGACCGACATGCAGTCGGCGGTGGAATACACCAGCCAGACCAGTTCCCAGGACCAGTAACGTTTGATGAGATTGATGTTCCGCTCAAAGAACGCGTAAGACGCGCGGAATTGTTGTGTAACGACTGCCATGATGAACCTTCTTTCTAACTTTGCATTGCCTGCCATTCTGAATGCAAAATACCCATATTCCAGATGTCCCAGCGCTGGTCCTCTTTGTAGATGAACTCGCGCATCACACCCTCGTACTTGAAACCGCACTTTTCATACGAGCGGATGGCCCGCTTGTTGAAATCGAACACAGACAGGTTGACCCGGTGCAGGTTGAGCTCTTCAAAGGCGTAGCGCAGGATGACCTGCATCGCGTCAGTGCCGTAGCCCTTGCCGCGAAAATCGGGGTCGCCGATGCCGATGCCCACCCAGGTGGTACCGGCTGCCCAGTCGAAATCACCGATGCCGATATCGCCAATGACCTTGTCTTCAGCGATGGCATGGATGGCGAACTCGCAGCTGCCGTCATCGATCTCGTCGATCCATTTCTCGATCTGCTTGCGCGGGTAGAGATACGATGGACCAATGTCCAGCAGGCGGGTGTAATCGCTGTCGATGTTCCAGTTCGCCCATTGTTCAGCGATCTTCTCTTTGTTGATCGGGACTAACTTGACCAGTTTTCCCGTTAAGACTTTGTCTGTCATTTCGTCGCCTCCTCGATGCGTTTCTTGTACTCCGGTTTAAGAATGGCATAGATCATCTCGTCCCAGTAACGTCCGGCGTGATAAGCGGCTTCGCGGTGCTGCACTTCGCGCAGAAAACCCTTGCTTTCATAAAGCGAAATCATATCTGTTTCGTACCCGGCGAGAGTGGCTCCCAGTCGGTGCAGGCTGGCTTCCATGAAACCGTAACGCAGCATCATGTCCATGGCTTCGCTGCCATACTTGATGAGATCAGCGTCAGAGCCAAAACAGATGTAGATCGAACCCACCTGGTGAGCGTGCAGGATGTTCCGGATAAAGGCCAACCCAATGGGTACACTACCATCACGTTTGCGGATCACAAAGAAATAGGCGTCACGCTTTTCATCGATCTTCTTCATCAACTCTTCGAGCTTCTTTTTCATCTCATGCTCAGCAGTCGGCCTGAAGATACCGAAATTGAAGTGTCTGTTGAAGGCCGGCTGCTCTGTCCATTGCGAGAACAGGGCAGCGTCCTTTTCGGCGTCGATGGCGGTAAGCTCTATGGCTTCACCTACGTACAGTGATTTTCCCAACATACTCCCTGTCATTCTTCCTCCACTTCCTCTTCTTCATCCTTGTTGACCAGTTTCTTACCGGTCAGTTCAATGAAAACATCTTCCAGCGATGGTTCAACACCACCCTGCCACTTGACCAGCTTTTTCAAGCCAGCGGGGGTGTCCAGCGCGATCACCTTGCCGGAACTCATGATGGCAATGCGGTCGCAAAGCGCTTCAGCTTCGGCCATATCATGCGTGGTCAGCAAAATGGTGGTGCCGTCCTTCTCGCGCATCTCGCGTACCACCGCTTGCACCTCGCGCTTGGAACGCGGGTCGAGACCGGTGGTGGGCTCGTCCAGTAGGAGCAGCTTGGGCCTGGAGAGCAGCGCCCTGGCGATGGCCACCTTCTGCTGCATACCGCGCGACATCTCCTCCATGGGGCTGGTGATGGTGTTCTTCTCCAGACCCAGACGGGTGAGGATCTCAAAGATCTGCTTTCGGGTTTCGCGGCTTTCCATACCGTAAAGACGCGCGCCGTACATCAGGTTTTCCAGCGGGCTCAACTTCTTGAAGAAAGAAGCCTCCACCGAGACACGGTTGATGAGCTGCTGCACCTGCATGGGCTGGCGCACCACGTCGAACCCGAGCACAACAATCCTACCCTTGTCTGGGATCATCAACGTGGAGAGCAGTCGGATCAGTGTGGACTTGCCGCCGCCGTTGGGACCGAGCACACCGAAGATCTCGGCCTGACCAACGTTGAATGAAACCTCGTCCACGGCAATGACACAGCGTCTGCCGTTGGAGGTCACGAGCTCATTCTCGGATTCGTTCACTGCCTGGTCGGCAGTTTTTGCCCCGCGCTTCCAAAAAGGGTCAAGAGCTTTTTTGAATTGCTTGCTAACATTTTCAACAACGATCACATTCATCATGATTGCACCTGTTCAAAACAACAAATCAACGCCTCGTTCATCAGCATCTCCCGGGCGAAGATGCTGCCATCTTCGCCGCAGGAGAGCAGTTCAAAACCGCCAGCTTTCGCAGCCAGGTCAGCCAGGTCTGCCTCGGCAGCCGGCTCACCGAAAAGAGCTGAAAGGTCGAAGACAAAAACGCGTGTGAACATGCCGGCGAGCAGGTCGTGCTTCATCTGCTGATAAGCCGGGCGTTGGAGATTCGCCAATTCATCGATATCGATGTAGACAGCAGCCAGGTTTTCCAGCCCCAGGTTGGCGCGGATCAGGGCCAACCCACCGTAAAGCTGATGCTTGGCATTATGGCTGTAGCGTTCATCTGCCGCCATCCCTCCGCGTACATAGAACGCGAAGGCTTGCGGGTTGCTGCCTGTCTGGTCAAAATAATCCACTCTGTGCGAGCCGAATTTGAGTAATGTGTTTAACATCTTCGGCCTCCTTCTCCTCATTACAAAACCTTGAACCGATGCGGACTGATCTCAGTCCGGTAAAACAAACCTTCCCATGCGAAGCTTACCCATCTTTTCCTCCTTTCATTTCGAAAAATAAAAGGCCCCGGGGATACCCGTGGCCTTTTACGGACTTGAATAAAAAAAACAGCCACGGGGTTCGTCTTGCACCCGTGGCCGCCAGAAAAGTTTACTTAACTAACGGGAGACAGGCGCAATACGACAAGGAGCGGAACCAACGCCGTTAAGCGAGGCAACGCAAATGACTTCTGCAATTGTGATGCGTAAACGATATTCCATTTCTGCTGCGCCTATCCTTTCATAAGATTTTTATTAACACAATTATTCTATATGAATCATCGAAGAATGTCAAGTAAATAGAACGTACTTTCTTTCGGTTTTTCAAATTGGTCAGTCTCGGTTTTTTCGCCCGATCCTTCCACCTGCGTCTCAGGCACAGATGGAAGGATCAATGCGCAGTCCGGTTTGAGCCAGTGTTCATCCATTCTACTCTTCAATTTCCTCCATGAGCTTGATGGACTCCTTCCTTTCGCTTAACGGATCATCGCGGTAACGGTATTTCTGCCACATACCGCGGGCGATCTCCTGCGGGTTGGCGTCAATGCCATAGCGCTTGAAGTACTGCGCCAGGCGCGTGACATCACGGAAGAAGATCTCTTTCGCATCCGGGTTTTGGTCCGGATTTACCACCTGTGGCAGGTCGATGATACGATAATCTCCGTCGAAGTAGAGTACGTTGTAAGCTGAGAGATCACCGTGGACGTAGCCGCAACCCAGCATGGTATCAACATCATTCATCAGGGCAGTGAACGTTCTATGCGCTTCCTTTTGAGACAGATGCACCTCCTGTAAGGTGGGCGCAGACATCTCCCGATCGCCGAAGTACTCCATCAGGATCGTATTGCTCCCCGTGGCAATCGGCCTGGGCACTTTGACCCCGGCGTCGAACAAGACCTGCAGGGCATGATACTCATGCTGCAGCCAGGAGATCTGCAGGGCTTCCTTACCGATATCCGTTCCCTTTTGGATGGCGCGGGCCAACCGATCATCGCCTACTTCCTTTCCAAAATGATCCAGTACCCTGCGGTTTTGACGGTAGCGCACATCATTGCGCAGGTTGCGGAACATGCGCGGCCGATAGATCTTGGCCGCCAGCAGCCCTGTGCCCTCCAAAACGGGTCCAGTGCAGCAATACACAGTGGCTTCCTTGCCACCCTTGATGCGGAACAACACGTCGGTGATCTGGGCTTCATCATAAAACGGTCCCAGATAACGGAAGAACCACTCGCGTTCATATCTTGAGGCGGTAAAGGTGGGGCTAAAAACGCTATCCGCACCGACATCAATAGTTTGGTGACCCAACAGGTCATCCAAAACCGCATGCTGGGATTGATTTTCTTTGATGCGTGCTATCGTACTGCCCTGTTTGGTTGTGTAGTTGATACTTGTTTCATCGACGAATTCAAAATCCTCATCGATATTTTGATTCATGTTAATTCTAGGCATAACCCTTTTCCCACGATCATAAAAAAAAGAACGGCCGCGGAAGCTCATGCTCCCACGGCCGAACCCTGTCACTCTCCTGCATTCTGATTTGGCAGGTGTTTAACAAGAAACCGCGAGGTGTGAGACACCCCGCGGCAAAGGTACATTGCCAGATGCTAGATCAAGGGGCGCCCGCACAATAAGCATGACATTCCATCAACATCATGATTATTCATAGGAAATACTCTTTTTGTAGTCATACTGTTGTGCAGTGCCTCCTTTCGTTCAAGATAATTACAGACTTGATATTAGCATGGGATGAGGCGGATGTCAATCACATTCAACCATTTATCCAGACTTGCGTTTCAGCTTTTCCTCGGCCAATACAATCAATAGAGGGTGCATGACAAAGTATTGTTTTCCTGATTCCTTCTTCTGAGGTTGACGCTTGACCTTACCGGCCATGTATTCCACACAAACCGCGACGATCTCGCGGCACATGAACGGCTCAAAGCGGTCGCGGATCTGCTTGATGGTGTCGTCGGGCGCGAACTCCACACGCCGCGTACGCAGGATGTCACCGGTGTCGACGCCCTCGTCCATGAAATGGACGGTCATACCAATGTGTTCCAGGTCGCCCTCGAGGATAGGCCACTCCACCACGTCCATGCCGCGGTAGCTGGGCAACATGCCCATGTGGCAGTTGACCACCCCAGCCCCGGCGTTGGCGAGCACCTCCTTGCGAATCAGCCCACCGCCGGTAAAGACCACCAGATCCGGTTTGAGGTGCTGCAACGTTTGAACGACCTCAGGGTCGTTCAGGTCACGGCAGTACTGGATTGGAATGTCATAGGCTTTGGTAATCGTATCCACGGATTTGAATGCGATGCCTTCGGTGTGCATGAAGGAAGCCATGGTCTCAAAGGTCTGCTCCGAATAAGCCCGTTCGCGCAACACCAGCTTTTTCCAGATCTTCTTGAGCAGGCGCGAACCGTCGCGGCGGAACTCGGAGACAAAACGTCCCGGGTTGACCAGCTTGCGCACGATGACAGCCCGCACATCCACACCACTGCGCCGCAGCAGTTCAGTGACCGAAATGGTATACAGACTGTAACGGCTGGGGGAGAAAATCACGACTGAACTCATAGCGATTCTCCTCTTTCAAGCCGGGAGAGCATACATTTTGTAACGAGCAAGAGACGGAACTCAAAGAGCGCTGACGTTGTTTCTTCGGTCTTGCCGCGCAGGCGGGATTGGATAGAGTGTTCATTCAATATCCACGTCTGATCCATCAATTTGAGTACTGTGTTCAGACACCGCAGGTCTTTAGTAAAATCTGCGTAATCGAGCAAAAAGGCTGCCAGATGCAGCACGAGCAAGCGCCCTTCGCGCAGGCTCCCGCACTTCTCCGCGGCGCGCTGGCGCAGCGAGTTGAGACGCACCTCGCAGAAGCGCAGCAACTTTTCTGCCCAGATTGCGGCTGTTTCTATCGACTCGCCGGTGTACAGGAGGTAGCGGATGTCGAGTAAATCCTCGTGGCGCAGGTCTTTGAAGTTGGCATCTTTTGTGAAGACCTGCGATTCCTTGACGAAACGTTTACGGCCTGATTGCACGGGTTCAAGTTGGAAATGACGCAAACTCTCGTCCAGATGTTCCAAAGGCAGGAGCGGATCGTTCAGACGCTCAGGCGGCAGGTTGGAGATCGCCTGCCATATTTCGTGAATTACTGATTCGTTCATTTATGCCGACTCCTGATCGAGCGCGCACAAGGCGGTTTTACCATCCAACCCCCTGATAGCCTCGGCGAACAGGTAGAAGCCGTCGCTGCGCTGCAGGCCATCGGCAAAGCCAATGACTCCGAACTTGAACCAGCGCTTGGGCAGGCCGTCGTGGTCAAATTGATGCACTTCTTCCCAGGTTTCAAGATCGCGCGAGACCATCAGGTGCGCGCACTGGTCCTTGACACCGGGGCCAATCTCCTGGGCAGTGGCTGCTAGGTAAAAGCTGTCTTCCAGGCGCTTGATGTACCATACCGGTCCGGGGAAAGCCTGCATCCGCTTGATCTTGCGCGTCTTGCGATCCAATTTGATATGATAACTATCCTGAAGTTGTGAATCCATGATCCAGTGCACACTATCTTTTTCAAAGAAGACGTTGCAGGTACGGTAAGCTTGCTGCCCGTCGCCGATCCATTCGATATCCTTGAACTCTCTGTCCGCGCACAGGATGCGACACTCATCCTTGAAGTCGCCGGTGAGCACCCAAACCTTCTTCTCGACCGGGTCGTAGTAACAGCCGTGCACATGCTTGATACTGCCGGCTGGGAAGGTAAAAATGGTTTGCCAGGTGCGGCCGCCGTCCAAACTGCGGTAAACAGGCACTTCAGCGCGTTCGGAATTATTGCCGTACTCGCCGAAGAACAATTCCTTTCCATCAAGAACAGCAATGGATTGGTGCAGTACGTTGCGGCACTTCTTGAGTGTCAACGTATACGTTAAGCTGCCTGAGGTCTCATCATAATGGTAGACCCTGCCCTGGCGCACTATAACATGTCCGCGTTCTACGGGCACGACGTTGCATTTGTCTAGCCTCAGGGCACGTCGGGTGAGGCGGAAAAGGCCAAAGGGCGCCTTCCAGCCATCAGAGGGAAGCTTGAACGAAAATTCGCTGGCACCCTTCTGCACGTACACCCGGTTGTACTGGCTGGTGATGAGCAGTTCAGGCGACGCATAATGACAGATCTCCCTGTGGATGACCTTTTTGAGGATCAGCTTCATTCAATCTCCGGCAGGTAAATTAACAACAGAAGTATTATATGCTGTAAGGCAGCGATTTGTTACTGTATTTAAAAGTGGATACCACCTGAGGATCAGAGGTATCCATTTTGGAATCACAACCAAAGATGAATGTTATATCATGCTGAAATCCATCAGGTCGGAGTGGAACGGTTTGACGTCCTTCAATTTTCCGGGCACGCGCAGGATGAACGCCGTTGTGGGCAGACCCGTCTCACCGCCCTTGATACTGACCTTTCCACCGCCGAGCAGGTCTTCATACTCACCGTCGGGAAGAATCGTCTTGACCGCGCCGCTCTTCCTGGAGACATTGAAGATTCCGCAGAGGTTACCGCCTTCATGCTGCCAGACCGCTTGGATTGCCGGTTCAGCGGCAGTGATGATGAACTTGCCAACCACCTGCGCCGGATCCTTCTTCAGTTTTGCCAGCTTGGTGAGGAAGGGAGCCAGCGAGTAGTCCTTCCACTCGACCTTGTCGATATCGAACAAGGAAGGCGTATGCACGGCTTCAGATTCCTGGCCGCCGTAGATGAGGAAGGCGCCGCGGTTGAAGGCTTCAAAAGCCGTCCAGGCCAACGCCTGGTCACGGGAAGGCGCCGCATCCATGATGCGATCGTTATCATGGTTTTCGACATAGCGCATCTTGGCATAGTTGCCCGGGTAGATGGCGTCCTGGAAACGCAGCATCTCCAGATAACGCGAGACCAGCACTGTGCCCTTGACTGCGGCCTGCCAGATGGGGAAGATATCATAGACATAGGTCAGGTCAAAGCCGCGGTAGACCTCGCTGTCGGAGATGGCTGAGAGTCCCTCGCGGCGGCGGTATTCCACAAAGGCGGCATGCACCGATTCCGCCAGCCAGAGTACGCCGGGTTTGACCGATGCCACAGCCTGACGCGCTTCCACCCAGAACTCCTCGGGCAGCAGCGAAGCCACGTCACAGCGGAAACCATCGACTCCGAACTCCGCCCAACCCTTGAGGGTTTCGATCAGGTAGGCCGTGAGTGCGGGGTTGAGATGTTTGAGGTCGATAACATCACTCCACTCCGGCACAGTGGTCACAGGGCGGCCCTGCGAATCCTGGTGGTACCAGCCAGGGTGGTTCTTCACCAGAATTGAGTCATGGGCAGTGTGATTGTAGACCACATCGATCATCACCTGTAAACCAAGCGCGTGAGCTTTTTCAATGAGCCGCTTGAAATCGGTCTTGGTTCCATATTCAGGGTTCACTTCGCGGTAATCCGAGATGGAGTATGGGCAGCCAAGCGAGCCCTTCTTGTTTAGCTGACCGATGGGGTGAATGGGCATGAACCAGACCACATCCACGCCCAGGGTTTTGATGCGTTCCAGGTCGGCTTCAACATCGGCGAATGTGCCATTGGGACCGTGATTGCGTACGTAGACCTCATAAATGACAAGATTACGGACCGAATTGGGTGTATCTTTTGCCATAAGAACTCTCCTTGAGAATGATGCCTGTGCACATTTTATCAGTAACGTCCCTGTCAAAACAGCCTTGCGGTTAACACACGAATGTAACTTTCTTTGTCTACCTTCATCCATATTTACATACACAGCGTTTGATAACACAGCCGCGTTGGTATAATCTATCTGTTGTTTCATTGAACATCGAATGAACGAAAGGGAGCAATGATGAGTGAGTATGATGTGGTCGTTATCGGCGCCGGACCCGGCGGGTATGTGAACGCGATCAAATGCGCCCAACTGGGCAAAAAGACCGCGATCATCGACAAACAATGGCTGGGCGGCGTATGCTTAAACGTGGGCTGTATTCCCTCAAAATCACTGCTGAAGAACGCCGATGTGGCGCATACCCTACGAGAACGCAGCAAGGAGTTCGGCTTCAGCTTTGAGAACCTGCAGCTCGATTACGGTGTGGCCGTCAAACGAAGCCGCCAGGTCTCTGACCGGTTAACCAAGGGCGTCGGCTTCCTGATGAAAAAGAACAGCATCGACGTCCACATGGGTACGGCACGCTTCGTTTCGAAGAACGAGGTTGAGGTCACGCTCGCGGACGGTACGAAGGAAACCCTGCGCGCGAAGGATATCGTCATTGCTACCGGCTCTTATGCCAGCGGAATCCCCGGTATTGTTTTTGATGGCGTAAAAGTTGTCACCTACAAGGAAGCCATCCTGCAAACTGAACTACCGCCGTCAGTCATCATCATCGGCGCGGGCGCGCTCGGACTGGAATTCGCCACCGTGTGGAGCGGATACGGCGCTGAAGTCACGCTAGTGGAAATGATGCCGCGCGTGGCACCACTGGAAGACGAAGAGGTCAGTAATGAACTGGCCAAAGCGCTGACCAAACGGGGCGTCAACATCCTAGCAGGCACCAAAGTGAAGTCTGTGAAAGCCACAGATGAAGGCGTGGAAGTGACTGTGGCCAATGAAGAAGGTGAACAGTTGCTCAAAGCTGCGCAAGCGCTAGTCGCCATCGGTTTCAAACCCAACACCGCCGATCTGGGCCTCGAGGCTGCCGGCGTGAAACTGAGCGAGCGCGGTTTTGTTGAAGTGGATGAACGAATGGCCACCAACGTACCGGGCATATGGGCCATTGGCGATGTGACCGGTAAGTTATTGCTGGCGCACGTGGCCTCAACGCAGGCACTGGTCTGCGCCGCTGCCATTGCCGGGCAGGAAACTCACCCCATCGACTACGCCATGATCCCGCGCGCCACCTACAGCCATCCCCAGGTGGCCTCGTTTGGCTTTACCGAGAAGCAGGTGCAGGAAAAAGGCATCGAATATAAAGTAGGCCGGTTCAACCTGATGGCCAACGGCAAGGCGCTTGGCCTGGGCGAGAGCGGCGGGTTTGTGAAGTTGATCACCGACGCCAAAACCAGCAAGATCCTGGGCGGCCACCTCATTGGCGCAGAGGTCTCGGAACTTCTGCCTGAACTCACTCTGGCTCAGCACGCGGGGCTATCCATTGAGGACATTGCCGCAAACGTCCATGCCCACCCCACCCTGAGTGAGACTATCATGGAAGCCGCTCACGGCGCGCTGGGTCAGCCCATCCATATGTAAACACAGATCAACTTAAACACCGGTGAGGATACTCGCCGGTGTTTTTAATTTACCGGAATCCAAATCGGGTATAAAATAAGGTACAGGTGTTGATACTCCCAAAAAGGGAAGTACCACCTGTTTTCTTTTGTGTTGCGCGATTTTTCCAGGAGGATGACCGATGACTGAATTTAAATACCCCTTTTCTTTCACTGAAGATCAAACACACCAGACCATCGGTAACCTTGAACTCTCTGAACCGCTCCCCTGCAACCAAGAAGGAAGCGGTTTTTATCGCACCGGCAGGCTCGCACTGCAGAACAACGGCTCGCTCGACCTGGTGCTCTACCACAACCCCGCCACCCAAAAGTTCATCTACCTCAGGGATTGCCCTCCAGACCCGAACCTCTTTAGGATCATCGGTATCGATCCCAGCTTGACCGCAGGAATGGAGACAATTACACTACCGGGGCAGCTCTGCCTGGGTGCTGACCGCACGCGGCTCATCGGGGAGGCCGTCAACGAGATCTTCCGTGCGCCGTCATTCTCAGAGATCTTCAACCGTTATGGGCAGGAGAACCTGGCTGTCTTCCCCATCGCGCGCGAAGGTCTGAAGTATCAGGTGGCAGACGCGCTATACAAAAACCACGGCCTATATTGCGACGAGATCGTCCTCGACGCGCACCACGTCTTTGACAGCTCCGTGCCGGTCTACAACCGCTCGGTGGAAATGACGCTCTTCAAGGACAAGGACTTGGATGAGCAACAGAAAAGGAACATCGCGGTGGCTTTTTTTGCTGACAGCATTGCCAGTGGTCTGGTGATGAAAGAAGTCATTGCCCGTGTGCGCGAACGTTTTGAGAACCTCAAATATGTGGAGGTCATCGCGCCACTGGCCACCATCCGAGGGTTGTGCCGCATAGCCAAAACAGAAATGGACACTGATTGTTCCATCCGGGTGCATGTGTTCGAGACGTTGCTCAACGCTCTGCCCCCCGATTATTACTACTCGGCACATTACAATCTCCCGGAAATCCATTTCGCGCTGGAATTGGAGGAGGAATACCGTCAATGGTGGGGCAAGGATGACGCTGGCAACGCCATCGCTGATACAGCCTGCGCCGGCTACGGTTGGAGCGAGGTCTTCTTCAGTCCGCGCAAGCAGATCGAAATGATAAACAGCCAGTTGATGACGCGACATAAAAAAACGATTGCGGACCTGGTGATCCGCAATCTAAAGTGATTACTTTGTGTAATTCAGTCTGGTTATTTCCGAAGTTCAATTGATGATGGCATCTGGTAGAGCTCGGCACCGTCAAGATTGAGTTCGATCTTCACATTGCCGGTCACGCTCACCTTCTGACCGATCATCTGCGTTTGGATAGTGACAATATCATCAGTTCCGGTTACTACAATCTCACTGTTGGGAGCGTAAATCGTGCCCATGAATGAAGAAGTGGCGGTTCCCGAGAATTTGACCGGATTGGTATTCGATGGGTCAACAAAGAAGAGTATGCCCCTGATCGCAGGAGGAACGCCGCAGATCGAAGTAGTGCAATTGGGAGCGCTCAGGTTGATCTGAGCGTTACCGGTAAGGTCGATCTGGCCGGCACGCATATAGATGGTCACGTTCGTTCCATTGATCGTGGCATCACCGTTGATCTTAAAATCACCATCCAGACAATACAAACCGGGAGCCATGTTTACGACTGATCCCGCGTTTAAGTTCATATTGGGGTAAATGCCCGGTGTGACATTTGCGCTTGTTTGTACAGCCCCCTTTACTGTGAGTGAGGAGCAATCAGGGGGGGCAATTTCAATTTCAGGCAGAGGTTCGCTCGCTCCTATTGGAGCAGGCGAAAAATATGCAGCGCCCGTCATCGTGAATGTATCCAAATATTGGATCTTCGCATCACTCACAACAAGGCTGATATTTCCTTTTCCTTCCAAACAGGAATTGGAGAATACCCCGCCATCGTAAATTGTGATAGCGCTGCCGCCGTCCAGATATATACCACCGTCATCACAGTTTTGAGAGAGTGAAGCAATTGCGTTTCCAAATGCCAGATTCTCCTGCGGATAAACGCGTGTCACGGCTTCCACCTGTCCAACCAAAGGTTGGCTGGTTATCACCCTGCCGAAAGAAAGCTCAGTAGCCGATGTCACCTGAACATGAATGTCTAGATACCTGCGAAAGCCGTCATTATCACACGTAACATCCACATGGGTTTGAGCCCCCGGATCCGCAGATAACGTAACACCATCCTTGGCCGCGTTGTTAATGGCTGCCAGGATGGCTTTGGTCGAGGCCTCAGCGCCCAGCGCGGAACCGCAGTAGAATTCACCAGGGGAGTAATTCTTGATGTATTCAGCCGCGGCTCCAGCGCCAGCCAACGCTGCGGAGTCAGCAGCAGCCTGAGATTCCCGTCGGTCTGCATAATACCTGCTACCATCTATGGCTAGCGCTGTCATACCAATAATGACCACGATCGACAACGCTATGATCACAATAACTTGTCCTTCTTCAGCCCGACGACGATGCATCCAGGTCCTCCGCTTTTATCAATAATGCTGCTATATACATATGACGTTGCGCGCTGTAAAAAGAAACGGCTTTACGGGAAATTTACATAATTTTCTTTTTACTATTAACCAACTATCTTTCTACAATTGGCAAGTTTGCATGAGCAAAACAAGCCTGCCGGTTCCGGCAGGCTTGTCAAGAGATCGGGCTTATCGTTTCCCGTTTTGACCGTTAGGTGTTAAGGTCAACCACCACCATTGACCGTACCCGTAGCTCGCATTCGGGACGGGCGTGCCGTAGGTTTGGGGGTTATTTCCATCACCATCACCCTGAGGTGTGCAGGTTGTTTCGCAATCTCCCTGGCCGGGTCCATAACCGCTATTCGGGGTGGGAGTGCCTTCAGTCCAGGGGTTCCCGCCACCGGCAGTAGTTGAATCCTGAGGGCTATTCCCGTTCTCCGAACTTTGACCCTGCTGTCCCTGATCCGGGTTATTTAGTTGTTCCTGGACTTGAAGCTGTTGGCGCAACTGTAGGAGGTTGGTCTGTCCGGTTTCGATCATACGCACCCGTTCCTCGAGCATGGTGCGCACCTGGGCCATCGCATTTTCCGAGGTGGGAGAGGCATTCTTCTGAACTTCCATAAAGACGCGGTATTCAGACTCCAATTGCAATTGCAAATGCTCAAGAGCATTGACCGCATTGTCGCCCGACAAACTCGCCGCAATGGACATGGCTTGCTCGATTTGGGCTTTGTACTTTGTCTGCACCGCCTCTGAGGGCAACGTGCCCTCGAGAAGCAATGTATTGATCTCGTCCGCCCGCTCCTGCACCAACTCAAGCGCAAGTAAAAACTGCGAGATCGGGTCATTCGTCAAGCCCATTTCGACAGATTCGCTGGCCAGTTTTACATCATACAGAATATCTCCCGGAATACTGTTTTGGGATGCTGCGACCGTGGCCACGCCGCTGCCCAACAAAAGGGAGATAGCGATAATAATGCTGGTTATGGTATTCAACATGGGTAAACGCTCCTTTCGCAAAAAACCGGTATTGAATAGATGTTGTTTTTTCAATGCTATGTGACGCCGATCGTGCGGAAAGGATACGTTTTCAACCATTTGCTTTGCTTCACTCATGAACTTTTGTGCGCCCAATGTCGCACGGTGAGGATCCCGGGGAATATTGCTCTCGATCAATTTGATCTCCCTGATCAATCTTGGGTCGATATCACTCATGTAGAACCTCCTCTTCATCGGGCAGCAGCATTGTCTTCAGCGAGTCAAGGGCTCGATGCTGCAGAGCCTTCACTGCTCCCAACGGTTTATCCAGGGCGGCAGCCACTTCACTGCTCTCCCATCCTTCAAGAAATCTCAGCACGATCACCAACCGTTGATCGGGTGTGAGTGAGCGAAGTGCCAATCTGACATTTGACCTGCGGATGTTCATTTCAATCTCCCGTTCAGGTTGAGATTGATCATCAGCACGATGATTCTCATTCAGCTCATATGGAGTTGGAGGGCTGCGTCGATAACTGTCGGTTATCCAGTTATGAGCGATGCGGTAGAGATATGCCTGTAAGTGATCCTCAGGGCCCTGGTTGTTACGCAAGGCTTTGAGCAAGCGCGTAAAGGTATCTGCCACGCAGTCTTCAGCAATGCTCTCATCGCCGAGCAGATGCATGGCGTACCTGAATAATCCAGGGCTGTAGCGGTCATAAATAGCTCCCAGAGTATCGAGGTCAAATGACCTGGCGCCTGTGATCAAGTCCTGCTCATTCGATGAAATCATTGATCAATCTGTTCTATATGACGCAGAAAAAAGCTATTGGATACTTAAGAAATATCACCGGAAGTTATGCTTCCGGTGATATTGGTGACTTGTCTATCTAGTCGTCTTTTTTACCCTGACCAGGGGGAGTCTTGGTGGCTGTGGGATCGTAGCCATCGGGAGTGGTTGTAGGAGTGCGCGTGTCTTTACCGCCCTGACCCCAGGCTGGCGGGGTGTG